>ENA-UOXV01002454-UOXV01002454.1-marine-metagenome-genome-assembly--contig:-NODE-2454-length-24195-cov-6.116073_pt1 | contig 24195 bp, 22 predicted proteins | sample MGYA00238165_ERZ766961 | MGnify/ENA primary metagenome ERZ766961 (study PRJEB28924, sample SAMN03173240) | marine metagenome | biome: Marine; feature: Water; material: Subsurface seawater | place: North...
ACTTAATTGTCTCTTTATTATTGGAACTGATTTTACTTTCCCTTCCCGCTTTAATTGCAGAAGTTCGATCAAGTCTTGTTGTGTTCCAACATAAGAACCAACAATATTAACAACTTTATGCGGCAAAAGTGATAATGGTAATTCCATCCCTCCACCATAAAGTCCAACAACAACTAGTGTTCCACCTTTTGCTAAGACCTGGAACCCAAATGCACTTGTTGTTGGTGATCCAACAAAATCCACTACGCCATCGGGTCCACCATCAGTAAGATACATTAACTTTTTTGCCGCATCCGCCTCCTTATTATCAATGACTTCATCAGCTCCAAGAGCAATAGCCGCTTTTCTTTTTGCGGGATCAATATCCGCAACAATAATTTTTGAGTTAAGAATCGCCTTGGCCATACCAATTCCAGCCAATCCAACGCCGCCAGCACCAATGATCAAGGTACTCTGCTTAACGGTTAAATGTTTCAATTTTTTCAATGCACTGTAGGCTGTAATTCCTGAGCATGCCGCCGTAGCGGCAAACGCTTCATCAACTCCATCATATGGCACAAGGTACTTAGCATGTGGTGCCAATAAATAGTCAGCATAACCACCGTTTCTTCTTGTACCCACTGTTATAGGATTATTACAGAGCAGTTCTTTATTATCTTTACAAACATTACAATTACCACAACCGATCCAGGGATATACAATACGTTTGTCCCCCAAGGAAACTCCGATGGCATCTGGACCAAGGCCGACTACTTCTCCTACCGGTTCATGCCCCATGGTAAATGGTAAGCCCAAACCGCGGTCTTCCAACTTAATCTGCTTTCCTCCTCCTAAATCAAAGAATCCGTCCCATATATGAATATCTGAATGACAAACACCACATGACGTTATTTTTATTAAAACTTCTGATCCTGCTGGTTCTGGTATCGGAATTTCACACTCTTCAAGAGGCTGTCCCCAGCTTGTGATTTGATACGCCTTCATGAATGATCCTTCTTTTATTATTTGCTATAACATAAAGATTTTTATTATAAATAGATTAAACATTTTATCACTTTAATGATTCTTGAGTCTTATATGAACACAGATGAAAATCTAGAACTAGAGTTTGTTGATAATGGATTTGCTATCCCTTATCCTGACGATCCTTTCGAGATGAACAGTGGTCCCTTCTATCTCGGTTACGAGGATGGGGCAACAATTGTCTCATTACGAGTAGGGCGCAATCAATGTAACAGCAACTTAGTTGCTCATGGCGGCTTGTTAATGACATTGGCTGATTTGGCTGTTTGCCATGAAGCAAGTAAGGATAAAAATTACAATAATCCATTAACGGTTTCATTGACTGCCAACTTTCTCAAACCAGCACCGGAGGGGTCATTATTAAAGGCATTTCCTAGACTTAACCATAGAACCAAACGCATGGCATTCGTTGATTGTAAAGTGTTTGCCGACGAAGTATGTGTTTTCACATGTTCATCCATAATAAGAGTAATCTTAAAGGATAACTAAATTTTATCATATTTTTTCTGTGAGAAAAAATGTCAGAAACCCCACTGTCTGGTATTAAAATTTTAGAATTTGGTCAAAATTTGGCGGGCCCTTATTGTGGTCAAATACTGACATTCTTGGGTGCCACCGTCGTGAAAATCGAGAGACCAGAAGGTGATGATGCCAGAAGGTGGGGCCCTCCATTCATTGACGACGACGACTCACCCGCTGTTGCTTTTGTTGCCTTAAATAGAGGAAAAAAAAGTACTGTAATAGACTTAAATCGGGAGAAGGATTGTGAACAATTAATCAATTTAATCGGAAACTCGGATATTTTCTTGCACAATATTAGAGTTGATGTTCCAAAAAAATTTGGATTTGACTCATATACGTTAACCAAAAAATTTCCCAAGCTTATCTATGCAAACTTGGGAGCTTTTGGGCATAAAGGCCCATGGAAAGAGCGCCCAGGATACGAGCCTATTATTCAGGCTATGGCTGGCTTAATGTCTATTAATGGGGACCCAACTGCACCACCAGCCCGTGTCGGTGTGTCTATTATTGACCTCTCCACAGGTATGTGGACCGCAATCGGAATTCTCGCAGCGCTGGCGCAGCGTTCAAATACTGGAAAAGGGTGTGTTGTTGATACTTCTCTCTTTGAGACTGGTCTAATGTGGGTTTCTACCCATGCCGCGATGTTTTCATCTGGAGGAATAATTCCTCAAAGACTTTCCTCTGGGCATCCCTCTTTGGCTCCCTATCAGGCATTCACTTGTTCTGATGGTCCACTAATGGTTTGTCCAGGTAATGAGAGGTTGTGGCAGAAATTCGCAACGGCCCTTGATCAAACACATTGGATCACTAACCCCAATTATTTGACAAATGAACTACGTGTAGCACGCCGCGATGAAGTGAATAAAATGGTAGAGAGCGTTATGGTGATGCAATCAAGAGATTATTGGCGACAGCGACTCGATGCTGCTGGAGTTCCAAACGGTCCATTGAATACTGTACCAGAAGTTCTAGAATTAGAGCAAACAAAAGCATTAGGTATGATGTTTCAACCATATGAGAAAAATAATGGGCAATTTCATGGCTTACCCATAAGCTTTAATGGGCAGAGAGCTGGTAATAATGCCAAGGCACCAAAATTAGATGGAAAGTAAATCTACTATTCAGTGTGTTAACTGATTGGTAAACTATGAATATATATTTTTTGATTATTAAATGCTGGAGACTAGATGAGTGAAAATACCAAGCGCGACTCAATATGCCGGTTAGCGAAATCATTATTCGATAGAGGTCTTACTATTGGAAGTTCTGGTAATATATCAGTGCGTCTCAACGATGGGTGGTTAATGACACCAACGGGTTCCTCTATGGGAAATATTAACCCGAACGAAATTTCTAAATTAGATTTAGATGGAAATCTTATATCTGGAAAAAATCCTACTAAAGAGAGTTTTCTTCACATTGCGATGTACGATCAACGACCTCAAACAGGCGCAGTAGTTCATTTGCATTCCACACATTCCGTGGCAGTCAGTTGCCTAGCAGATGTGAATAAAAAAAATGTACTTCCACCAATCACCGCATATTATGTGATGAAAATTGGGCGACTACCGCTGATCCCATATTTTCCACCAGGTGATATTAATTTAGCAAAGGCGGTGCGAGAGATGGCCTCAGAACATCACGCTGTACTTTTGGCTAACCATGGACCAGTTGTTGCTGGAAAAACGTTAGAGGATGCCGTCTACGCTACTGAGGAGTTAGAAGAAACTGCCCGGCTTTTTCTTTTATTAAAAAATATGAACCCCCAATATCTAGATGAAGATCAAGCCAGAAAGCTAACAGAACTATTTCCTAATTAGGAAAGTGGGGCGAGCATAATATCAGTATACTGTCGAATGTGTTAGATAACAGATTTTCTACCTTCTTGACCTTGACCTACCATGACAAAATACCGATTAACATAGTGTAATAAGTTAACTTGAATACTGAGGAACTTTTTAAAATGAGTGCTGGCAAACGTCTCCCGGGAACACCAATACCAAAACATCTTTGGGATGGCTTTGAGGGAATAAAAATAGCCGGCGACTCATGGGGTGACCCTGATAATCAGCTCGTTGTTTTACAACATGGTGGAGGTCAAACCCGGCATGCCTGGAAGGGTGCTGGAGAGACGTTAGGAGCTGCGGGTTATTATGCTATAGCGCTGGATGCCCGCGGACACGGAGACTCAGATTGGGCAGGCGAGGGTAATTATGGTGCTGAAAAAATGGTCGAAGATTTACGATGTGTGGTGCAGGCAGTAGGATCGGAAAGCCCTATTTTGGTCGGAGCATCAATGGGTGCGGGTACAAGTTTAGTGGCCATCGGAGAAAAAGGTGTGGCAGCAAAAGCACTTGTAATGGTCGATATGGCGCCTCGAATTGAGCCAGAGGGACAAGCAAAGATACAAGCTTTTATGAACCAAAAGCCAAGCGGCTTTGATAGTCTTGAAGAAGTAGCAGAGGCAATCGCGAACTATCAACCTCATCGTAAAAGGCCCCGTAATCTGGATGGATTAGCTAAAAATGTAAGATTAGCCTCAAATGGAAAATACGTCTGGCACTGGGATCCAGCTAGACGTTCTAGCCGTCCAGGAGCACCTGATTACCGAGAAAGACTCCATAAAGCAGCAGACAATCTTAATCTTCCCGTTTTATTAGTTAGAGGGGGTTTATCTGATGTGCTTAGCGAAGAAGGAGCGCAAAGTTTCCTTAATCAATGTCCCCATGCAGAATATGTGAATGTATCAAATGCAGCACATATGGTAGCTGGAGACAGAAACGATATTTTTGCCGATTCAGTGATTGAATTTCTATTCCGAGTAGCACCACTGAAAAAATGATTACCATTTCAAAAAGTCTGAAAGATTTATTTTAGTTATAAAAGATCGCTGTTATTAAGCTAATCTTTAATTACTAGCTTTTTTTAATTTACTAATAATAGAGACCACCATCTCTGACACGATATTGTGTCGAATTATAGAGATACAGTATTCAACACAACTGGTATCGGCTCTTTTACCCATCGAAAGTCTCTAGAGATGTTAGCCACCATAATTACAGTAATTGACACTTTAACTTTCTGGAATTTTCTAGTGATCGGGCTAGGTATATTATTAGCAGGCATCGTTCGAGGGTTTGTTGGATTTGGGGCATCGCTCATTATTGTGATGGCCGTAAGTGCAACACTAGGGCCACATTCGGCTGTAGCAATTGCAACCCTCAGCGGTCTGCCCTCTTTGCTCCAATTATTGCCAATAGCTATCCAAAAAGCAGAGAAGACTTTTGTTATCCCTTTTGGAGTGGCTGCTATGATGGCAGCACCTATTGGTACTCTCATTTTAGTCAATACTGACCCAAGTATTATGAAAATGGCCATATCGCTTGCAGTCGTATGCATGGTTTATGTGCTTTATAAAGATATAAAAATATCTGGACACTCAAATATAACGTTCTTATTTGGTATCGGGGTAGGCGCGGGAGTTATACAAGGATCGGCTGGCATAGGTGGGCCACCCGCAGTTGTAGTCGCCCTATCAAAACCAGGCACGACTGAACAACAACGAGCAAATGTGATAGGAGCCGTAACCGCCCTGGGAATTTGCGGGGTCATACCGCTCTGGTATCATAGTCTTTTTACACTGCAAGTTATCATAATTAGTGTCTTATTCTTGCCGGTTTATGTTGGCGCTACTTGGTTAGGAAATCGGTTTTTTTTAAAATACGGTCGGAGTTATTTTCGAAATTTCGCCCTTTTTATTCTTATTCTTATTAGCGTAACAACATTCATTATTGCTATATCAAATTATTTATAATCATTTTTAATGAGCCGAGCTTTATCTCCACTGTCTAACTATTTTTTGAGTTTGCAAGTAGCCTATCTATATAATGTCCTTGGTAGACAGTACTACCTAAGCTTTGTCCAAAACGAACTGCCTCGTCAGAATCACAACGCGCGATAATAAGGCGTGCACGTCCGCAACGATCTACATGTTCTTTCAAGACATCAAGTCGTGTGCCAGTGTTATCATCTGCCATTTCTGGACTCCAAATCAATTTTAACAAATCAAACCCAAGTTGCTCTCGATCTATGAACTGCAGTATTTGGTGATTAAGGCCATCTAAAGCTATTCGATAACCTCTTTCCCGCATGAAATCTCTAGCAAACATATAAGCGCCCATATCACTAAAAATATCAATTGGTTGTAGCTCGATAACTACTGTACCTCTGGCTACAGCTTTTAAACTATTATCGAACTGTAAAAAGGATGGTGAAAGTATTGTCTGAACATTCATATTGATACTGAATGAACTATCGATTGTTGAGTCATCATTATGAATTAGAACCTGTAACATTCGCAAATCTAATGTTTGCGTCAGATGTCTAAAAAGCCACAAGTTCGAAGATAGATCGTAATCAGGAAGTATAGATTCCCGTAGCCGTTCTATTGAAATGTATAACTCTTGAAAGATAGACTGTGGATTTGGGTTAGAAGGAGTTATAGCACAAACTGGTTGTCTTCGCATAAGGTTAGACAAATCTGCACGCGCGAGAAAATCTTCTAGTTTTCCTAACTGTTCAGGGTCCAATATCTTCAATTCAGCTCGACTTGCATCTGCGTCTTTTTTCCTACTGGCGGAAACCCTGTTCTTACGCTCGCGTTCTCTATGCATTTGCTTAATTAAATCAAGCATTTCTTCGTGTTGTGTTTCGACATTATACCACGTACAAAACCGCGCTAAATCCTCTTCTTCTTCTCCAAAAGTTAAGGGATCCTCATTGAAAAGGTGCCTTACTTTTAGAATAGTCGCATCAATATCTTCAATCGACGCATCTTTGCAGATAAAAACTAGGTCTGAAGAACCAAGTGTAAAAACCTGTCCGTCGTAGAGCTGTGACAACCCCTCAAATGTTGTCGCTGCAATTCTGATATGATGTTCCTTACGATTCTGAGGTCTCAATTTTGAAAGGTGGATGTGTACCGCCATCCGACCGTCAACGCTACGCCCTAATCGTTGTAAATAGTCCAATAACAAATACTCTTGACTGGGACCTTTTGGTTTATTTTGTGCGGGGCTTAATGCCATCCTTATCCCTTAATGTTTTTGTTAACTTTTAAATTGGTAAAAAATATTCGAACTAAATCTTATATATTTGTTGATGCAATATACACGCCAGACTATTGATCCTTGCATCAGCGAGACGCTCCTACAAACCTTTAAAAATGGGTTTCCGCTTATTAAGGAAAGCTTCTTGACCCTCCTGGTAATCGCTACTATCAAAACAATCACGCGTAAGTTCTTCAACCATAGCACTGTTATACGCTGTATCATCCTTCATGAGTTCGTTAATTGTTAATTTAGATGCCTTCATAGAAAGTGGTGCATTTTCTGCTATTCTGTCGGTGATATCAGAGATAGCAATTTCCAGCTTCGAGACAGGCACGCATGCGTTTACCAGTCCCATCCGTTCAGCTTCAGTACCAGAGTAACGCTTAGCAGTTATTAATATTTCCTTTGCTTTTGAAGGTCCAACAAGAGCCACTAAGTTATTTAAATTCAAACGATCATAAGCTATTGAAAGACGCGCAGCAGGAACGCCAAACTGCGCATCGTCTGATGCGATTCGAATATCTGCAGTCAACGCTATCCCGAGACCTCCTCCCATACAAAACCCTTGTATTTGTGCTATAAAGGGTTTATCAAAACTCAACATTTTTTGCCTACCTGACATGGAAATTTTAGCATATTCTTCCGCAGCTTCTGCGTTTGATCTTCGCTCTTTAAACTGAGAAATATCAGCGCCCGATGCAAAGGCTTTATCCCCAGCTCCCGACATTACGACACAACGAATATCTGGGTTTTTGGAAAATTGATCGAAAGCCTCTCCGATCCCTTGCCACATATCAAGCGATATCGCGTTTCTACGATCTGGATTATTTAAAATTATCCGTCCAACAGAGCCATCATTTTCAGCTAATATTTTTTTTGTGGATAGTTCCATTAGTTTCCCTAACACAGTTTATTGAATAAGATAATAGTACACGACTAATGTGAAGTATGTTTTAAATCACACTATGTTTCTTCAACATTGCAAATTCTTCCGAATTTATCCCCAGTTCCAATAATACTTCTTTGGTATGTTGCCCTAGTTCTGGCGTGGGAGAATGCATCGTTTGGGGTGTGCGTGCGAGTTTTGCCGCTTGACCAACCACTTTGAGAGAACCCAAGCGGGGATGCTGGATTTCTGGGCTCATATTTAGTGTTTTCACTTGCGGATCGTCAAATACCTGCTGCATATTATGAATAGGACCGCATGGAACTCCCGCTTTAGCAAAAGCTTCCACCCAAAACTCTGTAGAACGTTTAATCGTGTAAACACCTATCGCATCATTAATACTTTGTCTGTTTAAGGTGCGAGATTTATTTGTTTTATAATTTTCATTCTCATAAATTTCTGGAGCTCCAATAGTGTCACACATACGCTTAAACAGATGATCCGCTGACGCTTGGATATTGATTAGACCATCGTTAGTTTTAAACACCCCAGTAGGAGTGTTAGTTGGGTGATTATTGCCTTCCTGTTCAGGGATTTCATCGTCCATTGTGTACCGTGCAGCCTGTAAATCCATCATCATAATTTGTGCCTCTAATAGTGAGGTATTTACATACTGCCCTTTGCCAGAAACCTCTCGTTCGAGAAGCGCAACCAGTATACCATAGGCTAGATTTATACCTGCTGTTAAATCAGCAATTGGAATGCCTACACGCACAGGGCCATCGCCAGGCATTCCAGTAACCGACATTAACCCTCCTAAACCTTGCGCAATTTGATCCAGTCCCGGCCTATCAGAGTATGGTCCTGTTTGTCCGAACCCCGATATACTTCCATAAACAATTTTTGGATTTGTCGCATAAACTGTATCATAGTCGATGCCCAGTCTGTGCTTTACATTTGGGCGATAATTTTCTATTATTACATCTGATTTCTGGGCCAGTTTTAAGAAAATCTCTACGCCCTTTGGATCTTTTAAATTTATTGTAATAGATCTTTTGTTACGGTGAAGATTTTGAAAATCAGAACCATCACGCGCCCCGCCAAGCGAAACCTCGGCAAGCGATTGTGGTTGCTCAATTTTTATTGTTTCAGCACCCCAGTCCGCTAACATGCGAGCCGCCGTGGGACCTGCCCTGGCACGAGTCAAATCAAGAACACGAAACCTAGCTAAAGGGCCTTTTCTATTTGACATGGATTGCCTCCTAAAAATTTAATATTTGCAAAATCTAAGCTTAATATCGATAAGGTTTGATCTAAACACCAGACAATAAAGGTAATTTATTTATAATATCACTAGCTTTGTAATACTTCTGATGTAAAAATATCTTAGTTTTTGAATGAAGTGGAAAAAATATGTCAACTGGTAAAGTAAAATGGTTTAACAATGCTAAAGGCTTTGGGTTTATCCAGCCTGATGAAGGAGGGAATGATGTTTTTGTTCATATCACTGCTCTCCATGCCTCAAACATTGAAACTCTCAATGAGAACGATGCCGTATCCTACGACGTAGTGGATGGAAAAGATGGAAGGTCTGCCGCTGAGAATCTCAAGGTCAATTGACTAGAAATAATATAAATTGACAGCCAATTAGCTTTGATTCCAACCATTTTCATTAGATAAAGCATCCCGTTATTTGTCTAATGACACAGCCGTGTCAATGCCGGCCGCCGTAAATGTTGCCATGCCTAGGTGACATTCTAAAGCCGGGCGTAATATGCCCAAGGCAAGGGTTGCTCCTGATCCTTCACCTAATCGCATGCCCAGGTCCAATAATGGCTCCTTATCAATGTGTTGTAGAAGTTTTCTGTGACCTGGCTCTGCAGAACAATGGGAGACCAAACAATGTTCGATTGTATCGGGTTTAACAGCAAATAGTACTGCTGCCGCAACGGAGCATGCGAAACCATCGAGCACCACCGGAAGCCGCGCTAGTCTTGCCGCTAAGATTGCACCCGATATAGCGGCTAATTCTAATCCGCCTAAAGCTGCGAAAATACGGAGTGGGTCACCACCAGTATTGCTATGAAGTTCACAGCTTTGTTTAACGATTTTTACTTTCTTATTTCTCGTTTTAGCAGAGATTCCAGTCCCATTACCTACCCATTCTTCCGAGGTTCCACCAAATAGGGCAAGTGATATCGCCGATGCAGACGTTGTATTTCCAATACCCATTTCTCCCAAACATAATACGTCTAACCCAGGTTCAACCGCCATCATTCCATACGCCATGGCATGTGCACACTCCGCTTCAGTCATAGCTGGCCCCTCAGTGAAATCTCTCGTAGGTTGATCTAGGCCTAACTCATAAACTCGCAAATCTGAGTCGAATACTCGACACAACTGATTCACGGCAGCACCACCCGAAATAAAATTTTGTACCATTTGAGCTGTAACAGAACTTGGGAACGCAGATACCCCACGTTTAGCGATACCGTGGTTTGCGGCAAAGACCACTGTCCTTGGATGATTTATATGAGGAGGGTATTGACCTTGCCATGACGCCAACCACTCAACTATTTTTTCTAACTTGCCCAGAGCGCCCCGAGGTTTAGTTAATTGGGATTCTCTTTCTTGCGCCGCGCTTCTGCTCTGGACATCAGGACCTGGGAGCTCGTCAATAAGAGACCTCACCTCATCAAAAGATGCTATGGATTTTTTTTCTTGTTTATCATTCATTAATTATTGTCATCCTTGAAGCCGAATAAGGGAAAATACTTTTGCAATGTATAGCGGAGTCTATACGTTCTAAATTACCAAGATAACACCGCGGATCACTATGTATGAATACTATTTTTAATAAATTAACAACAAAACAACCCTTAATAGATTTTTTTCTTGCGGTCAGTTTTCTGACACGAATTCCTATCCCCAATGTTTTGAAATTTGAAAACGAATTGATGAGTGCCGCATGGAGTTTTTCTTTAATAGGTGCTCTCTTAGGTTTTTTGTGCGGCAGTATTGCCTGGGTTTTACTCTATCTTAATATTCCAATCAGTATCGTTGCTTTTTTAACAGTCGGTAGCATGATTTTGTTAACTGGTGGAATACACGAGGATGGATTAGCCGATATGGCAGACGGGGTCGGTGGAGGAAAAAGCGCTGACGAAAAAATTGCCATAATGCGTGATAGTCAAATAGGAACCTATGGAGCACTAAGCCTTATATTCATGCTCGGCATGAAAGTTACCGCGATTGATATAATACTAAACAATGATACCATCTTAGTATGTATGATATCGCTTGTTATATCGGGAGCCTTATCGAGGCTCTCTATGGTGACTGTGGCATTTTTATTTGAAAATGCATCGAAAACTGGGTTGGGTCATTTTGCTGGAAAACCGACTCTAAATTCTATTGTTATGCCTCTGATCATACTAACTTTAATTAGCTTATTACTATTGCCGATCTTAAAATTGATTATAATAATTATACTGTGTGTTTTAACAACGATTATTATCGGTAAATTTTCAAAACAACAGATAGGAGGGTATACAGGAGATATACTTGGCGCAACACAGGTAGTCTCTGAAGTTGTTATCCTCATTTATTTGACGACCTATTAAATACAGACATCAGAAAGAAAAGAGTAATGGAAGTAACTAGATGGCATTTCATAAGACATGCACCAGTTGATAATCCAGAGGGTAGAATTTATGGCGCATCCGATCAACCAGCAAATATTACTGATATAAGATCTTTTAGGGTATTAGCTCAGCGACTACCAGTGAATGCGGTCTCAGTCACAAGCCATCTAATGCGAACACATCAAACTCTAAATGCGATAGAAAACTCCGGCCTAAAGATCAAAAAACCAATTATCGACGAACGTTTGGCAGAACAAGATTTTGGTGACTGGGTAGGAAAAACTTATGACGAAGCCAAGGCGCTATTTGGTGAGGCATACAATCGGTTTTGGTTAGCGCCTGTCGACGAAAAACCTCCCAACGGAGAGAGCTTTCTAGAAGTAATGGATAGAGTTCAAAATAGTATATGTGCCCTGACATCGAGATTTAAGGGCAAAGATATCATATGTATAGCTCATGGTGGCTCTATTCGAGCAGCCTTGGCGCTCGCCCTCAATATAAAAGGAGAACAGGCGATCTCTTTTTCGGTAAAAAACCTTTCGACAACCCTCATTGACTATATTCATCCTGAAAGTAATTTCAAAGGAGGATGGCGCATCCGAGGCACCAATATACCTCCAATTTAAATCACAGTACGGTCAATCTAACCAAACATTTATCTATCTAAGAGAGTAGATCCAATATGTCTAAAAGGGTTTTTCTTACACTATTTATCTCATTGTTTATGTTGTTAATACTCTCTATTACAGCTGGAATTTGGGTTCTTGTAAAACCAAAAAATGATCAAGAAAGTGAGAGCACGTTTATTGGTGGTGCTTTTATTTTAACAGATCATAACGGTCAAAAAATTACAGAAAAAAGTTTTCCAGGGAAATTTAAAATTCTATACTTCGGGTATACATTTTGCCCTGATATCTGTCCAACTGGCATGACTATTATTAGTGAAGCACTCGATCTTTTAAACGACAAATCCGCCTATATTAAGCCACTTTTTATTACAGTAGACCCAAAAAGAGACAATGTTCAAGTTATGGCAGAATACCATCGCCACTTCCACCCCTCTTTTAGTAATCTCACCGGAACACAACACGAAGTTGATCATATAGCAAAGTTATATAAGGTTTATTACAAGAAATCTAATCCAAGTGAAATTAAAGATTATTTACTAGATCACTCGTCTATAATGTATGTATTGTCAGCTGATGGAAAATATTTAACCCACTTTGGCCCAGGAGCCACATCGGTACAAATTGCAGCTTTCTTCAATAGAGAAATTCGCTAAATGGTATAGAAATGCGGCGCCTTGGTGAGTTCATAAAGAGTACTGATAATGAATAGTCAAACAACTGTTTACGGCAGGATCATGAGATTACCCACCTTTGATGGCATGATCCCAACTAGTGGGCCGGTGCATATAGTTTCAGATCAAGGTGAGGAATACATGCTTATAAATGGGGGAACAGATAAACCTGGCTCCGTCGAGGAACTCGCTTTATTATGTGAACATCTGTTTGAAAAATATTTAAACCAGGACATATTGGTCAGAGGAGAAGTTTTAGGCTCCATCATCTGGAATGTTGAAATAGTAGACTAAAAAATCTTAGCTATTCGCTAACTCTTTTAGCGTATAAACGATTTCTAATGCTTCTCGTGGCGTCAAATCATCGACATTAACATCTGCTAAATGCGAAATCAGTTTTTCATTTGGCGATATTTGCAGACCAACTTCTTTATTTTCAACGTTTTGAAAAAGAGGTAAATCGTCACTCAAATTTTCTATTGTTTTGCTTTTTTCTCCTTTCTCTAAATTATCTAAGACTAGCTTAGCTCGCGAAATCACACTAGGTGGTAACCCTGCAAGTTTGGCCACATGTATTCCGTAGGACCTATCTGCCGTTCCCTTATAAACTTCATGTAGAAAAATTATGTCGTCCTTCCATTCCTTAATTTTAATTGTATTACAACATAATGAATCAAGTCGAGATGCCAGTGCTGTAAGTTCGTGATAGTGAGTAGCAAACAATGTCCTGCAACAACTATTTTCATGCAAATGTTCGATCGCAGCCCATGCTATCGACAAGCCATCAAATGTGGCCGTGCCTCGACCAATTTCGTCCAAAATAACCAAGGATCGCTCTGTCGCTAGATTTAGAATTGTTGCTGTTTCAACCATCTCGACCATAAAAGTTGAACGCCCCCGGGCCAAATCATCAGCCGCACCAACACGGCTAAACAATCGATCAATAACTCCTATTCTAGCAGAAGAGGCTGGTACATAAGATCCCATTTGTGCCAATATAGCTATCAATGCATTCTGGCGAAGAAAGGTACTTTTACCGGCCATGTTAGGACCGGTTATTAACCATAATCTTTGATTGGAATCAAGATCGCAATTATTAGAAACGAAATCACTACCATCATACATTTCAACTTCAACTACAGGATGTCGGCCATCCACAATATCAAAATCAAGGCTCGCATCAATTATTGGTCTTACATAATCTCTTTCTATAGCAAGCTCAGCCAAACCAGCACTAACGTCAAGTTCAGACATACTTGATGCGGTTTGAGAAATAGGGTCTATTAAATTTATGACAGCATTTCTTAATTCTGAAAAACATTCTTGTTCCAAAGCTAAGGCTCTATCAGCCGCTTGACTTATATCACGTTCAAGTTCTTTTAATTCTAAGGTAGTAAACCTCGTCGCGTTGGTCATTGTTTGACGGTGGATAAAAGTGTCATGACCAAACAATTTTTGAGCATGTAAGGATGTTACTTCAACAAAATAGCCAAGAACGTTGTTGTGTTTAATTTTTATTGAACTAATTCCCGAGTCCTCAGCATACCTTTTTTGCAGCGCTGCAATTAAAACCCTCCGCTCGTCTCTTAATGCACGCAATCTATCTAATTCAATATGATAACCAAGCTTAATAAACCCACCGTCGCGAGCAAACATTGGCAGGTCCTCGGCCAACGCCCTTAATAGTAATTCTAATAATGCTTCAAAAGATCCTAGTTGTTGTAAGTTGTCTATTAGAATAGGTGGTAACTTCGATAATTCATGTTCAGATTGACTTAGATAATTACTTAAAGAATCTGCAGCCTGTAAACCATTGCACACTGCCATTAAATCTCTTGGCCCCCCTCTCTCGACAGATAATCTAGATAAAGCGCGCTGTAAGTCCGGAGTAACTTTAAGTATGTTACGCACTTCTTCGCGAACCCTATCATCCCCGAAAAAATAAGTAACACCATCTAAACGATAGTTGATAATTTTTGCATCAGTGGCGGGCGCTGATAATCGATTAGCCAATAATCTCGCTCCTGAACTCGTGTGAGTTTTATCTATGCAATCAAGTAGACTACCTTTTTTTTCTCCTGATAACGTTCGCAATAGCTCAAGATTAGTGCGGGTAGCAGCATCTATTTCTAGAGTTCGATCTAGTTTCCATTGTTTGGGTCTAGTTAACCGAGGCAGATTTCCTTTCTGCGTCAAATCCAAGTAGTCCACTAATGCACCACATGCAGTAAATTCGGATCTGGAAAAAGAACCAAATGAATCCAGTGCTGCAACATTATAAAGTTTCTTTAAACGCTTAATTCCATTAGCGCTATCAAAGCGGCTGCTTGGTAAAATTGTTAAAATAAGCCTCCAATCATTCAACTGTTGAGTTAGGGAATTAGGGCCTTCTTGGTTACTTATAAGTTTATCTGAAACTAATATTTCACTTGGTGCAATTCTGGCTAAAACAGCCCCAAGTTGGTCAGGGTTTAAATCCTGCGATTGAAGCTCTCCAGTTGAAACATCAACCCAAGCGACGGCGACAGTTACTTGCACAACCGTAACACACGCGAGATAATTATTACTGCGAGCCTCTAACAAGGACTCCTCGGTGACTGTCCCTGGCGTAATTACTCGCGCAACGGCCCTTTTTACAACCGATTTATTTCCTCTTTTTTTCGCTTCTTGGGGGTCTTCCACTTGCTCGCAAATTGCAACTCTATATCCCCTTCTAATCAACCTACCTAAATAAGAATCAGCAGCATGGAATGGGACGCCACACATGGGAATATCTTCACCCTGGTATTTACCACGCCTTGTTAGGGTAATATTTAAGACTCTTGCTGCTTCTACAGCATCGTCAAAAAATAATTCATAAAAATCACCCATCCTAAAGAAAAGTAAAGAGCCTGGATTTTGATACTTTATTTCAAAATATTGGGCAAGCATTGGGGTTAAGCCCTGTATCTTTAACGCAGAACCTTGATCCTTAGCATCCAACTGCCCAAACTCAGGTGAGTTATTAGAAATATCCATTCAACTTTCTTTAAATCATTGCCTGTGCATATTGTAAGAACAAGAGTTAGATTTGAAAAGCTTCATGAGTTGGAAAATACTTGGTTCTGCCAATAAGGTTGAAAATAAAAGTATTGTTTGGAACTCATTTTACAAAGCGTAATGCTTGACTTTCCCTTTTAAGCAAGACCCGCTAAGCTAAATAACAATGAGAAGGTAAATAAATGGGGGATGAAGCAACTATGGATGGAACAGCGAAAATAAGTGACCAAGAGGCATTGGATTTTCATTCAAATGGAAAGCCTGGCAAGATTGAGATAGCCCCAACAAAAAATTTAGCTACACAACGAGATCTCTCACTCGCCTACTCTCCTGGAGTAGCTGTACCATGCCTTGAAATAGAAAAAGAGCCTGCACGAGCATATGATTATACCTCCAAGGGTAATATTGTTGCGGTAATTTCGAATGGCACTGCCGTACTTGGTCTTGGTAACATTGGTGCTTTAGCAGCTAAACCTGTTATGGAGGGAAAGGCTGTTTTATTCAAAAAATTTGCTGATATCGATGGAATTGATCTGGAGGTAAATACAGAAGATGTAGATGAGTTCATCAACTGTGTTAAGTTTTTAGGACAAGGATTTGGGGGTATAAATCTGGAGGATATAAAGGCTCCAGAATGTTTTATTATAGAACAACGCCTTAAAGAACTTTTAGATATACCAGTTTTTCACGATGACCAACATGGCACCGCTATCATTTCATGCGCAGGTTTGATAAATGCGCTATATCTGACCGATCGAGATATCAAAGACACTTCTTTGGTTGTGAACGGAGCAGGTGCTGCTTCGATAGCTGGTGTGGAATTGTTTAAATCCATGGGTATGCCACAGGAAAATATTATCGTATGTGACTCTCAAGGAGTGGTCTACGCAGGCCGAGAAGCTGGGATGAACCAATGGAAGTCGGCTCATGCTGCCAATACGGAAAAGCGCACACTTGAAGAAGCTGCAGATGGAGCAGATGTTTTGATGGGGCTGTCTGTTAAAGGTGCATTTTCTGAAAAAATTATCAAATCATTGGCACAGAATCCAATTATATTTGCCATGGCAAACCCGGACCCTGAAATCACACCTGAAGAGGTTGCTGAGATAAGGTCTGATGCAATCATGGCTACAGGTCGTTCAGATTACCCAAATCAAGTGAATAACGTCCTAGGATTTCCATATATTTTTCGTGGTGCCTTGGATGTTCAGGCATCAGAGATTAATGATGCAATGAAGATAGCCGCAGCTAATTCTATTGCCTATCTAGCCAGAGAAGATGTGCCCGACGAGGTTAACGCCGCATACGGAAAGCCGCTTCAATTTGGGCGGGACTACATAATACCCGCACCATTTGATCCACGTTTAATAGTCAAAGTATCATCAGAGGTTGCAAAAGCAGCTATGGAAACAGGTGTAGCAAGAAAACCAATAGCGAATTTTGAAAACTATGAGCAAACTCTCAAAGCCCGACTAAATCCTACCGCCAATAGTCTCACTGGGATTTATTCACGTGTTAAACGATCCCCTAAACGAGTAGTTTTTGCAGAAGGTGAGGAAGAGCGAGTGATAAGGGCCGCAATATCATTCCAAGCAAACGGATATGGCCAACCTATCTTGATAGGACGAGAAGATACAGTCAAAAATAGTTTAGAAAAATTAGGGCTTTCTGGCTTAGACACCCTTGAGATCCATAACGCCAGATTATCAGACCACAATGAAGAATATAGTACTAATCTTTATAAACGACTGCAAAGGAAAGGTCATTTGTACCGAGACGTGCAACGAATGGTAAATCAAGATCGTAATGTTTTTGGAGCGTCCATGGTGGCTCATGGACATGCAGATGCAATGGTAACCGGTCTGACGAGAAGTTTTGGCGTAAACCATGAATATATTACAAGGGTTCTCGACCCAAAACCTGGCCATCGCCTTATGACGTGCAGTTTGGTCATCACGAGAAGTACGGCATTGTTCATCGCAGATACGAATATTAATGAAGAGCCCAGCGCGGAAGCAATGGCAGACATTGCCATTCAAACGGCTAAGAAGGCAAAATCTTTTGGTTATGAAGCAAGGGTCGCTCTTTTATCATTCTCAAATTTTGGCTACCCTCCTAGAGAACATATGGAGAAGGTGCGAGCGGCAGTGCAAATTCTTGATGATCGCAAAGTTGACTTCGAATACGATGGCGAAATGAATGTTGATGTGGCGTTGGATATGTCTCTGCGAGCAAACTATCCATTTTGTCGTCTTTCTGGGCCTGCTAATATTTTAATTATGCCGGGACTGCACGCAGCAAATATGAGTTATAAACTGCTTCAAGCCGTTGGCGGGGGCACCATTATCGGACCAATGTTACTAGGACTTGAAAAACCCGTCCAAATCGTTCAGATGAATGCAACAGTGAATGATCTAATACAAGCAGCAGCTATTGCAGCTCACGATGCATCATTTGACATATGAAGCATTGGAGTGTTTTAGATGAATATCGTTTTTGGACTAAGGGAAACTCAGTTTGGACTTTTATTAGGTGGCGAAACGAAAACCGGTCTTTGTTTCACAGGAATGGTGCATAGTGACGATAATTTGCAACAAATAATAGCTACTAGTTTTCCAAATGCTATTTCACACCGAGATGATTCTAAATTAAAACCTACATTAAAGATTTTAAAAACTAAATTGTCTGGTATAAAATGTGATTCCAAAATACGTCTAGATGTCCAAGGGACTACTTTTCAAAAAACTGTGTGGCAATCTCTCTCCAACATACCACCAGGGGAAACCAGATCCTATAGTGAACTTGCAGATACAATTGGCAAACCAAAAGCCGCCAGAGCTGTTGGTTCTGCCTGCGGAAGAAACCCACTTGCCTTTGTTTTTCCATGCCACCGAATACTAGGTAAGAATGGAAATTTAGCCGGTTTCCGCTGGGGAAAAGACATCAAGCGGGCGCTATTAGAATCAGAACAATCCAATACATATGACTCCTTAAACTCTACCTGGTTTGACAACGACAGTTTTTATTTATGCAAGTAGTTTTAAGCTCTTCCATAGTCGCTAGAGAGAAGGGATGGAGTGACACCTATTTTTTCTAGGGCTTTATCCCACTTATCAGCGATTTTATTTGAAAAAATAAGTTCTTGATCAGAGTCAATACTGAGCCATGCATTAGCCCGAAGCTCTGCATCAAGTTGGCCAGGTCCCCAACCAGCATAACCCAATGCGATAATGCTCTTTTTTGGACCTTCTCCATTAGCAAGTGCCTGTAATATTTGTGTAGACGCCGTCATAGTAATTCGTTCATTTATGACAGTGCTACTTTCTAGTGAATAATCATTGCTATGTAATATAAAACCTCTTTCGATTTCTACAGGCCCTCCAAAGTATATACCTCCCGAGTAACCAACTTTCATGCCTTTTGTATCAAGTTTTAACTGTTTACAAATTTTTGAAAAAGATAATGACTCAATTACTTTATTAATTATGAGACCAATTGCACCACTCTCACTATGGGCGCATATACATATCACAGAACGTGTAAACCTTGGATCGCTCATAGCAGGCATGGCAATAATTAATTGTCCAGTGAGAAAGTCATCTTCAGTTTCCAAATCTTTTCCCATCAGAAGATACAGTCCTACCCTTTAGTTTTCAACAGACCATGAACATGCACATTAAACCGTTTTAGCGTATCTAAAAACTAATTTTTCGATTAAAATAACACTAGATATATTAATATTTAACATATCCAATTCCATTAAAGTGCAGAATCACCATATCATGACTTTCAAAAACATAATCCTGTCCTTCATTATATTTTTTTTTGTGTTACCCGATGCCATAGCAAAAGCTATCAACAGTTCTGATTGGATCAAAACCGAGATAGCAAACTTTCGTCTAGTCAGCGGAATAACTAATATAGGGAGCTCTAAATTTGTACCACTTGGTTTAGAGTTTGAACTTAAAGATGGATGGAAGATTTACTGGCGCAATCCCGGAGATGCAGGATACCCACCGGAAATTAGTATTGAAGAGAAGAGAAACCTATCAAAATTAGAGTGGTTTTGGCCGGCACCAAAACGGTTCAGTTTTCAAGATATTCAAAATTTTGGATATGAAGGAAAAGTTATATTTCCAATAAGAGCAACAGTTCAAAACCTTCAAGAACCATTATTTTTAACTGCACGTGTTATGGCACTCGCCTGTAAAAATATCTGCGTTCCATTAGATGAAAAATTTATCTTAACCGTTCCAGTTGGGATCACTGCTGAAACTCAATATGCAGAGCTAATACGTCAATCCCAGCAACTGGTGCCAACGGAGTTAAGTTGGCCGGGCTTTAGCATCATCAATATACGTAATGCTGAAAACTCGATTACTATAGAGGTAAAATCAGACTCTCCCTTTCAGAAGCCAGATATTTTTATCGAGACGAAACAAAATTTTGAATTTGGAATACCCAAGATTACAGTAGCCTCTGATAAATTGACTGCCTCCTTCAAATTATCTACCAATATAGGACAATCAGAGAAAATCGTCCCCATCCCTCTTACTTTGACATTCACTGATAAAGATAAATTCATAGAGTTAAAAAAGCCTCTTAATATTGGCATTGGTGCCGCTGTAGACGTGAACTCTACCAGCACTTTTCAATGGCTAGAAATTTTATTTGTCGCTGTGGTCGGAGGTATGATCTTAAATTTCATGCCCTGTGTTCTCCCAGTGTTAACATTAAAACTAGTTCAGGTTACGCGTAAATCTAATGCCCAAAAACATGTCATAAGAACAGGCTTTATGTACTCCGCATTTGGTGTAATTTTCTCTTTCTTACTGATAGCTATTGCAGCAATAGTTATTAAGCAAGCCGGGCTAAGTGTCGGTTGGGGTATGCACTTTCAACAACCGCTATTTTTGGGATCTATTAGCCTTATCTTACTTGCTTTCTCAGGAAGTCTGTTTGGCTGGTTTCACTTTAAAATTCCAAGGGTTTTTCTCTGGCTCGAATCTAAATCGGTACCTACCATCAGATCAGAGCACAAGTCTATTAATCGCCTCAACCATTTCTTGACAGGTGCATTTGCGACTGTTCTTGCCACTCCTTGTTCTGCTCCATTTGTCGGCACAGCGTTGAGTTTTGCTCTTAGTCATGGTCCTTTAGAAATTTTCTCTATTTTTATCGCCATGGGGATCGGCCTATCGTCACCATACTTATTGATTTGTATCCGTCCAGAACTTTTGAGGTTTTTACCAAGGCCAGGTGCGTGGATGAAGAAATTAGAAATCATTTTAGGTGTTTTACTAATTTTAACAGCCGTTTGGATCTTTACTATTCTATATCAACAAATAGATCTTAACTGGTTTATTGCAGGAGTATTATTAATAGGAGGAGGATTTTTAACTTTTGGACTCTATCACGTAACAGGCTCTATTGTATTGAAAATTGCAAGCCTGTGCCTTCCAGTTATTGCTCTCATTGTAATTGAATATGCGGACCAAAGACCCATCAAGACATTTACAGATAATCGAGTCTTGAACACTGGAACATCAATCGATAACATTATATGGCGTGAATTCGATCCCCTTTTAATCCCCGATATTATAAAACAAGGAAAGTTCGTTTTTGTTGATGTTACCGCTGATTGGTGTCTGACATGCAAAATGAATAAAAAATTTGTCCTATCAAGTAAGATGATAAGAAAATTATTGTCCAGAAACGAAATTATAAAAATGAAAGCTGATTGGACACTCCCTGATATAACAATATCATCATACCTCACATCTTATAATAAATTTGGGATACCTCTCAATGTCATTTATGGACCTAATGCTGAAAAAGGTATTGTTCTTCCTGAATTACTGAGCAAAGAAAAGATTTTTAATGCTTTTTTTAAGGCCGGTCTTCAGCAGAACAACACAAGCCAGCCCAATTACATAGAAAAAACATTTATTAATGGAAAAAACCTAGAGAAATAGTTTGTTTTGTCTTTCTCACGTTTATAAACTATTAGCACTCTGAACTATAAAGACGTTCGATCAAAATTTCTGCTTTCTTGAAAGGAAGATTTAAATGAGTATAAAAACAGGAGACAAGATACCTACCGCGACGTTGAAACATAAAACAGCTAGTGGAATAAATGATATAACTACCGATGAACTTTTTTCTGGGAAAAAAATTGTTGTGTTTGCAGTACCCGGTGCTTTCACTCCAACTTGCTCAGCTAAACATTTACCCGGTTTTGTAAGTAAATCCGCTGAGATAAAATCAAAGGGTGTTGATGTCATAGCCTGTATATCAGTGAACGATGCGTTTGTTATGGACGCCTGGGGTGCCGACCAAAATGTAAATGATAAGATAATGATGCTTGCAGATGGTAGTGCTGATTTTACAAAGGCGATTGGACAGGTTCTCGATCTAAGTGACAAGGGAATGGGCGTTCGTTGTGCACGATATGCCATGATTGTTGAGGATGGGACAGTAACTGAAATGTTATCAGAGGAGCCAGGAGCATTTGAAGTTTCAAGTGCAGAATACGTTTTAGGAAAACTTTAGTACCCTAACCCATTAATTACGGCGGATAATCTCTAATATCCGTCGTCGTTTTCTAATTCCTGCAAATTAATTGCATTAATTATTTTTTGTGCCACCTCGTACGAGAATCCAGCCCTGCCCATTGTGGCTAAGTCTCGTTGATTGAATTCACTCCGAGTGTGTAGTTGTCGAAAAGGGCCTAAGCGCTTTCGTTGAGAAAATCGGATAGCCGCCTTGAGTTCTGGGTTGTTCCAATCTTCATGCAAGTCTGCGATTACCTGATCAATGATTGCTCCCGAAATACCTTTATCGAATAATTTGGAACGAATCATCTGTGTCGAGGTTCCCTTTTTAAATAGCGAGGAAGCTTTTGCTTGAGCAAATTCGGAGTCGTTAAGCAAACCTGCTTTAGTGAATCTCTCAATTATACAATCTATCCAGTGATTACAGGTGTCTTTATCCAGATCCTCCACAAGCATAGCTTTTAAAACACGTCGATTGAGCACTTGCCTCAGCGAGTGTGCGGAAGCCGCATATTTCTCAAGATACCACAGCCCCGATTTTCTCAACGATTCCTCGGTTATCACTTTTGATTTAACTTTGTTCATATTGAAATCATAGTTCTAATGCTTTTATCTACATACCATGGAGGCAACAACAAACTTTTTTAGTTGCCCTATTAATTTTTAAAAGACGACAGTATTTCATAGCTAATATATAGATTATTCCATACTATTATCTTTTTTCTTGCAACGAAAATTGGTACATCTTTCTATCTTTATGATTGAGACTTTAGTCAATGCTAACAAACACCGGTTCCGCTGCTGTGCACTCTACAGGGATAATACCCAGCCAGACTATCCGGGAAATGCTTAAAAAAGCTCGGATTATTTCTGATTTGGATGTAACTGAAAAACAAATTCAACCTGCCAGTATTGATCTTCGACTGGGTGAAATAGCCTATCGCGTTCAAGCAAGCTTCCTACCTGGTCAAAGTTCTACTGTAATGGAAAAATTGAAAACTATGGAGATGCATCAGATTGACCTCTCTAATGGAGCCGTTCTCGAAAAAGGATGTGTGTATATTGTTCCGCTTCAAGAATCTCTGCGGCTTAATACTGGCATTTCGGGAACGGCTAATCCGAAAAGCTCCACCGGGAGATTGGATGTGTTTACACGCTTACTAACTGACTATACATCAGAATTTGAAACTGTTAGTGGCGGCTATAATGGACCACTTTATGCCGAAATTTCTCCAAGAACATTTAGTATTTTAGTTCGAAAGAATAGCTGTTTGAACCAATTACGATTTAGAAAGGGTAATCCAATAGCAGCAGACTCTGCGATGCGTAAACTGCAAGAAACCGAAGGTTTGGTAGTCACGCAGGAAACTAAAATTGATATAAATAATGGAGTGGCTATTAGTGTCGATTTAATCGGCGAGGTAGAAAGTGGCCTTATTGGGTATAGAGCAAAACCTCATACGGCTATTGTCGATGTAGATGAGCCAGGATCTTGTTCAGTATTGGACTATTGGGAACCAGTCTATCGGCAGAAAAATAGGCCTGCAAATTTGATACTCAACCCTGACGAATTTTATATATTAATGTCAAAAGAATTTGTTACGGTTCCTCTAAATTATGCCGCAGAAATGCGCGCTTATGATACAAAAGTTGGCGAATTTCGAGTACACTATGCTGGATTTTTTGATCCTGGGTTTGGCCATAAAACAACTGGTGGATCGGGCACCCGCGCAGTTTTAGAAGTTCGGTCCCATGATGTCCCATTTCTTATCGAAGATGGACAAACTGTTTGTCGACTTATATATGAACGAATGACCCAGGTACCAGAAAGATTATATGGCACCCAAAACTTTGGCTCTAATTATCAAGGGCAAGGCTTGAAACTATCAAAACACTTCAGAGATCTAGCTGCCGGCTAAGGCAATAAAAATCTAAGACTATTCCTCTTAAATTAGGAATTAAATACCCCTGACTATTGATGTAGGAATTTCTATTAGTAAAAAATTTATCCAACTTGACATACTAACTAAGTAAGGGTTTGATCCTATTGATCATAGAATTTCTCTTTCGCTATTTACCAGTCGATACATTTAAAGGAGACATATTGTGGTTA
>ENA-UOXV01002456-UOXV01002456.1-marine-metagenome-genome-assembly--contig:-NODE-2456-length-24187-cov-5.843279_pt1 | contig 24187 bp, 31 predicted proteins | sample MGYA00238165_ERZ766961 | MGnify/ENA primary metagenome ERZ766961 (study PRJEB28924, sample SAMN03173240) | marine metagenome | biome: Marine; feature: Water; material: Subsurface seawater | place: North...
TTCCTTCCCCCACATATTCACACCAAGATGCATGAAATCTTCAAACCTTTCACTGCGACCATCATCATGCTGGTGTACTGCTCCGGGCGTTGGCGTGTATCTTCATGTGCTTGGACAGATGGCCGGACTCAGCGAAGGCCTTGCCGCATGTTGTACAAACGTGGGTTTTCTCCCCTGTGTGTGTACGAATGTGAGCCCCGAGATTGCTTGAAGTCGTGAAGGCCTTACCGCAGGTACTGCACTTGTAAGGCTTTTCTCCACGATGCATGCGCAAATGCGTGACCAGGTTGCCGGACGTTGAGAAGGCCTTCCCGCAGACTTCACACTCGAAGGGTTGCTCGCCTGTATGCGTACGCATATGGGTCGAGAGATGGTCGGAGCGCGAAAAGGCCTTAGCGCACACCTTGCACGCGAAGGGTCGTTCCCCTGTATGCGTGCGCATGTGCTCTGCCAGATGCATCGATTGGGAGAAAGCCTTGTTGCAGACCGAGCATGAGTAGGGTCGTTCTCCTGTGTGCGTACGGATATGAGTCGCCAGGCTACCCGACTGCGTGAATGCTTTGCCACAGGTCTTGCACACGTACGGCTTCTCTGCTGTGTGTGTTCTGACATGCACCACCAAATCACTTGATGCTGCGAAGCCCTTGCCGCAATACTCACATATGTGAGGCTTGTTATTTTTGAACGACTTCTTGTGCTCAAGCAGCACAGCAGAGGTTGCGTGGGCCTTGCCACATATTTCACACACGAACGGCTTTTCGTCATCTCGCTTCTTGAGGTGAAGCGACATCGATTCAGGCATCGAGAACCTAGCCCTGCATGAATCACACACGTAGGGCCTCGTCCGATTGTTTGAGTCGGGACAACCTTCGCCACACGTCTCGCAGAAGAGCTTCGGAGTCCAGAGGCAGGACTTCCCTCTCCTTCGCTTCCGTTCAGAAGTGGGACACCGGGATGCCAAGGTCTCTTCAAAGCCCGCCTGGCTGCTTGTCGCACTCACGTTGCCCTCGTCGTCTCTGGGCCGCTTGTGCGAGCACTGCGTATCGGTTTTGTCCTCTTGCGAAGGGCTGGAGGTTTCAGGTGCGCATTGCGTTGCCCGCAAAGAAGCGCTCGTTGTGCCACCCACACTGGCCAATTGCGACCCTGTGCGGGCCAGTCCGTGCGGTGAAGATTCACCGTTCGCGTTCTGCTCAACCAGGTAGCCCTGTTCTAAGAGCAGCGTCAGACGGCCAACTTCCAAGCGGCTCACGTCCTCGCAGGAATTGCCATCCGCGCTTTCGGAGCTGACGCCGCCTGGCTGCGATGTAGACACGCCTGGCTGCGATGTCCACACGCCGCCTGGCTGCGGAGGTGTCAATCGGTGTGCCTCCTCCATTGAGGAGCTGGAAACTGCTTCCACCCTCTCGTCCCTGCGCGCCGCGCAGGCACTGAGCGCCCCATCCAGCGCTACCTGCCCCATGCCATTCACGGGCGCCGGCCTGGCCGCCGTGGCCCAACGTGGCTGATCTCGGACCCGAGGTACGATGATCACGACTTCTTGACTTATTGCACTAAAAAACTAGTTCCGGCAGGGCAGCCAGTTTCCAGGGCTGGAGACTCCGGCACGCACCCGTAGAAATTGCTTCCTGAATACACTTACGTGCTACCGTGGCGCCCGCGTAAAACCTTTTCGACGGGAACGGCGCCGCCCGAAGTGCTCGCGAACGTGGGGCACATTCTCGTCCGCCGGAGGGATGCATCGCGGAGGGAGTATGATGTTTCTAAAATACTTGTAAATATCCATGGAAAAATACTCCCCTACGAATGGTCAGCAAAAGTGGCCGAGATTCTAAAGGCAATTCGGCCTGGCTTGAGAGATGTTGCAGCAACAGGATCACTACTCTAAAATTTCTAGTAGGTATGGGTCGGAAGCCATCGGCGACCACGATGCTGCGCGATCGTGCGGCTATCCGGGCGCTCTCGCTCCTTGTTGCCGTGTTCACGGGCGCAGAAGCGTTTCGTGTGCCTGGCGCTGTCCTCTCTGCCCGGATGCAGGGGTTCTTGGCTGGCGGGAGGCTCACGCGACCCGAGGCATCCCGCACTCTCCGGCGCGCGCCGGCCAGTAGCCTCAAGATGCAGTGGAAGGAGGAGCAACCCCTGCCTTACCAGGCGCAGTGGGAAGCATTCCAGAACTATAACACTGGTCGCTGGAAGGGCAGGTTCGCCCTTTCTCTGTGGCGCGCCAACGCCCACTTTGCGCGCCTCACAGTTGGGGTCTCACGGCCCAAACATCTATCCAACGCAACCGAACTAAACTGCCAGGTGTCTTCACATTTCACCGGAAACTGGCGACTACACCGAACCTTACATCGAGGATTGCACGTTGGACGTGTTTCAGCTTGAGGAGGGCGTGCAGGTCTCCTCCTTTGCCGTGCAGGACGCTGCCGGCTGCATGGGATCGAAATCCATCGACTGTCTGTGGCTTTTTTGCGCCGCATTCATATCGGCTGCCGTTCTGAGTTTTCCGCCCACACGCAGTCCGCAAAGCAGCGCCTTACGCTCGGCAACGATACGGCACCGATGATCACGGAATACGTGCTAACAGTCAACGATGAGTAAGCCCCGCGACCCCTGCACAGCATGCGTAGTTCTACGGTGGACTCCATTGTCGGTCTATCGACGATACTCTGCTCGATTCCGAGGAGCTGTGCGCCGCCGAGCAGCATCACCGTCTAGCGCCATGACCGACTGCCCGTGCAGTTTCTTCGCACCTAATCTAGGAGTGCGCCTTCAGTTTCTGCGCACCTGATCTAGGAGTGCGCCTGCAGGTTTTCCTGCTCTGAGGATGGCAGTTATTCTCTTGACCGTTCGTTTGTGTCTCTTCCGAACGTGCAGGTTTGTCTTGTCCAAGCGGCACAGAGTCAGATGGAGCGCGCCACCCGCGGACACCCGCTGATCCCCTGCTGCGCAGGGCACTGCGCGCTTTGCGATCGAAACGTCGCTGGCCATTACATCCACCGAACGCATCCGTTGCCTCGCGCTCTATGACTTCGAGTCGCGGCTCCAGCGTGTGCTACTCTATGAGGAGCAACGTGTCAGCACAACCGGTTCAGCACCCCCCTCTCTGCGGACGCTGCTGTCCACGGGGCCAGCCGTGATGGGATCTGTTCTGCTACCGGCCCTGATGTCACCTGTCTCATACGAGTGTCAACGCGCTTGCAGGCGCGCAACGCTTGATCGGAATCAAGATGGATGACGAGCCAGCTCCCACGAACCTGCGCGGCCCGCTCACTCTCCTCTCTACAGTTGGCGAGTTCCGCGGGGAGGCAGTGGGGCGCCGCGCGTCGCGGCTTGGTAAGCCCCTGCCTCGGACCCACGGTTCTGCGACGCTGGCAGCTTCGGACGCTACTGACTCCCTTATCGCCCCGCCCTTGGAGCCGTTTCTCTCTATCCTCACGGGGTGTCTGATCTCCAAGAGCGTCGCAGGGGGCGGTGACATGCAGTTCGCGTCGCGCACGTCGATTCGCTGGGACGGGGAACAGCTGTACCGCGAGATGCAGGGAGTGGATGAGCGGCTCCGCTCTGAACGGCGCGTGACGGAGAGCAAGGTGGCTTGGCGCCCAGCCGAGCTCAGACACATACCATGCCTAAGACATCCTGCGTTGCTTGAGCGACGGCGCGCTGGTGTGCGTGAAGAGAGGATAAGATTTCGGTGCGGGGGCAGGTTGGCAGCAGCATGGTGCAGGCAATCTCGCTGGACGAGTCGAATCGTCTAATCTTCCTGCCATCTGGATGCTGGCTGTGCGTTCCTGAGCGGCTGGAGACCACAGCGCCGTTTGACCTGGAGGACTCATCCTCATCTGCTGATGAAGAGATGGGCGCCGAAGAGGCTGCGCGGCGCGCACTGGAGGAGGCGCTTTCGCCGAACCAAGAGTCGCGACTTGCCGGCATGAAAAGCTTCGTCGCCGAGTTTGGATGCTTCATTAACGACAACAAGCTCGTCCGGAACCAGCGGCTCTATGCCGGCGACGGGCGGCTCGCCTCTACGACGACGGTGTTTGAGCGGCGCACGGGCGACATCTCTGAAGCGCGCCAGTCCCGGGGGCTATACGATACCTTTGATGACTGAACGTCGACCGTGCACGGGCCCCGCTGGGCGCCTGCTGGCCATTGACAGCCTGGTGATCTGGGCGAAGACGAAACCACCTGCAGCGGAACACGCTGCGGTTCCCACAAGGCGGCACAGCACAACCGCGTGCGATGAAACTCGCAGAATTCTCTTAGACAGCTTTGTTTTCAATGAACGTGCTCTAGGCTCAGCCGTGCGAGTGTGCCGGAGTGCATCTCTCAACTCAGCTCGCGAGAAGCAGGCAGTTCTCTGGCGACACGGAGGCGTCACAGAACGTCACAAGCTTCGCGTTCAGTTTGGACCGCTCGCGCAGCCAGAGGACCCGCCCGTGGTCGAGAAGCCGCTTCGCCTCCCGCCCAAGCTGTGCCCGCGCACATCTATCAGTACCCTCAAAAACCCTCAACACGCGTTCGCACATCGCACTCTTCCGCACGGTGGCGCGCTTGCTGGAGCAGAAGCTTGCGGCACGGGGTCTTTGGACGTACCTGTGCCCGTTCCTCAGCAGAAAGCCCAAGCTCGTCAGACCCCACTGCAGATGGCGCGTCCTCTGTGACCGCACCTACCCTACCCTCGCTCGTAGCGATTGCCCCGCCCTCCCGCCCGCGGCGCGGCGCGCCGCCGCTACATCCCCACGAAGTGACGAGTCGCAGCAGACGGAACGTCGGCCCGGGCACCGCGCCTGCCGCGCCTGCCGCGCCTGCCACGCCCGCGCGGCTCGAGGGCTGCAAGCCAAGTACCTCCTCGATCCATCCCAGATTCACGTAGCTCTCCTCGTCGCAGCGATGGTGGCAGCACGTTGCAATGACGATGCCGCATACGCCACTCGCCCGCTTGTGCTTGGGCCCCGCACAATCGCCCCCGTCCCCCGCGGAACCGACGCCCCCGTGGCCACCACCGCCCGCAACCGATTCGTGGGTCGCGGCTCGGAGTGCGAGGTCCGTCGCACCGCCGCAGAGATGTTTCCCTGCGATTGCACGGCGCTTTAGCGCCTCTCAACCATATCCCATCCGTGCACGCCCGGTGGGCGGACTGCATGCCTGTGACGACCAGCGGGCAGTCCTCGAGGCCGGGCACGCGTGCGAGCAGCACGTGGGCGATGTCGACACGAAGCCGCCTGAAACGCCCCGCGCTTTCAAGCGCGCGAAGCTGCTTATCCGCTTTGTTGCGACACGTGGACCGCTCTACCAGGAGCAGCGGCGCAGCGGGCACCACCCTGCGGGTATGACAAATGGAAATCCGTCACTGTGGTGCTGCGTTGCAGCCGCCGCCGCAAGAGTCAGGTTCTGCGCCGCAACGGGTAGAAGGGGACATTCTGCCTGTGAATCGCAAGTGAAAGCATGCCGCGGCCTGCGCCCATCTCCACCTATTCCGGTACACGGCAGTCAGCCCAGCGACCAGATCCCGCCTAGCGGGTGGGACAGCAACATAAGTGACATCCGGATCAAGGATGCCGGAAGCCTCGATGTTCCCCACTATCGCCGCCTGCTGCTTCAGATGCCGTTCTGCAGAGCTCTTCTTGGTCGAGCTGCTTGCACCACTCTCCGCCCTGCGATCAAGATGCGAGTTGCTGAGACTTCTAGATTTTGAGAATTTGCCCCGTGACGGCGAGGTGGAGGGCGTGGAGTCGGGAACGGACCAGGCATCGGCTAGCTCTTTGAACGCGGTTTCAAACGCGGGCGGTCTGTAGCTTTGCTCTTCGAGAGAACCAACGTGCTTCTCGTACGCCGCATGCACCGTTGCGGCAAATTGTTTCAGGTCGACCCCACTCCGCGCAATCTCCTGCCGGAGTTGCCCTGCCAAACCTGCTGCTTCGATACGTGCCTCCACCTCCTTGTTCTCCGCTCCTGTTGGGGAGCCTGCTTCTGCTTGTGCGCCTTCCACTTCTGACGAGGGCCCCGCCCGCTTCCTGTTGTCTTGTGCCTCGCGTGCAATTGCAAGCACAGCAGACAGCTCCAGCCTATCCTGGACGTCTTTTGCAGTTTGATCCTTCCAGGTCGCATCCCTGCCACCAGGCTCACTGCACGCACCAATCGTCCCGATTCCCATGTTGACGTTGAAGGAAAAGAATGGCTGGCGCGCCATTTCTCGATATTGCAAGAAGCGCGGGCAAACAGGCATGTGCCTTTCAAGGTCCCGCTCATAGATGGTGTGACCTTGGTCGTATGGGCAAGGAACTCGTTTGTCCCCCGCCTTTTGTGGCCGATCGCCTTCGCCCCCCACCTCTGCACGATGCACTCCGCAGTAGTCGCATCCCGGGGCCTTCTCAAGGTTGCAGAAACGCGATTTCTTAGCGACCCAAAACTTGCACCGCGGCCATAGTGACGGATCGGTCAGAAGGGTCTGCACGCAAAAATGACAAATGATAGGCAGTCAGATCCCTCACCAATTTCACGAAGCCCTGGTCTTTAGGCATGCTGGATTAAAAACAGGGGCCAACCGTCTTTTGACGCTTCTTGCCCTGCCGCATTTCGCTGACAGCCGAGGGGCGCCTCGGCATCTCGCTCATAGGTTCCGTCGGATCACTCATTGAGGAGAAGTAGCCAGAAACTGAAGGTGCGATTCTGCAAAGGACCCGCCTCAGGGCAAGGGTTTTTTTGCCCCTGCTGCAAAAACGTGTTGTTGACTGATCGCGGAGGTTTCCCCGAAAAACGTCCGCGCGATTGTGTTGACTGATTCAACTGCTACCGGAACACAGGACAGCACCGGGGGGGCAGGCCTTGCGGCGCGGTGACGAGGGCGCGCGGCTGAGCGGCATCCGACGGCGCCGTCAGCCTCGGTAAGTCGATCCCCATGAATCGATGACGCGAGCACGCGGGGCGATTGCCGAGGTTCTAAAAAGAATTGGTGGACAAGTGCTGTTCACAGAACCTCTTCGTCGGCGTGAGCGAGGCTGAGCTGGCTGCACGGCCCAGCGGCCTGCGCGCCCCGGTTGTGGCCTATTTCGATTCGCAGTGGCGATTGAACGGTTCTGTAGCTGAGTGCTGCACGCTGCGTGCGATACTTTAGGCCCAGTACGGCGCCACAATCACCCACGTTTGAGGCGTGACCTCTGGATGTTTATGCGCGCGGGTACCTCTACACGTGAGGCGAAGCGCTTCAGCACCATAGCCCCCACATTCAACCAGCTTGGTTTTGACACATTCCCCCCTGCACTTGCATCGCAGGACCAGCGCTGGGCTCCCAGGGCAGGTCGAGGTAGCTGCAGGAGCAGCAGGAGAACTTGCATCGCAGGACCAGCGCTGGGCTCCCAGGGCAGGTCGAGGTAGCTGCAGGAGCAGCAGGAGATCTGTGACAGCTGCCTGTCAGGACTCAGTTTCGAGGAGGCGAGGGCGTGGCAGTGCGAACGATCTTCTTGTGAAGAATGGAGCTTCGTGTGGGTAACAAGTACCGGCTCGGTCGCAAGATCGGGTCGGGTTCGTTCGGTGATATCTTTCTCGGTGTGACCCTCCGCTCCCTGCTTGTTACTTCGTGTTCTCCGCGGGAAGCCGGGCACATCTGCCGTGTGGCTGTGCAGCAAACATGCCTTTTAACAATGCTGCTGGCTTTTCGATACGTGTAGGGACGAATATCTCAACGAGCGAGGAAGTCGCAATCAAGCTTGAGAGTGTGAAGAGCAAGCATCCGCAGCTTCTGTACGAGTAATGCCCCGCCAGCAGAACTCTTGCCACAAAGCCCCTACCAATCCTCGAAATCCTTGTTCGATGGCTCTTTGATCCAGACGTCATTGACATGCTGGGTGAATGTTTGTGCGAGCTCACGATCCGTGCCGCAGATCCAAGGTGCTGAAGATTTTGCAAGGCGGGGTGGGACTCCCGAATGTGCGGTGGTATGGCGTCGAGGGCGACTACAATGTGATGGTCATCGACCTTCTTGGTCCATCTCTGGAGGATCTCTTCAATTTTTGCTCGCGCAAATTCAGCCTGAAGACAGTGCTCATGCTCGCAGAGCAGATGCTCAGGTCTGGCCCCGCGTGTCCATTTGCACAAAGCCAGTGTGCTGCGTTTTGTGCGTCGCCTGCCACTGCAATCCCGTGAACGTGCTGCTCAGATATCATATTACTGAATTATGTCCCGATGGCAGTCGCATTGAATTCGTGCATTCAAAATCGTTTATCCACCGCGATATCAAGCCAGACAACTTTCTGATGGGTTTGGGGAAGAAGGCCAACCAAGTCAACATCATCGACTTCGGTCTAGCAAAGAAGTACCGCGATCCCAAGACGCACCAGCACATTCCTTACAGGGAGAACAAGAATCTGACAGGCACAGCGAGGTCAGTTGTACATCACGATTGATGTCGTTGATCTGGAGCAGTACAACTTCACGTCTTGTGAGTTCTGTTCCCCGGCGGCGTGTCTGAACTCCCCTTCGCCTCTCTAACTATACAGGTACGCGTCCATCAACACACATCTGGGGATCGAGCAGTCGCGTCGTGACGACCTGGAGTCGCTTGGATATGTTCTCATGTACTTCAACCGGGGAAGTTTGCCGTGGCAAGGGCTCCGAGCTGCCAACAAAAAGCAGAAGTACGAGAAGATCTCGGAGAAGAAGATGAGCACTCCTGTCGAGCAACTTTGCAAAGGGTTCCCGCAGGAATTTTCGACTTACTTGAACTATGTGCGCGCGCTCCGGTTCGATGACAAGCCAGACTACGGGTACCTGCGCAAGCTTTTCCGCGACCTTTTCATTCGTGAGGGCTTCCAGTACGACTACGTCTTTGACTGGACCATTCTGAAATATCAGGAGTCGATCCAGCCGGAGCGCCCGCAGGGCTGAACATCATCGAAGAATAGGTCATTCAACAGCAGGCATGGCCTGTCTTCTGTGAAGGGGAGACATGGCGTTTGTCCCGCACAAGTGACGTGATGCAAGCAGGGAGAGGGTTTGCATTGCTGTAGCCGAGGCCGGCGCATGGCCTCGCAGTAGTGAGGATGTGCTCTGTTGGTGGAGCAGTCTAGGGCGGATTCGCGCATGCGCGTGCACAGCTATGTGAGTGACACTTGCTTCTGTTGTGTTTCAAACAAATCTTGCAAGGCGCACGCCAATAAGGAATTTGAAACACGCATTTATTTGAATCCCACCGCACTGCTGTTTTGAATCTAAAGGCTCTGTCGATGAGCCTCATGCCGCCTGCCTGCAGCGTTGATAGCTCGCAAGTGCCTGCCAGCACTCCTGCCGGCTTCCTGCTGTTTGGGAAATAGCGTCGTCAGGAAACTTGTTACCGTGGCAACACAGCACATCTGCAACAGGGGTAAACGCGCCAGTGCCTGGAGGATTGTGTTGTTGAGCGTTCCAGCGAGGTTGAATCCAGTCTGGCGCTTCGTTGCTGGAAGCATGAATGAGCCTGCGTGCTCGCGGTTCGCGTTGGGTTGTGGTGGCAGTGGACGATCGTGCATTGGCCTAAGACGCCCGCCCATCTGTTTTTGGACGTATTGTGAGTCGCTCCTTAGGCAACCACTGGGTGCTCGCACAGATGTAGTGAGGGACATCGGGAGTGTTGCGGTACCTGGGACCGCGGCAGAATCCCGTTGCCTGACTTCAACCCCCCTGCAAGGTGAGGCATGCTCGAGTAGCTCATCCCGAGCCTATCACGCGGGTCAGCACTGCTTCCCATAACCATCCCGCCGACCTTTCCCGGGTGCATCATGGTCCCTTGCTCCCTTCGCCGTTTTTCAAAGCCTGCACCCGGGGCTGCGAGACTTCTGTGCCCGTTTGGCGCATGCGGCGCTAGGGTAGTCAACGTGTTCGAATCGCTGTCAAGAGTCCCTCTATATCTGCTGTTGAACGTACGTTGCCGTGTGCGACCCAACGATTCACCTTTCTGCGCAACTTCGTGGCTCTTGACGTCGCCAAGTGCCAGCACGATCATGACGGAAATGTTGTCCATGCTACCACGGCGAAACGCCTCCATGCACACCTTGTTTGCAACTGTTGTGAGGTGTTCTGGGTTCCAGCCGACCTTTGAGCTCTCTGTCTGGACGAGCTGAACAACCTCCTGATTTGACAACACGTCCCAGAGTCCGTCGGACGCCATGACAACAAAATCGCGGTGACTCAGTGTCTGATCAACGACATCAGGTTCCTGGGAAAGGTACTGCTCGATGATTACATCCCCAAGCGCACGAGACATTGCAAGCATTCCCATCACACGATAACAGCCCATAAGGCAGGTGACTGTGCCCCCTGCAGCCTGCACGCGAGCGCGTTCGGCCGGCAGATTCGGTTTGTGGTCGACTGAGAGCGGGACCGTTTTGCCCCCAAGACACGCCACAGCGCGCGAGTCTCCTGCATTAGCCACAAGGATCGTGGATCCTTTGATGAGGCACGTCAGCGCCGTGGACCCGTCGTCCCACATTCGTGCCCCCATCGCCATTCGTTTCTGCAACATCCGTGACCGTATCGCCGTAAACGAAGTGTCGAAGCCGAGACCCCCCCCCAGTGGACCACCAGCCAACAGCGGCGCGTTGATTTTTTCTATAGCGTCCCGAAATCGCTGCCGCGTCTTAGGGCGGACTGCATCCCCGTCTCCGCGTGCCATTCGCGCGAAGTCCTCGTGCGTCAGGATGTAAGCGAGGCGGATTGCTCGCGCATAAACATCATCCCCACGTCTAGAAGAGGTGTCTTCGTCCGCACGGCTAGTCAGTTCCTCCAGTGCGGCATGGAAATTCTCAGGAATATGCTGCGCTGCATACCGTGAGCACCGCTTGCCGCCGTGCCCTGCGCCCGTGAACAGATGGTTGGCAAACTGGCGCGGTCAAGTAGGCCGAGCAACCGAAAACAGAATGGGGGAGTAAGGTAGCTGGCGCAAATCGTCAAAAAGGGAGGACAGACCCATGCGATAATCAACTGAATGCATATACGGTCGCTTCAATTCAAATGAACGGAATCCTGCACCACAGAAACTGGGGAACAGCTGGAACGTACCATCGTAAACACCAACCAAGCTGACACCACTTTGTGGGCCCTGCACGGCGATTGCCTCGCCATTCGAGAACACTGGACCAGCGAAGCTATTTGCATGCAGCATGATGACATCTTCTTGCTGCGGTCGTCTCCCTTTGATGCTTGCCCCGCCGCAGACCACCCGCACGTCGCTCTCGGGCCCGTAGTTGGACAGCGTCCCCGATGCCACCGACGCCTGCTGATTCATCGAAGTCGCTCTTGTCAACACCTAAGTTGCAGCGCCCTCTCTCAGCTCGGTAGAGAGAAATGAAGTGAGTAGACCACTGGCGGGACTGCAGACACAGTCTGGCCCCTGCACCTTCCTTAGGACCGCGAGGCACTGTGGCTCCCCGCTTCGTCACACCGACGGAGATGCTGCGCCTGGCCACGCCGGCCTGGGAACCATCGCGGACTAAACGTTCACCAGCGCAACAGCCCGACACGCTCGTGCTCTTCTGTCGGAGGTGGAACGCCGGCAGGCCTCGAGGCAGCCCGCTTTCTCCTGCTCTGTGCGAACCCCCGATGGATTCAATTGCCTGGAGCAAACGATGCCATGCCAAATGTGGATCCCCAAATGTCGACCGGTTCTATATCCATTATCTTTGGGGCAACCAAAACCAGAATGTGAGCTCCCTCTGGCCTTCCGCGGCCCGACCACGGCTTGTGGGCGCGAGCGTGCAGCCTAGGACTCGATGTTTTCACGTCCACTAAACGTGATACTGCCGCCGAGTTGAACCTAGAATCATATCGATCTTGAGAGCTTATTGATGGTGAGGACGGGGAGAGTGAGATCCCTCGTGCTGTGCTGGCAGCGGCGTGAACAGCCATTTCTGAAGCGTTTGTGAACCGCGCAGGTTCGACCTTCTCAACTCATCCAAGTCCTCGTTCGCGCCGCTTGCGGACAAGATCCTCGCTAATGTGTAAGTGCCCAGCCAGGCCTGCTTCCTGATGATGAGCTTGTAGGGAGATCCCGCTGTAGGCCTGTTCGCGGAACCTTAACGCTCTGCCCTGGTGAGTTGCTGACGCTGGGACGTCCGTTTGCAGGACCAAGAAGAATGACTCTGGTGCAAGCTTTTACGTGAACCACGATGCGTAGTCATTCTACCTTCACTAGCGGTGCGTGCGGTGCCGGCAGGAGCGGTATTCTTTTGTGGGTGTAGCGGAACAAGTTCCTGGTTCCAGCGAGTAAAGTTGCGAATGGTGCGATCTTCTTATGAAAGCCATGCAGGCCTTTTGCATCACTTTGGACAGCTCACGTTCTGGCAGAGGCAGGGCAGCGGTGCATATTGTGCCTGTCAGCCCTCAACTTCTAGATTCTACAAGGTGTGGCCCAGGCATGTGCTATGGCGAGGGCACGAAGGAGCTGCCATGCAGTAAAGCTGTGTAGAGACCGTTTTACGAGCGGAAACCACCTCGTTATTGCTGAAATTCTGAATCTACAAGTCGTAGTTGAAGCGCATGGCATCGTTGGTCCGGCCCTTGATGTCACCAGACGACGTGTGGTAGATGCCCTGCTTGGAAAGGCGCACACCCTTGCCAGAGCGGAACTTGGTGCCGACACCGTCCGCAACGATGGTGCCAGTGGCCCCGCGCCACTCGATCTGCCCAGCACGGCCCTCCTGGAACACGTCCTTGGGGAACGGAGTGAAACCCCAGTTGCGGGAGATGAACACCAGCTGACGGCCAGGGAACTTGGCCTTCGACTTGCGCAGAGCCTCCGCAGCAGCATCCTCGCCCTTAAGCGATGTGCGGATGGAGATCATGACCTGGTTGATTTTCACACGGGCGCAGAGGCCATACGGCTTGCCGTAAGCACCACGCATGCCGGTCTGCAGACGATCCGCACCGGCGCAGGTAAGCATCTTGTTGATACGCACGATGTTGTACGGGTGAAGGCGGATGCGAAGGTGGAAGTTATCCTTGCCGACCGAGTTGATCATGTGCTTGTTGGCAGTGATACGAGCGGCTTCAAGGGACTCCGAAGAGATCTGCTCCTTCTCGAGGGAGAGAAGGTGGACACACGCCGGGAAGGTGTCGCAAGGGATCCTCTTTTTGCCGACGTCAAAAATCTTGATCTTGGCCTCTGCGAAACAGTGCAGACGCATCATCAGTTCATATGCACTGGAAGTGGTAGTCATCCATCTCAGAGCTGGATTTTCATATCAGTGTGAAGCCAATCCGAGGCAAGCTTTTTGCACGCTTCCGACCACGCATGCGCTGGGGTTCCTTACCCGGCACACCACGGCAGTACCGAGACTTGATGTACGGCTTGTTCTTGCAGTAGCGAGAACACTTCCACGGACCTGAACGTGGCCCCATTGTCAGATATCCCACAAGAACAGCTCCTTGCTACAGGTGCTAGAGCGGCCGAATCCCCGCATGACCCAGCATCGCACTGGAAGTGCTGAACCACCCCGAGTTAATCGGACATGTAAGCAAACGCCGGACCCACAACTGCACAGTCACGCTGTGCCGTTTAAAAGAACTGTTGGCCCGCATCCAACCGCAGAAGTCATTGAGCGACAGCTGCGGCCGACATGAGGACGCTCCGTGACAAGTAGAGCACAAGTTTGCTTTCGCGTCTTGAGAAAGCCCGGGCTCCCGCAGGGGACGCGCCCACGCAAAGTAGAGACGCTGTGTCTCCATTCCAAGAAACCCGCAGCACAGCTCCGCCTTCCCTCGTGCCCACAGGAGCACAGGTCTCGCGCACACGCTGTCCCGCCATCCTTCCACAGATGCAAGTGCTGGGGCTCCGGGCAGTCCACATGCCAACCCCCTGCCACTTGACGTCCTCGGCAGTAGCATAAACTATGCGCACTATCCACGCCACTGAGACTCCCGCTGCTACTAGCCTGGGAATGGGACAGGGCACTCACGGCGACCCATGGCGACGGTCTGCTAGCGTGCTGCTCGTGGCCTGAGTGAAAAAAACTCGGTTGGCTAAACAATATGACTTTGTTTGAGTTTGTGCAGACCCACTTAACCCAGTCCCGGCTCGTACCGAAACCGCTGGTCGTGACAGGTGGGCCCGCACAGCAGGCGCGCGCCGAGGCGCTCCATGCGATCTTGGTGCACGATAGTGGTTGCATCCCACCGCACATAGCAACTTATCCGCGCGAATTCATTCGGCGTCGCGATGGGCCTGCACCGCGGGCGCACGCCTGGGGCCACGTTGCCGATGCGACCATCAATGAGCGCAACGCGAGACGGGCCGGGAGGATCAATGCCACCAATAAGTGTCAGCGAAACACTGCTTTCCGCGCCGCATCAACGAGAAAATCCGCAATTGCGCTGTTCGCCACTTCCCAAGATCGACGCAGCAGTATTTACCCCGCCAGTTTACGCGTAGGTGCGGACCTTGCTGTCATAAGGGGCGATTGGCGTACCGCCACCTGAAGGAAGTGGCGTGCACGTGTGTGCGCTGATTTACCTGCAACACAGGCTGCCCGGAACATGGGGTTTCCGCTACGACAAGACTTCTGTGGAGCAATTAACCCGAAGATGTTGGTGAAGGAGAAAAAAGGCCATCAAGGGGGACGCGGGTCAGGCCCTTGCCCATGGCGGCCCATTGCTACCATCACTGAACGCCTATCCTGAAAATGATCTGTGGGTGGTTTTCAGTCGAGGCCTCTTTATGAACAAGATGCAGGCGGCAATGGGCAAGATGAACGACAGGGAGAAAGCAGCGCGCAATTTCCAGGACTCAATCCATAATGCGCTCGAGAAGATGGCGGAGATGCCGTCGGTGGGGGACGGCGTTGTTCTCCGGCTGAAGCGGCCATTCTTGGGCTATAGATGCGAGGGGACCGTTAGGTACATTGGCGTCGTTCCGGAGATGGGAAAGGGCGTGTGGATCGGCGTGGATCTTCTCGAGGGCCTGGGCGACCACCACGGGATGGGGTACTTCCGCTCGCGGGGCGCGTCGATCACGGGCCCGCGGCACGCGATGTTCATCAAGGGGCGGGAAATCGAGTGCGTGTCGAACGTCACAGCCAAGATGAAGGCGACCGGGCGCTGCTACGGCCCGTTGCAGCCGCGCCAGACAGGCAACAAGTGGTGGACGACGCCCTTCATGGACAAGCTGAAAAAGATGAACCCGGGCGCGGCGCCCGGCTCGAACCGGGCGCCGTTCTCAAGCCGCATCTAGGGCCCAGCGGCGGCCTTGTAAATACGCAGACCTGTGCAAAACTGCGGTTGCAGCTGGGACGCTGTGCAGTTGTGGATCAACGCGCACCCCACCTCTTTACTGGACAGCCCGTCCCAACGTACACTTTGCAGCCCGCGCCACCTCGCGTTCACCGGAAGAAGGCGTCGTCTACAGCCGCGACCGGGGCATCGGTGTCCGAGAGCGTGCGGAGGCGCCGCGCGAGCACGCGCGCCTCGCGGCCAATGGTCTCCAGCGACTGCAGAAGCACCTCGCGCCGCGCCCCGCGCCGCAGCGCCTTGCTGCGCGCCGCGCGCCGCCGCGCCTCCGCCTGGGCCTTCTTCGGCACCGGGCGCCCGCCGCCCGCGTGGTCCTCCTCCCCAACCTGCCGCCGCGTGCTGGGCCTCAGGCGCTGCGGCATGAGACCGGCGGCCGGCGCGGCGCGCATCGCCACTGTCCGCTTCCCGCTGCACGATTCGGCGGAGCGGCAGGCCGGCGCAGAAGTCGCGGCGCGCGGCGTTTTCCCGCCGGCGGGCGCAGCGTTCGGGGCGCTTCGGGCGCACCTCCCGCTCCAGCATGAGCGTCGCGTCGTCGACGTCGTTGTCCGCCGCGTCCTCCTCGGCCCGCATCATTCGCCGCGGCGCCACGAGCATCGCGATCGCGCGCGCGCCCTGCCGTAGGAAGCCGAGCAACGATAGGTGCTCCTGCTTGCGCAGCAGCACGGTGCGGAAGCCTGCAGCGTGCCGCGCCGGCACGGTTAGCGGCGCCGCGCGGCGGACCACCCTTGGCTGCCAAGCACTGCTGCAGTCTTGCAAAACGTGATGGACTGGCATGGCCGCGCGCACCCTCGATGAGGAGGACGAGGAAGAGGTTCAGCAGCAGGACCGTGGCTGTCATGGACCTGCACACAACGCGGCAGCAGAAGAGTGAGCGCTGCTCTACATGCGCCCACTGCTTCCGTCGGGGCTGGCGGGCACGGCGCAGCGCGGGGGCCGACCAGGCGGCGAGGAACCCGGCCCCGAGGACCCTGTTGCGCTTCATCATCTCGTCTGCGCCGGCGAGGTCGCCGAGCGCCTGGCGCCAGAGCATCATCATGACGCGTGGGAGCGTGCGGTACTCCTCGATCTCGTCGCCGTAGGCGAGGAAGTGCGCGAGCGCGAACCCGACCCACGCGGCCACGACGGCCACGGCGACGTACAGCGCCTCGCGGAGCGCGCGCAGCACGATCGTCAGCAGCCGCTTGAGGTACGGGACGTGCCGGACGTGCTGGTACATGTTGAGGAATGCGAGACACGTCACGAAGCCAAGGAGCCCGCGCCAGCAGATTACAAGGTACTGGGGGAGGTCGAAGTTGATGAAGAGCAGCGGGTCTGGTGGGAACGCCAGCTGCTTCGCACTCTGCGCGCGGCCCTTGCGCCGCGTCAACGCCGCATCCTCCGATAACGCACCGCCCAAGTTCCGCCGCGCGCTGGGCTTGGGGGCGGATGCACAGCAGCTGTGAGCGCCTGGCTTGGGCGGCAGCAGAGGAATCGGGGAGGGGGGGGGGCGTGGGGGGCACCACAAGCGCGGCGTACCGCAGGCCGTATGCCGCAAAGAACAGTGCGACAGTCGCGACGCGGAGGATGCCCCACCAGTCCTTGAAGTAGTGATACCCCTGCAGGCCGATGCACCGGGGTTGGGGGGGTGGCCGGCGGCGGGCAACGGGCCGGGGCGGCGAGCGGGGGGCGTCGCCGCACTTCCTCGCACAGGCAGATTGCTTCTCGCAGGAAGAGGGCGAGGCACGCGATCAGCAGAAAGATCTCAGCGGCGAGCGTCTCGGCACGCGCCTGGCATGGCCGCGCGCTCCATGGCGCAACGTGTCAGTGGCTGCGTGGGCTGGGTGACCGTAGAGATGCAGCTAAAAGCCGTTTAGCGACATGCGAGGAGTCCGTGGCGCCACGCGGTACCACCTCTCGCTTCCCGCGGACACAGAGGACGGGAACGGTGTGGTCCAGGGCCAGAACCTGCTCGAGGAAAAGATACCCGAGAGACACGTGGCGATAATGCGCTGTGCTTATCATGCCGCCTGCGGCAGGGAGTTCGGAGAGCAGCCGCACAGTCGTCACGTAGTTCGTTGTCGGGCAGTACAGGTTCAGCGTAACCACGATTGCACGCGTCTTGCGCCCTATCCAACGGTCTGCCCGCAGCTGCCGAACTACTTGCGACGCCTCCGCCTCTGTCACGTTAGACCCGTCCGCAGGCAGTAGTACACGGAAGCCACTCCCCTGATATGTTTCGGCGACGCCGGCGAACGACACCTGGGCCTCTCCGCACTTACACAGCGCCCGCACTCGTATCCCCCGCGCTGTACGCACTGAAATGCGGCTACCGAATAAAGGATGGAGCAGGACTGCCCAGCAGGGGGCACTCACCTCTGACGTTTCGTCTTGAGAGGTGAACTCGTAACGATAGTTCCCCCTGGAATCGACCGGTCCAAACGCAGCCTGGTCCTCGACTGCGGGACGGTAGCGCCCGATACAGTATGCAGCGAGAGTCTGGATCTCGTTCGAAAACGTCTTGGAACACGAATTCTCTTGCGCGCGGACCTGGATATCCTCGGATGGAGGTGTCGGCACCGAGGTTTTCGCACGGGAGGGCCTGAGACGTGCCACTCGGAGGGAGAACCTGGCGGATCGACACAGCGCCTAGCACACGTAGCTGCCCAGGCCCACGATCACCCGCAAAGCCCAAGTTTTTTGTGTCAATGACCTGCAGCCAGCGGATTTGGTTCAGGCTCGCAATGTTTGCGCATGCAGGGAAGCCTTCAACAAACACTCGAGCGGCAGTCACTATTAGGCGCAGACTTGGCCACACACCTTGCCCGAGTACCAGGTAAGTGGGAACAGAAGAGGTAAAAACGTGTCATCCATGAAGTCAAACCACTCCTGCGGCGATGAAACATTTCTGAAGGGTTCCTCCCATGCGCGCTGTATCTGCGCAAGCGACTCCTGTGGGCGCGAGTTGCGCTTGTACTGCATGAAAGGCTGATCGCGCGCCCCTAGCACGACCCACGAGAGAAGACACAGAAACGCCGTGTAGATGATCGCATCCAGGAGCATGTTGTTGTGATAAACCTTGCGGATCCCGTCTTGAACAGCGGACGCCGCGGTCCCGAGCCGAGAGTTAAGTACGGCGCGAGCTCCACTGTCACCGTCATCTCCTCCATCCCAGCCCGCGCCCTCCTCTATCACCTCCATCGTTGCAGCTGGCCTCACAGTGTTTCCTTTCATGATGCCCCTTCAAGCTTCCCCCCGGTGGGGGGAGGCACCCCTCCTTGCGGTTGGCCGCGCACTCGCTGAAGCTTGCCAATATCCTGTAAAGTGGTTTCCGCGTTTGAAAGAGGGGAAACGGAATGCTCAGTGCCAAAATAGCTTTCTTCAAGATGCGAACTGCGCTGGCGGTCCTCGTGGGACTTGGCGCATGCTCGAGTAGTGTGGTATGCGGATCAGTGACTGCAGCTCCTACAAGTGCGATGCATGCTACAGCGACACGGCTGGCTAGTGTGCAGCACACTGCAGTGACGCAGAAGCTGGCTGAGCCCAGCAAGCCGCTGTCGGTCGCAGAGCTCGGCAAGGTCGCAGAGGCTCAGTCCAAGGACATGATGAACCTTGACAGTGCAGGTCAGCTGGAATCGGCTAAGGGCATCAAGGTAGACAGTGCCCGGGACTTGGAGCGTGCAGCAGCGCAGGAGACTGGAGAGATGGTACGTCTTGACGGGCAGGGAGAGGTGCAAGGCGCTGCCAAGGCAGTGATCGACACAGGTGCCGTCAAGAAGGCCGAGGCGGCCCAGGCCAAAGTTGCAAAGGAAGTATCGACGACCGAGATCAAGGCGAAGCAGACGATCGACCCTGCAAAGCTTTTCAAGGAGGCGATGGCTTCGGAGCACAAGGAAGAATCGGCCATGACGGAGTTCCGCATGGGGAAGCCCCTCTCACACGAGTCCGAGATGGACGCGCTCCGGAAACGAGAGGCAGCACACACTTCGGCGTCAAATGGTGATGTCAAAGGTCGGGCTCAGCTGCAGAAGAAGTTGTCGGAGCATCTGAAGGAGCTGGCTGTCGATCACGATGGGAAGACGCTGCCGGCGGACATTAAGAAACTCCTGAAGCAAGCTCTGGGATCGCAGAAAGATGACGAGCGTTCCATGGAAATTCCTATGCAGCGGGGTCGTGCGGGTCAAATGAGCCGGGAGGCAGGAACTGAGAAGCTGGCCAGCGCCAGTGGGCTTGCTGTCGACCGTGACAACGGCAAGGTCCCACAAGCGGTCCTCGCCGAGGCAGAGAAGCTAGCGGCGGCGCGAGGTGATTCTGACGTTTCGCACGAATTCGCGCATGCTGACCATAAGGGGACTCCAGACACGGGCATTCTGGGGCACAGTGCCAAGGAAGGTGAGCTTGCAGAAAACAAGGATGCCGGCAAATCCGCCGCGAAGGGCCTGTTGACGCCTGCCAAGGGGGCTTTGGTTGGGCAGCTTACGGGGAGCGTGGTCGTGGACTCGACGACGACGCAGGCGAATACGGTTCGCGTCGGGCAGCAAACCCTGAAAGCCGAAGGGCCGGGGCTTCCCCGTGGGAAAGGGCTGTTGAAGCTCGCCAGAGAGGCGATGCGCTCACAGGACTCGGATATGAAAAAGGCTAAGGACCTTGCCTTTCGCGAAGAAAAGCAAGTGGCACATGCAGAGCAGCTCGGTGTGTGATACCCTCGGGAGGCATCCTGGGGCTTCGTTGTAGCAAAAAAGGTTATTTGAAGTGTGCCTCTCGCAAGTCGCTGCATGCGAGCGTACTTCCTGCCGATCATCGCGTAGCGAGAGTCGCGTGCAGCGAGCGTCACTGTGTCTCTGTGGCACTGGTGCCACGATTCCGACTGTACTCAACGCTCAGGAACCTTGTTGCTCTTCAAAAACCTCAGCCTCTTCGTAACCTACAGCAGGGCAGTATCATTTCCACTTAGACGGCTCCGACTCAAATAGTACGGCCGGATTTGCTGGCGAGCTGACGACTAGCTCCACGAAGTCCTTGAATCCCGGCGCGTCCCTGCGACCCGGCACCGAATCAGTCGCTGCAACAGCAGCCAACTAGTTTGCTCTTTCCTTGCCCGAGTGGGTCCTTGAGATGTATTTTTCCAAGCTGGAGGTATACAGAATGCAGCAACGACACACTCACTCATGGTAAAGCCTTCCGGATAGCCCTGAATTCGGCAGCGTGCATTCGGGGCGAGCCGGGCGCTCTTGGTTCGGTCTGGGTGCACTCCGCGAGATGCGCAAGTGCACATCGCACGGCCCCGCGGGCAGGTCACAGAGAATATACTCACTTTGCTACTTGGTAGCCGACAGCGCCCGTTCCACCAAACACCATCGCATTTGAGACGACGATAAACTCCATCCCGTTCTGCAGACGGCTACGTTCCTCCTTGGCCCAGCGCTCCCCCGGTCGTCGAGCAGACTAAAACAACTTTTATCTGAGGGGTCGAGAGAAGTCGAGTTCCCAGCCATGCCTCTGATGGCACCGGCGGTGCTGCTGGCAGCCCTAGTTCCATTTGGAATGGTGCTTTTTGTCCAGGCTGATCACGATACAAGGTACGCTGATCTGGACTGAGTGTGCACTTGTTTACTTGCTGCGAGCGCAAGAATACACGCCCAGTACAGCAGTGCTCACTGAGCTGTGAGCCCCCCTCTTTGTTGGCATCCAACAAGACCATACCCCCCCTGGAGCTGCTGCTACCAGCTAGAGCAGTTGTCTGTACTCTACCGCACTATTGGGCCTCGAGATTGTCGGGTTGCTGCTGCTGAGAAGCAGCTAGTGAAATGTCAACTGACTTGTGGATCCACGCGCTGCAGGAACTTCACCAACATTCACTCACCGCTGGAGACAGTCGCAGAGCAAGTTAGAACGGCCAACGTTGAGGAGGCCCGGTTGGCGCGCGAACGGCGTGGCACCATGTAAGATTTGATGCAAGGGGAGATAGTTTGTGAGCTGGGCCACATGTTCCAAGCGGGGCAGGGCGTTTTAAGTGAAGTTGATTAGAATCTGTGGCTGCCGTAATCCCCGACGCAATCCGTGTGGAGCACAGCCGCACTGTGTTGCACTGTCCGAGGCACCCACTACGCCTCTCCGTCCATGGTCAGGCGCAACATCACGTCTGTGAACTCAGCGAGGGTGATGTGTCCTTCGCCATCCAAGTCTGCCTCAGAAAGCCACTGCTTTGCCTGCGCAGTCGTGACATCGACGGCGAGTCGCAAGAGCCCGTCTTTCAGCTCCTGCACAGAAGACCATGCCCGTTCTGTTAGCAGCTTAGCATAGGGAGGGCGGACAGGACGGGGCGCGTTGCCTGCGCGTCGAGCACACCGTCCTTCTTCTCATCCAGCTCCGCAAACAGACGCGCAGCTTTGTCCTGTCCCCACAACGATGCAGCCACGTCACTGAGCGTGGCGTGCAGTCTGGCGGGGTTGCCCGTTTCGCCAAGGGCTGCGCAGCGGCGGTTTCCACCTCCAGTGTCGTCACCAGCGCGCCACCGCGTCCCGCAGCAGCCTGCAGTCCGATAAGGAGGCGCGTGCGCTCAGCTACCCAGGAGCGGAAACCCCTGACTGACGAGTGCTCCGTGCGCCGCGTGGTACCGCGGTCGCGCAGCAGCGCCACGACGATGTCGTCTTCGGTCTGCGCAGTGAAGGCTGCGCCCGCCTCGCCCTCCGGCGGCGGCGCGAGCACCACAGGCGCCGTTTGCCACAGGACCCCCCATTGCACGGGCGTCGCCCTGTGCTCCGCTCCGCTGACGCGGATCGCGTGCCGCCACCAGTCGGGGTCGCCCCACACGCGCCCGGTCCAGCCGTAGGACCCATCGGGGATCTCAGCATACTCCTCGTACTCGCGGTCCTGCCCCAGGGCGCAGAAATCACTTCGTCCGTAGGAGTGCGGGGCGGTTCGCGGGAGTGGAGGCCAGGCGCGGGAAGAGAGGGCACAGGGGCGCCGGTTCCAGCCGCGGGTCCAGGGACTGGGCCGGGGAGCGTGCGGGGGCTCGGTGGACGGACGGAGGGAGTGTAGAGTAGGGACACGGGGAGGGGCAACGGTGGGGAGGGCACCTGGGCCAGAACGACGGGCAGGATGATCTTCCCGGTGTCCAACGCGCGCGCCAGCTCGCGCCGGCAGCGCGCGTTGGCGCAGTAGGCGTCGGAGAGCAGGACGAGGAAAACGCGGGCCTCGGCGATGGCCGCGGCGGCGTGGTCCCAGTCGTACTCGTCCGCGCTCCCCGGGCGCTCCTGGGAGAGATTTGAACGTCATCAGACGTTTGACGACGTTCAATCAGTTCAATAAAAGCAGCACGTTCAACACCACGATCCCGAAACCTAGAAGAAGGTCACGGCCAGGCTGGCACGCAGGGGCGCAACCTGACACGCGACCCACACGAGATCGCTCGTCTCGCGGAAAACCTTTCCCGCGATGGCTCGCGCGTGCGCCATCTCGCGCGAGTCGCCCGTCGCGTCGTCGAGGTAGCCCCAGTGGTGCGAGAGGAAAACGTCTGGCGCGAGCAGCGCGCGCACGGACGTGCGGCCAGCGCCGCCGAGCGGGTGTCGCGCGCACGCCGGGCAGCTTACGGGAAGGTGTCGGTTGCGCAGCTCGCCGCAGAGCGTCGGGCGGAAGAGCCGCGCGGCCGCGGCAAAGCTGAAGGCGTGCATGGCGCGACTGCGGCAGCGGACGCACTCTGGGCACACGATCGCCTCGAACCCTGCGGGGCCCGCCACAAGCGCGGACCCGTAGCTCCCGTGCCCGTTGGCGCACGCCACCATCGGCTCTGCGTGGGCCTTGAGAAGCCGTCCGCGGCGCCGCATGTCCGCTTGCCCGCCCTCCCACAGCTCCCGCAGTACCGCGCGCCGCGAAAAGCGGTGCGGGCGCTCGCGCAGCTCGCCCACGCAGCGCGCGCACGGGATCTCGCCCCAGCCCTCTGCGGCCCCGCGTTCTGACTCGAGATCTGCCGCCACCGCGCGCTCGATGTGCAACGGCGCGCGCTCCTCCGCCGCGGCCCTTTCCCCATGCAGCGGCTCGGGCGGCAGCGCGTCGAGCGGGCGGAGGGCGTCGGGCGCGCGCGGAAGCTGCACGCGCCAGCCGCGCAGCGCGGCCAAGATCTGCTCCTGAAGCTCTGTGCGCAGCATCGTGTACGAGCGCTCGAGCACCTCGGTCGCATCCCTGAGCTCCACCTCCACGCGCCGCACCTGCGCCTCCACCCCACCCCCCCCGCGCCCCGGCCGTCAGCGCCTTGGGCGCACGCGTCCCTATTCTTACACTCTTTTTCACATTGGTCAACTGGCCGGCGGCGAGGCGCGCGGCGCAGCGCCGCTGCACGCGCGGGGCGGGGCGGGGCGTCGCGGGCCGGGGCCACGCCTCGATGCTGTCCTCCTGCGCGCGCCCCGCGGCGGCGAGCGCGTCCCACGCGACCTGCGCCCGCTGCGCTCCCGTGCGCTCGGAGAGCAGCCGCCAGTCGTGGAAGGGCGCGTGCGCCTCGAGCACGGAGAGCGCCGGCGGCCACCAGCGCGCGGTGTCCGGCGGCCCGCCGAGCGCGGCGGCGGCGGCTCGCGGCGGCGAGGCCTGCGCGGGCGCGCCCTCCTCGCCCTCGTCGCTGTCGTCTTCGGGCGCAGAAAAGGGGAACTGGTAGTCCGGCATCAGGAGAGGGATCACACGGGCACCAGAGAGGTGCACGTGCGTCAGCTCGCGCTTGAGCCGTTCGTCGGCGGCGAAGCTTGCGTCGAGCAGCACGACGCACACGCGCGTTTCCCACGGTAACGGCGGGCCCGGTGCCGCGCCCGCGTCCGCCTCCCGACGCCGCGCCTGCGCGTAGGGCTCACCGAGCCCGTCCTTGCGCCGTGGGAGCGTCGCGCTGGTGAGCACAACCAGCGAGGGGTCTACGTCGAGCAGCGACCCGCGCACCGCGGCCGCATCTTCTGCGCACGCGGCCGAGTGCGAGACG
>ENA-UOXV01002467-UOXV01002467.1-marine-metagenome-genome-assembly--contig:-NODE-2467-length-24116-cov-25.834379_pt1 | contig 24116 bp, 20 predicted proteins | sample MGYA00238165_ERZ766961 | MGnify/ENA primary metagenome ERZ766961 (study PRJEB28924, sample SAMN03173240) | marine metagenome | biome: Marine; feature: Water; material: Subsurface seawater | place: North...
CGAGGCAGTTGCCGTCGCAGTCATAACCCGCATCGGCATACGTGCACGATCCGTCGTCTTCCGTCGCGTCTGCGTTGTAGTTGCACGCCGCATCATCGATGCAACCTGGGACCGCATATTCACAACTGCCGTCGTCGTATTCGGCAGACTCATCATAGTTCGAAGCATTTGAATCCATACAGCCACATGCTGCACCCTCTGCGGAAAAATCTCCTGCACCTTCGAACACATAGGTAGAGTACACGGAAGAAGCACCCTCACCATTTTCAAAGGACTGGACATTGATTGTTCCCGAAATCTCACCTGCAGTTGTCACCTGCATGATCAACACCCGGCCATTTTCATCGGGTAAGCCATTGGGTGTGCCATTCAAGACGTACCACGCTCCTCCTGTTGCATCATTCATGTTGACGTCTTGGCCTGAAAGTGCATCACCAAATGCAAACGCCCCAACCCATGGTTGATCCTCACTCTGAACTACACTAATTGCTACTTGTGGCGCAACGGCTTGAGACTCAATGCCAATTGTCACCCAACTGTCCGCTGCCAATTCAGGGAAAAAGGTGAGGAACGCTGGATTGATATCACCAGCGGTTGTACCTCCAAATTGGCTGTTATAAAAGCCTGTGGTGGTGGAAAGATTGAATGGTTGATCTTCGTTTCCATAAACCGAACTCAAGAAATCGTCATCATTGGCCATGTTGTGATAAATCCGGTAGGTCGTTTGGCCAGGGATAACATCAACCGCGTGTTCTTCAATTGTCAAGGAGTACGCTCCTATCTCACCTGAGCAACTGCAGAAATCGCAACTCCCGTCGTCCTCTGTTGCATCCTCCGAGTAGTTACAAGCCGCTGAATCCATGCAGCCTGGAACGAGGAGCTCAGGAGCAAAAGGAGTGAATGGAATCACGCCGCGAAATTCTTGGCTGGACTCACCTTCAACAAACACTTGAACTTGCATTTGCCCCGTGATTTCACCTTGAGTGGTGAATTGCCCCACCAGTACACGCAAATCATCTCCGGCGAATGCACCATGGGCAACCATGTCGCATGAAGCCATGTCGTTTGGATCGCAGGGAAAGAGTGTGTACACCGCCGTACCCGTCTCATCATTGACAAAAACATTATCCCCTGAACCAAATTCTTGAAGCAAATCGATCTCACCAAGAGCGACATTTACTTCAACACCTTCCGCAGCATGAGCAGAACCGATGGTTAACCAACTATCATAGGCAAGCTCCGGGAAAAAGGATAGAACATCTGAATTTACCCACGCTCCTACTTCTGAACCAAATGCTTCATCATTGTACCATGCCGGTGACGAAGTACTGTTCAAAATCATGGGATTGTCGGCCTCACCTGAAATGCAACTTAAGAAGTCTGATTCGTTTTGCATTTCCATGTACACTCGATAAGTGGTGTACCCAGCAAAGTCAACGGAACCAACAACGCCCTCATGTTCCACAAAACTCTCCACCGAAAGCGAATAGCCTGGGGGCACTCCGGGAGAAGGAGTTTCCACCGGAGTTTGAGCGTAAGAAACGCTCAATAAAAAGCAACAAAAAATCAGGCATAGTAAGTTACGCATGTCAGAACAATTTGGTGAGATCAATAACGAAAACGCAGTTTCCCTGAAAGGGGAGAAAGCATTCTATCTTGGCGAATGTAACAGGAAGCCGAGCATTTTGCAAATCGGATTTGAGTTTTCATCTTTATTTTATTAACATTAATCGTCAGACATTGGGGTTCTAACGACATAAGTTGTGGGGAAAAGAAAAAAAGAATGTGCACTTAAAAAAGATCCAAACGAAAAAAGTTTGGTGTATCTTTGCGGTCGCGGTACTATAGCTCAGTTGGTAGAGCAACGGACTGAAAATCCGTGTGTCCCAGGTTCGAATCCCGGTAGTACCACTAACAAAAAGGCCAATCATTGGTCTTTTTTTTTACTTCAGATTTTCCCTTTAGGAGATTCCTCCTGAAGAATCGAGTAAATTTGAAGCACCCTTGACACACATGTCAAAGAATCGATATCAATACAATGCATCTGCGCTGTTGCAAAACAAGCAGGTCGAATCCAACCACTTTGTCATCAGTGATGCAGCCTTCAAATCCTTGCCGGTTCCAGAAGCATACATTGAACTATTCAACGGATTCCAGGTCCATTGGGTCATCGCTGGTGAGGAATGTAAATCCTTGCAAAGAGCACAAGAAATTTGGCATTGGCTCGACACCGTCAATGCCACTAGGTTTGACACCCTCATTATCATCGGTGGTGGTACCACAACGGATCTTGGTGCTTTTGTCGCATCAACGTACAAAAGAGGTCTGAACTTCATCCTCATCCCAACGACACTGCTGGGAATGGTGGATGCCGCCATCGGCGGAAAAAACGGCATCAACTTCAATGGCATAAAGAACGCTATCGGAACGTTTACGGAGCCCTCAAAAATTACGATTGACACATCCTGGCTCAAAACATTGCCCAAGCGTGAATTGCTCAATGGTTGGATGGAGTTAAGCAAGCACGCTCTCGTCGGAGACGAATTGCTCTGGAAAGAACTGGGACACTACACGCCGAATGATCCCGATATCAATTGGGACAAACTGGTCAAGGCAGGCAGCAGCATCAAGCGTAAAATCATTGAATCCGACTTTCGCGAGAGCGGCGAACGGAAAATTTTAAACTTTGGGCACACCATCGGCCATGCACTTGAATCGGTTGCAGCTGAGTCCAAAACCCCACTCGATCACGGCTTCGCTGTCGGAGTCGGAATGATTGTTTCATTGCATTGGAGTGCACATCGCGCAGATGAAGCCTTTAATAAGAGCGAATTACGCGATGCCTCTGATCAACTGAAAAAATGGCTAATAAATGAGGACAATGGCGATCCCTGGCGCTGGTCCACAAGCCAAAATCCTTCCGAATTATGGCCGTTCATGCGCAAAGACAAAAAAAACACATCAAATGCAGTCTTAGACATTCAACTGATTGGAATTGGCGAGGCCAATTGGGACTGTCCGCTCGAGAAGTTGGACTTTGAAATGGTTTGGGACGCAGCTTTTTGACTCTTACCGCGTTCAATTGGTTGGAACCGCTTAATTTTGACCTATGCAAAAAACAGCTAGGGAAATTGCTGAAATCCTGCATGGATGGGTAGAGGGCGACGAAAAAGTAGTGCTCAAAGGCTTGGCTAAAATAGAAGAAGCAGGCCCAAGTGACTTGACGTTCTTGGCGAACCCTGCCTACGAGTCCCATTTATACGCCACAAATGCTTCAGCAGCTATTGTTGCAGAGGGATTCAAGCCCACCCAAGGATTACCGAATCAACTCAGTCTCGTGCGTGTCAAGGATCCCTATGCGGCCTTCACGTCTTTATTGCAATGGGCAACGGAGAAGGCGCCAATGGCGCATGGCATACACCCTACGGCTGCCATCAGTGCAGATGCGCAAATCAGTGACGAGTGTTACATCGGTGCTTTTGTCCAGATCGAGTCCGGTGCGTCGGTTGCAGAGAATTGTGAAATTCACAGCCACAGCATCATTGGGGCTGGAAGCCAAGTAGGAAGTGGAACAATCATCCAGAATGGTGTCTACATTGGAAAAGAATCAATCGTTGGATCCCATTGCATCGTTCAGCCCGGAGCTGTAATCGGTTCTGACGGTTTTGGTTTTGCGCCTCAATCGGACGAACGCTACGAAAAAATTCCGCAATTGGGAAATGTCGTTATCGGCGATAACTGCGAAATCGGAGCGACCACCACCATCGACCGAGCGACATTAGGCTCCACTCGAATTGGGAATGGCGTGAAGCTGGACAATCAAATTCAGGTGGCGCACAATGTAACCATAGGAGAAAACACGGTCATCGCCGCACAAACTGGCATTGCCGGCTCCACTGCCATTGGAAGCAATTGCATGATAGGAGGACAAGTGGGCTTTGCAGGGCACATCTCAGTCGCCGACGGCGTGAAGGTGGCGGCTCAATCGGGGGTTACCAAGAGCATTAAGGAACCGAACACTACCTGGCAAGGAACACCTGCGGCTCCAATTAAACAATATCAATTGCAACAGATTGAGCTGAGGAAGCTCCTTAAGAACAGCGCACTCGATAGAATCGAGCACCTCGAAAAGCAAGTAAAAGGATGAGCATCAGCGGAAAGCAACGTACGATTCAAAAGGCAGTTGTCTTTGAAGGAATCGGCCTACACACGGGACACCACAATCGAATGGTCGTCCATCCCGCACCGGAAAATCACGGTTACAAATTTCGCCGAATGGATGTGGATGGACAACCCTTCATTGAAGCAGATGTTGACTTGGTCGTCTCGACGAAGAGAGGGACGACACTCGAAAAAGGCGGAGTCCAGGTGCATACGACTGAGCACATCCTAGCGGCTCTATACGGAAGCCAAGTGGACAATGCGCTGATCGAGCTCAATGGACCTGAAATTCCCATCATGGATGGCAGTGCCCTCGAATTCGTTGATGCGATTGAAGGCGTTGGCTTCTCGGACCAAGATGCGAATCGAAAAACGTTCAAATTGCGTTCCAATGTCGCTTTCGAAGATTCCGACATTGATGTTGAAATGCTCGCTGTCCCAAATCCAGACGACGACTTTCGAGTCACGGTTATGGTGGACTACCGGAGCCCCGTCCTCGGTACGCAGCATGCTAGCATGAATCACCTGGTTGAATTCAAGGACGAAATTGCAAAATGCCGCACGTTTGTTTTCCTGAAAGAAGTCAAAAAATTAGCCGCAGCAGGCTTGATCAAGGGAGGCGACCTGAACAATGCCGTGGTACTTTTTGAGCGCCCGTACAAAGAAAAGGAATTGAACGAAATCGCAACGCTCCTCGGAAAGGGTGCCCTTGAATCGCAGGCAGATGTTCCGGGCGTATTGAACACATCCCCGTTGCGGTTTCAAAACGAACCTGCTCGGCATAAGCTCTTGGATATCGCAGGAGACCTCGCTCTTACAGGACATTTCATCCAAGGGCACATCCTCGCTGCTCGACCCGGCCATACAGGCAACATCGCTTTCGCTCGAATACTGAAAAAGAAAATCAAAGAAGAAATGGGTAAGCCTAATCTAGACGTCGATCGCCCTTCGGTTTTTGACATCAACCAAATCAGTAGCATGCTCCCGCATCGCTATCCTTTTTTGCTCGTGGACAAAATTCTCGAAATCACGGAAGATTCCATTGTAGGATGCAAAAATGTGACCATCAATGAACCTTTCTTCCAAGGCCATTTCCCGGGAAACCCCGTTATGCCCGGCGTATTGCAGGTCGAATCAATGGCTCAGGTCGGTGGGATTTTTGCCCTCCAAACCGTTCCGGATCCTGAGAATTACACCACCTATTTCATGAAAATTGACAATGTCAAATTCAAACAAAAAGTACTTCCAGGGGACACCTTGGTCTTCCACCTGGAATTGATGTCTCCCATTCGCCGAGGCTTGGTGAACATGAAGGGACGGGGATATGTAAAAGGCCAACTGGTCTCTGAAGCGGAGATGCTCGCTCAAATTGTCAAGGAGCGCTGAAGCAAATCATGAATTCGAATTCTATGCCATCCTTGATTTCTCCATTAGCCCATATTTCTCCCGGCGCAACCATCGCCGATGGAGCCACCATTGAACCCTTTGCCTACATTGAAGACAATGTGAAGATCGGCACCGGCACGTGGATCGGACCGCACGCGGTTGTTCATTCAGGAACAACAATCGGGGAGGACTGCAAAGTATTCTCAGGCGCCGTCATTGGAGCCATTCCTCAAGATTTAAAATTCTCGGGTGAAGACTCCAAGGTCGTCATCGGTGATCGAACCGTCATTCGTGAATGCGTGACAATCAACCGCGCCACAGCCGATCGAATGGTTACCAAGGTTGGCTCCGACTGCTTACTCATGGCCTACTGTCATTTGGCGCACGACGTTTTTGTGGGCGATCACGTCATCATCGCCAATTCCGGCAACATTGCAGGGCATGTGAGCATTGAAGATTGGGCCATCCTCGAAGGCATGGTAGGAGTGCAACAATTTGTCACAATCGGCCAGCATTCATTTGTGGCAGGCGGATCCATGGTGAGGAAAAACATCCCTCCTTTTGTCAAGGCTGCCCGTGAACCACTTTCTTTCATCGGTGTGAACAGCATTGGGCTTCGCCGCAGAGGGTTTGACAATGAACAAGTGGTCAACATCGAAGACATCTACCGCACCCTGTACGTCCAAAACGGAAACATCTCTCAAGCCTTGCGTGTAGCCGAAACGGAATTGCCACACAGCGAGGAAAAAACCATTGTACTCGGGTTCATCAGCGCTTCAGACAAAGGAATCATCCGCGGGCCATTTTAAACAACTATGGCTGCGTCAACGCCCACTCCCATCGCCATTGAGCTCCATCAATTGGGACATGAATTTCTGGAAGGGAAGCCCGTGCTAAAAGGAATAAGCTCGGAAATCAAAGCCGGAATGCACGCCGTGATCAACGGACAAAACGGAAGTGGAAAAAGTACCTTGGGGAAAATCTTGTCCGGGCAATTGACCTCGTCAGAAGGGACCATTGTTTGGAACCAAAATGACGCCGAATTGCCCCAGCAGGAGCTGCTTCTCGAGGCTTCCTTTACCGGGCCATCTACGTCCCTGCATCCCCAGTTGAGCATTGAAGAGATCCTGCAATTCCATGGTACATTCCGGAATTGGCGTCAAGGTGCAAATCCAGTTGCCTCCTTGCATGCCGCAGGACTTCAGTCCCACATGCACGTTCGGTTCGCTGAATTAAGTTCAGGAATGAAACAGCGGGTGCTGTTGACCGTGAGCCTGTGCACGGCGTCAGGACTCATTGTGCTTGATGAACCTTGTGCCAATTTAGACAGAGCGGGCATTGATTGGTACCGAGAACAACTGGTGGACTTTCCGGCGCAAACCACATTGGTCATCTGCACAAATGACCGTCAAGAGGACTACATTCAAGCGGATGTAACACTCTCTCTCTAGCATAAAAAATAACCACAAACAACTCATTATGAGTGTTTTACGGTTTTTATTTAAGAATCCTGTAACCTTTTCTGATTTCATGGCGTAAAAGAACTCGAAATACTATTCGACAATTCTTATACCTCTATACCATGAAACTTCAAAAGTTTTACACCCTCGCAGCCGCTGCCATCTTAGTGGGAGCGATTTCTGCCCAAGCCCAAACAGCAGCATTGAACGCGACTGCTGGTCCTTTTGACAACCTCAATCACGATTGTGTAGCGAAAGCTGAGACTGGATCTGAAGTTCTTTTGCTCAATCAAGGCGATGTTGTTGTTCAATCTTTCAATGCATGCGCTGGCGGTGTCGTCACCAAAGCTTATGCAATTGTGAAGCAGTCCAGCAACCAAGGTAAAATCGAAATGATGATTGAAGATCTCCGCGGAAACATCTTGGCTCGCGCCAAAATGACTGTCCGAGAAGGATTCAATGGCCTGGTGACTTCGAAGCTTACTGCTGAGGTCAATAAAGGCGAACGATACAACCTGAAAATCCGCGCGATTTCAACGGACATCGTGATTGAAGGACGTTACAACACAGACGAGAAAAACGACTTGTACTTGAACGGCTGGAAGTTGGACGGCAACATTTCTACAGCGGTCGGCATCCAAGAAGTGCGCGCTACAACAGAAGCCCTTGAATCTAACCGAAACCCATACAGCAACGATGCAATTGATGCACGTGCTACTGAGTTCGGAGCGACATTCTCTGTGTATCCAAACCCATTTGTTGATCAAGTTTCAGTCACTTTTAAGAAGGACTTGAAAGGAGAAACACAAATCATCTTGATGGACCTCGCTGGCAACATGTTGCACCGTGAAGTTCGATTGAACCCTATTGTTGGCCAAAAGGTGAACATCGCCCCAACGTACAACTTGAATCCAGGTGCCTATGCATTGCGCATCTTGAATGACAACCGTGTGTTCAATCAGACCATCATGAAGCACTGATTCCGAACGAAATATTCACATAGAAAAGGCCACCCATTTGGGTGGCCTTTTTTCATTTACACATCAGTCCATGGGTCATACCTGCCGCTCCGGTTTCAACAAATCCAGAACCGTTTTTACTGGGGCAAACGTTGTGTTTGGCATTTCCACAAACCGGGTGAGCCAATGCGCCATTCCGCCATTCCAAAGTCCCGGACGCTCGAGGATTCGAATGGACTTTCCATTCCATGTCTTTTGTGCCGTGAAAAACATTTCCTGATCCGCAAAATCATTTAAGTCATACGCGCCTTCTCCATTCGGCTTTTGAACACTGCAAATCAAATCGACTGGATTGAAATGCGATCCCTTTCCTTTCATTTCATCCGGGAGCTCTGCTGACTCTACAATTCCCGGTGAGATCCGTCCGTTCGCGTGCTTGACCCAGAATGGCCCGCCACCGGGCTCTCCTGTATTCGGAACCATTCCTGCCACCCGCAACGGACGGTCCAGGGATAGCAAACATGAAGCTGCATCTGTGGCCTGTTCGTGGGCCTTTTCATCGAATGCCGATAGCCAATTGATGGCATTTTGAACGGCTTTGGATTGGCCGGACCTCACAGCCGCCATGTGCGCGTTGCGCTCATCCGTGAGTCGAGCGCACTCTCCCATCAAAATGGCCTGCTCTTCATTTCGCGCAGCCATGCGCGATGCAGGGACGACATTGTCGATGTTTCGCACACAAATAAAATCCCCAGCAACCCTGTTGAGGTTCTGCAACAACGCCCCATGTCCGCCCGGACGGAACAACAATCCGCCATGGGACTGGCGCACGAGTTCCTGCTTTTCCAAATCCCACGCTACCGTATCGGTGGAGGGATGCTGGACCGAAGTCGTTATGCTTCCATGATTTGTAGCCTCCAGCGTCGACTGGATTTCTTTTTGAAAAGGTCCTGGAACCGTGAAGTGCAATGCAGCATTGCCCATCAATTGTCGCCATTCCGCGACATGTTCTTGAAAGGAATTTCGCGCGCCTCCTTCTTCCGTTTGATGGAAAGGAATCAGCCCTTTTGGCAGTCGGCTCCAGCCTGTCTCTTCGTCCAACATCCACACGGCTGCTTGCGCAGGTCGCTCGGAGACTGGCAAATCCGTCAACTTTTGTTTTTGATCAATTGACCAAAATGGAAAATGGGGGGCTTCCAATTGCAATTGCGCTTCAACTGCCGCTTCGCGTGGCTCTCCTATTCCTGCAAACATGCGTGAAGCTGCCCCAGAAGCAGGGACAAATCGCACCCATTTCGCTCCATTCGCCATCGAGCGCGTCAATGCTGCTTTTGCTGTAATCCGCTCCTCAAGATTCAAAACATCGATTCCATGACCGGCTTCACACGCCGAAACGGCTGCGACGGGTTGACAACCCGAAGCCAATTGTTCGCGTTGGATTTCAACGGATTCCAAGGTCCACCCGCGTGACTTTAGGGCATCGGAATCTGCGGCATGTCTGTCTTGATTCATGGGGTAAAAATACACCCCACAGCATGGACTACCTCAACCTAAATGCTCAAGCGTATTCCGCCACAACGCTCCGTAATTTTTCGCAAAGTTGGTCCTTTTCGCGCCGGCTCATGGCGCGGACATTGGCCTCATCCAGTGCATTCAGCAATTCAATCGACCGATGCTCTTGCATGAGTCGAAAACTGGATATCAATCTGAGGGATGCTCCATATAGTCCGTTCCAATCATCCGCTTGTAACTGGGACTCAAATCGATCAATGATCAGCGGTGTATGGACCACAAAATGATCCACTAAATCTGCTACGAGGGAAGAATTCCCTTGCATCATTGAAGATAAGTGCGCGTGTGTGAGGGCATTGACCATGATCATTCTACGCTAAAATCGACGCGCGGGTTGCGTCTCCCAATCTTTTCTCATGTGATGTAACTTTGGCGCATGGCGAAACAAAAAGTGGTGGTAACTGGAGGGGCGGGCTACATTGGATCACACACCGTTGTGGCCTTGCATGAAGCTGGCTTCAGTCCCGTTATATTCGACAACTTTTCGAATTCAAAACCAGAGGTTCTTGATGGAATCGCACGCATCATTGGAGAAAAACCTCAGATTTTTGAAGTGGATTGCCGGTCCAAAGCGGAGCTGGCCCAGGCGATTGAGGCTTGCGCTTCTGATGGGCAAATCGCTGGAGTTATTCATTTCGCCGCATTCAAGGCCGTGGGTGAGAGCACGGAAAGACCGTTGGATTACTTTGACAACAACATCGGATCCACGGTTTCATTGCTCGAAGCAATGACCGCTGCAGGAATCTCTAACCTTGTATTCTCAAGCAGCTGCACAGTGTACGGACAACCGGATGCAATCCCGGTGGACGAGCAAGCACCCATTTTACCGGCAGAGTCTCCTTATGGCTATACCAAACAAGCGTGTGAAAGGCTGATTACAGATGCTTTCAACAGCAGCATGCCCCTTTCCGCTTGCCTGCTGAGGTATTTCAATCCGATTGGAGCCCATCCATCTGCCGCAATCGGAGAATTGCCGTTGGGCCATCCCAACAACCTCATTCCTTACTTGACACAAGCAACTGCAGGAAAGCGCGGTCCGCTAACGGTATTTGGCAACGATTACCCCACGGAAGATGGCACATGCATCCGCGACTACATCCACGTGATGGATCTTGCACGAGCCCACGTCGCCTCTATTCATTGGCTGCTGTCCAATCCAGCATCTTGTGAAGCCTTTAACCTTGGAACGGGCGAAGGAAAGAGCGTCAGTCAAGTCATTGCCGCCTTTGAAAAAGCCAATGGCATCGCAGTTCCTTACTCATTTGGCCCCCGGCGTGCAGGTGACGTTACGGCTATTTTCGCAAACGCTGGAAAAGCCGAACGCGCATTGGGATGGAAATGCGAATTGAGCTTGGAAGAAGCTTTGCGCGATGCTTGGAAATGGCAGCAAAAGCTAACCGAAGGCTGAGCTTTAACGCTACTTAAGCCCCCAATCCGAGCACGACCGAAAGGTAGCAAACCGTGAAGCCAAGCAGGTAGCCACAGTAAACTTCCACGTGCCGGTGCACCGCCAATTCGATACGGGCAAAACCTACGATTCCCGCGATGAGCAGAAGAATTGCGTTGAGCTCCCAATTGGGAATCAATTGCAAGGCCTGCAAGCCCATGATGCTCCCCAGCGCTCCGCCCTGCCCTAGCATGTGCATGCTGATTTTGAACCAACACGTAATGACCAGCGCAATGGCCAATGACGCCATCAAACCCATCCACATGTCCAAATAGACAAATGGAACATACAAGGCTGGGCTCGTAATTAGCAGAATATAGGTGAGCGCGAAATAGGCCAAAACAATCACAAAAGGCAAGGTGCGTTCTCCGCGGGATCGAATCTCCAAATCACTCAAATGCCCGCGACGGTATAGCAGGTAAAGAGAGAGCGCTGGGGCCACTGTATTGACCAAAACCACCACCAACATGTACACAAACACGTGCGGCATGGAGTGCAGGTAGCCGTCTGATAAAAACAGCAAAACCAATGTCACCGTGGGCATGACAAAAGGGTGAAACACCGTGGACACGAAGCGGGCCCAAAAGGGTAAGGTCTCAACTTTGGCGGTGCTCATCCCAGTTCTTTTCGCAGACGCGCCACCGGCAATCCGAGCTGTTCCCGGTATTTGGCTACCGTTCGACGGGCGATATTGTACCCCTTATCATTGAGCACCTTGCTCAATTTCTCATCGGAGAGCGGCTTGCGCTTGTCCTCAGATTCAATCGCCTCCTCGAGGATTTTTTTCACTTCCCGCGAGCTCACTTCTTCGCCCGTTTCCGTCGTCAAACTTTCGCTAAAGAAGGACTTCAATAGAAAGGTTCCGTAAGGCGTCTGAACATACTTGCTGTTGGCGACCCTGGAAACCGTGCTGATGTCCATCTTCACCTCATCGGCAATGTCCTTCAAAATCATCGGGCGAAGATCAGTCTCGTCACCGGACATGAAATACGCCTGTTGTCGGTCCACAATGGCTTGCATCGTAATGGTCAAAGTGCGCTGCCTCTGAACAACCGCATCCACAAACCATTTGGCCGCATCCACTTTCTGCTTGACAAAAGCCAATGCATCCTTCTGTTGCACATTCGTCTTGGCCCCACTTGCATATGTGGCCATCATCTCCTTGTACATTGGAGAAATTCGCAATTCTGGAGCATTGCGCTGATTCAATTGCAACCGCAATTCGTTGTCTTCGATGGACAAGAGAAAGTCCGGCACAATCTGCACCGCTGAACCCCGGCTGGATTCCGATCCGGAATTGCCTGGTTTTGGGTTGAGCTGCGTTATTTCATCCAAAGCATCCCGCAATGACTCTTCATCTATGTCTAATTTCTTCTGAATGCGGGAATAATGTTTTTTGGAAAATGACTCAAAGTGATGTTCGAGGATTTCAAGGCCCAACCGCTGGGAAAGGCGGCGAACCAACTTCGAACCTGAATCATTTTCAAATTTTCGGCGCAACTGCAATACCAGGCATTCCTGCAAATTTCGGGCGCCCACTCCTGCAGGGTCCAATTGTTGAATCACAGCCAGCGCTTCCTCCAGAGCCTCACGCTCCACAGAAATCCCTTCGGTGAAAGCCAAATCATTTACGATGCTTTCCAAGTCCCGCCTCAGGTAACCCGCCTCATCCAAATTTCCAATAATGTGCTCAGATAAATACCTGACATCGGGGGAAATGTCCAACAAGCCCAACTGGTCCCGCAACCGCTCAAAAAAAGTTGCCCCACCCGAAAAAGGAACGGTCTTGTCTTCAATGTCCGCTCCGTGATTTTGAGCACTCAATCGGTAATCAGGCGTCTCATCATCCAGGTATTCGTCAAAATCGAATTCATCCAACGCCTCACTCCCCTCGTCATCCGCAACCTCCTTTGCCTCGTCCTCCCATTCTTCCTTTTCCTGCCCTTCTTCCAACGCTGGGTTGGCCTCCAATTCCTCCTTGATTCTAACCTCCAACTCAGTGGTCGGAAGTTGAAGCAACTTCATCAACTGAATCTGCTGAGGAGATAGCTTTTGAAGCAGTTTCTGTTGAAGGGACTGTTTGAGCATGGCTCGGTTGAATTAAAACGCTGCGTTTTGAGGGGTTCTTGGAAATGGAATAACGTCTCGGATGTTGGTCATTCCAGTCACATACATTACCAACCTTTCAAAACCCATGCCAAATCCTGCGTGCTTGGCCGATCCAAAACGACGTGTATCCAAATACCACCAAACATGTTCTTCGGGAATATTGAATTCGGCGCATTTCTCCTTCAGGCGATCCAAGCGCTCTTCCCGCTGGCTGCCACCAATGATCTCGCCGATTCCAGGAACCAAAACATCCATCGCTGCAACGGTTTTCCCATCTTCATTTTGACGCATGTAAAATGCCTTGATGCCTGCTGGGTAGTCTGTGATAATCACCGGGCCATTGAAGTGCTTCTCGACCAACCAGCGCTCATGTTCACTCTGCAAATCAACTCCCCATTCAACGGGGTACTTGAATTTCTTCTTCTTGTATGGCTTGGATCGCTGCAAGAGTTCAATTGCTTCTGTGTAAGTCACATGCTGAAAAGGCGCGTCCACAACGGCCTGCAATCGCTCCCGCAAGGGTGCTTCATGGCGTTGGTCCTGGGGCAGGGATTTTTCGGATTGCGCTTCTCGGTTTTCCAAAAAGGCCAAATCTTCGTCGCACCGATCAAGAACATCCTTCAAAACGAACTTGAGGCAATTTTCAGCCAAATCCATGTTGTCTTTCAAATCCGCAAAAGCGACCTCTGGCTCAATCATCCAAAACTCCGCTAAGTGCCGAGAAGTGTTGGAATTCTCTGCCCGGAAGGTGGGCCCGAATGTATAGACTTGGCCCAGCGCCATGGCGCCCAATTCCGCTTCCAATTGTCCGCTCACCGTCAAGTTTGAGGGCTTCGCAAAGAAGTCTTGCTCAAAGTCCACTTCTCCTGCATCTGTCTTGGGCACATTGTTCAGGTCCAGCGTTGTCACCTGAAACATTTCGCCCGCGCCTTCGGCATCGCTGCCCGTGATGATCGGAGTGTGCATTTGGAAAAAACCTCCTTCTGTGAAAAAGCGATGAACCGCAAAGTTCAAGGCGTGCCGGACCCGAAACACCGCACCAAACGTGCTCGTCCGGAACCGCAAATGAGCCTTCTCTCTCAAAAACTCCAAGCTATGGCGCTTCATTTGAATTGGAAATTCTTCCGGATCTGCATCGCCAAGAACTTCGATTTTCGCCACCTTCAATTCGGTCAATTGCCCCCCTCCTTGGCTAGATTCAATCACGCCTTCTGCTTGGATAGCGGCACCTGTATTCAATCGTTTCTTGACGTCATCAGGTGTTCCATCCCGATCGATCACCAACTGCAAATTGCCAACGCATGAGCCGTCGTTTAAGGCGATGAACTGATCGTTGCGAAAGGTTCGCACCCATCCTTGCACCAAAACATTTTTTCCGATTTGCGCTTCGTCACGCAGGTTTACAATCCTTTCTCGTTGCATGGTTCCTCTGATCTGATAGGTTTTTTCCTATTACAAAGAAACGGCATGGAATGCGCAACCGGCATAGGGCACAACCCAGAAATCAACATTTGGTTCTGAATCAATCAGAAGTAGACTCCACCTTGCCGTCCCGAAGGCGAATCACACGGTGTGCGAATGCGGCAATATCCTCTTCATGCGTCACCAAAATCACGGTATTCCCTGCCGCTTGAATCTCTCCAAAAAGGGCCATGATTTCCAAGGAAGTAGCCGTATCCAAATTTCCGGTAGGCTCGTCCGCGAGAATGATTGAAGGCCGATTCACTAGCGCCCGGGCAACAGCAACTCGCTGCCTTTGCCCACCGCTTAATTCATTGGGCTTGTGCTCCATACGGTCACCAAGTCCCACGGTGCGAAGTACTTCTGCAGCCCTTTCCAAGCGCTCTTCTTTGCTGAAACCCGCGTAAATGAGAGGCAGCGCAACGTTCTCCAGAGCGGTGTACCGCGGCAATAAATTGAATGTTTGAAAGACAAAACCTATTTCCCTGTTCCGAATCTCTGCCAAGGCATCTTCCTCCAACTGCGCGACATTCTGTTGATTCAAATGATAGGTTCCCGCGGTTGGTGAATCCAAGCAGCCCAACACATTCATCAAGGTGGACTTTCCACTTCCTGAAGGCCCCATCAATGCGACATACTCGTTTTGACCGATGCTCAAATCCAAGCCATCCAGCGCGTGCACATCCTGTGAACCGACGTGATACGTCTTGCGCAACCCTTCGATGGAAATCAATGTTTTCACTGTGCAAAGGTAGAGCGGGATATTCAACTCTGGGTGTTGAGTAAATTCCAATTTCCGTGCATCGCTATGTCTGTCCCTATGTATGTTTGAATGAACTCTTATCACCACCGCATGATCAAGCACAGCCTCTCAACAATCGCCTTGCTACTCCTCAGCAGCATTAGCTTTGGCCAAGTGGATATCGATTCGGATTTCAGCATCGAACAGTACGTGAATGAAATTTTGTTAGGAGAGGGTGTGGAGGCGTTCAACATCTCTTACACAGGAGGTGCAAGTCAGTTGGGTTTCATGACAGGCGGTGAAGGACAGCTGCAGATCCCAAGTGGGCTTGTGCTGAGCAGCGATGTCGCGGACAACATCTCTTGCCCTCCCGTTTTCAATGGATGCACCGATTGCCTGGGAACCGGATTCAATGACCCCGACTTGCTTGCAATTGCAAATTCAGTCCCACCTTTGATCGGCCAGTCTTTCTCCGTGAGCTCGGTGAATGACGGCTGTGTGCTCGAGTTTGACTTCACTGCCGGTGGAGACTCCATCAGTTTCAATTACGTTTTCGGGTCTGACGAATACGAAACGTGGATCAACACACAATACAACGATGTATTTGCATTTTTCTTGAGTGGACCCGGTATTTCAGGGGAATTTACCAGCCCAGCAGGATTTCCAGATGGCGCCATTAACATTGCGGGCGTGCCTAATTCTGACCCGTATTTGCCCATCACCATTTCCAGCGTGAATTCAGGCACCAACTCAGAGTATTACATCAATAACCAATCGGAACAGGACCTTTGCATCCTCGGCTACACTCAATCGTTCACGGCAGAGGCCTCAGTGCAGTGCGGTGAAACCTACCACATCAAACTCGCCATTGCCGATGGAAGTGATACCGCCCTGGAATCCATTGTCATCTTGGAAGAGGGCTCATTCAGTTCCAATGCGTTCGATCTCACAGCAAGCGCCTCCATTTCTGGAAACATCATTTTTGGAGGTGACACAACCGTAGTAGAATCCTGTAATGATGCCATTTTTCAAGTAGTGCGTCCGGATGCGAGCGTCGAAGACACCCTGCTCATCACGATCGGAGGAACCGCCACCAACGGGACGGATTACGAAGAAATTGATCCGGAGGTCATCATGGAAGTAGGCGAGTACACCGTGGACATTCCGCTCAACGTAAATGCTGATGCCGAAGCGGAAGGAACGGAAACCGTCATCATCTCCTACCTCTATGTCAACCTTTGTGGTGACAGCATTTACCGAGAATCCACCTTGCTCATTGAAGACTTCGAGCCCACCGAATTGGACTATGCCAATCCCGTGGGAATCTGCAATGGCGAAGCCGTGCTCGAAGTCACGCCCATTTCCGGGTATGGGCCTTATCAGTATGAATGGAATACGGGGGCGACGGATACACTGTCTGTGAATGTCGTTCAGACGGAGACCCCAGGCGCAGCGATTGTTACCGTGACGGATGTCTGCGGGAATGAGGTTGATGCCACCGTTACGTACACATTGCCTCCTGAGTTGATTGTCTATGCAGAACAAGTGAACGTGCCGCTGTGCGCTGGAGACGACATTGTTCTTGAGTCAGGAATATCGACCGGAGCTGGACCCTTCAGCTATGACTGGTCGAGTGGTGGAAACGATGAAACAGAAACAATCAATATCGAATCGAGCCAGACGGTGACCTTGACAGTAACCGATGCATGCGGTGTTGAAGACGAATTCGAGGTCGATGTTGAAGTTCCTGTTTACGACCCCATCACCGGAACGGATGCGGAATTGTGCCTTGGCATTCAAGGGGACCTCAATTTATTGGGCGGCACCGGCCAAGAAAATATCGCAGGGAACTGGGAAGGCAATTACACCTTTTATGTTTGGCAATACTACAATTACAACGAACAAGGCTATCCGCAAGATTCGACCTGGGTGGCGGTGGACGCGGCGCTTGATACGTTGGTCACCTTCATCGGCCCATCCGGCAATTTCCAAGCCTCTTTGCAACAAAATAGCATGGAAGTAACGGTGGTGGACCTTTGTGGTTTGCAAGCCACATTTGGCATTGACGTAATCGCCTGTGACACCGAAATTCCCAATGTCTTCTCGCCCAATAATGACGGCATGAATGACTTTTTCCGCATCCCGGGAATTGAAGGATTTCCGAACTCGCGCTTGGAGATTTACAACCGTTGGGGTACTGTTATTTTCCAGGATGAGGATTACAAAGGCGGCTGGGATGGTCGCCTCAACGGAACGCCCGTATCGGACGGCTCCTACTTTTACATTCTCTATCGATCGGACGGCGAACGATTCCACGGCGCGCTGACCATCATGCGTGAGCGACGTTGATGCGCGCATCCCTCGTTACGGGCATCGCCATTGTGATGCTTGCAAATACCGCTCAACACTCCTTGGCACAGCGACGGGTTACCCATGAAGAATTGGTTTATGTGGGACCGTCGTCAGCCATGATGTCCCAACAAATTGGAGCTAGCTCCATCGACATTTTGGAGCACGATTTGGGGGATTTAAACGGTGACGGATCCGATGAATTTGTTGCCGCCGTCGAAACACCCAAAATCATCGATGGTGCCCGAGAGCGGCTGGTCGTCATTTTTCAAAAACAACAAGGGAAGTGGATGCTTTGGAAATTTTCCGAAGCTCCGATTTTAAACAGTGAAGAAGGCGGCGTTCTTGGCGATCCATTCGATGACATCGGGATCCAAGATCAAGTGCTTTTCATTTCACATTACGGGGGCAGCAATTGGCGCTGGTCCATGGAAGATGGGTATCGCTTTGACGGAGAGGATATCATTCTCAGTGAGCACCGGTCCTATTGGGGTTCCTTTTGCGATGAGAAAGTAGAATGGGAAATCGATCTCACCAAAGGCATCGCACACTGCGCGTCTGCGCGAGAAGAATGCCCGGAAGGATTCGGCGACAATGGCCATGTGGACAGCATCCCAAAGATGGAAGCCTTCGAAATTCCCAGCACTTTCAAAATCAAGTTTGAACAGCGAAATGACAGTACCATTCGATTCGTTTCACCGAAGCACGGAATGGAAACTTCGCTGTGACGCTTTCACCGAAACAAAGGGCATTAAAAAAGCCCACTCCAATGAGCAGGCTTTTCAATGATGTGTGGGCGATGAGAGACTCGAACTCCCGACCCCCTCGGTGTAAACGAGGTGCTCTAAACCAACTGAGCTAATCGCCCTTACGGGGCGCCAAAGATAAATCAAAATAAACATCCTCGACACGCTTATTTTTGACAAAGTGAAAAATGTGCTCCTCCATCGAATCAAGAGTTGGCTCAATTGGCGAATGCACTCCGTGTCTTGGAGAAGGATACACAGCCCGTGGCTGTTTTCATTGCTTCAATCCATGCGAGGCGCGTCAATCTCGTGGCCAGAGATTGAGCGAGAACGCAGTCGATTGCTGAAGGACCAGAATGAAGTGCCAATGCTCGACCTAGGAGCTGGTTCACAATCCAAAGCACGAACCGTGGCCGAAATCGCCCAAAGTGCGCTCAAGCGGCCTCGCCATGCACGAGCGCTTGCTGGCCTTGCGAGTTATCTGGAGACTGCGGTAGTCCTCGAACTGGGCACCTGCCTCGGCATTACCACTGCTTACCTTGGCAAACATGCCACATCCGTTACAACGATTGAAGGCAATCCAGCGCTCGCAGGTCATGCAGAAGACATCTGGCGACGCCTCAACGTTCAGAATGTGACCAGCATCGTAGGTGATTTCGATGACGTGCTGCCTTCCCTCCCTCCCCTGCAATACGACTTGATCTTCATCGATGGAAACCACCGAGGAGCCGCACTCATGCGATACGTAAACGAATTAGCGCCCTGCCTCTCTGAAAAAGGCGTCATTGTGTGCGACGATATTCATTGGTCTCGGGACATGGAAGCAGCATGGGACGAATTGATCCAAGAAAATCGCTGGAGCTTACGTGTTGACTTCTATGAATGGGGACTCCTCACGGCAAATCCAAGCTTGGCACGAGAATTCCACCGCATTCGTTTCTAAATACTTCCAAGAGTTAAAGGGTTGAATTAGCTTTGCACCCATGAGAAAAAAACGCTCGAGCATGGGAAAAAGGGGATGGCTCACGGCATTGCTGGGCGCCTATATTCTCCTCCAATTTCTTTGGTGGGCAAGTCTTCTCGTCCGGCAGCAGCGTCAAATTTTTGAATTGAACGATGCCACCGACGAAAAACTGAATCAAGCAATCCGCATGATCATTGGCGAAGGATTGGTGTTTTTCGGGCTCTTGAGCCTTGGGTTTATTGTGATTTGGCGGAGCATCAAACGCGAAATGGAACAGGCCCAGAAAGAACGCCATTTTCTATTGGCCGTTACCCACGAACTGAAGACTCCTATTGCAGGGAGCCAAATCGCGATTGACTCGTTGAAAAAGCACGAATGGGATGAAAAAACGAAAAAGCTCCTGCTCGACGATGCGCAAGCTGGCTTGACACGACTGGAGCAACGGGTAGAAAACATCCTTCAGAACAACCGACTGATCTCTGGCAAAGAGATGACAAAGGTTTTATTCGATGCAGAAGAAGTGGTCACGCGTGTGATGCATCGTCATCAGGTGGGCCCTTATCAAGGGCGTATCATTGAATTGAAAAATGATTGCGATGCGGGCGCACAGATGGAGGGAGATGCGGATGCGCTGGCACTCGCTTGGGGAAATTTGCTTGAAAATGCGTTGAAGTATAGCCCTTCTTCAGAGCCTGTATCTATTGTCCTTTCGGAGAGTGACGCGGGGCTTTCTGTTGTTTTTGATGACGGAGGAACCGGCATTCCCTTCGATCAGCGAGAAAATGTCTTGCGAAAGTTCGAGCGCCTCAAGGATTCAGAGACCTCGGGAACTGGACTGGGTCTCTACCTCGCCGATCAAATATTGAAAATGCACAAGGGCAAACTGCACATTGAATCAAACGAACGCGGAGGCTCACGAATCGCAACCTGGATTCCAAAATCCAATTGAAACCCATGAAAAAGGACCAAAAATGCGCGTTGATCATCCTGGATGGCTGGGGAATTGGCTCGCCTGATGATAGCAATGCTATCGCTGCCGCTCGCACACCGTTCATGGATGAGTTACTAGCCTCTCAACCACAAGCAACGTTGCGAACGGACGGCGAATTTGTGGGTTTGCCCAAAGGCCAGATGGGGAATAGCGAGGTCGGCCACATGAACATCGGCGCTGGCCGCGTCGTCTACCAGGACCTTCTGCGCATCAATCGGGCTATCGCCGATGATTCCTTTCAAAAAGAAGAAGCACTGAATGCGGCCTTTGATCAGGCCATCAGCGGAGGTGGCCAATTGCATTTTATGGGACTCGTTTCACAAGGTGGTGTTCATTCCCAACAAGCACATCTCCATGCGCTCTGTCGTGCTGCAGCAGCCCGGGGCCTGAACGATTTCGCCATCCATGCATTCACGGATGGACGGGACACTTCTCCGCAAAAAGCCCTTTCCTACATGCACGACTTAGAAGAAGTGTTGGCAGAAACAGGTGGGCGGGTAGCAACCGTTCACGGGCGTTATTATTCGATGGATCGAGACAACCGATGGGAACGGATTTCTCAATCCTACGCAACCTTGGTGCGATCCGAAGGAGAACGATTCGAGTCCGCGTCGGAAGGAATTCAAGCCCATTATAACGAAGGAATCACCGATGAATTCATCCGACCCTTCGTCGTAGGGAAACCCGAAGCCATCAAGGAAAACGATGTAGTAATCTGTTTCAATTTTCGAACGGACCGTTGCCGAGAAATCACCCACGCACTGACCCAGCAAGACATGCCCGAGCATGGCACCCGTGCCCTCGCGCTGCATTATGTCACCATGACCAATTACGATGATTCATTCGAAGGCGTTCATGTCATTTATGACAAGCCCAACCTGGAAGGCACGCTCGGTGAAACCATCTCCCATGCGGGCAAGACACAAGTTCGAATCGCAGAAACAGAGAAGTATCCACACGTAACCTTCTTCTTCAACGGTGGACGAGAAGAACCCTTCACAGGTGAGAAACGCCTGATGGCGCATAGCCCCAAAGTTGCAACGTACGATTTACAGCCTGAAATGTCTGCACATGAAATCGTCGGGCTGATTGTCCCGGAAATGGCCAAATCAGCTGATGAAGCTCCGGACTTTGTGTGCTTGAATTTCGCAAATCCGGATATGGTGGGTCATACAGGCGTTTTTGATGCCATTGTCAGTGCCGTAGAAACGACTGATGCGTGTCTGAAGGAGGTCGTCGACACCGGACGTTCAAACGGTTACCAATTCATCATCATCGCCGATCACGGCAATGCCGACTATGCACGTCATCCCGATGGAGCGCCACACACCGCACACACCACCAATCCCGTCCCCGTCGTAATTCTTTCAACGGAAGCACAGCCACTCCACGACGGTAAATTGGCTGACGTAGCGCCAACGGTTCTCAAGCTGATGGGCATCGATCAGCCCGCAGCCATGACCGGCAAAGCCCTTTTTTAATCAAAGGTGCGCAGCGCCTCTGCCGCTACAAAAATGCTCCCCAGAACAACAATCAAATCGCTTGGGGCCGCCTGGGATTGTGCCCCCAAAACTGCATGAGCGACGGTTTCATAAGGTTTTCCGGCCCGACCCGCTTTTGCCGCTGCCGCTGTCAACTCATCCACCGGCAGTGCCCGGGGAATATTCGCGGCGCAAAAGTGGAAATGAGCTCGGGCAGGAAGCCATTTCCAAACCGGTTCAAGTTCCTTGTCGCCAACAACCCCCAGAACCAAGTGCAGCGCATCATATTGCAATTCCTCAAGAGCGGAAACTGTGCGCTTCAAACCATCCTCGTTGTGCGCACAATCCACCAGAATCCCGGGAGACTTATTCGGGATCTGCAGCCATTGCCAGCGCCCCAAATGTCCGGCCTTGGACAGTTTCTGTTGGGCAGGAACATCCACGTCGCCCCATCCCGTTTGACTTCGCAAAACCGTTAAAATCTGGTGTGCCGTGGCCCGATTTTCCGGCCAATTTGGACCCAGTTTCGCATCTGCAATTGCTTCGGGCGCGTAATGAAACTCAGCCCCTTGTTTCAAGGCTTGTCCCAAAATCACCGATTGGGCTTCCGGACGCATTCTCCCCACCACCACCGGGCAACCATCTTTGATGATTCCTGCCTTTTCCTTGGCAATGGTGCGGATATCATTTCCAAGAAACTGGGTATGATCCAATCCAATATTGGTAATTGCCGTCACCAGAGGTCGAGGGAAGATGTTCGTGCTGTCCAGGCGCCCTCCCATGCCCGTCTCCAATACCACCAAATCCACCTGGCATGCAGAAAAATAGCACATGGCCATTCCAAACGTCCATTCAAAAAAAGACGGTTTCAAATCCAGCCTTTCGAACTCCTTTCGCTGCACCGTGACAAAATCGACCACCCAGTCTTCCGAGGGCATAGCACCATTCACCCGCATACGCTCTCGAAAATCATGCAAGTGCGGTGAGGTGAACAACCCAACTTTGAATCCCTGATCCACCAGGGCATTATGAACGGCCTGGCACACGGATCCTTTCCCATTGGTACCCGCGACGTGAATGACATTCGGAAGTTTCAAGTCGGGACGCCCCATGCTTTCTAGCACGGCCCAAGTCCCATCAAGATCTGTTTTGTACGCCGCTGCCCCCTGCCGTTGGTACATTGGCAATTGCTCAAAGAGCCAGGACATTGCCTCTTGAAAGGTCATTCCAATTCGAATCGGATGTTCAAAAATCCCCGCCGGAGCGGCATGGTTTGATTGGGAGTAAATTTCGCTGTCTTCGCCGCGCGAAGGGCGAGTGCAATATGCTCTGAATCCGATATGGTAGAGTACTTCCCATCGTAAATGGCCGAGGTAACATTCCCAGCCTTGTCCACAATGATGTCCACCCGCACGACGCCTTCAATGCGGGGATTCTCATCCAGCATGGGCTTACCAATTCGTTCTCCGCCTTCAAGCGACCAATCGCCATTGTCACCGCTTACCACCCCGCGGCCATCGATTCGGCCATCGTCTTTTCCCTCGTTGCCCGTTCCCGTCTCGGATTCCCCTTCAGACCCACCGCCTCCGCTTGATGCCAGCGTATTGAAAGCATTCGCCAAAGCTGATGAAACCGTAGGTTCAGGGTCGGGTTCAGGTTCAGGTTCTTTCACCGGATCGGGTTGTGACGGGGCAGACACCTCGGATGATGCTTGGGTCACCACTTCTTCTGCATTCGTGGACTCGACCGTTTCCGTCGAAGCGGTTTCAGGTTGAACGGCCTCTTGAACAATTTCGGAAGGCGCCTCTGATTCTGTGTCGCCACTCGCCTCTTCTGTGTCTCCCAAGTCCGCAAATCCAACGGCGACATATTGCTCACCCGGCGATGGGATTGACATCGTAAAGGCCGTCAGAAAAAAGCAGAGAATAAGCACGGCGATGAAGATAACCGACGTCAGCAAGCCCGCTTTTCGGCGGTTGCTTTTCTCGACCTCCAGTCGCCGCAATTCCATTCCTGCATTCATTTTGACCTTATTTTTTTGGTGATGCTCCCAACATGACCTTCCATTCATTGGACTTGGCCATCCCAATAAGTTCAACGGTCTTACCTGTCGGCACTTGTTCATCCACTTGCAAGTACAGCACGGGATCAGCGTCATCCGCCATTCGCACGCGCAATGCCGGTTCCAAATCTTCGTACGATACTTGGCCGCCATTCAGGTAATATGTCCCATCGGGCTTAATGCTCACCGTCATTTTGGCCGTCACTGAATTGGTGCCTTTGGCCTG
>ENA-UOXV01002471-UOXV01002471.1-marine-metagenome-genome-assembly--contig:-NODE-2471-length-24092-cov-7.617090_pt1 | contig 24092 bp, 22 predicted proteins | sample MGYA00238165_ERZ766961 | MGnify/ENA primary metagenome ERZ766961 (study PRJEB28924, sample SAMN03173240) | marine metagenome | biome: Marine; feature: Water; material: Subsurface seawater | place: North...
TGGCGCGACTGACGACGAACGCCCTGATCGGCATCGATCATCAGCATTGCGGCATCGGCGTTCGAGGCGCCGGTCACCATGTTGCGAATGAACTCACGATGCCCCGGCGCATCAATGATGACGTATTGGCGAGCGTTGTGGCGAAACCAGATTTGCGAAGTGTCGATGGTCACGCCCTGATCGCGTTCGGCTTTCAGACTGTCCATCAGGAAAGCCCACTCGAAGGGCATGCCCCGGCGCCGGCACATTTCCTGGATGGCTTCGAGCTTTCCATCGGGCAATTGGCCGGTGTCGTGGAACATGCGGCCTACGAGGGTGGACTTCCCGTGATCGACATGACCAACGATAACAACGCGCATCAGGTCACCGGATGTGGTGCCGGCGCGCAGTTCATTCATCTGTATTGCTGTGTCGTTGGGCATTACATGTACCCCGAGGTGCGCAGGCGTTCGAAGGAGTCTTCCGCCTCGGTGTCCATGAGGCGCCCTGCGCGTTCGGGGGACCGGGTGGTTTCCAGTTCGGTGATGATCTCGTCGATGGTGGCTGCGTTGCTGTCGATCGGGGCCGTGATGTTTTTCTCACCAAGCGAACGATAGCGTTTTCCTTCCTGCGCAAAATAGAGCGGGTTGATCGGAATGTTCTCACGTTGTGAGTAGTGCCAGATATCAACCTCGGTCCAATGCAGCAGGGGGTGGATACGCAGATGCGCGCCTTCGGGGGTATCGGTTGTGTACTGGTCCCAGAACTCGGGCGGTTGATCACGAAATTCCCAGGCGCCGCTCAGGGCGCGGGGGCTGAATACGCGTTCCTTGGCGCGGGTGGCTTCCTCGTCGCGGCGGATGCCGACAATGATGCCCTTATAGGCGTCCCCATCCAGAAGTTTTGCCAGGCCGGCGCTTTTGCGTGCGGCTGAACGTGTCATTGGCGGCAGGTCGGGGTCCATCTCGCTTTCAGGGGGGCAATCTATGACGACCAGATCGAGATCCCATTCTTTTGTGTACTGATCGCGATAGGCATAGACCTCGTCCAGTTCCATGCCTGTGTCGAGTTGGACAACAGGAAATGGGACGCGGCCGAAAAATGCCTTACGTGCTAACCAGATGACGACGTTGGAATCCTTGCCGATTGACCAGAGTGCGGCCAAGGGGCTGGCGGCAGCATAGGCCTCACGCAGGATGTAAACGCTCTGGGCTTCAAGTCTGTCGAGACGGTCCATTATACACTAATCTTTTGTATGTAATTATACTTCAGGTTCATTTTCGGAAAACAACTGGCCTCACGTCCTGCCTTTGCAAGAGTGCAAGAGCGTGGACTGGTTTCTCTCATATGCATACTTGGTGTTTAGGGATTCGAAGGCATGATGCAAGCTCAATTGTTTCAATTTCCCTTATAGGTGTGTTCACGATGATGCTTGGCATGATCTTCCGGGCGCGCTAATAGCCGGACTTGCCGTGTTGTCTGCGGCTGATCCGGGAGTTGTCCGTCATGTCTGCATCACCGAAAATTGCCGTTATTGGCCTTGGCTATGTCGGCTTGCCGCTGGCTGTGCACCTGGCGCACCATTTTGAAATCATTGGTTTCGATGTGGATGCCGGACGGGTGACAGAGCTTCGTGCGGGGAAAGACCGAACCGGTGAGATCAGTCCGGAGAAACTGAGCGCTTCGACAATTACGATCACCGATGACGAGTCCGCGATGGATGGTGCGGATGTTTTCATCGTCACCGTTCCCACCCCGGTCGATGCGCGCAATCGCCCGGATCTTTCTGCCATTCGCGCGGCGAGCGAAACAGTGGCCCGCCATATCGCAAAGGGCGCGATCGTTGTCTACGAATCAACAGTCTATCCGGGCGTCACCGAAGATGAATGCGGTCCCATTCTGGCCACCGGTTCGGGTCTGGTCTGTGGAGAAGAATTTTTCCTCGGGTATTCTCCGGAACGGATCAACCCGGGTGATCGTGAACATACGGTTGACCGTATTACAAAAATTGTTGCCGGCCAGACGCCCGCAGTCACCGAGAAGCTGGCTGAGATCTATGGTTCTCTGAATGGAGGCGATATCTACCGCGCGCGCGATATTCGTACCGCTGAGGCCGCCAAGGTAATTGAGAACGCCCAACGCGATATCAACATCGCTTTCGTCAACGAAGTCGCGATGATTCTCAACGGCATGGACCTTGATGTGCACGACGTGCTTGATGCCGCGAACACCAAATGGAATTTCCTGCCCTTTCGCCCCGGCCTTGTCGGCGGACACTGTATCGGCGTTGACCCGTTCTATCTGGCACACGCCGCGCAATCGACAGGGCTGCATCCCGAAATCGTGCTGGCCGGTCGTCGCATCAACGATGCCATGGGCCCCTATATTGCCCATGAAATTCATGATGCGCTGGGTGGCGAAAAAGGGCGCGTTCTTGTTCTGGGGCTGACCTTCAAGGAGAACGTTCCCGATCTCCGGAACTCGCGTGTCGTCGATATCGTGACCACCTTGCGTGATCAGGGGCACGAGGTGGATGTGCACGACCCTCAGGCTTCACCCGAGGAAGCCAAGTCGCTTTTCGATATTGATTTGCTGACGTCCCTCAGCGACCTGAATGGTTATGCGGCCGTTGTGGGTGCTGTGAAGCATCGTGAATATGATGAACTGGATGCGGTCTCTCTTGAAGCATTGATCGCCGAAGGCGGCTTGTTGGCGGACATCAAGGGAATCTGGCGCAATATCACTCTGGGTGAAAATATTCGCCGCTGGCAGCTTTAGAAGATCGACGCGAAATCCGCGTTGGCCCGTCGGTAATCGTCGATCTGACCGATATCCACCCAGTATTCCTCCACCGGATAGGCGCTTGTGCGCAGACCTGCGGCCCGACAATCGTCAAACAATTGGGGCATGTCATAGGCCTGATCGCGCGGCACGAAATCCAGCGCTGATGGGCTGAGGACATAGATGCCTGCATTGATGAAGTGCCGTGTGACGGGTTTTTCGCGCAGGCTCCGGATTTCGTTATTGTCCACTTCAACAACCCCGTAAGGCACCTGCACCTCATAGCGGCGAACAGCCATCGTGGCGGTCGCGTCATTGTCACGGTGGAAATCAATCATCTGAACCGGATCGAGTTTGGAAAGAATGTCCCCGTTCATGACAAGCAGTGGGGTGTCGTGCTGCTTTGCAAGCCGTGCGATGGGCCCGGCGGTGCCGAGCGGCATGTCTTCCTCGATATAGGAGACATCCACGCCCAGTGCGTCACCATTGCCGAAATGGTTCCGGATGACATCCGCGCGATAGTTGACTGAAATGTGAAACTCCGAGAACCCGGCAGCCGCAAAGCGCCGAATGATGGTCTCAAGAATGGGGCGTCCGCCAACATCGAGCATCGGCTTGGGTGTGTGTTCTGTCAGGGGGCGAAGTCGTCTGCCTTCGCCGCCGGCCATCAGGACAATCGGATATGGCTGACTTTCTGGGGTGAGAAGCGCATCCAGCGTGATCAGGTCGACCGCGCGGCCGGCAAAATCAATCACCGGGATATGTTTTATCTTCTGATGACGCATGAATGTCAGGACGTCACCACGCGGCTCGCCGAAGCGAATTGTGCGTGGCGCGGTGTTCATGATCAGGCGTACCGGGGCGTCGGTCTGGATGCCGCGTAGCAACCCGCGCCGAAGGTCACCATCTGTCACGGTGCCCAAAAGTTTCCGTTGGGAATCTATCACCAGTCCGATCTGCACACGCTGGGTTGTGAAGCGTTCGATCAGGGTATGGATGGACGTGTCTGGGCCGATCAGACTCTGGGCGAGCAGCGATTGCGGCGACGCCACAGGCTTGAGAGCGGGAGCTGCCGGGGTTTCGGCTTCGCGCAGGGCGGGAATATGTGAGAGAGCTGCGTCCATGGATTTTCAATCCATAGAATGCGCTGAAAACTTTAACGATCCGTTGACGATGATGCCTCTGAAAGGAGCAATCCGGCGCCTGATGGCAACAGCAAACCTCTGGCTGAGAGGTCTTCGGTGACCGACAAACCCATGCGGGGATTGTCACAATACATCGGCATGTGGTGCAGGGGTGTCCAGACTGCCCGGCACTGATATCCGGCCTCGTTCAATTCCGAGAATGCTGCGTTGCGCGCCTGTTGGGTCTCGAACAGCACGGCGTTCAGCCAATAGTTGCTCCTGCCCCATTTGGGGTGTGTGACTGTTGAGACACCCTCCAGGCCTTCAAGAGCATCAGCGTAGCGTGCTGCAAGGATTTGTTTGGACTTCAGTTTTGCGTCCAGAGTTTCGAGTTGTGCGCAGCCCAGCGCGGCATTCAGATTGGGCATTCTATAGTTGAAGCCGACCGCATCATGGATGAGTTCTGTGCCGTCTCCCGCACGTGCTGTTGTCGTCAGGTGTCGCAGCCGCCGGGCGAACAATTCGTCATCGGTGATGATGGCACCACCGCCACCGGTGGTGATGGTTTTGTTGCCGTTGAAGCTGAGAACACCGGCGCGCCCGAAACGTCCGGTGTGGCAATCTCCGATGAAACTCCCCAGAGATTCTGCAGCATCCTCGATCAGGGTCAGATTGTAGCGAGCCACGATCCCGCGCAGCAGTTCCATATTCACCGGGTGGCCGTAGCAATGCACAGGAACAATGGCGCGCACGGGTGCATCGGTGTGCCGGTTGACGAATTGGCCGTCCCGGCATGTGAGAGTCATGTCGAGATACTGATCGAGTGCAGCTGGATCGAGGCCAAGGCTTTGGGCCTCGCACTCAACAAAATGCGGGGTCGCCCCGCAATAGTGGATGGCGTTTGCGGTGGCGACAAAGGTGAAGGATGGGACCAGCACCTCGTCCCCCGGGCGCACGCCGGCGGCGTAGAGAGCTGCATGTAACGCAGCCGTGCCGTTCACAGTGGCGATGGCATGTCGGGCACCCGTGGTTTGGGTGATCATATCCTCGAAACGATCCACCCATTTTCCGACCGAGGAAACCCAGCCGGTGTCGAGGCAATCCTTTACATAGTCCCAGGCATTCCCATCGATCTCCGGTGCGTGGAGGGGGTGTGGGCCATCGTGCGGTGACAACACCGTGGAAATCCGCTCAAGAATGTTTTGGCCTTTTGGGGGTGCTGTCTCGACGAGGGAACCTAGGGTCTGGTCAGACATTATAGAGATGGGCCTTGTACCCGGCCCGGTTGGCCGGGGCGGCGAACCAGTCGATCGTTGCCTCCAGCCCGCGCCGGAATCCGGTCAATCCGGCATGGGCAGGCTGCCAGCCAATCAGTTCAGCTGCCTTTCGGTTGTCACACCAAAGGCGTTCAACTTCCGAAGCGTCGGGGCGCAGGCGTGTGTCCTCGGTTTCGATGATGAGTTCCACACCCATGAGGTCGGCGATGGTCTGGGCGGTATCTCCGACCGAGATTTCAAAGTTTGTCCCGATATTCACCACATCACCAACTGCCCCGTTGCTCTCGGCAGCGGCCAGGAACCCGGCGACAGTGTCGCTGACATAGGTGAAATCCCGTGTTGGTGCGATGGCGCCCAGACGGATTTTGGCGGGTCCGTTCTGGGGGTCATGAGCAGCCAGTTGTGTGATGATTGTCGGGATCACCGCGCGTGCGGATTGGCGTGGGCCATAGGTGTTGAAGGGGCGCACCACGGTCACCGGTGTCCCGAAGGAGCGTCCGTAGCTGAGAGCGATCTGATCTGCACCGACCTTCGTGGCGGCATAGGGTGATTGCGGGTTTAACGGATGGGCTTCGTCGATGGGAACATATTGCGCGGTGCCATAGACCTCGCTGGTGGAGGTGTGGACAACGCGCGACACGCCAAGGTCGGTCGCAGCCTGAACCACATTCAGCGTGCCTGTGACGTTGGTGTCGACATAGCTTTCCGGCGCAAGATAGGAATACGGAATTCCGATCAACGCGGCGAGATGCAGCACGGTTTCACATCCCGCCATGGCCTGACGCACGGCATGGGAGTCACGGATATCTCCGGCGATGATCTCGATAGTGTCCAGGGTTTCAGGGGCGGCGTCGTCGAGCCAGCCCCAGGATTCGCGGGAATCATATTCAACAAACGCGCGGACGTCTGCGCCGTCTGCGGCGAGTTTCTCCACCAGATGGGAGCCGATGAAACCACCAGCACCTGTAACAAGAACCTTCGACACACTGCCTCACATGGATAAATGACCGCAGAACGGTCTGACCCGGTGATGGTCGGCGAGGATGGTTAAGGAAAGGTTAGGAGGCGGATATTTGCACGCCTCAGGTTTTCTTGGGGACCTTTTTCAAGGCCCATTTGACCCGTGCGGCGGTCGCGCCGGCTTCAAGGGTGCCCGATACAACAACCTGTTCAGTGCGGCGGACGTCATCTGCGGTTCCCAGGTACACACTCTCGGCAAGCGAAAGCGTGCCGCCTTCGGCGATCAGGCGCCAGCCGATACCACTTGGAAGACGAAGCAGGACGGCCGAGCCATTCTGAACCAGCGAGGCCTGAACGGTCGGGTGCAGATGGAAGCGAAGCGCAAAGCCGCGCGCGGGACGGGTGTTGTTGCCCGAATCCTCGATCCTGTTGAGCGCGTCCTCGCCGCGAATGTCATCGCCGCCAGCGGCCAGATAGATCCGGCGTTCATGGCTGAGGCCGAAAACCGGCACATATCCGTCATGGTGCGTATTGATCCAGTGGTTGCCGTCGTCTTCGCTGCGCTGGCTGGTGACATCCTGGGGGCGCCTGCCAAAGGTCCCATCAGGCAGAATCTCCGCCGAGTTCGTATCGTCGACGACCATCGTCGAATGCGCGGCGGTGGATCGCTGGACCGAGGCCCAGGGGTCGCGATTGCCCGGGCGGGCCCCGCAATTGGTGATCAGTCGTTCCTTGCCAATGGAGACCTCCAGACTGAGAGCACCGGCATGGGCTGTGGTGTCGAGCCCGGCTTGTGGCGGGGTGCCCGTATCCACCAGAACAACCGTCCGGTTGGCCACGAGGCGTTCGAATCCTGAATGGGGTGCGCGCGCAGGCGCGCGGCCCCGTGCGTCGGCCTGAGACAACAACATGTCGATCAGCCAGTCTTCACCCTCACCGCTGCCATTGAACAACGCCAGTCCACCGTCGTTGTGACGCAGCATGCGCAGGAAGGGTGCGGCGCGATCAATGGCTGCCAGCAGGAAGGACGGGATATCGGTTTCCGATGCCAGCAGGGCACTGCGCACATCCACAAGATCGCGCAGAACCGTTTCCTGAATCTGTGGGTTGCGGGAAATATGGCCGCCATCGGGACGGATTTGTCGGTCGACAGCGCGTTCGAGAACTCTCAGTCCCTGACGGATTGCACCATCATTGTCGCCCAGCGCCGCGCCCGCCGCGATCAGGCCCTTGGACGCTCGGATCAGGCCTGCCCCCTCGACGCCGCCCGGCAAGACACGCGAGAGATGCTTGGTCTGTCTTGCGATGGTGGCGATGTATCTGCGGCGATAGACATCATCCGCAGAGGCGCAGAAAAAATCGTGTTGGCCCAGCCATGCGTAAAGCCGGGTTGCCAGCACATCGGGTCGCCAGGCGATTTCCTGCCAGCTTGTCTGCCGCTCGATCCAGTCGCCGACCAGATCACGTGCGCGGCGCCTTGCGGCATCACCACCAACAGCACGCAGGTCACGCAGCCAGTCAAAACCGTGCAATTCTGCAAGCCACGCATCGCTCATCCCAACAGGGTGCCAGGCATGCTTTCCGCCGCGGACCGTTTCTCCCAGGAAGGAAAGTTCTCCGGCTGAAATGGCGCTGCCACGTTCGGCATTCCCCGGCCAGGCGTCGGGCGGTACGACGGCAAGTTCTGTCGGCGCACGGCCGACGAGCGTGTAGCGATAGATCGGTATGGCGTAGAGCAGCTTTCCGACGCCGTAACGGAATTCCTGAAAGACGTTTCCGCTCATTGGTTGCCGCTCATGGCGCGTCTCGCATCATCCGGCCCGCATGGCCGCGATATTATCGGCATAGGCTTCGGGCCCGCCTTTGAAGGTGGCGGTGCCCGCGACGAGGACATTTGCACCCGCGGCAATGGCACGCGGTGCTGTCACCCGATCGATGCCACCATCAACTTCGAGGTCGATATGCTGGCCACCACCTGCAACGTGGTTGTCGATACGGGCACGCAGGGCAGAGATTTTTTCAAGCTGACTTTCGATGAACGCCTGTCCGCCAAAACCCGGATTCACGCTCATCACCAGAATCAGATCGACCATGTCCATCACGTTGTCGACGACGCTCACCGGTGTGGCGGGGTTCAACACAACACCGGCCTTCTTGCCGAACCCACGAATGGTTTGCAGCGAACGATGCAAATGGGGGCCAGCTTCGGGATGCAGCGAGATGATGTCGGCACCAGCTTCGACAAAACCCTCGATCATCGGGTCAACCGGGCTGATCATCAGATGGACATCAAACGGCAAATCACAATGCGGACGCAGCGCTTTTGCGACGGCAGGTCCGATGGTGATGTTGGGGACGAAGTGACCATCCATCACATCAATATGAATCCAGTCAGCGCCCGCCTCGGCGACAGCGCGAACCTCTTCGCCGAGCTTTGAAAAATCGGCGGCCAGGATAGATGGTGCAATACGGACGGGCGTCTGTGCCCCTTGGGACGAAGCCATGGTTTCTGGTACCTGATTTACGCGTTGCGCCGCAAGAAAAGCTGCGGGGTGAATGGGAAGATCATGTGCGCACCAAACGGGCGGCGAAAAAGCCGTCCATCCCGCCCCGTTCGTGCCAGTGGCATGGCAGGGTGCGCAGCATGCCATCCGGGGCAATTGCCGATGGGGCGAGGCCTTCTAGTTCGGGACGTGTGGCCGGGTCAATCGGGTCGATGCGCACGGGCGCACCAGCTTTGCAAAGTGCTGCGATCTGGTCGGGGCCTTCCTCGGGCTCGAGGGAGCATACCGCGTAGATGATCACGCCACCGGGGCGGACCATGTCGACCGCGGCGGCCAGCAAGCGCTGCTGAAGGCCCGTGACCGCCTCGATATCCTTTGAACGACGGCGTCGGGGAATATCGGGATGCCGGCGGATGGTGCCGGTCGCAGAACACGGTGCGTCGAGGAGGACCGCGTCAGCCGGGGTGTCGGGCCGCCATTGGGTGCCGTCGGCATTCACCATGTCGATGTTGAAACCGGTTCGCCCGAGGTTTTCCTGCAATTGTCCCAGTCGGGCGTTTGAAATGTCGACAGCGGTCACCTGCGCGCCGGCATCGGCGAGTTGCAGGGCCTTGCCCCCCGGGGCGGCGCAAAGATCAATCACGGACTGGCCAGTCACATCGCCAAGCATGCGGACGGGCAAGGCTGCGGCCGCATCCTGGATCCACCATGTGCCTTCGTTAAAGCCCGGCAGGTCGGAAATTCGCCCCCCGCCGGATCGACGCAAGGTGCCGCCTGGTAGAATTTCGGCCTCGAGCTTTGCGGCCCATTCTGCAGGGTCTGCTTTGACCGAAAGCGAGATATCGAGGGGAGCTTCGTGGAGATGGGCGGCCGCGATCGCCTCGGCGGTTTCCAGTCCGAAGTTCGCGTTCCAGCGGTGGAACAACCAGTTCGGTGTGTTGGCTTCACCGGGGTTGGCGGGATCGGTGATGGGTGTGTCGGTCTTCTGGTCACGATCAAGCCGTCGGAGGATCGCGTTCACCAGGCCCTTCAAAGCACCTTTGCGATGCTGGGTCGCCACCCGCACAGCGGCGTCCACCGCGGCATGGGGGGGGGTTTCGAGGAAGACGAGCTCGGCGACACCGATCCGCAATATGTTGCGGATGCGTGTGTGGCGGCTGGATATTGGGCGGTCGAGCCGTGCCTTGATGATGGCGTCGATCTCTCCGAGGCGACGTAGGGTGGCCCCGATAATGCGGCGTACTTGTGCCCGGTCTCTCGGGTCGAGTGCGGCCAGCCCCTTGTGTTCACCCAGGGTGATATCAAGAGGCGCGCCGCGATCAAGCACAGCGTCGAGGATGTCACAGGAAATCGCGCGAGGGTCAGCCATGGCGCTTTAGACCATATTCTGTGAGGACGACAAAGGTGGGTGCAAAGAAAAGGGCGGGTTTGAAACCCGCCCGTTCTTTTGCGTCATGCAATATGACGATCAGGCGGCAGCGCTCTTGCTGTCTTTCCGGATATAGGCAACGGCACAATGCTTGGAGCAATACGGCCGGCCTGGCACGGTATCGTCTTCACAGAAGCTGAAATTGTCCTTGCCCGGATCCCCGGTCGGCCACAAGCACGCTTTGACATCACCGCCGCGTCGCGCCATTGGCGGGAGAACGGATTCAGCAATGCGCTGGTCGCCGTCGGGCACGATCTTTTCACCACCGATTTCCTCATCGGCCATCGTGCCGCGCAGCGCCTTGGCTTCGGCGGCCCGGTCAATGGCACGATTGCGCCGACGCGACCCGGTGCCGTTACCCCGGATCGGGGATGGGCGGCTTTCCAGGCCCAGACGGTGCGCCTTGCCGATCACGGCGTTACGGGTGACTCCACCCAACTGGACGGCAATCTGGCTCGCGCTCAGACCTTTGGCCCACAATTCACGAAGCATTGCTACCCGTTCGTCAGTCCACGACATGTTGATGTCCCATCTTTTCGTCTGCCCCTTGGAGGGCACCGGTCGGCACCCTCAATTCTGAAACGGAGCCTAGATCATGTGGGATCATTGGGGCAAGACCACAAAATAATGTAGGACCTACTAGATGTGGACAATCTGTTAACAGTCTATCCACATTTTGCGCCAAAATTGGTGTTTTTATGCCCATTTTGGCCTTTTCAGCGCGACCGGGGACCGCGACGTGATCCGGCACCGGGGACGCTTCCCCGGCCGGTTCTTCTCTCTGAACGGGTGCGCGCCCGCGGTGACCAAGGGCCTTGCGGTCCGGCGGGGGTCACAACAGACGACTTGCCGGGCGTTCCGGACATTTCCCGCAATCGGGCGACCCGGTTCGCTGTGTTGGGATGAGTTGAGAACATTTTGTCCCGTTTATGGGCGTGCAATGGGTTGATGATGAACATGTGGGCGGTGGCCGGGTTGTTTTCAGCGGCGTCATTGTCGATTTGCCGGGATCCGGCCTCGAGTTTTTCAAGTGCGTCGGCCAGCCAGTCCGGGTTGCCGCAGATCTCCGCACCGCCCCGGTCGGCTTCGTACTCCCGTGTCCGGCTGATCGCCATTTGCACCAGCATCGCGGCCATGGGGGCCAGAATCATCATGGCCAGCATGCCGATGATGCCCATCTGATTGTTCCGGCCGCCACCGAAGAACAGCGCGAAATTTGCAAGCATCGAAAGCGCGCCCGCCACCGTGGCGGTCACGGTCATGATCAGGGTGTCACGGTGTTTCACATGGGCGAGTTCATGGGCCATGACCCCGGCGACTTCGCGCTCGTTCATGAGCTGTAGCAGGCCGGTTGTGGCGGCCACCGAAGCGTTCTTGGGGCCGCGACCCGTTGCAAAGGCGTTGGGTTGCGGGTTGTCGATCAGATAGACCTTGGGCATCGGCATACTGCCGCGTTTGGCAAGCTCGGCAACGATGCGGTGCAGGCTGTGGCTGGGATCGACTTCCTTTGCCTTGTAGTAGCGCAGCACCGTTGCGCCCGAGTTCCACCAGGCAAACAGGTTCATGCCCGCGGCGATCACAAGTGCGATCAGCATGCCGGTCTGGCCCGCCATCAGGAATCCCGCGCCCATGAACAATGCGGTGAGGGCTGCCAGCAGCAGTGCGGTCTTGAAGTAACTGGCCATGTCTTTTCTCTGGGTCTCGTCTCTGGTCCTGAAATTCGGTCGCGACGATCAGTCTCTTGGCAAACCCGGTCTGATCGTCCATATCAAAGAGATGGCTGACAAAACCGACAATACAAGCAGTGCGACACCGGTTTATCGCGAACGGGTGCCCGATCACGCGCCCACCCGCGCACCGATACCAGCACCCAAACCCGCCCAAAATGCGGCAGACGCTTTGCCGGAAACCAAACCTGAGAATCCGGAAAAGAAGCCCGAGCTTGGTGGACCCAAGGGGCCCGAGCCCACGCGCTTTGGGGATTGGGAACGTGACGGGCGTTGCGTCGATTTCTGACGTGTTTTTGCACCCGGCATGATCAACCTTCCCGACGGTGACTTCGTTCTCGCGGATCTGGAATACACATCCTGGGACAGGGCGATGGCGCGCGACTGGGGCGGTCCCGGTGAGTTCCGCGAGATCGTGCAGATCGGCGCTGTGAAAGTCACCCGGGCCGGCGGCTGGCACGAAGTCGACGCCCTGATGGTTCTGGTTCGCCCCACTCTCAACCCGGTCCTGTCAGACTATTTCACCAATCTGACGGGTATCACCGATGCTGACATCGCCCGAGCGGGCGTTCCGGTCACCGACGCATTGGAGCGGTTTTCGCAGTTCACCGGCGCGCTGCCCATCCTGACCCATGGGCGGGATGATCTGGTGGTCGTGGAAGAATGCGTGGAAAAGTCGATCGACAACCCGTTCGCCAATCACGACTGGTGCGATATCAACCCCGGGATCCGCGCGATGACGGGTCGTGATCTGATGAGTTCGGAACTCCCGGCGCATTTGGGGCTGCCTCAGAAAGGTCAGACCCATGACGCACTGGCGGATGCTCGCGCGTTGCTTGCGGTGCTCGCGCATTTCGAGGCGCCGGCGGTGCACACCAGTTAAAAACTACGTCTTCGGAATCTCCGCAACGATATCAATCATCCGGCCCTTGGGGCCAAACTCTCCGAGAACTTCGCCGATCTTCTCGGCGTTGGAATCGCGGAAGTTGATGAAGTCCTCATGGGTGTCCCAGAGCATGTAATTGATCACCGTGCCGGTGGCTTTTTCCACATGCACCGTGGCGCCATGGAACTGTGGCTGTGCGGCCACGAGTGTGCCGGTGATGCCCTTGAGGGCTTCGACGCAGGCATCGACCCGGTCCGGACCAACTGCGAATTCAACCATTGCGACTTGCATGAGACGTACACCTGTTAAATGTGGTGCTAGCGGTTCTGGCGATTGTCGACGAGGTCGTCAACGACAGCCGGGTCGGCAAGGGTTGATGTGTCGCCGAGCTGATCGTGTTCGTTGGCGGCGATCTTGCGCAGGATGCGGCGCATGATCTTGCCCGACCGGGTTTTCGGCAGGCCCGGGGCCCATTGCAGCAGGTCCGGGGTGGCGATGGGTCCGATTTCCTTGCGCACGAATTTGATCAATTCGTCGTGCAACTCGGCGGTGGCGTCCACGCCGGCCTTCAGGGTGACATAGGCATAGATGCCCTGGCCTTTGATGTCATGGGGGTAGCCGACGACAGCGGCCTCGGCCACATCATCATGTTCGACGAGCGCGCTTTCGACCTCGGCGGTGCCCATGCGGTGGCCCGAGACGTTGATGACATCGTCGACCCGGCCGGTGATCCAGTAGTAGCCGTCCTCGTCGCGCCGGCAGCCATCGCCGGTGAAGAACAGGCCCGGATAGGCCGTGAAATAGGTGTCCACGAAACGCTGGTGGTCGCCATAGACCGTGCGCATCTGGCCGGGCCAGCCGCCGTCGATGCACAGGATGCCTTCGCAGGCACCTTCCAGCTCATTGCCTTCGGCATCGAGGATGATCGGCTTGACGCCAAAGAACGGCAGGGTCGCCGAGCCCGGTTTCAACATGGTGGCACCGGGCAGCGGGGTCAGCAGGATGCCGCCGGTCTCGGTCTGCCACCAGGTGTCGACGATCGGGCAGCGGTTCTCGCCCACCACCTGATGATACCAATGCCAGGCTTCGGGATTGATCGGCTCGCCGACCGTGCCGAGCAGGCGGATCGACTTGCGCGAGGTCTTCTTCACCGGTTCGTCACCTTCGCGCATCAGCGCGCGGATCGCGGTCGGGGCGGTGTAATAAATATTGACCTGATGCTTATCGCAGACTTCCCAGTGGCGCGAGGCGTCCGGGTAGTTCGGCAGCCCTTCGAAGATCAGGGTCGTCGCGCCATTGGCCAGCGGGCCGTAGACGATATAGCTGTGACCGGTGATCCAGCCGCAATCGGCGGTGCACCAGTAGATGTCACCGTCGTGATAGTCGAAGACATATTGGTGGGTCATCGACGCGTAGACCATGTAGCCGCCGGTCGTGTGCAGTACGCCCTTGGGCTTTCCGGTCGAACCGGAGGTGTAGAGGATGAACAGCGGGTCTTCGGCGTCCATCGGCTCGGGCGGGCAGTCGGCGGACTGCGCGTCAACCAGCTCGTGGTACCAGACGTCCCGGCCCTCGACCCAGTTGATGTCGGCACCGGTGCGGTTGACCACCACGACGTTGTCGATGTGTTCGACTGTGAGTTTCTCGATCGCCTGATCGACATTGTCCTTGAGCGGGATCGTCCGTCCGCCGCGCAGGCCTTCATCCGAAGTAATGACCAGCGAGGATTCGCAGTCGTGGATGCGGCCGGCAATGGAATCCGGTGAAAAGCCGCCGAACACCACCGAATGGACCGCGCCAATGCGGGCACAGGCGAGCATGGCGACGGCGATCTCGGGAATCATCGGAAGGTAGATGGTGACCCGATCACCTTTTTTGACGCCCAAGGACTTGAGACCGTTGGCGAACTTGCAGACCCGCTCATGGAGGTCGCGATAGGTGATCTTCGCATCGTCCTTGGGGTCGTCGCCTTCCCAAATGATGGCCACCTGATCGGCGCGCATCGGGAGGTGTCGATCGAGGCAGTTGACCGAGGCATTCAGCACGCCGTCGTAGTACCATTTCACATGCAGATCGGCCGCGTCGAACGAAACGTCGCGGACTTTGGTGTAGGGCTTGATCCAGTCGATACGCTTGCCGTGTTCGTCCCAGAACCCGTCGGGGTCCTTGATCGAGTGGTCATACATTTCCTGATATTTGGATTTGTCAGCCCAGGCGCGCTTGGCCCATGTTTCGGGTACTGGAAAAGTTTCTTGATACATGGCGTGTGCGCTCCCCTTTGATCACGTTTTCCGGTCCCTGTTGCGAGGGCCGGATTTGTTGCGCGGCATTATCGGGAAATCAGTCGGCCCGTACAACTCATACGATCTGTTGAGCGCGATATGGCGTTACAATAACTCAGGCACCAAACAGCACCATGCCGTCGTCATCGACCATCACGGGTAGTTTGGTCAGGGATTTGCCGATGCATGGCCCCTTGGTGCAGTAGCCGTCTTCCTTGCGAAATTTCGCGCCGTGAGTGGAGCACTGGATCAGCTCGCGTCCGACATCGAGGAAGGTATCGGGTCGCGGTTCCAGGGTGATCCCCTGATGCGGGCACATGTTCATGTAGCAGTGGATATCTGTGCCATCGGGCACCAAAAACACAGGCATGGTGGCGTCCGGCTTGTCCTTGAAGATGTGTTTCAGGACGAAGCCCTTGCCAGCTTCGCCAACATCATCGACATGGCACAGCACACGGCGATTGCCGCGCATGACGGGCTTGTCTGACGGCCCCTCTCCCACAGGGAGAGGGGTTTGGGGTGAGGGGTTACGGTCTGTCATCGGTTGAACCAGACTGCAGGACGCTAAGAATTTCCATAAGTACACCTTCGGTGTTTTGTATTGCCTCGTGGTTCCAGAACCTCAGAACCTCAGAACCTCAGAACCACGTAACCCCTCACCCGTCTCGCTGCGCTCGCCACCCTCTCCCGATGGGAGAGGGTTGAACACTAAGCCTTCACACCGGCCATGCGGCACACTTCCTTCCACTCGGCGGCAGTGACCGGCTGGACGGACAGGCGTGAATTGTTGACCAGGACCATGTTTTCCAGCTTCGGGTTCGACTTGCAATCTGCCAGGGTGACCGGCGTCTTGACGGGTTTGACGGTCTTGATGTCGACCATGCCGAAGCGCCCGGACTCGTCTGTGTGATCGGGATAATGCTCGCGGACGACCTCGACGATGCCGACCACCTGCTTTTCGTTGACCGAGTGATAGAAGAAGCCTTTGTCGCCCCTTTTCATGGCCTTCATATTGTTGTTGGCCTGATAGTTGCGAACCCCGTCCCAGTGTTCGGTGCCCTTCCTGACCTGGTCATCCCAGGACCAGGCGCCCGGTTCGGTTTTGAACAGCCAATACGCCACGTGCCATTTCCCCTGATTTTTTGTGCCGCTCACATTAACCGGCGTGGTTTGGGAATTCCAATGCGCCCCGCCCACTCAGCCTTCGGGGCGAAGAGGTCGCGCGAGAATTTCGGCGATGGTTTCATCGATACCGGCACCAGCATGCAGGATTGCGTTGACGGCAGCACAGATCGGCATGTCCACACCAAGTGCGGCGGCGCGGGTCAGGACAGCAGGGGCCGTGGTGGCGCCCTCGGCCACTGTCTTGCGGCCTGCCATGGCATCTTTGAAGGACGTGCCACTGCCCAGGGTGGCACCGAGTGAATAATTCCGTGACGCGGTGGAGGTGCAGGTCAGCGTCAGATCACCAAGTCCCGACAATCCCATCAGGGTGCGTGGATCTGCGTCGAGCGCGCTTGCGAACCGGGTAATTTCCGCAAGTCCCCGCGCGATCACGGCCGCGCGGGCGTTCTGCCCCAGACCGCGTCCGTCGACGACGCCGCAGGCAATCGCAATGACATTTTTGATGGCGCCACCGACTTCGGCCCCGACGACGTCGCTGGCTGTGTAGGGCCGGAAGGATGGGGTGCCCAGCGCATCGGCAAGTTGTGTTGCCAGCGCGCTGTCTGCACAGGCGAGTGTGACGGCGGTGGGCAATCCGCGGGCGACTTCGGCCGCAAAGGTCGGCCCTGAGAGAACCGCGAGGGTGGCTTGTGGTGCGGCAGCTTCCGCGACCTCATTCATCAACAGCCCGGTCTTGAGTTCGATTCCCTTGGCGCAGATCACCAGGGGGACAGAGGCATGATTGTTGGCCGCAAGTTGGCGGAGCGTGTGTCCCAGAAACTGCGCGGGCGTCACCATCATAATTGCGTCTGCGCCGGACGCAGCGTCCTGCAGGTCAGGTGTCGCGCGAATCTCGCGATCAAGCGGGATGTCTGGCAGAAATACAGTGTTCTCATGGTGCCCGTTGATCGCTGCTGCGGTTTCGGATTCGTGGGCGTGGATCGTGACGTCACGACCCGCGCGACGGGCAACGGATGCGAGTGCCGTGCCCCATGCACCTGCACCGATAACCGTGATCCTCTGTATCGGCTTGGCCATGGTCAGCTCAGATTGATTGCGATGGAAATACGGGTGCCGGTTCCCGTATAGGGGCGCACCGCGTGAGACAGCCAGGACGGAAACATGATCACGGTGCCAGCGGCAGGGCGGATGACCTCGCTTGCGCCCATTGAAGGCCCGTCGGGGACGGCCGGTACGATCTCGGGCCGGTACATGGCAGGAGCCACGCCGCGCGGATCCTGAATTTCAAACTCTCCTCCCAGAGACGGATCTTCACCAGCGCCGCCATCGTCTACGTAATACACAGCCGACCACATACAGCCGGGATGGGTGTGGAACTCGTTGCCGTGCCCGGCGCGATTGATGTTCGCCCAGGCGTTCAGGCGCCAGGTCTGTGGCGCAGGCTGACCAGTTCGGTCGGCCGTGAACTTGTCGGCGAGCTGTCGAACAAAGGCGAGGAGGTATCGGGTTTCGTCGCCGCCCCACTCGGGCAGGTCCCATGAGGACTGCCAGCCGCCAAGATTGGAATGTGCTGTGGAGGGGTGGTTTTCAGAACGCGCAAGGATCGTCTCACGAAGCGTTGCATTGATGGCTTCGGATTTTGGCAATGGGGCAAAGGCAACCGGTGTCGCGAAGAGAGGTTGAATCTCGATCTTGGTTGCCGGGTTGTCAGTTTGGGCCATGTCGATCCGCTGCGGCTTGGGTGTTGCGTCAGCTTATTCTGCCGCGCGCAGTTCGGCCAGCGGCCAGCGCGGGCGAGGACGAAAATCAAGCGGGGAGGTGATGCCCGCCTTGAGGCGTTCCAGACCGGCCCAGGCGACCATGGCTGCGTTGTCGGTGCACAATGCGGGCGGTGGCACGACGAGTTTGATGCCATGTGGCGCGCATGTTTTTTCGAGGGTTTCCCGGAGCGCGATGTTGGCTGCCACGCCGCCGGCGGCAACCAGCGCAGGCGGGGTGCCACCATGAGACTCGGCAAACATTGCGAAGGCATGCCGGCATCGATCCGCCACGGTGTCGCAAACGGCGGTCTGAAAAGAGGCCGCAAGATCTGCAATGTCCTGAGCGCTTGCCGTGCCCTCGAGCTTGAGAGCGGTCTGGCGAACAGCCGTTTTCAGGCCGGAAAATGAAAAGTCACAACCCGGTCGGCCTTTGAGGGGGCGCGGCAATTTGAATCGTGCTGCATCACCCGTTGCAGCGGCATCCTGGACCGCAGGCCCGCCGGGGAATCCAAGCCCGAGAAGTTTTGCGGTTTTGTCGAAGGCCTCTCCGATTGCGTCGTCGATCGTGGTGCCGAGCAGGGTGTATTGGCCAAGCCCCTCGACGGCAAGCAACTGGCAGTGCCCGCCGGAGACCAACAGCAGCAGATAGGGGAATTCGACGTCGTCGGTCAGCCGTGCTGTCAAAGCATGTGCTTCGAGATGATTGACTGCGATGAATGGCAGGCGGCGCGCGGATGCAATCGCCTTGGCGGTCATGCTGCCGACATGGACGCCGCCGATCAATCCAGGGCCCGCTGTGGCGGCAATGCCGTCTATGGCCTCAAGGGTCATTCCGGCATCGTCGAGTGCACGGGCGATGATGGAATCGAGCTGGTTGAGATGCGCACGGGCTGCGATCTCGGGCACCACGCCTCCGAAAGGCCGGTGATCATCGAGTTGGCTGAGCACGACGTTTGATAAAATCGTGCCGCCGCCATCACCAATGTCAGACACAATGGCGGCGGCTGTTTCGTCACAGCTCGTTTCAATTCCAAGTACGTTCATGACGTTGATATAGCCCAAATTGGACGATAGGTCGCAACGCGTGTGGGTATGTTTGTGAAAAACGGATTTGCCTTCGCGCCGCAGACGGTTATGAGGTGAGGCATGAATGATCAACCGCTTCGCATTGGCACGCGTGGAAGCCCGCTTGCCCTGACCCAGGCACGCATGGTGCGCGGGCTTCTGGCCGACGCGTTTCCTGATTCGCCTGAGGCGGAAATTGTTCCCATCCGCACCACCGGGGACGCGATCACGGATCGCTCGCTGGCCGATGCTGGCGGGAAGGGGCTCTTCACCAAGGAAATCGACCGGGCCCTGTTGGACCGTGAAGTTGATATTGCCGTGCATTCAGCCAAGGACATGGAAACATGGCTTGCCGAAGGCACCGTGATCGGCGCTGCTCTGGAGAGAGAGGACCCACGTGATGCCCTGATTGGCGCGACATCGATCAGCGATATACCGCGTGGCGCCAAAATAGGATCTGCCTCCCAACGCCGCCAGGCTCAGCTTCTGGCGCAGCGTCCGGACCTCAATGTGGTGCTGTTTCGAGGGAACGTGGAAACGCGTCTGCGCAAGCTTGCTGAAGGTGAGGCTGATGCGACGCTTCTTGCATTGGCAGGTCTCAACAGGTTGGGCCGGGCTGAGGCGGCCGACGCGGTATTGGGAACAGATGAAATGTTGCCGGCTGCCGGGCAGGGTGTCATCGCTATTGCGCGTCGGGATGACAATGAAAGCGCGGCCCTTGCGCTGGCGCCGCTCAATGATGGGGCGACTCTGACATGCCTGCATGCAGAGCGCGCGATGCTCGATGCCCTCGATGGCACCTGCCGGACGCCCATAGGTGGGCTCGCGCGGATTGTTGGGGATGGCTTGAACCTCGACGGATTGGTGGCATGGCCGGATGGTTCGGGACTACAGCGATGCCAGATGACAGGTGATCGGGATGATCCTGTTGCGCTTGGGCGCGCAGTGGGCCTGGCGCTGCGGGAGGCCATCGGGCCGGATTTCTTCGCTGCCCTCGACTGAGATGCGCATTCTCGTCACCCGCCCGCAACCAGATGCGGATCAGACAGCCGAATTGCTGCGGGCCCGGGGCCATGACGCAATCGTTTGTCCTTTGATGGAGATTGTCCCCAGCTCCGCCCCGGAAAACCTCAATGCTCAAGAATTTCAGGCGATTCTGATCACCAGTGCCAATGGAGTTCGCGCGTTTGCCCAAGCCACTCCAGCGCGAGATATGCGGATGTTTACGGTCGGGGCGGCAAGCGCGGAGGCCGCGCGCAAGGAAGGTTTTACCCATGTCGAGAGCGCCGAGGGAGATGTCGGGACGCTTGCGGCATTGGTTGGGCAAAGCCTTGACCCAGTGGCCGGCAAACTCCTGCACGTCGCCGGGTCGGTAACGGCCGGCGATCTTTCGGGAATTCTGGGTTCTTATGGGTTCGAAATCGAGAAAATGACGCTATATCAGGCCAAAACAGCGGATATTCTGCCCGTAATAGCTAAAAATGGCCTTCAAAGGCAGGAATTCGACGCAGTAGTTCTGTTCTCTCCCCGCACAGCACGTATCTTTACGGATCTGGTGGGGCAGGCCGGGCTGGCCGAATATCTGGGAAACATCACCGCGTTTTGTCTTTCACCCGCAGTTGCCGGCGGGCTGAATTCCGAAGACTTTCTGGACGTACGAGTATCGTACACGCCTGATCACCCCGGCATCCTCGAAGTTATCGACGCGCACCCTTGATCACGGCTTCCTGACATGCGTATGTACGTGTGCGTACGCAATGAATGACGGAAGTGGAGGTCGCGATGGCTGATGAGATGGATCAAGCAGCAACCGGGATAATCGCGGCTTTTGGCGGGATCCGCCCGATGGCGACGAAACTGGGTGTTCCTGTCAGCACGGTTCAGGGCTGGAAACAGCGAGACACGATTCCGGCAGGCCGTATGGCCGAAATTCGTCGTGTTGCCAGCGAGAACAACATTCAGATGCCTGCAGCAGGCGAACCGATCATTGAGGCAACAGCAATCAAATTACCGGACAGTCGCGATAGCGAACCAAAAGAGCGTTCTGAAACCGGTTCAAAAACCGAAAAGAAAGCCCCCGAAACAAAAGCCCCGGCTCCGGTTAAGAGTGGCAAGACTTCCGGCATAGCCGTGTTGGCACTTCTCGTTTCGATCGGTGCTGCAGGCTGGTTGTGGTGGAGCACCGAAGGACCCGGTGCGGGCCATGGTGAGAATGCGCGGATATCGGCTTTGGAGGGGCGGATTGCACGATTGGCGGACACGACCGGTGATCCCGGGAAGGCGGACCGGGAGGCTCTATCCAAACAAGTCTTGATGTTGCGTGGCGAGATCGAGACGCTTTCGAACCCTGACCTGAATATCGCCCTCGATCCCATCAAGGTCGAAATTGCAAAGTTGCGAGCTCAGGTCGCGCAGTCTGGTGAAGTGAATGGTTCCGCTGTCGACCCGTTGCTGACCCAGCGTCTCAGCGACATGGATGCAAGAATCCTGAAGATAGAGCAGATGGCTGCCGAAAATAGTCAGGTGGGCGCGGATGCGATCGCAGACCTCGGCCGCAAGTTTGTCACTCTGGACGAACGGTTGGCCGGGTTGCAGAGCGAGGGTGCACGGCAGGAAGCAACGGCCATTGATGCGATTTCCCTGACCCTGGCTGCGAGTCAGCTGCGACGGGATATCGATCGCGGCGAACCCTATCGTGATGCACTCACGACCCTGGAAAGTATCTCGCGCGATGATGTTGAACTCGAAGCTGTTGTGAAGCGCCTCTCTCTGGATGCTGATGCCGGTGTGGCGTCACTGGAGGAACTTGTGTTTTCCTTTGATGCGACCGCTGTCGCAATCCTCGACAATGCGCCCGAAGACGCCGAGAGCACGATTGTTGACCAGATCCTCGATCGCGCCCGCCGTGTGGTGCGAGTGCGTCGCGTCGGAACGGATCTTCCGCCCGATAGTATCGACGGGCGTCTCTCCCGGGTTGAGTTCCGCCTGCGCGAAGGCGATGTGGCTGGCGCCGTTGCCATCCTCGATTTGCTTGAGGGCGGTGCTGCTGAAGCTGCCCGGTCCTGGGTTGTCCGTGCGAAATCCTATGTCGAAATTGGCGCGGCTCTTGAAACCATTGAGGCGCAGGCATTGGCGCGTCTGCGCACTGCGGGTGGGTCCTGATCATGCGGACCATCATTTATATTCTTGAGGTCGCCATCGTCATTGCGATTGCTGTCTGGCTGGCCGACCGACCCGGGAAGGTTTTGATCGAATGGCAGGGATACCGGATCGACACTTCGATCGGGATCCTCGCGCTTTGTGTTTTTCTGTTCGCTGTCGTCGTTGCGGGGCTATATGCGGGCTGGCGCTGGTTCCGCCGCCGCCCGCAGGCGTGGTCAAACCATCGGCGGTTAAACCGTCAGGACGCCGGGCTGAAGGCGTTGTCCGACGGGCTGGTCGCCATCGCTGCAGGTGACGCCGACACCGCACGCAAGCAGGCGCGCCGCGCGGGCAATCTGCTCGAACACGCACCCATGACCCTGCTTTTGGAAGCGCAAACGGCGCAGATTGCAGGCGATGATGTTACGGCGCGCGAGACATTTGAGAAAATGCTCAAGACCCCGGAGACAGAATTTCTCGGGTTGCGGGGACTGATAGCAGATGCGCTCCGCGAGAATGATGATTCCCGCGCGCTTTCTTATGCACGTCGCGCCTATGCGCTCAAGCCGCGTACGCCATGGGTGCTCGATACGATGATCTCCCTGCATAGCCGTGCCGGAGACTGGCGCGAGGCGCAGCGGCTTGTTGAAGAATCACAGAAAGCCAAGCGTGTCCCCGGCAAGTCAGGCAACGCGCAGCAGGCGGCCCTGCTGACTGAACGCGCCCGAGCGGCTCGCGCGGCGGGGCAGGTGGCCGATGCGTATGTCCAGGCCCGCAAGGCCAATGACCTTGATCCTGATCTGGTGCCGGCCGCCGAACTTGTCGCCCGGATGGTGGCCGAGGATGGTCGCACGCGGCGTGCGCGCAAGGTTCTGGAGCGGGCGTGGGGACGTACGCCACACCCGGCGTTGATGGCGGCATATCTGGATTTCGGGGTTGAGAGCAAGGAACCGCTTGATCGCTACAAGGCGGTCGAACACATGACCCGGCCTGCCCGCGAGCATCCTGATAGTCGGCTTGCATTGGCGGAAGCGGCGTTGGATGCCAAACTTTGGGGTGAGGCCCGCGCGCAGCTGGAGGCTCTGGAGGCCGCCCGCCCGACCGTGCGTGTTTATCAGCTCCGTGCACGTTTGGCAGAAGAAGATTCTGAGGATGCCACCACGGTGGATCAATGGCTCGAACGCGCAGCCGCGGCCGACGCTGATCCCCAGTGGGTCTGCAAGGATTGTGGCACTGTTGCGGATGACTGGTCGGCGGTGTGCGGGAACTGTGGGTCGTTTGGAACTTTGGAGTGGAACCAGCCGCCGCGAATCCATCGCACATTGGTTTCGCTGGTACCCGCCGACGTTGATGAATCGTCTCCGGCGCGCGACAGTTAGAGGCCGCAAGCTTGGCAACGGACACGTATCGGATAACTCTTTCTTAACCGTGTGCGGGTCTTATGGGGATGTTTGAGATTCCCTGATGATTGCTTCGGCGCCTGCTCACAATGTCCGGTTATTGCCCGTCCCTGCTGATTGTTACCTATCACTATGTTCGTGATCCCGGAGAAGTGCGCTACCCCGGTATTCATCCGGTTTCCATGCAGCGCTTTCGGAACGATCTTGCCCGGCTCGGTGAGCACGGGACATTCGTGACGCCGAGCGAGGCAGAAAAATTTCTGACCGGGGGCGGTGGGCATGATGGCCCGCAAATTCTGATCACCTTTGATGACGGCCTGCAGGACCATTGGCGCGCGGCGCAGCAAGCGCTCGATCCCCTCGGTATCAAGGGTGCTTTCTTTGTGTCGAGCCGACCGCTTACGGAGCAGCGCGCCCTGCTCGTCAATAAGCTGCAATATCTGCGCTCGATCACTCCGCCTGAGGCGTTCCGGTCTCGGTTTCTTTCTCTGGTTCCACCCGAAGCCGCGTTGCTTGCGGTGCAACCTGCGTTTCGTGCGAAGGCGTGCGGTGTCTATGTGCACGATAGCGAAGAGGATGCGTGTGTGAAGTATCTCGCGAATTTCTCGCTTGGCTATGATGATACCGAGATGGTCGTGGACGAACTTCTCGC
>ENA-UOXV01002474-UOXV01002474.1-marine-metagenome-genome-assembly--contig:-NODE-2474-length-24083-cov-14.883677_pt1 | contig 24083 bp, 21 predicted proteins | sample MGYA00238165_ERZ766961 | MGnify/ENA primary metagenome ERZ766961 (study PRJEB28924, sample SAMN03173240) | marine metagenome | biome: Marine; feature: Water; material: Subsurface seawater | place: North...
GAACTCATTTTGGTGACAACGACGAATTAACCTGGAATGATCTACATAATTGGAGTGCTAGTTATTCAGATAATTTTAATTATTCTATTAGAGGATTAATTCTTGAATATGGTGGAATGGAAAATGATGAAGATCCTATTATAAGAATAGCAACCAAAAGAGTGATTAATCTTTATGATAGAAGGGTAACTAAAGCAATTGTAAAAATTAAATCTGGATCTGAAAGTGGTGATAAACTTGTAGCTGGCTCTGATGAGTTAACATCCGTAGGCTTGACAGCATCGAATAATGAAAGTTCAGAAGTTACATTAACTGGTGATGGAACTTGTCAAAACTATCTAGATTTAATTAAGTCAATGTACTTTGAGCATAACGCCTCAAATGATGGCACAAGAGAAATAGAAGTATTATTAGGAGATGTTCAAAAACCAAGTGGTGCAACGCATTATTATCAATTAAAAGACAGTCAATTAAGTTATAATCAAGCAAATTTTCAAGCGAGTTACCAAAACTTATGTGGGATACAAGGATATCTTGCTAATGTCACTACAGCTGCAGACCTTGATGCTATTGAAGATCTTGGAGTAACAAATGATAGCCAGGCGTGGGTAAATGGAACAGATGAATGCCAAGGAGGAATGTATAGATCCGGTTTTTGGAGATACACGTCGGGTCCTTGGAAAGATAAAGAGTTTTGGAGAGTTAGATTAAATATACCTGTTGGCACCAATCAAGAAGTAATCGATAATATTGAAAATCAGGCAAGTTGTAACTTTTCTACTACAAGGACAAGTCAAGCAAGTGTAAGAGTAGGACCTTTTACGGCTGCAAACTGGATTAACTCACATCCAGCAGCGAACATGAATGATTATCTTGCATTCCAACAAACTACTACAGAAGCCACAACTGGTATCCTAACTAGAGATGGAATGGCAAGTTCAGATGTAGAGGGATTTATAATAAGATATGGTGGAAGTGTTGGAGATTTTACCGGTGCAGATATTGAAGAGGACGGTAATGACATTGATGTCCTTCTAGGCCCAATTAGAGCAGAGATATCTTTTTATAACGATGGTAGTGATAATAGTATTTTCATCAGCGATGAAGACACAGTTAAAGTTAACACTTCAGGTGATGGATCTTTATCATCTGGTTGGTCAAAGACTGTAGACTTTGTTGCCTCTAGCAATACTCCAATGCGAATTACTTCGCCAGCTGGTGAAGTAGTAACGATAGAACAATGGCGAGATGAGCTTGCTAAAGTTTACTATGAAAATATTGATGTAAGTGATTTTACTCCAGGTAATAGAAAAATTAAAATCGAGCTTGTTTACGGTGATACAAGCTTAAATCAAGAAATTGGAATTGTAAAAGCTATAGGAAGTAGAAATGCAGTAACGGTTACGCCAATATCTTGGAACAATAGATAAAATAATTATTGATTAACTAATTTATTAAATTCTTCTAAAGCTTCTTGCTCTTTAGCGTACTGAAGATTAAGTCTTAAGTCAGTTGAATCTTTTAATATTTCAAGATAGGTAATTTCAGCTTTAGTCTGAACAAAAAAAAATAAAGCAAAAAATATTTAAATAATCTTTTTCATGAGTTGTGACCTGATATAACCATACATGTCACATCATCTCTTAAAGGAGCATCTCTTTTTGTTAAAATTTTACTAATATGATCAATTATTTCCTTAGTTCCTTTAAATTTATTATTGATAAGTTCTTGCTCTAAGCCTTTTACTTCAAGCTCTTGACCATTTTCAAGATATCCTTCTGTAACCCCATCAGTGTAAATCATTAAATTTTTATCTTTAATATTTACTTTATTAGTTTGAAAGAAATTCTCATCATCCATACTCATAATTCCAAGTGGTGGCAAAGTTGATTTCAAGTATTCAAAATTATAATCTTTATCAAAAATCATTATTGGTTCATGACCTAAGTTGATGTACTCAATTTCTTTTTCCTCTATATTTAACTTACCTATAACCGCGGTGATAAACATTCCCTGGTAAGAGTTATCAGCTACTTGGTTATTAATAAATTTTGCAATCGTACTAACAGATTTTTCAAGTTTCGCCATTGATCTAAAGACAGCTGCAGCATTTGCCATTAATATACCTGCCTTTACACCTTTGCCTGATACGTCTGCTAGAGTGAAATAAACTTCGTTTTTATTAATTGATATATAATCATAGTAGTCACCTGACACATCTTTAGCAGGTACATTTTTTGCAAATATTAAATTTTTATCTGAAAAATCCTTAGGAAATAATTTTTTTTGAACTTCTCCTGCTATTTCTCTTTCTTGCTTTAAAACAACTTGTTTTTTTTCATTTTCAAGAGCTATTTCATTTTCTCTTAGATATCTAAAATAAAGAGTGGTTAAAAATAATAAAGATGAACTTAAGATTATATAAAACACATCAACAAAATAATTAAATTGATAAACAATCATACTGGACGCCATCAAAATAACGATTAATCCTGAAAAAAATACGATACTATATTTTGGTAAAATCTTATTAGGAATAATCAACACTATAATTAATGAGATTATCAGCAATATGTTTTCGGCAATAGTTGTATAGATATTCTTTATAATAAAATCATCATTTACAATATTTTCAATTAAATGTGCATGCGTTTGAACTCCAGGTATCACATCACCATTTGGAATTTTAACAAAATCAAATAAACCTTGTGCAGAGCTACCGATGATGACTATTTTGTCTCTTATTTTATTTGCTTCAACATCCATGTTTAAGACATCAACTGCTGGAATATAGTTTCTCTTATCAAATTCTTTATAATTTATATAAACGATCGCATTAGGATCTGGATTTATTTGATATTTCTTTGTTCTAATTGAGTTTATTCCAGTTTCATCTGAATTAATTAAAATACTTTTATGATTATTACGAACTCTTAATGTTTCTAAACTTAAAGCTGGCCAAATATCATTATCAATTTTTAATAACATAGGCACAGATCTTAAGACTGCATCTGGACTATCTAGATATGAAATAGTTCCAATTCCTGCTGTGACATTGTTAAATTCTTCTAGTGAGGTAATTTTATTCCTAAAACTATAAACATTGTTAGAAACATCTACACCTCTTGAAATGATATTTGTTTTAGGTGTTGAAGTATTTTTTTTATTAAAAGAAGACACATCTCCAAGCACAGCAAGGACAACTTTAGAACTTTCAATACTTTCTAAAAGCTCTTGATCACTATCAATTACTGTATCGTTATTTATTTCAAATTCTTCTAATATTTTTTTTGGATTTTGCTTATCTTCTTCACTAAAAAATATATCAAAAGCAATTACCGATGCACCATATTGATCTAATCTTTTAATTAATTTTGCAAAAACATCTCGTCTCCATGGAAACTGTCCGACCTCACCAATACTCTTTTCATCAATATCAACAATAACTACATCGTTATAGTTGCTTTGTTCAATGAATAAACCTTGGTAGGCATCATATAAAACATTTTCAACTTTCATTACAAAGTTGCTGTCTTGAATTTTAATTAGGACTAGAACTATTAATATTACAATGCCTGAATATTTTTTAACATTGTTCATTCAATTTTTTAATTTTAAGATTTGTATAATAACTTGAATTTATTAAAGATATATAGCAAATTATTTTAGATCTAAATAGTTATTTAACTAAAGTTATTAATTGTTGTTTCAATATCCTCTTTTTTAATCATCATTAAATCCATTTTGGTTTTATCTTTTTTGAGACTTAATCTAACCGATTGAGATTGAATACAGCCTTCAAAAAACCTTCTTACATCTCTTGCATTGGAATATCTCTCACCTGTAATTTCAATAACCTTTTTACATGCATCTTTAACAGGTGTACTTGCATCATTAGCTATCATGTAATTATTTTCACGGCACATTTTGTAAAAAATTTGATAAAGCTCTAAATCATTATAGTTTTCAAAAACAATATTTCTTTTAAATCTAGAGGCAAGACCTGCATTAGCTGCAACAAAATCTTTCATGTTTTTTTCATAACCTGCAACAATTACAATTAGTCTGTCTCTAAAATCTTCCATAAATTTAAGCAATTCATCTATAGCTTCTTGGCCATTATCATTGGGATCATTTTTATTAATTAAAGTATAAGCCTCATCAATAAACAACACATTATCTATTGCTTGATTAAATTTATCTGCAGCTCGTTCAGCTGTTTTACCTTTTTCAGCAACAACTAAATCACTTCTAGTAACTTCAATGAGCTTACCTCCATTAATTAAACCAAGATCTCTATAAATCTCAGCTAACAATCTAGCAACAGTGGTTTTACCGGTACCAGGATTGCCTGAAAATATTAAATGCAATGTTAAAGCTGGACCTTCACCAAGTCCTTGTTCTTTTCTTTCTTTAGAACTTTGTAAATATGCTACAAGATTTTTAACCTCATCTTTTACTTTCTTAAGACCTGGAAGTTTATTGATCTCTTGTATGCTTTTTTGAAGTGCTTCGCTCATTGATTTATGTTTAATAATTGTTAATTATTAATATTATATAGTCTTAAATAAATGAAATTATTAATTCAAATATTTTTATTGATATTTCTTGTAAACATCAATGTTATGTCAGGTGAACCAGGAGATTTACCAGGTGAAGAGGTAAATCAAACTGAGGAATTATTTGATGAGAAACCAGAAGAACAAGAGGGTTTAGATGTTTCAAATATTGATGAATTACTAAAACCAAAAAATACAGAAATTGTACTACCCCAAAATAGACTAGAGCAGATATTTGATCAGCTTTTTTTAGCTGAACTAAACCAGGATCAATTAAATATATTAGGTGAGTGTGAAAAAAATCTTGCAGATGGAAAATGCTATATTGTTGAGCCAAGCAGGCAATCAAATCATTTTAATAATTATTATTTTTATACTAATTCACAAAATCAAGTTTATTCAATTATTGCCTTCAATAATAAGAAACAGGGAGATCTGAATAAATGTAAAGAAAAAATTAATTTATGGAAAAATTATTTTAAAAGTTATGATTTAAAAGAAAAAGAACCTACTGATAATTTATTAAATTTTGTTTTAACAGACGCGCCTAATCAAAATAGTTTAGAAATATTTGCATCTTGTTATACTGAAGAATATAGAGATATCATCTCAAGTTTTAGCATTAAATTTTTCAAAAATGTTTAATGCGGTTTTTAGTTATCTTAATTTTAGCATTACTAATTCAAAATAATTTATCCGCTGGAAACATTACCGCCGAGGTTAAAAAATCTTATCAAGAAAGAGCTGAATTCATAAGAAACTATATTTCTAAGATTAAAGAAAGTCGAAAAAGTGATAAAAATTTTAGAGGTGTAGTTGTAGAGTCTGTATCTGGAAGATTATATACGAGATGGGGTTCCTTACCCCAAGACCAACTGGATAAAGCCGCATTAGAAAATTGCAATAAAGATGGAGAAATTGATTGCTTAGTTAGATTTAGAACTCTTAAGAAAAATCCAAAATACAACAGATACGCTAAATACATTAATTCAAAACTTAGTTTAAAAGTATTAGGCGAATTAATTAAATCAAAAAAAGTATTTTCATCAAAAGGTATAGATATATTAATCAGTTCAGAAGATTTTAAAAATAAAAATGATTTTTTTTGTGGCCAAACAAAATCTAATTATAGAGATGTAATTAATTATTTAGCAGAAGAAATTAAAATTTATCCATCAAGTTTTTTAAATAATTCTGGACTTAAGTATGTAATGATTTGTGAAAAAATAACCGATAATTCATTAGGTTTTGAGCCAGGAGGTTTAGCACCTGGCCATATAGATCAATCACCTGGTGTATTTTATTTAAATTTATCTGCAGTAAATAAATATCAAAAATCTAAATTCAAAAGAGACTATATTAAATTATTATTTCATCATGAATTTTATCATATCATCGACTCTTCTTTATCGTTAATGCAATTGGACGAGTCTTGGGAAAGAATTAATAAAGTTGAGTACTCAAATGAGTTGATTGTGGGTGGAATAGGGATTGATACCTCAGTTGAAGGTTTTATATCTGGTTATGCAAGAAATAATTCTGCTGAAGATAAGGCTGAATTATTTGCATTTATGATTGCTCAGCATCAAGATTTTAAAAAAGCGATTGCTAAAGATCAAATATTACAAAAGAAATCAAAATTAATGATTTCAAGATTAAAAACTATTTCAAAGCAAATAGATAGGAACTTTTGGAAGAGGTTAAATTAAGTTTTTCTAAGATCAGTTATATTTTTCACTAATTCTAAACAGTCTTTTTCAACTCTAGAAAATACTTCAGACCAATCTCCCTGAACTTTTTGTCTATATATTCTAAAATTGTCATACCAAATTGTTTCATCTTTAGAATTCAACCATCTCCAATCTGAAACTTTTGATAATAATAACCAAGTTTGAGTTCCAAGAGAACCTGCTAAATGTGCTATTGATGTATCCGTTGTAATTACAAGGTCCAAATATTTTATGATTGCAGCAGTATCTAGAAATTTTTTAGATCCCGTATCCATTAAAGGATCATAGTTGATAATATTTTCTTCTAAATTAAATGCTTCAATTTCTGATGTAGCCACTCCTTTTTGAAGGCTTATAAAAGTTGCAGATGGGTTTTTAACGATATTTTTAAATTTATTTAATGAAATAGAGTTGTTGGCTACTCTAGGGTTTGACTTGCTTCCTTGCCAGTTAAGACCAATTTTTACATTGTCGTTAACAGCTATCAATGTCTCCCATTCTAAAAGCTTATTATCATTTACCTTGATATTTGTTGGCAGCGGACAATTGCTATTAAGATCTGGTGTTAATAAATAAATTAAGTTTTGCAATGGAATCCAATAATCATAATCTTGGTAGTCACTTTCATGACTTATAAGCTCATCTATAAACACCATGTCTTCAAATAAATGATGTAATTCCTCTTGGCATTTAAAAATAATTTTACAATTAAGCTGGTTTAATGTTTCAAGGTATCTCGAAAATTGCAATGTATTTCCTAAACCTTCTTCAGCAATCACAAGTAGTTTTTTATTCTCAACATTTTTACCAGTCCAAATTAAGTTCTTTTTTGGTAAAACTGATTTAAAGTTTTTATCTTCGTAAATTCTATTGCTATATTCTTTAAAACCTTCATCAAAATTCGACATTGATAGCAAAGTGCTTCCCAAGTTGATTTTTGATCTATTAAAATTTGGATTAAGCTCTATTGTTTTTTTGTACATCTCTATAGCTTCAGAGTATTTACCCGCATTCAATAGCGTATTAGCAAAATTAAAGTGAACTATATGAGAATCTGGCTTAACTTTTATTGCTCTTTGATGACAAACAATAGCATCTTCATATTTGTGCTGAAGATAAAATAAATTTCCAAGATTACTTAAAATAAAATGATTGCTAGGATTATTAATTAGACCTTGTTGATAAACCTTTATAGCATCTTCAAATTTTAGATCTTGTTTATATAAAGTTGCTAAACTGAGGTAAGCTTTTATTTCATTTGGGTCTAATTTTATTGCAGCTTTGTAGCATTCGATTGCTTTTTCAAGATTTTTGCTTTGCTCATACACAAGACCTAAACTTAGATATCCTGCTGTATATTTAGGATCATGAGCTAATAAATTTGTTAAAACTTTTTCAGCCACAGAATTATTATTGAGTAAGAAAATATTTGTACCCAGTCTATTTAAAGCTTTGGGATCAAAATTTCTATCCAACGAAGAAAAATAATACCAAAGAGATTTATCAAAATTATTTTGTTTATAATGAATGTCGCCAATTAAATTATAGATCTCATGATTGTTAGGATCTTGCTTTAGCAAATTAAAAGCATTTTGCTCAGCTAATCCATATTGCCTATTATCTAGTAATTGATAATTTTTTTTTATATTTTGAGTAATTAATGGCTTATTCATTTTTAACGAATCAATGATTTAATAATATATCTTTAAATCAAATTGTAAAAGAGGGAACCTAAATCTGGATATAGAGCAGCCGCTATGACAATAAAACATCCGTAAGGAATTTGAAAATCTTTATCTTTTTTATAAAAATAAATAATTAAAGAGCCAACTATAGCACCCACCAGTGCAGAACTTGCTAGTATTAAATAAATAGATTTTATCCCAAACCATGCGCCAATCATTAAAAATAATTTAGCATCACCTAAACCCATTCCTTCAACTTTTCTGATTTTAAAAAATAAAAATCTAATTATGTAGATTACTAGATAACCAATTATTGCACCTATTGTAGAAGTTAGAATATTATCATTAAAAGGATTGTAATTAAAAAAAGTTAAAATTAATCCTAAGATTGAAAGAGGAATAGTGATCTTATCTAAAATTAAATAATATTTAAAATCCGTAAAAAATATAATTAACAATGAAGAGTAAAAAATTATATAGGCTAATGTTTCAAAGCTAAAGCCATGTAATACATAAGCATAAGCAAAAATACTTGCGGCTAAAATTTCAACAATTAGGTAGCTGATACTAATTTTACTTTTACAATTTTTGCATTTACCAAAATTTAAAACATAAGAGATAATGGGTATGTTCAAATAATAAGGAATTTTATATTTGCAGGTTGTACAAAAAGAATTTTTAGAAATAATATCTAAATCATTTGGTAATCTATAAATACAAACGTTATAAAAACTTCCAAAAATTGATCCAATAACAAACAGTGTTATGGTGAGCACTTACCTTTTAAATTTTATTTTATCACCATCATCATCATCTCTTTTGATGCTTGGTTGGGTTTCTTCAGTTTGATCATTTTCAGTTACAGTATTTACTACTTCTTGTTGAGGTTCCTCGCTTGGGGCAAGATCCACATTCTCACTTGCTTGGGGTTCTGGCTCTGGTGCGATTGGGGTTGATGCTTCAACACCTTCAGCTGCATTTTGCCCAGTAGTATTTTTAATTTTAAAAATTTTATCTAGATGAGCTAATTGGATAACCTTCATTACCTCGTTACTTACTTCTGTTAAATAAAATTCTTTAGAACTATTTTTAGAGAGTTGCATGCCCTCGACAAGAGCTGCAATGCCTGATGAGTCTATATAACTTACTTTTGATAGCTGAACTTCGATTGTTTTTACTTTGTTTATTAAATCTTTTATATTTTCTCTTACTTCTGGTGATTTATCTAAGTCTATGTCACCTGAAAGAAATAATACCCCGACATCTCCATTAATTTTTTGTTCGATAGACATATGTAATTTTTTATATTATTAATCTTGAATTACAATATATGATTATCAACTGCATTTGTGGAAAAAAACAGTTCAAATTGGCAGATGAGGTCATGCCTTCAGAAGGCTCGAAAGTAAGATGCGGTTCTTGTTCAGAGGTATGGTTTTATCACCCTAACCAAGGTGAATCTAAACCAACAAAGGAGACAATTGAAAACGAAATACAAAACTCCCAGTTAGACGCTCCAAGCGAACAAGTCACTGAAAGCAAAATAGAAACTTCATCGCTTGATGAACAGTCAGTAGAAGTAACCGCAGAAGCACCACCAGCTGCAGATGATCCAGAGGAATTATTATCCACTATAGACACTGATGAGATTTTAGATAATGCTGAAAAAGAAAATAAAGATAGCGTTCCAAGTTTTAAGATATTCTCAGATGAAGAAAATGATCTTCCTTCCAAAGCGGAAATGGATAAAAATTTAGATACATTTAAAATAGAGAGAGATCAAAATTTAAATTTTTTTCAAAAATTATTTAAAAAAGATAGAGTAGCTGATGCTAAAAAATTTCTAGAAAAAAAAGACAAAGAAAATCTAACAGACGATGAAAAAAAATCTAATATCGCAAGAAGAACAAGATTACTTTTTTATTTATTAATACTTTTAACCATTGTTTTTTCAGTCGTAATCGTTCCTATTAGACAAGATATAGTCATGGCATTCCCATTCCTTGAAAGTTACTTGGATTTTTTAGTACCAGTATATGATTATATTAAAGGGCCACTAGGGCTTTCAAATTAGTAATTATTTTTTCTCAGCTTTATTTTTTTCAGCTAATTTTTCTTCTTCTTTTTTAAATTTTTCAATTATTTTCGCTTTATCCATTAACAACTTTTCTTTACCTGGAAAAACATAAACTCCAATTTTTCCATTTGCCAATACCTTATTAGAGGTTGGGTTTTCTCTTGAAATATTTTCTTCAAAAATATTAATTTTAAATTCTGACTCTGCAATTTTTTTTTTTAGAAAAGTTAGGTTTTCAAACGTGCTTAAAAATTGATACTCAATATAATTAACAGAATATATTTTTCCTAATTGATCGCTTTTACTTTCGTTTAAACTATTGATCTGAACATTAAATTCACTAGCCATCCCTGAAATAGAGTTTTTAAAATTTTGAAATTCGGTTGGTGACATAAATTTCATAATTTCTTTAATGTAATCATATTCACTTTGATTGACTTGTTTGCCTACTTTTGCCATTTCAAGAACTAATTTATCCGATTGATCTTGGACATTACTTGAGCTTGAGATAAGTCTATTTTGATTTGACAATTGTAAAGAAGTGTAAATCTCTCCAATAATGAAAGCTAAAAAGGCGACAATCATCACCGTAAAACCTACAACAACAAATTTTGATTTATCTCTTATTGATTCGTCTTCTATTGTTTTTGTTTTATTCTTTCCTAATCCGAACATTTTAATTTTTTACTATCATTAACTAGTTTGATAAACTTAATTTGATTCGTACTTATAAATTATTATATGAAAAAAACCCCAAATTACATTAAAAAAACCTTAGATGAAATTAGACTTGAGTTATTAAAGGATAAAAAACTTCAACTATCAAGACAGCTATATGTAGAAAAACTTAAAGAAATTTTTAGCGAACAAGTCATTGATTTAAAAGATGGTTTAGAGACAAGAATGTCATCAACGGGTACAGATAAAACCTATACTGTTTCTACATCAAGCCATGACTCAGCAAAACCAATGCCAGAACAGAAAAACAAAAATAAACAAAAAATTATTTTTCTAAATAATGAGATTTTGAATCAAAATTTGAATGAAATTGAAGAAGCAAATAATGAGCTACAAAATTTTGCTAATTCTGATGAAAATATAATTGAGCTTAAAGATGAAATTAGTGAAAACGAGGATCAAAAAATAATAGAATTAATAGAAGAAGTTGATGAAATAATTAATTTAACTGACGAAGTAGCTGTTAAGGTAACTGATACAAAAGACAATTTCGTACAGCAAGACGAAATAACTGATAGCCCTTCAGTCAAAGAAGATGTTGCAGGGGTACAGACATTTTCTAATGAACAATTAGAATTATTAAACGCAAAAATTAACGATTTAGATCTTAATAGCACTGAACTTACTGAAAAATTAGATGAATTACTAAATCAAAAAAATATTTTTTCAGATAAATTTAATGATGAATTAGATACGAAGTTAACTGAAGCATTAATTAGATCAGAGGAAAATCTCGAAAATAAATTTAATAATATTAATGATGCTTATCACCAAGAGTTTTCAAAATATGAGGATGAGGCTAATAGAAATTTTTCAAACTTAGAAGATCAAATTACTCAATTAAACACTCAGTTTGATAGCATAGAAAAAAATATAGATTTAATTTCATCTAAAATAGATCAAAATATAAGCCAAATTAATGATCCGCAAAAACTTGATGAAAATATAAAACTAGAAAAGCAATTTGAAGAGAAAATTAACGATTTAAAAGATTACAATTTAAAAATTGAAAATTCACTAAACAATCTTAATAACAAAATAGATGAAACATTAGACAATATATCAAGTTACAGATCTGAAGCCTCTGAAAAAATTGAACTAGTAAATCAAAAAATTCAAAATTTAGAACCTGAGTTAATTAACAAAATTGAGGAAAAACAAAAAAATAAATCTGAGTCTGAAAAACTACAAGATAAGTTTGATCAAATGTCTAAAATCATGGATATGCAAAATATGAGATTATTACAGATGTATCATTCATCTGAATTACAAAATAGTCATTCTATATTACAAAAAAATATGGAAACTAAAATCTCAACTCCAGTATCAGAGCAAAAATCTATAGATCCTGAAATAATTTCAGAAGAAATAAAAAAAGATTTTTTTCCTAAAATTCAAAAAGAAATGGATAAACAATTTAATTTATTGAGAGAACAACTGTCTGAATATGAAATAAAAAGTATCTTTGATAAAATTGGCTCAACTGATCTTAACAAAGAGTTTAAAAAACCAGTTAAAAGATTTTCAAATTTAGTTGATGCAAAAAAATACGTTAAAAATTCAATTTCAAAAAAATCAAGAGACTGGTTGAAAAATAACGAAACTACGATTGATGAGATTGCGAAAAAGTTATTAGATTAATAATTTTTTAAGAAGACTTGTTATATAAAATTGAATTAATATAAATAAAATTTTAAAATTCATTTTACTCTTATCTTTATATCTTCTATCAAAATCAATATAAATATCTTTCGTTATAAGTTTACTTTTTGAATTGATTAGAATATCCGCTAAAATCTTAAAACCTTTACCAAAAAATCTACTTTTATTTTTTACATAGATCTTTTTTTTAAACATAAAAAATCCACTCATAGGATCAACAGTTTTGATTTTAAAAACTTGAAACAAATAGATTAAAATTATCGATGCGTATCTTCTTGTTTCAGACAATCCTTTATTTTTTCCTAATATTAATTTTCTAGCACCAATTATAACATCAATTTTTTTGTTAAATTTTTTTATCATCTTTGGAATATATTTAGGATTATGCTGTAAGTCGGCATCCATAATTAGTATGTTTTGATATTTTGATTTCTCTATACCATCAAAGCATGATTGCGTTAGATCTCTCTGTTTTTTACGTAATATTGGATTAAAAAATTTATATTTCTTAGATAAACTTAATAATATTGATTTACTCTCATCATTAGAATTGTCATCTACAAAAATTATTTCAAACTCAAATTTTTTTAGGTTTTTTAGGATTTTTTTTGTTAGAGGTTGAATATTTTTTTCTTCATTAAATGCAGGAATAATTATGCTGACATTATTTTGCATTATTTTGAGCCTCAGAAATCATATTGCTGGCCGTTTCTCTTAAAAAGGGATTAATTTTAATTGCCTCACCATAAAGTTTTGCAGCATCTTCAGATAAGCCTAATTTTTTAAGTGTAATCGCTCCATTGTATAATGCGGTTGCATGCATTGGATTTATTACATTGGCAGTTTTAAAATTATCTAGTGCATTTTGATAATCCTCCAGATAAAAATAAATTTTGCCAAGTTCAAAATATAAATCATCTAGTGGTGGATCAATAAAAGTTACATATTGTCTAGCTTTCATTGCTTCTGATATTTCATCATACTTTTTAAAGATTTCCTTTATCTCTTTTTCAGCTTTTTCGTATTTTTCATGCAATGTATAGAACCTGGCTAAAATAAATTTTTTAGGAGGATCTTCGCTATGATATTTTCTAAACTGATCCTCAAAATAATTAATACCTTTTTCATTTTCTGCATAAATATAATACCGAATAAATTCTAAAATTGCTTTTTCATCAGATCTATCAACTTGATAATACTGGTAGAGATTAAATTTATAAGCAGATCGGTTGTCAGCACGAATTGCCTCATTTAAGGGTGTTGTAAAAGCATATTGATGAACATTTCGTGGACTATTCTCATCTAATTGACTCATGAAAGTTATATTATCAATATAAACTTTACTTCTATCTACTAGAATAAAAACTGCAAAACTTAAAACTAAAATATATGAACCAGCAACAAAAGTTTTAAGGTAAATATTTTTAAGATAATTTCTTAATAACCAAGTAATTATTATTGAAACACCTACAATTGATGAGTATTGATATCTTTCTGCTAGATTTGAAATTAGTGGAAAACCAATTTCGACTAATCCGAAAAGTACTGGTAAGGCTAAACTCGCGCAGATCCATAAAACAGCAATTAATATGATGGGATCTTTTTTTTTTATAAATAAATATAGTGAAAATAATACAAATAAAAAAAATAACAATGATACTGTTAACGCTAAAGCAAAATCGTAATTAGTTGCATAAACATAGATATGCTCGTAAGGAAAAAACAAACCCATTAAGTAAAATTTTAACGTAGTAAAAAAATAAAAAATTAAATCTGGTATATTTTGATAAAATTGCAGTTGATTATTTTCGGTATAAACACTTCTTAAATAATAATAAATAAAAAATGTTAAAACTAATAAAATGAAGATATCAAAATTTCTTCTAAAATTTTTTTTTAACTCCATATCATGAAAATTTAATAAAAAAATTGTTAAAGGAATTAGTCCCGCTAAAAACACAGTCATTAATTTTGAGCATAAAGAAAAGAAAAATAATAATGCTATAAAAAAATAATTAATCCCTTTTCTGTTTTGAGAAACATTTAAACAATAAATAAAGGTCAATAATCCAAAGAATAAAGCTAAACTTTCATTTCTAGTAGTAATATTAAATATGATCTGTGATGCTATAGGGTGAAATAAAAATACAAGAGAACTTAAATAAATTATTAAGCTATCTTTTAAATCATTTTCAGAGGCTAAAATTTTTTTTATAAACAAATAAACTAAAAATGAGTTAGTGACATGTAAAAAAATATTTGTAAATTTTGCAACCTCAGAATTTAGAATTTGAATTCCGTTATTATTGAACAAAAAGGTTGCAACAGTATCTAATTCATGTGTTAGGAAGTAAATTGGATAAAAGTGAAATTTTGCATAAAGATAACTAGAAATTAATTTTGCATCACCTGGGGATTTGAGAAATCTATCAACTAATGCAAAATCATCATAAGTTCTTCCATATCCCAATGTTTTTTGAAAAAAAACTAAAAATAGAAAAAATGACACAACAAATGCCACATATTCAAAAATTTTAACTTGAAATTTGCTTAAATGCATATGTGAGCGATTATTGTTAGTCTAAATTTTTAATTAATAATAACTTAGTAACTTTATATACATTACAAAAAACAGCAAAAAAGCTATATTTTCATCAATACTATAAAAGAAAAGGATTTACATCAGTTATTTAATAAGTAAAAAATAACTAATATATATATAAAAAAAACATAGGATCTTAATTTATGAAAAAACTACAAAAAGGTTTCTCACTTGTTGAACTTCTAGTTGTTGTTGCAATTATTGGAGTATTAGCGGGTGTTGGAATTGTGGGTTATCAAAGTTATACAGATTCTGCTAAAAGCAGAGTGGGTATCGCTAACTTTAACTCAGTTAAAAGATTTGTTGAAACAGAATTAACATTGTTAAACAACAATATCCAAACTGTTTCAGGAGCTATCAGTGCAGGTTCAGCCTGTAATTCAGTAACTCCATATACAATTTACAGTAATTCAATGGCTGACTTTGTAAAAGGTTTAACATGTTACTTTGATACTAATGGTTACGGTAATGCATTCAAAAACCCTTTCGATGCAGCTGGTGCAAACCAAGTTGTATTCTCAGGAGCGCCTGCTAGCATGAAAAAAGGAAATATCAATGTTAGATTTTTCCCAGCTGCTAATACAACAATTAATGGTGCAGTAATACCTGATAGTTCAATTTTTGCTGCAGCTTCAACATCTGGATACTTCTTAGTTGAGTATTACACAGCTGATGGAACTGCTGGTGGAGGAAGTACTGGTGAGTATAAAGCAAAAGAATTTCAGTTAAAATAATTCTTAAAAATTAAATTAAAACCCCTTTTGATTAATTTCAAGAGGGGTTTTTTTTATGCCTAAAATAATGAAATACAAAAAATAGAAAATAGAAAACAGAAATACAAAGCACAAGTAGGCTTAAATAATTAAATATAATTTGTAACTTTAAATGTTTGAATTCAAAAGGTTCATAATTTAAAAATTTTATTAGGTTCACTTTATTATCTTTTTTAAATAAAAAGTCATTTTTACAATCATTTCCATCTCTATTTAAATAACAAGAAGGATTAATAAAATTTAACTTGTTTTTATTTTCAAATAATGGATCACCTTTATAGACGTTCATTTTTGAGCCTAATCTTTTGTTAATGATAATGTCGTCTTTAAGACTCCATGTCGTATGTTGATTAAAGATTAAGTTTTTGACGACTGGTTTTAAGGCCTCTAAGTCATATCCAAAAACCGAATAATAACAAAACTGTATAGACTCGTTTTTTAAGAAAAAATCATGTTGTTTGGGACCATCAAACTTAGAGTCCTCATCCAATATTGTAATTATTTTATTAACATTAAAATCATCAACATTATCTTTTGTAATATTGTGATTAAGTAAATTATCTAAATTTGCATGAGAAAAAATTTTATACAATTTATTTCTATCAAATGATAAATTATGAATAATAACAATTGAAATAAATAAAAATGTAATAAGATTAACTCTTTTGAAAGATATTTTGTCGAACATCATTGCAGTGATTATGCAAAACAAAATTATTAATGGTGCTAACATTCTAAATGATACCCAGTCATTAGTTAGAAAAGGTATTTTTCCAACAATCGAACCAAGCAATGTATTAGGAAAATTTAGTAAAATTAATATCAAAACACTCAATACAACAACATAACTAAAATATAATTTAAATTTATCCTTAGTTATTGAGGGAAAAGTTCTCAAATAAATCAGCAAAATAATTATGGGTAGTATAGAAATATTAAACGAAAATTCTTCGATAGTTAGATTTGCAGTAATTGATGCAAATTCAATTTTTTCTTTTGGATTTAAAAAAAAGAAATCGAAAAAAATTGATATAAAACTAAATATACTTTTAAAGTAAATAGGCTCAGTATTTCTAGTTATATTTTCAACAAATGACCATGCCGCATATATTTTAGAAGAGGAGATTAAAAGGCCAATTAAAACACTTAAGGATATATTAAAAATAATCTTTAAATTTTTATGATTAATAAGATGCAATAGTGTTAAGAAATAAACCGAAACCAAGATTTCCATTATTATTCTTGTCCCACCACTATGCATAATCACAGCAAAAATTAATGCAGAACTTATAATCAAAAAGTAAGAATATTTGCTATTGGTTTGATCTAATGATTTTGCAGATACATAAAAAAAAATTGGAATTATTGCAAATAGACCCCAAGGTATATGACCAGATAAATAATGAAATGCAAAATAATGATTAAACAAAAATAGGGTAGCACCAATTAGAGAAGCGTTATTAGTCAATTTAAAGATATTCTTTAAAACCAAAAAAGATCCAACAAACGATAATAAAGAATATAAGAAAAATACTATTTTTAAAGTTGTTAAAGGTTTAAAAAATAAAAATAAAATTTGAATTGGAGAATAGAATTCAGATTGAGGATTTGAAAAAAATGGTGCACCGCAGCATATATGAGGTGTAAACCATGGAACAGACAAGCCATTTTTTAAAAACCATATTTTACCAAATATTAATCTTGAAAGTGCTGATTGATTGTCGAAATGAAATGTTCCTAAATTATAGTACGATAAATACATTACTTGATGAATTGCAAATATAATTATTGCACCAATTATGAAAAATATTTTTGATTTTGTATTACTTGAAATAGGCATATTTTAATATCTGAAGATTGATATCATAAAAGTTACTAAATGATATTTTATAGTTAGAACCAAATTTATTTTTCTCATAAAAATTGAATAAATTTTTAAATCTCAATTGATCAGATTTATTTAAAACATTGAATATTTCTTGATGGGTCATATAGCTTTTAATGTCTTTATTTTTTTTTTTAAGTTTATTGAAAAATAAAGCATATAAAAAATTTCTTGAATAGAAGAATAAAATTATTTTCGTAAAATATATTAAGCTAAGAATACCTAATCCAATGATAATCATAAATTTGTAATTTCTAGAATTTGAAAGATAGTCTTTGATAAAGTTGGTTCTCGATTGTTCGTCGTAACTTAAAAAACTGTTGGTCCAAACATAGTTAATATATTCAAGATAAATACCTATTTTGTTAATTGTTAATTCTTGAGTGTTAGTTGTTTCATTTGTGGATACTGAAAGATTATCAAAATTATCATTATTTGAATTCAATATATTTTCATTTGGTACTGACAAAGTTGGATCGTAAAGTGTCCATTTTCCATTGATGAATACCTCAACCCACGAATGTGCATCTTGTTGCTTAAATGTGTAAAAATCCCCAAGCTCGTTACGAGATCCTCCAAAATAACCAGTAACAATTCTTGCAGGAATACCAGCTAATCTTGCAAGAATAGCAAACGTACCCGCATAATATTCACAATAACCTGTTTTAGTAGTAAAGAAAAAATTTTCATAATCGTTTCCTTTAGCAGCAGGCGTTAGGCTATAAAAAAAATTATTAGTATTAAATTCATATAAAATTTTATCTAGGTAATCCTGTTTGCTAGAAGATTTTGAAAAGTTAGTTTGAGCCCACTCTTTTAACTTAATTGAAATATTTTCTGGTAGCAGAGTATAATAATCAAGCATTTCTCTTTGATACAAAATCTCTCTTTTGTCATAAACAAGTTTAAATGATTTTTTATTACTCAAAACTTTATTGGTTGTGATGGTGTCATTAATTAGATTAAGATTTAGATTTTGGTTATTAAAGTAATAATTAGATAATTTGGGTATCCAATTTTTTTGATGAGGAAACATAACTATTGAGGCATCAACATCATTATTTCTATCACTATTTATAACTTTGAAATTGTTTTTAAACTTAGACAATAAAATCTTATAATCAGTATTAAGCCAATCTTTATTAGAATTTAAATTATCAAATATTTTAACTCTAAAATAATATTTTTGATCTATTTCTTCATTAACATTTGTAAATATAAAAACATCTTCATCACTATCTGAAATATCCTGGAATGATCCTAAACTGATCTTATCAGGAATACCTAATTGATTTTTTTTTGTTTCAAATAATTTGATATTTAATTCTACTCTAGGAAAAACAAAGTACACAATTGCAATAATTGGAATAATACTTGCAGCAAATAGTAAGTATTTAACTAAATTTTTTATATTTATTTTTAAAATTTTTTTTTGATTTAAAGAGTAAAGGTGAATAATTGATAACATTACAATGACAAAAGACAACAACGAACTGAGCAAATCCTGACCATATATGAGAGAGCTAACAGCAAGAAAAACACAACTAAAGTTAAAAAAATAATGATGTTTTTTCTCTTCAATTTCTGAATACTTAAGAAAAACTAAAGCCAATATTAAATTAATGAAATATTCCTTTGATAAAGTTTGATCATTTAAAACAAAGAGAATGTAAATAGCAGATAAGGCCAATACGGAACTGATTATTTTTTTATATCGATAATTGAAGCTTTTTTGAATTATAGCAAATATCAATAACGATAAAAAAAATAAGTTTTCTGATATCTCAACTTCAGTAATTAACAATAAATAGCTAGCTAATAAAATTAATACAGCGTTATAATTATAATTTAGTAAATTTAGTTTAGACATTAGCTAGGTAAGTTAAAAGTTTATTTTTGTGTTCCAAAGAACAAGCAATAGTAGATATAAAATCTTTATTTTTTAATAAAAAAGGTTTTTTTAATTTATAAAAATACTCAATTAAATAACTTGCATAAGATAATTTTTTTTCAAAATTATCAGCATTAATTTTTTGCAAATCTATAGTGACATGTTGCAAATTGTTAGAAAACTTAAATTTTTTTTCATAAAGCTTTTTTTTAATAGATGAATGTTTCCACGAAATTTTAGATAAATTTATATTTTCTTTATTTTCCTCAATTTTATCAAACTCATAATCAAATCCCTCGTCAGTATTTAATTTATAAAGCTGGTCAAAAATTTCATTAGGAGGTCTGAGTGGTTCTGGATAAATAGTTAAATTTTCATAAAAGCTTACATTGGTAAAAGTTTTTATAATTCCAAATGGAAATAAAGAAAAAATATTTACTATTGGTGTATGAATTTTGCCTCTTTTTTCAAATTTATATCTTAAATTAACAATTGATTTATTATTAATATTTTTATTAATTATTTCATGACCCACATCAAAGTTTATATTCAATCGTTCTCTATTTTGTTGGTCACTGATTTGATAATTCAAATATATAAATTTATTTGCAGGATAAAGTTTATCTATAATTGTAAAATTTAAATTTAATAAATTTTGGTAAGAAATTAAAATTGAAATAAAATAAATAAAAAAAAGTATTATCGAAAGCAATAAAGCAAAATTATTTTGCTCAAAAATCGAAACCGCAAAACAAAAAAAAATTAAAGCTGCAATTTGGAACCCTTTTAAATTTGGAAATATATATAAATTTTTCCTACTAATAGTATTTAAATTTTTAAGGGATTTATTTAAAATAATTTTTTTCCAAAAATTATTTTTCATCTGGTAAAGGAACTTTATTTAAAACTTCATTATTCATAAAATTAAAAAATTCTTTTTTCTCAACAAGGTTTAATCTATGTCTGAGAACGAAGGGCAGAACATCTTTTATTTCTTGATAGGTTACATATTTACTTGAATTTACATAGCTCAATGATTTTGCAATATTAATCGTTTGTTTCAAGCATCTTGGGGAAATATGAGTATTGTTAAAATTATTTTTAATAAACTCTGATATGTTATCTAAGTATTCAATTACATTTTCATTTATATTTATTTCATTGATATCTTTGGCGGTATCATCAAATGTGAAATCAGAATTAATCGATATATTATTCGTTTCATTTTTTAATAGTTCTATTCTTTGTTCTTTATTGAGTTCCTCCAGGGAAAAAGAAATTGTAAACCTATCTAATTGAGACTCAGGTAATAAAGATGTTCCCGATAAATCAGATGGGTTTTGTGTTGCTATTACTGAAAAAGGATTTGGAAGTTGAAAGGTATCTTTATCAATGGTTACAGTTTTTTCTTCCATCGACTCTAAAAAAGCACTTTGTGTTTTAGGACTTGCTCTATTTAATTCATCAGCCAATACTATATTGGTGAAAATTGGTCCTTGGTTGATAACAAATTTATCATTTTTTAAAAAAGTATAACCAAGGATATCGCTTGGCAATAAATCAGATGTAAATTGAATTCGTTTAAATTTTAAATTTAACGCAGTTGTTAAAGCTTTAGCAAAAGTAGTTTTGCCAGTTCCTGGTAAATCCTCAATAAGTATATGTCCACCACTTAAAATTGCAGCAATTGAAATCTTAATTTTAAATTCATTACCAATTATTTTTTTTTGGACATCTTGTATTAATTTTTTGATCATAATTTTTTTAAATATTGATATCTATTAGTCGAATTCTGGATATTTCAAAATAAAAAATTGTAAAAGTATTGTTATGATGTAAAGAAACTAAGTTAGTAATGAGTAAAACTGAATATCAAGGGTGGGAATTAGAACATTTTGATAACTCATCTAATTTTAGAAAATATCAAAATTATTTATTAAATAAACATATTAAAGGGCTTACAGCTGAAATAGGACCTGGCAATGGCGAATTGTTAAATTATTATAAAGATAAATTAAATAATATAGATTTATTTGAACCTTCCAAAACATTATTTGATAATTTAAAATTTAAATTTCAAAATCAAAAAGGCATCACTTTCAAGAATGAAGTCTTTCCATTATCTGAGAATACCTATGATACAATACTTTATTTAGATGTTTTAGAGCATATTGAAGATGACAAGGGAGAAATTATAAAAGCTTTCAATTCTCTTAAACCTGGAGGAAAGTTGATTGTAAATGTTCCTGCCTTTCAACACTTGTATTCAAAATTCGATAAAGATGTTAATCATTTTAGAAGATACGATAAAAAAAACTTCTTTAAATTGTTAAAAAATTTAGACTATGCAAATTATCAAATGACATATTACGATAGTGTCGGTTATTTATTGTCTCTATTATCAAAAATTTTTTCAAGTGATTATAAGAAAAATTTTAATAATAAAATCAAGATTTGGAATGCATTAATTCCTTTGTCAAAAATAATAGACAAACTAATACTTAATTTGTTTGGTAAATCTTTATTTGTAATAATTCAAAGAAAATAAAGACTTAACATTAATGCATTAGGATTAGATTGATTTTTTTTTAAATTCTTATAAAAATCAATAAATCAATAAATCAATAAATCAATAATGAAAAAATTAAAAAAAAATATTCAAAAAGGTTTTTCACTAGTAGAATTATTAGTTGTTGTAGCAATTATTGGTGTGTTAGCAGGTGTAGGTATTGTTGGTTATCAAACCTATGTTGATGCTACAAGATTAAAAGTTTTTGAGCAGAATGTTCAAACAATTTTAAAAACTATCGACTTTGAATATACAGTTGTCTCAAATAGACTGAATTCTGCAATGGACGAAATTGATGATGGTGGTATGGCAACTGGAGATAAAATTTCTGCAGAGTCAACGTGTGCTCACTTTGTTTTTTCTGTTAAAGAACATTTCAAAGATATGAAAAATCCATGGGTTCCTACAAAAAGCATGATTACAGTTGATAGTGAATATAGAAACCAACATAAAAAGGGACAGGTACAAATAATGTGTAATCGTTCCACTCCTAGCGGTAATGGTTTTAGAAAAGGCTGGAATTGCCCAGTTGAAAATTCTAACTTTCAAGTTTATGCTCATTACAGAAATGGCGGCACTTACGCGTCTGAAGGGTATACAGAGTCCGGTGGTCCACGAAGATTTACTGCCCGATCAAATGCTGATCAATCTATTATTGGAATTTCATATAATCGAGGTTTAACAAATTTAACAGTAGCTGGATATATGGCCAGTGATATTTGGGATAATGGTGGGAACTCAAATTTTGCAGATGGTCCATTTATGCAACCAGCTGCAGGAGAAACATTATGTGGTACAACTAATAGAGGAATTGCTTGGGAAATTGGAACTAATTATGCAATTTCAACAGATGCAGATTACGACTAAGTAATTCAAAACAAATATTCATCATAAGATTAAATTGTAATGATAATATTTATTGATAATTAAGTGTTCATGAAAAAACTTTCATTAATATTTTTGTTTTTACTCCATCCGTTTAATTTGTATGGAAACTCTTTAGGGAATAATAAAACGATTAATGATTATTTAGAAAACGGTTATCAAATACAATCAGTTAACATAATAGAGCAAAATAAAATCCTATACAATCTCTTGAGAGACGAGGATGAGGATAAAAAATTTGAACCCAAATTAGTGATATGCATTTATGATATTAGCAATCAAATATCTGAATGTTTTAAACCTTAAACTGTATTTCAGCAGATGTGGAGTATTAATATTGATTATGACTGCTCAATATCAAAAAAACTATCTAATTTAGCTAACTTTAAAACTGACAAAACAGCTTCACTTGGTTTTAAAATTTTAAATTCCTTACCTGCTTCACCAGCTTTTTGTTTGCTTTCAATTAAAGCTGCAACTCCAGAACTATCAATATAATTTACTTCACTCATTTCTATTGATACTACCGTATTCGCCTCAAGAGCATTTGAAATTTGCTTTCTTAAATTATTTGAATTTTCTAGATCAATTTCACCATTAGCTGAAATTATAAGGATATCGTTTTCAGTTCTTTCTTCGTAGTTCATAAATTGAATATAAACAGTGTTTGAGATCAGTCAATAAATTCATTGAAGTTATTTAGTATAAATTCTTTTAATTTTTAGTAGGTATAATTCAAACTCATAGACTGTCAATTTTATCACCACCATCTAGAATTAAATTTACAGAATAAGTATGTACAATTGTTGGAGTTACAAATTTTGCAGTCTATTAGCTGATATAGATATAATTGATCATCAAATAAGTAATTAAAAATCACATATTTATCCTCAAAATATTACATTGTTATTAAAATTTTCAATGATAATTAAATGATAGTGAAAAAGCTTTTATCATTAATTTTCATTATTTACTTTTATTTAGGAAATGTGTTTGCAGATATTTCTTATCAGGAGATCTTGCAAGA
>ENA-UOXV01002475-UOXV01002475.1-marine-metagenome-genome-assembly--contig:-NODE-2475-length-24083-cov-7.336399_pt1 | contig 24083 bp, 19 predicted proteins | sample MGYA00238165_ERZ766961 | MGnify/ENA primary metagenome ERZ766961 (study PRJEB28924, sample SAMN03173240) | marine metagenome | biome: Marine; feature: Water; material: Subsurface seawater | place: North...
ACTTATTATCTATTAATAACGTTTCAAGTTGCTCACGAAATGGGATAAATTCTCCAAATGGAACAAGGTGAAATTTTTTATAACTATCAAAATTTTTATTTTCAGGTGTTATAACCTTCAATGTATTCCAGAATTTTTTTTCACCAAATTGATTATTGGTTATTTCTAGCGCTCCAGAAAATAGTGCACCATTTTTTGGTGCTGCTTTTGAAATAATTTCCAAAGCTGGACTCAAAGTCCCACGAAGACTGAATGGTATTGCGGTCTCGGGCCAAATTATATGAGTTGGTTTCACAGTATCACCTTGAACCGAAGGAGAATTTGTTAATTCCAAAAGATTGTTCAAGTGATTAAGGCGTTTCTCGGGTTTCCACTTTTCACTTTGCTGAATATTTGGCTGAACAAGCCTAAGGAGGACACCATCTACAAAGTCAGTGTCAACTCCACTTAATTTATAAACGCCACCAATCCAAGCAAGAACCATCAATGAAACAGGTGCCCCAACCGCTTTGAGGCGCCAAATTATTGGCTTATTCTTATATCCCATTATAGCGAACGAACTTAAAGTTAAAGCAGTAATCAAACTTAGGCCAAGGACCCCAAAAAAAGATGCGAATTGGATCATGTTATTGCTGTTAACCCATATCGTACCCAACAAGTTCCATGGGAAACCAGTAAATAAGAAACCTCTTATCCATTCAAATACAACCCAAACTATCGAAAAAATTATGATTCTGCCAATTCCTCGGTTCGATAAGTAAAAAGTTATTAATGTCACAAAACCAATATAAGTCGCAAAACATGCAGATAAACCAAGAATCGCAAACGGCATCATCCAAGAAAACTTTTCAGCATCAACCAAAAAAGAAAACCCTATCCAATAGAAACCCGCTGAAAAGAAACCAAGACCAAAGTTGTATCCAACCAAAAATGAACCATTGATAAAACAAACTTTTGCGCTTTGTTGTCTGTTAAAATTTTTCTCCTCTTTCGAGCCATCAAGCAGCCAAATCAAACCAACAAAACTAATAATTACTATTGGCACAAAGTGAATGGGGGGAAACGCTGCCACAGAAATAAGGCCCAAAAAAATCGCCAAAGACCCTCTTTTAAAACCTCTCAATTCTATGAAAAAAGTATATAAGCGTTCTATTGAGAAAAACATGCCGGCTTTCTGTTAACATTCTTTTGTAATTTATGTTTATTTAGTTATTAATTGTCCTTCGAATAAGGACTAAGACCAACTATTCGAATATTTTTAATACGCCGCGGGTCAGCGTCAATTATTTCTATTTCCATCCCACTTGAGTGTTTTACCAATTCACCCCGTATTGGAACTCGGCCAGCTAACGCAAATACTACCCCTCCAAGCGTGTTCAGATCTGTTCTTTCTCCCTGCGTAAAAACCTCGCCAAATTTTCCTTCAAAGTTCTCAATAGTCACTCTTGGGTCAACTTCAACTACTCCATCATTTTTAAATGTAATTTTGGGCTCTTCATTCTGATCGTGCTCATCTTCGATCTCACCAACTATTTCCTCAACCAAGTCTTCAATGGTTACTAACCCATCAACCCCGCCAAATTCATCAACCACCAAAGCCATATGGATTCGTTTAACTCTCATTTCAAGCAATAGCTCTAAAATCTGCATCGATGGCGCTACGAATAAAACTTCTCTCATGATGTTTCTCAGCTCCAACTGATCAGTATCCAAACTGTGATCTGGAACGCTAAAAATTGGTCGAGCGGCCATAACATCTTTTATATGTATCATTCCAATGGCATCATCGAGTGTTTCTTGAAATATTGGAACACGCGAATGAGCTTCAGTATTAATTAATTCAATCAAGTCAGATAGCGATGCATTAACATCTAGGGCAGAAATATTAGCTCGAGGAACCATTACATCAAATACCGTTCGATCTTTGAGGCATAATATATTTGATAAAAGGTTTCGTTCCTCTGTTTCAAGTGAGCTCGTTTTTTCTCCATCCTCCTCTATCAACTCTTCAATCGCCTCCCGAACAGAATCCTCTCCATTACGTGATCCAAAAATACTTTTAATAAGATTAACCCATAAGTTATGTAACCATGTCTCTTTTCTAAGACTGTTCTGCTTTAATGGATTTGTCGAAATTTTATGGTCTGAAGTTTTCATGAGTCCTATTCTATGTGCTACGTTTAATTTTCATTAGCAAACCATTCTTTTTATTCTTACTATTAATAAATTTTATACATACGGGTTTTTTATGTTCAGTGTTTTTAATATTTCTACTTCGAGCGCCTCCATTTTAACTGCTTCTGCTTCTTCAAGATGGTCATGTCCAACCAAATGCAAGCAGCCATGAACAATTAAATGAGAAAAATGCTGTGACAAGTTCTCATGCGCCTCAGCTATAACTGTTTCTAAAGCCAAAACAATATCACCAAGACTAGGGATGTCACCACCCATATTAACTTTATCCATGGCAGCCGGAAATGATAGGACATTTGTTGGCTTGTTCTCGCCCCGGAATTTTTTATTTAGCTTTCTTATAAATTCATCATTAGCCAAAACTATGCTTAGTTCGCATGGACCATTAATCGTTTTGATTCTTTGCCACGTGGCATTGGATGCAGCGCTGCATAAGGCCCGAAAATTAGGCACGACATTTCGCCATTCTTTACTTCTCAACTGAACTACCGTGTGCACACTAACCGTCATGAGTAATGTCTAATTTACCGATTAACATTCGATTTCCCCGAGTATTTTTTAGCATAAGCATTAATAATCTTGGCAACAAGTGGGTGTCGAACAACATCAACTTCATCAAACCTAACAAAGCCTACCCCATCAGTTCCCTCAAGAATATCTACAGCATCGAAAAGTCCCGATCGCTGACCACTAGGTAAATCAACTTGGGTTAAGTCGCCGGTAACAACCATAGAAGCATTTTCTCCAAGCCGTGTAAGAAACATTTTCATCTGCATCGGTGTTGTGTTTTGGGCTTCGTCAAGAATTACAAAGGCGTCCGCTAGTGTACGTCCTCGCATAAATGCTAAGGGCGCAATTTCTATTTCACCACTGTCTAATTTCTTTGCTACTTGGTTTTCTGGAAGCATGTCATGGAGAGCATCGTAGAGGGGGCGGAGATAGGGGTCGACTTTTTCCCTCATGTCCCCCGGTAAAAAACCCAGTTGCTCTCCTGCCTCGACTGCCGGCCGCGATAAAATTATACGATCAACTCTCCCGTTTATCAAAGACTCTACAGCTTTAGCAACAGCTAGATAGGTTTTTCCTGTTCCCGCCGGGCCTAGGCCAAAAACAAGAGAATCGTTAGTCATTTTATTAAAATAATCAGCTTGATTATGGGAACGCGGATATATTTTTTTTTTCTTCGTCGAAACGTGATTTGTGTCTATATTTACTTTTGTTATTCCAGTACTATTCATTCTAAGAACACCATTGACTTCACCTTCGTTGATACTAATACCCTCACACGCTTTTTGATATAGGGCATTTAGCACACTCACTGCGATCTTTGACATCTCCAATGTTCCAGAAATATTTATTTTATTTCCACGCGCATTTAGAACTATACCCAGCTTATTTTCAATTAAAGCTAAATTTGAGTTAAACTGACCAAATAACATTGGTAAAACTTTGTTATCACTAAATTCTATTTTCAAATTAGCATCGGACATTTTATCGGCAGCATCTCTAATGATACTGATTTTTTTTAACTTATTAGCTTTCATTGGTTGGCATCTTTGCGCCCCATTTTTTTAAAATATTTATAATGTTATATACTATTCAGGATTAAGATAATATAGAATTTCATTTTGTAACGCTTCCACCCAAACTGTTGCTAGTGGCGGTATCAATGGTTACTTGGCTAACCTGGCCCATATAATTATCATCTAAGTTAGCATGCACCGGTTGCATAAATTTTGTTCTTCCCAACAATTGCCCATCAACTCGTCCTCTTCGGTCAAAAAGTACAGGTACTGTTTTACCAATGCTTGATTTATTAAATTCACTTTGATGACCCAGTAAAATGTCCTGCAAAAGTGCTAGACGCGAATCCTTTATATTATTCGGAATTTGGTTTTCTAGTGTTGCTCCTGGTGTCCCAGGACGAGGGCTAAATTTAAAAGAGTACGCTTGCAAAAATTTTACCTCTCTTATTAGACTTATTGTTGCTTCAAAGTCTGCATCACTCTCACCTGGAAAACCCACAATAAAATCAGATGATAGTCTTAATTCTGGCCTGGCGGACAATAGTTTTTCAACTACCAAGATATAATCTTTAACCTTATGCTGGCGATTCATTCGTTCTAATACTTGGTCGGATCCACTTTGAACTGGTAAATGTAAAAATGGCATAAGAAGTTCAACTTCACCGTGGGCAGATATAAGATCATCATTCATATCTTTAGGGTGTGAGGTAATATAACGAAGTCGCTTAAGGCCATTTATCTCCGCTATCCTGCGTATTAGATATCCAAGTCCAAACTCCTGTTTCCTTGTGCTATGTTCTTTTAACCCGTGATATGCATTAACATTTTGCCCTAGCAAAGTTATTTCTTTCGTACCTGACTCGATGAGTTGTTTTGCCTCATCTAAAATACTTTCAATTGACCGTGAATATTCAGCTCCCCGAGTATATGGTACAACACAGAATGTGCAAAATTTATCACAGCCTTCTTGTATTGACAAAAAAGCAGATGGCCCGGCAACACTAGCTTTTGGCAAATAATCAAATTTTGTTTTTTTGGGAAACTCTAGGTCAACAACTTGTGAATCTTTGTTTTTTCTTTTTGACCGACTTACCTCGGCAACCATCTCTGGCAATCGGTGGTAGGTTTGTGGCCCGAGAATAATATCAACATAAGGAGCACGCTTAATAATCTCATTGCCCGCTGCCTGAGCAACGCAGCCAGCGACCGCTATGATCATTGTGGCTCCCTCAGCCTCACGTTTTGATTTTACCTTTCTAAACCTTCCCAACTCAGAAAAAAGTTTTTCAGAAGCCTGCTCTCTAATATGACATGTATTTAATATTACCATATCAGCGTTATGTGACTCATTAACTGTATGATAGCCCACCTTATGCATAATATCGGCCATACGATTAGAGTCGTAAACATTCATTTGACAACCAAAGGTTTTAATATGGAGGTGTTTTTTCAAGCTATAACAAAACCAGATTAATATTTGCTATAAATAATCTTATCATAATTTTATTTAGACTTAGTCGCTCCATTTTTTTTCAGAGGAACACCAAATAGCTCCATTCTGTGACCAACTAATTTGTAGCCAAGCCTTCGCGCGACTTGAAGTTGAAGAGATTCAACCTCCTCATCATGAAACTCTATGATTTCTCCGGATTTTACGTCAATTAAATGATCGTGGTGGTCATCACTAGTTTGCTCGTAACGAGCTCGCCCATCACCAAAATCAAGCCTGTCGAGCAAACCAGCCTCTTCAAAAAGCCTAACCGTTCTATAAACCGTGGCTATGCTAATTCTTGGATCAATTTTCACTGAGCGGGCATATACCTGTTCCACATCCGGGTGATCCTCTGACTCTGACAAAACTTCAGCAATAACACGGCGTTGTTCTGTCATTTTCATTCCACGCTCGATACACAAATCTTGCAGACTAGAAACTTTTCTTTGCTTAACCAATGTGCTCACCATCTAAAATAATAAAAATCTGCTAGTTTTAACATAAAATATAAACAAAATTTATTCAATCAAACATTCTTGATCATTCTAAGTACAAAAGTGGTTTTATTACAATGTTTTTTATATTTTTAGCTATTTGATCTTTTTCTCCAAAATTACCGCATCTACATTTCCTATAGATTGCTTATAATACCCGGTTCTTCGGGAAACCTCTTTAAAACCAAAATCTGAATATAATTTACGCGCTGATATATTATTTTTAGCAACTTCCAGAACTAATCGACTAGCTCCAGATCTACTTATAGACCTTACAACATGTTGTATTAAATCCGATCCTATCCCGTGGCACCGCCAATTTTCCAAAATACCAAGTGACAGCAATTCCGAATACTCGTGGACCTTAGAAAACAACACAAAGCCAATACATATATCTGTGTCAATATATTTTAGACTCTTATTTTCTTTTGTATTAGTGTTGGCTTTTAATTTAGCAATAAAACCGTCATTTACCTTATTATTCATAAGAAGGCTTAAATAATTAAGACTCCAGGAATTCTCAAAACAATTCTTATGGATCTTGGACACCTCAATAACATGCATCTCAGACATTTTAGCAATCTCATAAAATGGGTTTTGCAAATCTATTAGTTTATATTTGGAGGGTTTATGTACATCGGCGCAGGTTTTTCAAGTTTTGCACCGAGTTTAAATCTATCATTCACAAGATCGGCGATTATTTGAAACTCTATATTTTTTCTTATTTTTTGTCTGATAAGTGTAGTTCCTGAACAGGGAAAAAATGGCATTGCTCGTTTAACTCCATCACCTAAAACAATTGTTCTCCCTGGATCATTTAATTTTTCAAGGGCATCCCCTTCTATAGCCATGGGGCCATGAATAAGGTCCAGTTGTTCACTATAAACACATGTATAGAAATCATCGCGTTTCGTTTCTAAAATTACTAAAATCCTTCTTCCGACTCTATCTATTCTCTCAACTGCGTATGCCAATACCTCAAAGTTAGTAACACCAATTAATGGTATATTGCACGCTAAAGATAGGCCACGGGCCGTTGCTAAACCTATCCTAATCCCAGTGAAACTTCCTGGCCCAATAGTTGTGCTAATTAAATTGAGATCACTATAATCCATCTTTACATCGGATAATATTTGCTCAATCATTGGAACAAGAATCTCAGCGTGTTGATTTGTAATTAATTTTTGATTCTTTGCAACAACAACTCCATTAGCAAGAATGGCTGCTGAGCACATGGAGCTAGCCGTATCAAAAAATAAAATATTCAAGATTATTCCTTGTTAATTAACATACTCATTGAACTTAATATTATTGGTTAACACTCTTTTAAATGTAATACATATATAAATCAAAGATATTTAGAAAAATTTATAATGTCGGGTGGTCTGAGTTTATGCCTTTAGTTGAGATATTGCCTGAAACGCACAAAGTAGAAATTACACTGCTCTATGGCACCAATAATAACTTTACTGGCGAGCGTGTTTATGATTTTGCTAAATGTTATCTTCACACAGACGCTGAGAAACTGCTGACTAGGGCTGTGGAAATAGCAGCCGAATTGTCTTTTAAAATCAGGATTTACGATGCCTTCAGGCCATCTGAAGCACAATGGGCTCTATGGAAACATTCGCCAGATCCAGATTTTTTAGCTAATCCGAATATTGGTTCGCCACATTCACGAGGGGTTGCAGTTGATGTAACTCTTCTGGACTACAATGGGCAAAAACTAGACATGGGAACAGATTTTGACGAGTTTTCGGAACTCTCTCATCATGGCAACCCCGAAATAAGCAAGGTTGCAAAGACAAATCGAATGCTATTACTGGGAATAATGACTGCGGCTGGTTGGGACTTCTTTAAAAATGAGTGGTGGCATTATCAATTATTTAATTCCAAAGGCTATCAATTATTATCTGATAAAGACCTAAAGGTTCCGATGATGTTATCAACGAAGCATAAAAAGGGTCCATGCAAATGAGATTAACATCATATTCCATTATAATTTTTATCATCACGAGTTTTAATTTTTTAATAACTAGTAATAGCTTAGTAGCCGGAGACACTGCAGTGATCCTTATGTATCATCGCTTCGGGGAAACGACTTATCCTTCAACTAATGTGCGTTTAAAACAGTTTGACCTGCATCTCACTGAATTAAGGGATAAAAATTATAATGTCTTGCCTGTGAGAGAAATTATTTCAAAATTAAAGATTGGAGAGAGCCTCCCTGAGAAAACCGTTGGCATCACAATTGATGACGGATACGGGTCAGTGTTCTCGGAAGCTTGGCCGAGATTCCAAAGATTCAACTTTCCATTTACTATTTTTATTTCCACAGCCCTAATAGGAAAAAGCTCAAAAAAATACATGTCTTGGGAACAACTTCGTATTCTCAAAGACGCGGGCGTTGATATTGGCGCGCATACAAATACCCATAATCATATGGCCACATCTAGCCGTAGTATAAATATTCGAGAAATATTAACCTCCAATGAAAAATATTTAACTGAACTAGGAGCTATTCCTGAGATATTTGCATATCCCTATGGTGAGAGTAGCACTGAGGTGCAGAATCTTGTAAAAAAACTTGGCTATAAATCAGCATTTGGGCAACACTCAGGGCCTATAGATAAAAAAAGTAATTTCTTTAATATGCCAAGGTTTGCTCTCAACGAAAATTATGGCGATATGAGGAGATTTCGTTTAGTGCTTAGAACGATACCCCTTCCCATCACTGAACTCATTCCCAAAAGTCCACTTGTCCTCACTAACAACCCACCGTCGCTTGGTTTCACAATTAATTCAGAAACCTTAAAGTTTAATTCTTTAAGCTGTTTCTCTTCAAGAACTGGCAAACTGCAACTTGAAAGGCTGGGTCGTCGGATAGAAATTAGAATGCCCAAATTATTGCCCTCGGGAAGAACAAGGGTAAATTGCACTATGCCCCGAGAAGACGGCCGTTGGCACTGGTTCGGAAGATTGTTTGTGGTGCCAAAATAAACTAATGTTACTAATTAGATGGTTGGTGGTTGCACTATAATAACATAATCTCCACCTAATTTTGCATTATCAAGTATATCAAGCTGATTTGAGCTAATAATGGATCTGACAGTTTTTATATATTCATCTCTACGCTGGGAATAATTCTTGAGAGAGCCAAGTAATTTCTCACTAAACAAAGGTAGTTTCTTCTTTCTTAGGTTTTCTCTTTTTTTGCGAAATTCACGGTAGGCATTGTGCGTATTTAAATTATGCATGTATGCTTTAACTGCATCAAATATCGTAGGGAAAACCTTTACTCTATGCTTTTTCCCTAAATCTCTACCGAGTGGAATTAATGAATTAGATACTCCATAGGTCCATTGACCAAAAAGAGCATTACCCTCTATTGCAAACCTTGAGGTTCCCCAACCACTCTCCTCAGCCGCTTGCGCAAGCGCAATAGAAGGCGGAATGATATCAACTCTGAGCAGTAATTGGCTGACATCATCTCTTCTAGTTTTATATTTGTCCGACATTGCCGCCAACCAGAGCTTATCTAGTGCATTAATGCCTAGCAGGCTATTGGTTTCTATCCCAATTCTTAAAAGTCGTTGTCGATCTGTAATTATTTTATTATTGGCTTTGAGAATAATTGGAAGAACTATCTTAAAAAATATTTCTTTCTTCTGCTTCGGTCTCTGTATATCAGACATGTCAGTTGGAATTTTCTCTAAAAAAATCCGCGGAACAAAAGCACCTTTTTTTATAACGCCTGCTAAATCATATTTCAGGCTATTAAATGCGATGGATAATTTATCTGCGGAAAGAACCTTGTCAGAACTTTCTTTTTGTTTAAATCTTTTATCTTTTCTAACATCGCTTAAGTTGCGTTCGGTCAAAAAAGCCTTGGGTGATTTAGTTGCTACCTTGCTATGAAAGCCGATTGCTAGTGCTATAGCGCAAAAAGTTAAAGATAATAGAACTGCAATAATTGATTTATCAAATATTTTCATTTCCTAATCTTATACCTTAAGAATTATCAATTTGACGTTTTAGAGGTTTTTCACCCGAGATTATATTTTAAAATATCATTCTTCAATTAATGTATTTTTTTATCATTTTTTTTATTAAAAAACCACTAATTAAGTTTTTAAAAAGCCCACCGCTTCGTAAACGTCTTCTAGTATAGGAAGGGCAATATCGTTAGCCCTGTTGGATCCGTCCCTTAATACACTCTTTAAATACTCGTGGTTCTTCAATAATCTAGCCATCTCATCGCCGATTGGCGCTAACACCGCAATAGCAATATCCACCAAGGCTGACTTAAAGACTGAAAACTGCTTTCCTTCAAATTCTTGGCAAACACTTTCAAGTGTTTTATCCGATAAAGCAGCAAAAATTCCCAAAAGGTTTGAGGCTTCTGGTCTTCCAACAAGTTCCTCAGGTCTACCCGGTAAAAGCCCTGAATCTGAAGTTGCTTTCTTTATTTTTTTCTTTATTTCGTCGGAGCCATCGGTCATATTAATACGACTATTCTCAGAAGGGTCAGATTTACTCATTTTTTTCAAACCACTCCTTAATGACATAACCCTAGTTGCTTCTCCAAAAATTAATGGCTCAGGTAGCGGAAATAACTCTGTTTTATAATCTATATTAAATTTCTGGGCGATATCTCTAGCTAACTCCAAGTGTTGTTTCTGATCATCTCCAACCGGCACGTGGGTTGCTTTATATAATAAAATATCAGCTGCCATCAGATTTGGATATACATATAAACCAGCAGACGCTCTTTCACTATTCTCACCGGCCTTTTCCTTAAATTGCGTCATTCGGTTTAACCAACCTAATCTTGAGACACAATTAAAAACCCACGCTAACTCGGCATGCGCAGAAACAGTGCTTTGATTAAAAATAATGTTCTTTTCTGGATCTAAACCAGACGCGATCAAGCCTGCTGTAACTTCTAATGTATTTTTTTCAAGCTGTTTGGGGTTGTGTAAAGCCGTTATTGCATGCAAATCCACTACACAATAAATACATTCATGTTTATGCTGTAAACTAACCCAGTTGCGCAAAGCGCCCAAATAATTACCGAGGTGCAACTCACCCGTTGGTTGAATACCCGAAAAAATTCGACTCATACTGGTTCTTTTGTTTAATAATGAAACTCAATCTGATAATACTAGCTATTCTATTCTGAACAAGTCGGATTATCAAATTTTTTGGCTAAACACCCCAGTTACATCTTTTAAACTATAAACCTTAAAGTATAATGTGATAAAACAATATGAGACAAGACCCAAAAATACGAGCGCAATCAATGCTACGAACTTTTCAAATGCATGACCATTAAACGATTCCTCAAAAAGAAGAGCTCCTAAATATACTAAACATCCCATAATAAGAGTTGCTAAAATCACACGAGGTAAACGATAAAGAAACAAATTATCTGGTTTAAGTTGACCACGTTTCCATAAAAAAATTGATAGTAGCGCGACGTTACACCATGCTGATATTACTGTGGCAACAGCAATACCTAGATGCAAAAATGGCCCCATTAAGATCAAATTAAAAATAATATTTATCACTATCGCAAATCCGGCGATTTTAATAGGCGTAGCAGTATCCCCTCTTGAAAAATAGCCCGGCACTAAGGCCTTTATTAAAACATACGCCGGTAATCCAATAGAATAAATCGATAAAGCTTCTGCTGTTGAAACAACTGACTCTGCACCAAACTGACCCCTCTCAAATAATGTCGATATAACCGGACCAGCTAGTATAATGAGCGCAATTGCTGCGGGCAACGCAAGAACCAATGAAAATTCAATGGCACGATTTTGTGTGTCGAGTGCTAATTTTTCATTGTTTGAGTTTAAACTTTGGGATAATGCAGGAAGTAATGCTGTTCCAATGGCGACACCAACAATTCCTATCGGCAATTGGTTGATACGGTCTGCGTAAAATAAAAAAGAAATAGAACCAGACGGCAAAAAGGATGCAATAATAGTATCAATTAACAAACTAACTTGATAAACGCCCGCACCTATAGCCACAGGAATAATACGCTTTAACATTAACACCACTTCTTTAGAAAACTTCGGTAATGGTAGTCGGAGATATACACCCGAATTAGAGCAATAAGTCAGAAGCCAAATGAATTGGACTAGGCCGCCAATGCTTACACCCCAGGCTAGCGCGTGTGCTGGCGTTTGAGTGTGCTCAGAAAACATTATTAAAGAACCAATTAGAGCAATATTTAATAGTATTGGCGTAGCGGCTGCAGCGGCAAATTTTCCCAACGCATTTAAAACGCCAGACATTAAAGACACCAAGGAGATGAAAACAAGATATGGAAAAGTAATACGTGTCAGAACAATTGCTAAATCTAGTTTCTCTTTACTTTGAAAAAAACCTGGCGCAAATAAAAGAATCACTGTTGGCATAAATATTTGTATTAAAACAACAAAGCCTAAAACTACCAAAACAAGTATGGATAAAACTTCTTGAGCAAATTCTTTAGCATGCTCGAAACCATTTTTATTACTCAAAGATAAAAATTGGGGAATAAATGCTGCACTTAGCGCTCCTTCCGCAAACAACCTTCGAAAAAGATTGGGAATTTTAAAGGCTACAAAAAAGATGTCTGCAAGCACCCCTGTTCCTAAAAAAATTGCAATAAGAATGTCTCGTATAAAACCAAATAGCCTGCTTACTAGGGTAAGGATGCTTATGGTAAATATTGATCTAAAAAAGGCCATCTTAAACGTATATCATAAATAGGTTTATAAATAATTTGTAAAAATTTTTTTAGAATTTAGAGATATTTTTCGCTCACTACGGTTTTTATTAAGTTTTTTCAGAACTCTTGATGTTGAAGCTCTTTTTTTTCAACGGCCTTAACTAATTCAGATCGGATTTTTTCGAGTTTAGACTTATGGTTAATCTTTAAACCAAAAATATCTTTTACGTAAAAAGTATCAACAACATGTTCCCCATACGTTGTGATGTGCGCGGAATTAATTTTGAGACCAAGTTGATTTAATGCTCGAGTAACGTCATATAAAAATCTCGCTCGATCCTTTCCATTAACCTCTATTACCGTATCACTAGTACTAGCAGAGTTATCTGTTATTACTCGGGTAGCTACACTGAATAATTGCTCTTTTTTAGTTGAATTTTGTTTCATTGTTTTACTTAATTCAATTTCAAGGTTGAGTTTACCCGATAAAACATCCTCTATTCTCTTTTTCAATCTGTCTAATTGATTAGTTCGTTTGTACGCTTGATTGTTAATATCTACGATAGAAAAACTATCCAAAACCATGCCATCTGACATGGTTACAATTTTTGCATCCATAATAGTTGCGCCGGACAACGCTACAGCGCCAGCAATTTGATAAAAAATCCCAGGGTGATCTTGAGTATAAACCGTAATATCCGTATATTCGAACTCATTATCAACCCTAACATCAATATGTAAGTTAAGATTGTTTTCATGAGCATGCTTGACAATACCTGCGTGGCGGATATGAACCTCAACATTATAGGTTAACCAATATTTATCATACCCCTTGGATATAAAATCTTCAAAAAAACCTTTCTCGGGTCCTTCAATGCGTTTTCGGAAGGCATCTTTAGCATGTTCAATCCGTTCTTTGCGATGCTCAATAACTCTGTCACCAGACAAAATTTCAAGGGACCGCTGAAACAGGGACCGAAGCAAACCAGATTTCCAAGAATTCCATGTTTTAGGGCCAACAGCCTTAATATCAGCAACTGTTAATATTGTTAACAAGCGCAAGCGCTCAATCGATTTTACTTTATTAACAAAATCCTGAACTGTCTTAGGATCATCAACGTCACGTTTAAACGCGGTATCACTCATAAGCAGATGGTTTAAGACCAACCAAACCACAGTTTCTGTCTCTTCTTCGCTTAATGTGAGCCTTGGGCCCAACGACACAGCAATCTCTGCACCAATTTGAGAATGATCTCCTCCTCTCCCTTTAGCTATGTCATGTAAAAACACAGATACATACAAAGCTCTGCGCGATTGAATCATAGACATCGCCTCACTTGAGTTTGGCATATCGTCGGAATAAGTACCATTTTCTATACGCGAAAGTATCCCAATCGCTCGGATTGTATGCTCATCAACAGTATAAGTGTGGTACATATCATATTGCATCTGCGCCACAACTCTTCCAAAATCAGGTATAAATTTTCCTAAAACACCAGCTTCATTCATTAATCTCAGTGCTTGCTCTGGATTTGTTTTAGCTGTTAAAATCTTCAAAAAGACCTCATTAGCTGCGTCGTTATTCCTCAAACTATTATTAACAAGCTTTAAGTTTTCTGAAATCAGCCGTATAGCATTAGGGTGAATATCTAGATTGTATTTTTGGGCCTCATAAAAAATTTTAATTAGCTTAATAGGACTGGCTTTAAACGCTTCTTTATCAATGACATTAATTCTACCTTTTTCATCATTAAACCCATCGATTTTATTTCTTCTGCGCAACGTCGCGAGCCCCATGTTGATTTTAAATAATCCCTTACTTTTTTGCTGCTCCTCTAAAACAGCGCATAAGACTCTTGTCAAATCACCAACGTCTTTTGCAATCAAAAAGTAATGCTTCATAAACCTTTCAACACCCGAGGTGCCTGCCCGATCGGCATACAACATCCGTTCGCCTATCGCTTTTTGTATATCAAAAGAAAGCCGCTCATCCGCACGTTTACTCAAGAAATGTATGTGACATCTGACCGTCCACAAGAACTTGTAAGCTTTGTTATAACGCTTAAGGTCTTGCTGCGTAATTATACCTATCTCAAGAAGCTGCTCAAATACGCTTATACCGAAAAGGTATTTGACTAACCAATAGAGCGTCTGAAGGTCTCTTAATCCCCCCTTTCCCTCTTTAATGTTAGGCTCAACAACATATCTAGAGTCTCCCATTCGATTATGCCGCAGATTGCGTTCCTTTAGCTTAAACTCAACAAACTTAGGCCCCGAACCTTCTATGACATCTGACTTGAAGCGATCAATTAAATTTTGGTATAACACTTGATCACCCCAAAGCCACCGTGAATCTAATACTGAGGTTCGGATCGTTATATCATCTTTGGATAATCGTATTACGTCATCAATAGATCGCGTTGAATGACCAATCTTTAAACCCATATCCCAAAGCGTATAAAGAATAAATTCAATAATTTGCTCAGAATATGGCGTTTCTTTGTACGGGATTAAGAACATTATATCCACGTCCGAATATGGTGCAAGCTCACCACGTCCATAACCACCAATTGCTACGAGGCTTATTTTCTCCGCCGTCGATCGATTAGCCGCCGGATAGGCTCTGGATGTTGCCAAGTCAAATATGATACGTATCAGTTGGTCTATAAGAAATGTATTATCTTTTAAAACGTTCTTGCCTGCATCACTTTTCACAACGCAACTTTCAAATCGTTTTTTTATTTCTGCATTCCCTCCGATTAAGGCTTTTTTTAAAATTTTAACAATATTATTACGCTTGGATGCATTATAACCTTGGTTCTTAAAAAGAATCTCTATCTCTTCTTGAACTTTTATTCGATTAATTACCCCTCGTCTTTTAGAAATTTGGTTCATTATTTTCGCACTCTATATTGGGACTATTTGATAAAAAATTATAACACGTAAATACTAGGTTTATTGTATATACTAAATTTTAACTGATGAGCTCCTTTAATCTATAAATAAATTCTAAGGCATCTCTTGGTGACATCTCATCGGCTATTACATTGTCCAACTCAACCTTAAGTTTTGAATTTTTCGAGCTAATTGACTCATGAGAAGGTTTTTTTTCAGAAAAAAGAGGTAATGCCTCCAAGGAGTTTTTTCCTAACGTGCCTATATTTTTATTATCCTCCAAAGCCTGAAGGACCATTTCAGCGCGATCCAAGACATCGGCCGGCAAGCCTGCTAATTTGGCAACATGAATTCCGTATGATCTATCAGCTACTCCTTCTATAACTTCATGAAGAAAAATGATTTTACCCTGCCACTCTTTAACTTTCATATTGTGGCAACTCATTGAAGTTAATTTAGATTTTAACGCGGTAAGTTCATGGTAATGAGTGGCAAATATTGCTCGGGATCTGTTTACATCATGTAAATATTCAACCACTGCCCAAGCAATCGAAAGGCCGTCAAAGGTTGCTGTTCCTCTTCCAATTTCATCTAATATAACAAAACTTCTGTTTGTAGCCTGAGATAGTATTAACGACGTTTCGACCATTTCTACCATAAATGTAGACTGCCCTCGAGCTATGTCATCTGCGGCTCCCACACGCGAAAACAAGCGGTCAATCACTCCAATGTGAGCACTATCTGCTGGAACAAAAGATCCCATCTGCGCTAGTATAGCTATCAAAGCATTTTGTCTGAGAAAGGTGCTTTTCCCAGCCATATTTGGGCCCGTTAACAACCATAAATTATTTTTTTCACTGAGGTCACAGTTATTTTTAACAAAATTAAGACTGGCTTGACTTGACCTAGTATCTCTCAAGCTCATTGTCTGAGATGTCTCGACTAGAGGATGGCGCCCGCCAATTATTTTAAAGCTTAAGCTATTGTCTACTTTTGGCCTGCAATACCTAGAGTCGATAGCCAGCTTGGCTAGGGACGTTGATACATCTAGCTGGGCTAACGCCTTAGCTGTTAAAGAGACTTTGCCGGCCTCAATATTAATTTTTCTCAGTAAATCATGGAAAATTAATATTTCCAGAGCAAGTGCCTTATCAGCTGCGCTAGCAATTTTTCCTTCTAATTCATTTAATTCGAGAGTTGTATAGCGGACAACGTTTTTCATAGTTTGCCGATGAATAAAAGTGTCGTCAGAACGGCCAGATATTATCTCTGAATTTTTTACAGAAACCTCAATAAAATAGCCAAGTACGTTATTATACTTAATTTTCAGTGTTTGGATTTCCGTAATCTCAATATACTGTTTTTGAAATTCAGCTATAAGTTGGCGACTATCATCTTTTAGTTTCTGCATCTGGTCAAATTGCTCATCATAACCTTCTTTCACAAACCCCCCATCTTTTGAATTAATTGGTGGATCCGAAATAATTGCCTTTCTAAGGTTATCAACTAAGTGATTAAGCTCGCTTAACTCAGAGAAAATATCTCTTAAACCTGTTGGAATTTTCTTATTCCCAATTGATTTCTTAATTTTGCGAGTTAAATCAAGGCCAATTTTTATCGCAATTAGATCCCTCGGACCCCCTCGATCTGACAACAGCCTTAATAGTGACCTTTCAATATCAGGCATGCCTCTTAAAAATTCGGACAAAACCTTTAATATTTGAGAATTATTAAAAAAATATTCAACTATGTCTAATCGATTGTTAATTAATACCGGGTTGGTTAGTGGCGTTGATAACTGGGAAAACAACAATCTAGCCCCTGATCCCGTAAGTGTTTGATCAATCGCTGAGAGCAAACTAGTTTTACGCTCTCCATTTAAAGTTTTGGTTAACTCTAAACTCCGCCTTGTTGATGGATCAATTTCCATGGTAATGCCATCAAAAAAACGCCGTGGGCTTGCTATTTGGGGCATATTACCTTTTTGCGTATGTTCAATATATTGAACAATCGCTCCAGCAGCTGCCAACTCAGGTCGAGTAAAGGCGCCAAAGCCTTCAAGAGTATCAACACCAAAGGCGGCCTTTAACTTAACATCTCCACTTCTTGAATCAAATCTACTGTTTGGCAAAACAGTAATGACATGTTCCCAGTTCCTCAATGCGCCACTTTTATAATCTTTCTGAATAATATTATCTGGAATTAAGATTTCTCTCGGTTCTATTCGAGTAATAGCTTCTGATAAATCTCCACGCGTTATATCCTGCGTAAAAAAATCTCCCGTTGAGATGTCAAACCACGCTAATCCACATTCACCTCGAATATTGGCAACCGAGGCAAGAAAATTATTTTCCTTTGTATTTAAATACATGTCCTCTAGGAGTGTTCCCGAAGTAATAGTTCGAACAACTTCTCGGCGCACAATTGATTTATAACCCCTTTTTTTTGCTTCTTTTGGGTCTTCAACCTGTTCGCATATTGCCACTTTATAACCAAGTTTAATCAGGCGTGACAGATACTTTTCATAACTATTAACAGGAACACCACACATAGCGATGTCTTTATCCAAATATTTTCCACGTTTCGTTAAAGTGATATTTAAAGCTTCAGCTGCTAGAACTGCGTCATCAAAAAAAAGCTCGTAAAAATCTCCCATACGATAAAAAAGAAGGTTATTCTGGTTTTCACTTTTTATTTTTAGGTATTGGCTTATCATGGGGGTTGCTTGTTTACTATTTAACATAATTCATACCACATCTCTTAGTTTTTAGTTTGAATAGTCATGATAAGTGTCCTTAAAGCTACTACTTTATAATTCGTGAGATTATTTTACTTCTTTAATATATTGGCTTCTAGTTTTTTAGATTATGGCTAATTAATTACGCTAATCATCAAAATTATTAGAAATCAAAGACTCAATCACTACTAAGAATTGAGGTTTGGGTTCTTTTTATTAAAAATATTAATAAAATCAATCCGGGAAGTGCCGCGACTGTTGTTAAGATAAAAAATACTGGCCAAGTCACACTATCCGCTACCCAACCAGAACCAGATGTCATTATCGTCCTAGAAAAAGCCATGAATGAAGTAAGCAAAGCATATTGTGTTGCGGTATAAGCAATATTACATAAACTCGAGAGATAGGCTACAAATGCTACTGTACCCATGCTTGTAGTAAAATTTTCGATACTAATTGTAACCGCAAGCATCTCCTGACTATAACCGACCCATGCTTGAAGAATAAATACTAAATTAGAAGCAGCCATCAAAACCCCACTAACAAGGAGCCCGCGCATCATCCCTATTTTAGCCAAAAGTAGCCCGCCAAAAAGAGCGCCTAGGACGACCGGGGGGAAACCAAAAATTTTAGCAATTGCCCCAATCTCAGACTTAGAAAAGCCAATTTCAAGAAAAAAAGGTATTTTCATAACCGTCAAAACAGCATCACCAAATTTGTATAATAAAATGAACAGTATTATCAAAATCCAGTTTGGGCGTGCAATAAATTCAATAAAAGGACAAAATACTGAGCTATAAATCCAAACAAAAAGATCTGCTGTTTGGTCAGAAATATATTTTCTTTTCTTTAATTCTAATCTAGCTCTATTCTCTATAACAACAATATTATCTGAAATTTTCTTACTAGGTTCTGGGTTCAAAAGAATTGCTAAGACACCAACTCCTGTCGCAACAGATAAACAAAGAAATACCACCTGCCAAGACATTAAATCTGCAAACATTAGAGCAAGTGCTGCACCTCCCCAAGAAGACAGTCTCCATCCATTAATAGCAAGTGCTGCACCCGCAGCAAGTTGTTTTTCTTCCAAAATTTCAACGCGGTAAGCATCTATCACAATATCTTGACTGGCTGAGGCAAATGATACGAGTAAAGCAAATACCGCTACCCACCAAAGTCCTTCATTAGGGTTTGTAGCACCAAGCTGGATAATAGAAAAAAACAACAGTCCCTGCGTCAACAAGACCCAACTTCTTCTTCTTCCAAAAACACGAGTTAAGACAGGTAATGAGACCCTATCCATAATTGGCGCCCATAAAAACTTTAAAGAATAGGGAATGCTTACTAAAGCGAATAACCCAATTTCGGTTTTTTGTACCCCTGCGTCGGACAACCATGCGGTTAATGGTTCGGCAAGAACCCCAAATGGTAAACCACTAGAAAAACCTAAAAACATCATGGATAAGACCCGGGGATCCAAGTAAACCCTAAGAGCTTTTGCCCAACTCGCTTGACTGCTAGTTTGTTTTAACATTTCAATATCTTATCAATTTTTTCAAAAATTTCTTCCGCTGGGATGCGGTTTATACATGGAAATCGTTTGTTTTCAAGTGTCAGGCTACAATCCCCTAGACACCCCTCACACGGCATTGATTTATAAACAAACTCTGCATTTTTAGGAATTATGGTTTCTGGATATGGAACTATTTCGTTTACATAAGCAGCACTAGCAATGCAAATTGTTGGTGCACCCAAAACGATGGATAAATGCATCAACGCTGTATCGACAGATATGACTAAACGAACACTCCGCAATCGAGGTGCTAATGTTTCAAAGTCCGATAAATCAAATTCTATATCTTTTTTATGATCAAAGTTCTTATACTCAATATTTTTTTCAAGATCACTCGGTGCACAAGCAATAACGAAATGATATGTATCTCCGATATAATCTATTATTTGTGACAATACCTCTAGAGAAATCTGTTTCTCTCTTACCGCAGAAAATGGGTTTAGTATTATTGTTCTTTTATTATATTTATTTGACTTCGGCATTAACCCTTTTTCGATTAAAAGTTTTGGAAGCTGGTATTTTTCAGAAGTGATCGATCCTGCAAAATTACACCACCGCAGTATTTTGTTAAAATGAATTGGACCACTCTCAAATAATTCATTGAAAAATTTTCTGTTTCGAGACAATTCGGCATTATATTTCCCCCAGGGTCGGGCTTCCATAGCGATTGTTTTTTGGGCATCGCATGCCTTAATTATTGCTTCATCTAACTTTGGGTGCCTTAAAAAATCTGTGCTTACAACAACCCTAAAGTTTAATAAATATAGTTCGTTTTCAATTTTAGACCTATAATTGCGTTTCTTTCTAAATTCCTTATAATTAACGGTGTAAATAGAAATTTTTTCATGAAATAAAAATGACACCTTTTTAGAGTCACTTCGTAACAACAAAGTTATTTTCTCATCTGATTTTGCAATAGTATAAAACCTATTTACAATTATAGAGAATAAAACAGTGTCTCCTAGCCCCCCCGAAGATACTAGTAAGACGCCAGATGGGGCATTTACACGCTTTTTTTTTCTAAAAAAGTTCATTCAAATTAATTCCAGGGTTGTATATTACTTTAAACCTTTTCTTTTAATAGGCTCTCTGCTGCACCCATCACGGAAGCAATGCTCACTGACGATACACAAGGGAAAGAATTAAATTTATTTTGTCGTTTATCACATAACCAAAAACAATGGTAGCAGCCCATCCTATCGAATAAAAATTTTACAGATGGGGGACATATTTCATCTGGATATGGCACAAAACTTCCAAAATGTCCGCCACCAATAATAACAACGGTAGGTACACTAAGCGCTATTGATAAGTGCGCAGGCCCTGTATCATTACTTATTACACAACTAGCCATATTAAGAATATTCATCAATTCTGGGACAGAGGTAAGTCCAACAATGTTTATAATTGGTGAATCAGGTTCTAAACTAGTTTTCAAACCATCGACCAACTCACCTTTACCCCCCACAAAAACCACAGCATAATCGTTATTAATGAATTTATTAGCAACGTCTATATAAAAACGAAGAGGCCACCGTCGACCGTATTCATTACTGCCGGGATTCAGAACTACATATCGGCGACCCAAAGTCTTATTTTCAATAATTGAAGATGACTTTTTTATCCACTCAATCTTCGGAATCTTGGGGTTAAAAAACTTACCTGAAACCTGCGATATAAAGTTATAATGTCTCAAAACTTCGTGGGTAGGGTAGGGTCCTGTATCAATTAATTGAGAATTCTGGCTCAAATAGTAATTAAATTCTGGGCGGGTCTTTTCGTTAATAAATGGAATTGAAGAAATTGATCTCGGCGCATCAATCATCCAAAGCAAACTATCAGACATTAATGCCCTTCTAAAATAAGAATCACAGACTGTTATTTTTGGTGATAGTTTTTTTACTTTTATACCCATCCAAAAACGATACAGAGCGTTGCGGGCAAAAGCATGTTCATCAATAAAAAAAGATTTGTACCCAGAGAAAATCTGCTTAGAAATTGTTCGCCAACTCTCGCACCCCAAAACAGTAATATCAGACCTTTGGATGCCAAAAAGATCTGCGTATTCATCAAGCGTGTTTCTGAACAGAACCATATCCCCAATACCGTCCATTCTTATGACGACAACACCTTGTCTCGGTTTTAAAATTGGCCAAAATTTAATCACAAGGTCAAAAAATCGGAACAACCACCAGCGCCGGCGCATTCCAGCTGGAAACAGCCGCCAGAATCTTGATGTATTAATTGATGGTGTTTCTTTAAAACTATATGCTATCTACTTTCCCTTTCTAAAAAATAAATTTACTTGTCGTTTTCAAAAAATTTAACTTTCTTGAACTATGGCATTTAAATCTTTCTTTGAGCGTGCACCATAATTAGAAATAATCTCGCCCGCTATGATTCCCCCAAGGTGGCCACAGGCATCAAGGGGCTTACCCTGAATTAACCCAAATAAAAAGCCTGCCGCGTAAGCATCGCCAGCACCTGTAGTGTCAATAACGTTTTGTACCGTTTCTGGTTTTAGTTTATGGTACTCACCCTCTGCGATAACAACTGATCCTTTTGAACCTCGTGTTAAAACAGCAATTTCACAATCAATTAAAGCCTTTTTAGCGGCACTCTCAAATTCATCGACCTGATACAAGGATTTAATTTCATCTTCATTAGCAAATAAAATACTTACATACTCTCTAATAAAATCTAAAAAGGCCTCTCGATGTCTACCAACACAAAAACTGTCGGATAGGCTTAACGCAACACGGCCATCATTCTGTTTTGATATTTTTGCAGCCTTTTTAAATGCGTTCTGCGCCTCTGGTGGATCAAAAAGATAGCCTTCTAAATATAAAATTTTAGCTTGGCTTATGAATTTCTCATTAATATCATTGGGGCTCAAATCAACACATGCCCCTAAAAAGGTTTGCATAGTTCTCTCTGCATCTGGTGTTACACTAATCAAACACCTTGCTGTTGGAGCACTTTTTGAGTCAAACTTAGGGTCAAAAACAACACCCGCAGATTTTATGTCCTCCGTAAAAAAATTCCCTAATTCATCATCTGAAACTTTACCAATAAAACCACATCTAATATCGAGCGAAGCTAGGCTTGCTAGGGTGTTAGCAGCCGACCCCCCTGAGGCCCTTATCCCAGGTTTTATTAAATTATATATATTTTCGGCTTCAGTATGATTAATAATAGTCATAGAGCCTTTAACAAGATTATGGGTTGTCAAAAAATCATCGTTTGACTCCGCAAGCACGTCCACAATAGCATTACCGATTCCTAGTACGTCAATATCCCGTTCAGTCATGTTTTTAAAAACTCCGTATTTACTCTAGTGTTAAATTCTGTGATCATAAAGCCAATTCAAGTTTTGTAATAAAAATCATTCTCAGTATTTTTTTGCCTTTAGATTAAAATATATAGTCTTTATTACAAACGATCTTTTGCAATTTATAGAAGTTTATTTTTAAATGGTTTTCGCCTTCACACTAGCATTTAAACAGCTTTCAGATAAGTCATTCCAGAAAATATTTTGGTTAACAACGTTCTTATCGCTTTGTTTGTTCGGACTCATCTTTCTAACGCTCACGTACTTTTGGTTAAATGTGAATATAGGGTCGAATGGCTTTTTATTTGGAAGCATTAGTTTGCTTGTTAATAAGTTGACTAATTATTTAAGTGGTCTAATTGTGGTTGCATCATCAATTATTTTATTTCCGCTAGTAATGCCGATCATTTTGGTTTTTTTTCTCGATAGTATTACGGCGTCAGTTGAAGAAAAACATTATAAAACTATTCGCGTAATGCGACAACAACCACTAATTGAAGCTTTGAGAATTAGTGTTAAATTTTCAATGCTATCGATTTTAGTAAATATACTAGTGTGCCCGATTTATATATTTTTCTTTTTTTTAGGACCCATTAATATGATAATTTTTTATATATTAAATGGTTATCTATTTGGTAGAGAATATTTCGAGCTAGTAACGTATCGACGTCTTGATCCAGGTATGATAAACCAACTAAAGAAATCAAAAAAAAACCAGATTTTTATTTTTGGAGTCATAACTACATTTTTGGCGACGCTACCAATAATCAATCTTATTGCCCCTGTGTTGGGAGCCGCAACAATGGTACATCTTTTTTACGGATGGATTAGACAACCAAAAGTACAAAATCAACTAGTAAAAAATAGGCCAAAGTTATAAAAGACCATAATTAAAATATAATTAGTTGAAAAAGGAGTTTCGCATGGCTGAAATACCATCTAAACCATTAATTAAGGATAAGTCGTCTTCTCCACTTAACCTAGCGTTCAAACCCGGTCGCCAGGTTATAAATAGAAAAGACCAAACCTCAGAACCGAAAAAAAATAAAATGGTGTCCATGGATACTGATAGCAACAGATTAACCGTAGGGCGCAATATTGTCTTAAATGGTGAAATA
>ENA-UOXV01002476-UOXV01002476.1-marine-metagenome-genome-assembly--contig:-NODE-2476-length-24082-cov-16.369210_pt1 | contig 24082 bp, 12 predicted proteins | sample MGYA00238165_ERZ766961 | MGnify/ENA primary metagenome ERZ766961 (study PRJEB28924, sample SAMN03173240) | marine metagenome | biome: Marine; feature: Water; material: Subsurface seawater | place: North...
AAGAAGAAGAAGAAGAAGAAGAAGGAGCAGCAGCAGCAACAACAACAACAACAACTTTATTAAAGTCTATATTCGAGATGCGCAGAGCGTTCAAAGACATCTGCGTGGAACAGTTTTTGCGAGAGGCGAAAGCGTACGTTCTGCGATCGCCTCTGAGAGAACTCACAGAGACGCTGAGGAAGATCGAAAAGGAGGAAGGCGAGGCGGAGAGTTTGAGCGCGGTGATTGCGAACGCGCTGGACAGAGAAGAAGAAGAAGAAGAAGAAGAAGACGATGATGAAGAAGATGATGAAGAAGAAGCTTCTTCTCCGGGTTTTAGGTGCTTGCGAGCGTTTAGCGCGTTTGCGAGAAAAGTGGAGAGGTTGAAGGCGATCGCGTCGGAGGTTGCCGAGATGGTACTCGTCGGCGAAGAAGAAGAAGAAAAAGACGACGACGACAAAGACGACAAAAACGCGGATGGCAAAGAAAACGAGAAGATAATTAGCGCGGCGAAGGGATCTCGTTCGTCTGTTAAAAGTGGTAATCTTCTTCCTCTCGACGCGCAAAGTCAGAAGAAAAAATTTGAAAAGAAGTTTGACGATTTAATCGCCGAGTTGATCGTCTCGTGCGGTCCGAGGAACGCGACGAGGGTGTTGAGCGCGTATTACGCGAAAGTCATCGTAAAATTTCGGAACAAATGCGCGTTTCCTTTGGACGAGGAGGAGTTTTACGCTTCGTTGGAGGAAGAAAAAAAGAGTGGTCGGAGTCGTCGTCCGGCAACTTTGAATACTACTACGAGTACGAAAACAGACGAAAACAACGAAGAAGAGTCTATGCAACTGAGCGACGACGACGACAACGGCGGCGACGACGACGACGACGAAGAGAACGAGGTTCAGCAGTACAGAAAGTTCGTGAAAAACGTGCGCAAACACCTTCGCAATTGCGCTTCGCCGACGAAAATGTTGGGAAAACTCGAGTGCGCTCAAATCGAACGCGTTCACAAAGACGCCATTCTGAAGCACTTTAAAAGATACTCGTACGAAGCGTTTGAGATTGCGAGCGATTTTGCGATCAAACATTTCGCGTTGAAATTTGCCGCCTCGAACTTCAAAGCCTCCGCGCTGAAGTGCGTCGCGTTGTATTCTCGAGTCGTTCCGTTACAAATCGCCAAGACTGTTTTTGGATTTGAATCCGTTCAGTTTGGAAACGAGGCGCCGAGTCAGTTCCACCGAAAATTCATCTCCTCGAGCAAAGAACACTTAGGCGCTTTACGAATCGAGGAATTGTTTGACATCGTCGTCGATCATCCAGACTCGCTCGGCGCGGTGAAAGATTTGCGAATGTGTTTGAGTGACGACAGGCAGTTTGGTCTGCGAGAATCGTTAGTTTCCAGCTTTAACGAACAACTGCGGAGACGCTTGTTACATCCGGGAGCGAGAACCGCGGATGTAATTTCGCAATACATAGGGACGATTAAAACGATGCGAGATTTAGATCCATCGGGAATAGTTTTAGATTTAGTTTCTGGACCGATACGGAAGTATTTGAGGAAAAGAAAGGATACCATTCGGTGCGTCGTGACGATGCTGACGGACGACGGAAGCGGAGATCGCAACGATAACAACGATGGCGATGGCGATGGTGGAGGCGGAGACGCATCGACAGCGAACGCATTGTTCGCAGAGCTAGGTGCCATGGCGAGAGAAGAATTGAAGAATACAAACGACAACGCCGACGACGCCAACCCCCACCATCACGATCGAAGGAGACGCAAAGCCAGCGGAGGCGACATCGTCGACGAGGACGGCGACGAGAGCGAATCCTCCGAACTCGACGAGGACGACGGCGCGAGCTTTAACCAGTTTAACGAACAAGAATTTAACGCGTTTAAAGCGAACGAGAATAGAAAAAAATACCAAGAGTACCAGATGCAGATGAGGAATACTTTCCAGGGTGTGGAAGATTACGATATGGACGATGCGGATGAAGGCGCGAACAACAAAGACGGCAACGGTAGCGACGAAAGCGAAAGCGAAAGCGAAGGTAGCGAAGACCGCGGCCTCGACGAATTTGCACATTTTTACCCCGCTCCGAAAAAGTCCACGTCTCTCTTAAAATCACAAAATTCTGGAATGGACGCCATAATGGATTACGAGAGCAAACAGCTCTCTCGAACGCTGACGAGTTTTGGCGTCGATCAGCTCCAAAATCTGGTCTTGGATCGCACGGAATCTGGCATGACGTGGGGTAAGAATTTCGGAACGCCCGTACCGGTGGACATCCTCTCTCGCGAACAATCGAGAAAGATGCAACAGCAGCAGCAGCAGCAGCAGCAAGAACAACAACATCAAGAGCAAAGACACCAAAACTTGCAAAAAGCCGGTGAACTTGAGAGTTTGATCCCGGGGCGAAAAAGCGCATCAGCGCCGAAGAAGATTCTTAAGCGTTTCCCAGGAGACGCGTGGGATCCGGAGCCGGTTGTTTCGGAAGCTACGAAACTCCGCTCGCGCAAAAGGCGTCAATTGAGAGACATCATTGGTCTTCTCGTTGGTATTTACGGTGGGAAAGAGTTGTTCGTGAACGAATACCGATTGATGCTCGCGGATAAGCTGTTGCAAAAATCCAACTACGACGCCGAGAGAGAAACGCTCGCGTTGGAATTGCTCAAGAATAAGTTTGGCGAGACGCATTTACACGATTGCGAGGTCATGTTGCGCGACGTGAACGATTCGCGACGAGTGAACGCGAACGTGAAAACGCGACCGGCAGAAGGCACGCCACTCGCGAAAGAAGGTATTCGAACGACAGAAATGTTGAAAGAAAGTCCCGTGCAAGCTTTGATTCTCTCAAAATTGTTCTGGCCAAAAGACATCGCCAAAAGCGCGGCAACAATCGTCGCGCCGGCGTCGACGCAGGCGAGTTTGCCGCACCCGGTTTCCGCGCCTTCAATCGTCCCGTCACTTGGACAAGAGCAAGAACCAGTGCAAATGACGATGAACACGAACGAGATGTACGTTGGGGAGGAGGAGGAAGTGGACGGATTGAACGATCCGACATCCGCTGCCGCGGCGGCGAATACCGCTCCAACTTCGCCTCCTCCGGAAGGCGACGCGTCCGTGCTCGATGACGATATCGATGCGCAACTACAACAACAACTGCGCGATCAAGAAGAAGGCGACGAGGGAACGCCTTCTTTACTTTCGCGCTCTTTATCGACGTCGCCGCCGCGGGATCCTGGAGTATCGGGCGAAAGAGAAAACGAGAGGATGAAAAGAACGACAGTCGGCGCGAGGCCTCCTTCTCCTTCTGCGCACAACGACATCATCCTCCCGCCGGCTATCGACCAAGCCATGCGTGCGTACGAAGAACGCTACCACGAGTTGAAAGCGCCAAGGAAGATGACGTGGATGCGTTCGCTCGGTCGCGTCGTCGTTGAAGTCTCTCTGATCAACGAAAAACCGTTTGAAATTGTCGTTTCGCCGTTACACGCGGCGATTTTGTACCACTTCACGGAGCGCGAAAAATGGACGGCGGAGGAGTTAGCGAAGGTCTTGAATGCGACGACCAAAGCCGTTCGACAGCGAATGGTTTTATGGATGAACCGAGGAGTGGTTTCGGAAACGAGCGAAGCGACGTACGAATTGAACACCGTGGCATCGTCGGCGACGAACAACAAAATGATGGAGCACCGACGAGCGACGGGGTCGTTGAAAACGACGATCGCGACCGATGGAGGCGGTGGTGGTCCAGGAGAGAACGACGACGACGATGACGATTTCTTGCATCGCGCGGGATCCTCCGCCGAGGAAGTTGAAGCTGCGGAAATGAAAGTGTACGAGCAATACGTCATGGGCATGTTGACGAATTTCCCGTCCATGCCGATTGAAAGAATACACAACATGTTGAAAATGTTCGTCGTGGAACCGGCGTACGATAAAACGCAAGCGCAGTTGGAGAAGTTCTTGATGTCTTTAGTTCGCGCGGAGAAGTTAGCGCACGACGGGGAAAACTTTTCGAAAAGGAAAGAGTAGTAATAGTAGTAGTAGTAGCTGTCGTTTTGTACCAATAATAATATCGCGTCAAGCGCTGCGTGCGACAAAAAACAAAGCTCTCTCTTTTTATTCTCGTTAAATTAGATGTACACTGTTATTTCTTTTCGTCGAAATACGGCAAACCAACCGTCTCTTCGCACCACTTCACTTGCTCCTCGCTCATTTGCTCGATGATGTTCCTCCCGACCGGGGTGGATTTAAACGCCGTCAACAAATTCCACTCGCTCGGGTTCGGTTTCTCGTTGACTGATTTCGGCATCTTCGTCAACATTTCCTCGTACAACTTCTTCCCGTCCATGATGATTGGAAAAAAGTGCGGCTGTCCTTCTTCTCTCGTTTGATTCTCCTTATAATACACGAGCACGGGAAACCCGGGAAACCAAAACTCCCAATTCTGAACGCTTTCAAACGACCACTTATTCGCTCCGCCGCCTTGCAACTTGTTATCCCCGGACGAATCCGTCTCCGCCTTCGCCGCTTCTCCGTCGCTCTCGCCCGGTTGAATAAACACCACGTCCAAATCTGTCTCGCTGAATCGAAACCGAACTCTCGACGCTTGCAAGGATAAGAAACCTCCGAGTATCGCGTGTATCGCGCACTGCGGGAACCACAAGTGGCACACCGGGCCGAGAAAGAGGGAGATTGCAATCAAGGTCGCCCCTATGCGATAGTCTCCCGGGATGACTTTTGTTTCGGACGATTCAGACGAAGAGGAAGAGGCGGCAGTTGCAACGCTCCCTCTTCTTCTTCTTCTTCTCGAAAAGGAAGACGACGAGGTCGTCGCGAACGACTTTAAAGACGTTCTTCTGTACAGCTTTTGCGCTTCCATCATCACGTCTGCATTTTTGGACGATGACGATGAGAAAATCATCGTCGTCTTTCTTTTCGAAAACGATTTCGAGGAGGAGGAGGAGGAAACCATCGTCCCGTTTTGACTCCTCTGCGTGAAGAAAAAGAAACGATGATTTTGACGACCACCCTCTCTCGTTCTTCTCGTCGTCTGAATCGTCGTGTTTAAAGTCGGGGTTAACGAAGTCTGCATCATCATTTCTCTCTCTCTCTCTCTCTCTCTCTCTCTCTCTCTCGGTTGGTTTTCAACAGTCCCTGCTAAAAAAAAATGAAGCACATTTGTGGGTGAAAAAAAGGAGAAAAATTCAAAAAAAATTCTTTCTCCACAGTTGTTTGTTTTCGTTCGTTGTCTCTCACGTAAAACAAATCCAATCAAATCATCATCGTTTAATCTCTTTCGAGTTCTCTCTCTCTCTGTGCTCTTCTCTCTCGAAACAACAACAACCGCTTTATCATAAAGGCTCTGAAGGTGTTCTGTTCTGTTCCGCAAAGTCTTTTGTTACGGTTTTCGCTAAATTATTCTTTCACGAGACGACGAGAGAGAGCGAGATATATATCACACACAGAAGACACGCTACAAATGTCGCAACAACAGACGACGATGAGAGAACGATTTCAAAAAGCAAAGTGGGAACAGTTTTGCGCGCACTTTAATAACAATCTAAAAGTTTTCCTCAACTTTGATGAAAACCAGTGGACGATTGAAACGAAGCGACGGAAAACGGGGCACTCGGAAGGGAGCTTCGACGCGTATTATTTATTTTGCGCCGAGGAGAAACGAGGGAAAACGAAGCGATTTCGGAGCTTGAAAGAGGTGGAGAGGAAGTTAAGAGAAGACGCGCGAGAAACGAAGGAGAAGAAGACATCGACAGAGAAACACTCATCATCACCACCACCACCACCACCGCCGTTCGTCGTCGTCGAAGGAGAACAACAAGAAAAACAACAACAACAACGGAAGAGTTGCGGAAGAAGAACTGGTGGTTTAACGAGTAGTTTTCGAGAGGACGAGATGAAGTTTAAGAGCGCGATGGATGACGAGGAGGAAGAAGAGGAGGACGAGGATGACGAGCCGGTGTGTCCGAGCGCGTTCTTAAAAACGACGACAAAAACGATGGGAGGAGGGAGAGGAGGAGGATTAGGACGAGCGAAAGTGCTCGCGAATACGACGCCGAGTGGCGCGCAGCAACAGAGACAGAGACAACAACAACATCATCATCAACGCGCGTTTCATCCGAGTCGGCCACCTTTTCATCACAGTAATAATAATAATAATAATAATAACAACATTAGTAATAGTAATAATAATACGAGCGCAAAGACGCACAGCAGATTGCACAACTCCTTCGTCGCGAATTCGTCGAGGTTAGAAGTTGCCGCCGTTCGCGACGATGAAAGAAGAATAACGAAACGGAATCAAAATGGAAAGAGAAAAGAAACGGAGGAAACGAGAGGGCAGGATTGGAGGATATCCAATCCATCCGATGCCGAGGAATTACTCGAGAAGAAAAGAGAGGAGGATCCAGAAGTTGCTCGCGAGCATCGAATGTTGAAAGAGCGCTTTAGCGGAAAGAGTGTTGCTAATACTGCTAATTCTATCAACAACAACAACGACAACAACAACACCCAGAAAGAAAACAACCAAAGACAAAGACGACGAGAAAGGAACGCTTTGCCGTCCAAGTACGAACACTTGGCGCTCGTGTTCAACGGATTGAAAATGTACAGAGAGTTGTTGCGAATGCGGAATAGCGCAGAAACGGTGGAGAATATATGCGCGTGCGCGAAAAACTTAGTCAAAAGAGACGTGCGCTTTGAGCATTTGCGAAAGATAGAGACGGTTAGACCTGGAACGTTTGCGTTTACGAAGAGGAAGAGAGACGCGACGAAGAACGCGGTGGATGAAAAACATCGCCCGGAGGAGGGACGAACGTTTGTCGATCCAAAAAGCGTGCGATTAGAGATTTTAGAAGAGAGAGTAATGAAGAGAGAAAGTGTGGACGGCGAAGACGAAGACTGCAACGGTGACGAGGAAGAGAACGGCAAAAAAGTCGTAAAGAAGAGAGAAAAAAGTTCACTTTTGATGTCGGAGAAAGAGCGCGAACGAGCGAGGGAAGCAGATTTCCACTCGCGCTTGATGCGACTGTGCGACGAGGCGCATGTCGCGTTTTGTCGAAATCACGGTATCGTCATTTCCCCGTCCTCGAACGTATCAGAACAAATGTTATGGCACGAAACGTTCGACGTCGAACGTGAGGCGCCAGATATCGCCGAGTGTGCCGTACGGGACGCGCCTCCTTTGATGCCACCGGCAGGAGGAACCGCCGCTGCCGCTGCGACTACTACTACTACGACGACGACGACGAGCGCACCATCGTTGATGTTGCTTCACACGCCCAAGCCACCATCTTCGACGCCGTCCACCGGGACGTATCCACTCACCCCGTTAATTATGACAACTGCGACGAAAAAGAAAGTCGTCACTGAGCGCGACATCGACGAAGAAGTTCGGCGGATGCAGAAGGAGAATGGCGGCGTTTGCGAAGACGACGACAACCTCGAAAACGACGACTATCTCGCCGGTAATATCAATAATGCATCCGCGAATGACGGTAAGGACTCGACAACCACCATCGGCGTCTCTCGCCAAGCCATCCGCCGCGTCCTCGAACGGAAAATCGAAAAAGATCTCCTCCACTCGCCTTCCGCCGTGGCGCTTCGCGCGGAGAACAAAATCAAACAAAACCTTCCGCGAATCTTCGATCTCGTCCACTCCCTCTTCGCCACCTCGCGCAAACGTGCTTTCGCCTTTGACATCCTCCTCCACAAAACCCACGAGCAGTTAAACGCGAAAGATATTGGCGGCATGTTTTATAGTCGAGACGAAATCGAAGATTGCTTGCGAACGTTGGCGAAAACGTGTTCGGAATGGTGCAAAATCGAACGAGCGCAGGACGGCGAGGAGCTCTTTCGAATCGTCGTCGGATCGTCTTCCAGTCGGTCTCTCTCTGACCCATCCTCATCTCCGTCGTTAACGCCCTTCTTCTCCGGAGGAGCAGCAGCGGCAGCATCTCGAGGACGAGGACGACACTTAATGGTTAGAAAAACAACAACGTTCCTTCCTCCTCCTTCGTCCTCCTCTTCTCCGAGAAGTAGACAAAAGCCGACGTCGACGACGAAAGAGCGAGAAGAAAACGACGACGCCGGTTTCACGCCGACGACGATTCAGACGATAAACCCGAAGAAAAGATCCTCCTTCCCTTCAAACTCCATCTTCGTCGGAAACAACAACAACAAAGAATCGTCGTCGTCCTCGCCCCGCGACGGGGTTGCGAAAAGGGTCAAACAAAAGCTCCTCCTCGAAGCCGCGCCGGCGTTCGTTCTCGGAGGAGGAAAATGAGCAGAGAGAGTCGCAAAGTCTTCTCGATTTTAATAACAATAACACTACTACTACTACGAAGCGTTACAATACTCATAGCCTTTATCGTCACACTCGCACGTCGTAAAGAGAGAGAGAAGACTCTTTGCGGTACACGTTTTCCTCGTCGTAGGAGTCGTATTTATTAGACTCTCTTGGAGTAGTTTCGTCAGAATTCCTGCGAAGAAAAGAAAAGACTGATCTCTCTCACACGCTCTCCTCGCAACACATCTACTCGATAACAGAATAAAAATGGACCCTTTACGTCTCCTCCGGGAGTGTTACTCGTCGAACGAAATCCAAAACGTTCTGATCACACCGGATGCGATCGTTTTCCCGTTCGGGTTTCAGTGCGCTTCTCACGAACGATTGCGCGTCAGTCGATCGAACGCGCTGACGACACGATTCACGTCGAAAGTGAAAAACCAACGTCTAAAACTGGACCAGATTCTTTTCTTCGTCCAAAAGTGCAAAGAATCCAACGCGAGTTTAATCTCGGACCAAAAGGAATACGGGAAATACGTGAAACACGCGATCAAGGAGAAGATTGAACGCGTTCCGAGACCGGATTTTAAGGATTTGTGGGATTTCGCCACTGGGGTGAAAACGCACTCGGAAAGGGTGGACGCGACGTCTGTCGATGGATCGACGGTATTAGTACAAATGGAAAAGGAGGATGGGACTGTTACGGAGATGATGGAGACGACGACGACACTCAAGGCGAATGATATTGATGAAATTCGGGCGACGACGACGGATGCGATGGACGCGACGACGATACGCGAGGAAGCGTTGAAGAAGAAAAAAGAGCGAGACTTTGAGGAGGACGAAGAGGATGCGATTAAAGTCGTACCGTACGCGACTCGGAACGCGAGCTTGAAAAGGAAGAAAGATTTTACGTTAGCGTTAGAGAAAGTGGACCCGAGTTTGGTGTTTCGATCGTCGACGAATGGCACGAATGGTAGACGAGGCGGCAATCATCGTTTGACGACGAGCGAAAAGCCGAAGGAGTTGGTCGAAGCGGAGAAAATTGTCGAACGCGGTCAGCGACGGAACAGGTACCAGGAGAAAGTGGAAGAGCAAACGTTTTGGAAGGAGAGAGTTGGGAGCGACTTTAACGATTTGTTTGGCGGCGATTTCGGGGACGGCTCAGGCGGCGGTTTTGATCCGAACGCGTCGTTTTTGGCGCAGCCGGCGAAGAAGCAACGCACGGCGGCGGAAGAGGCGGCGTTTTTAGCGAGCGAACGGGAAGAGAAATTGAGAGAAGAGAAGATGGCGTTAGCACAACAACAGCTACAGCAACAAAAACATTCGAAATCGACGACGACGACGAGAGGAGCGGCGGGAGCGTCCTCCTCGTTAGCGAAGAAACAACAACAGAAACCAATCAAAAGGCACGGGACGCCTTTGATTCTCGTCCCGGCGGGCTTAAACGCCAAAGTCGTCTTGAACATGTTCAACGCGAAAAACTTCCTGGAGAAGGAGAAATTCGAGCCGTGGCAAGACATTCAAAAAGAAGCCGTCAAGAATAAAACGAAGAAACCGACGCACTCGTCTTTACTTCGAACGTATAAAAGAGACCAACCGGTGAAGTACGAAATCACGGACCAAGTGCCGAAAATAGGAGAGGATTGGAAACGCGTCGTCGCGGTTTTCGTCCACGGCGCCAAGTGGCAGTTCAAAGATTGGCCGAAACACATCTTCCCTGGCGCGGCGACGGGCGATTTAGTCGACACTTTTGCAAAAATCAGAGGCTTTTACGCCAAGTTTGAGCAAGACCAAACGCCAGACGTCGTCAAGACGTGGAACGTGAAGTTATTGACGTTCCGAAGGAATCAAAGACACGGAGATAAAGCCGTTTGCTCGGAGTTTTGGGACGAGTTAGACCGCGCGTTAGCGCTCAAGAGGAGTCACTTGTTGTATTAATAATTACTAATATATCATTTTTAAAAATCTGTGATGAGACTGGATAAAAGTGCGCAAAACTCGGCTTTTAAAAACCGACGTTATGACGACGACGAGCAAAAAGCAAAAAGCGAGCGTGAAAACAAATACGCACACACACATAATAATACTATTTCCTAAAATCCCTCCTTTTTCTTTGCTTAATCTTAATGAAACGTAAACGGAGGAAGTAAGAACTTCCGATGATTTGTTTTGATTGCTTCGAGTTGTACCCCGAAGACGCGAAAGAAGACAAACTTCTTAAGCGCGTTCGCCTCTGATGCGTCTCGCCAATTGAACATCCTTCGGCATGATCGTGACTCTCTTGGCGTGGATCGCGCACAAGTTGGTGTCTTCGAACAAGCCAACCAAGTACGCTTCGGACGCTTCTTGCAAGGCCAAGACCGCGGAGGATTGGAATCGCAAGTCAGTCTTGAAATCTTGGGCGATTTCTCTGACCAAACGTTGGAACGGCAACTTTCGGATGAGCAATTCCGTGGACTTTTGGTACTTTCGGATTTCTCTCAACGCGACGGTACCCGGGCGGTATCTGTGCGGCTTCTTGACGCCACCAGTCGCCGGCGCGGATTTGCGCGCGGCTTTCGTCGCGAGTTGCTTTCTCGGGGCTTTGCCACCTGTTCTCGTTATTCATTTAAAGAACAAAATATATCGTCAGTATTTCTATAAATGTGACCGTTGATGGATTTGATGATTTTTCGTAATCATCTCATAACTCTAATTAAGACCGATGATAAAAAGAGAGAACGAAGAAGAAGAACGAGACAACTTTAACAACAACAACAATAACGAGAAAAGAACAACGAATTTTGCATTTAAACGAACGAGAATTTGAACGTACCGGTGGATTTACGAGCGGTTTGTTTCGTACGAGCCATTGTGTTTTAAGTGAGTGATTTTTGTGCAGAACGAACGAAAAAAGCTCGAGAGGAGGAGAGAAAAATTGAATTTTTTTTGAAAAAAGACTTGAGATTTTTATTCGTTTCCTCTCTTGGGGCAACAGTTTTGCTCTCGAGGCTTGGAGGAGAAAAAAATGAAAGCGATGGCCCAGAAGCGCTCGACTCCTCCTCTCCTCGTTTGTTGGCTGTTTTTGCAGAAGAAAATTCGTGGTCTCGCTCGCTCAAAAAGGCGCAAAAAAACGAGTGTGTGGTTGTTTCCTCTTTTATATATAACGAGAGAGAGCGGCACAATAATAAACTACAGAGCACTACGCTTCGTGCTACGAATAATTTAATACGAATACTAATAAACGGAGACGAGAGAGAGAGTTTGCACGTCATCAGATAATTTCCGTCGCGCGCGGAAATTCGCGTCGTGTACGTTTACTCTCCGTTCGATTGGTACACAGGAGTTCCGCTAAAATTTAACGAGTAAGGTTGAGCACTTTTTCTTCTGTGACGTAGGCGCTTTTCTCATATATAATCTTCTTCTTCTTCTTCTTCTTCAGAGAGAAAGAAAAAGAGAGAAAGAAGAAGAGACGAAAAAAGACCACCAGTTTCAGCGGCGATTGAGGTACAGAAAGAGAGAGAGAGCGCGATACCAGAACAGAAAGAAGAAGACGATGGCATCGAGACCGGGTTTCGCGTACGATTTCCCGTGGAGCAAAATCGGGAAAATGAAATACGCCATCTATCTTCCCATGCTTTATCGCGGCATTGTATCGCCTGAAAACGACGACTCGGACCAATGGCACTTTCACATGACGATGATAGTCTTACTGCGGTACGTCATGGCGCAATTCTTCATATCCTTGTCCAGGATACACGCGATAACGGAGAAGACGAGAATACAAAGCAAAGGGATCGATTTTAAGCAAGTGGATAGGGAGGACCACTGGGACGATTATATTTTATTGCAATACATAGTCATGTCTATGGTGCATTTTTGCCCAGGGCTTGGGTTTAAGAATTTCCCTTTGTTTGAGAAGAAAGGCATGTGGCAGCTGTTGCTGCTACACGTCGGACCGACGGAGTACGTGTATTACTGGTTGCATAGGCTGTTGCACCACCACACGTTGTATAGCGCGTACCACTCGCACCATCACGCGAGTTTCGTCACCGAGCCAATCACTGGGAGCGTGCACCCGTTCATGGAACACATAATGTATACCGCTAATTTTGCGATTCCGTTATTAGGGACGTGGATGTGCAACGGCGCGTCTATGGCGATGTTTTACGTGTACTTGATGGGTTTCGATTTGTTGAACGCGATCGGGCACTGTAATTTCGAGTTTGTGCCAAAGTTTTTCGCCAAGTTTCCCGGGGTGAAGTATTTGTTGTACACGCCGAGTTATCACTCGTTGCACCACAGTCGCGTGCACACGAACTTTTGTTTGTTCATGCCTATTTACGATTACGCGTACGGAACCATGGATAAGAGCTCGGAGGAGTTGTACGATAAAGCGATCGAAGGGAAAGCGAGTCCGAAAACGACACCGGACGTGGTGTTTATGGCGCACGGAACGGAGTTGTTGAGCATGTTTCACTTACCGTTTGCGTTCAGATCGTTTTCTAGTAGGCCATTCACGACGGATTCGTGGATGCTGAAGATGTTGTGGCCGTTGACGTTGCCGGCAGTTGCGGCTTTGAGATTTTTGCCAGGGGTGAAGGCGTTTGTCAGCGATAAGCACAGATTGAAAAACATGAACATCGAAACGTGGGTCACGCCGGCGTGGGGGTTTCAATTTTTCATCCGAAGCGAGTTTAAACACATCAACGCGAAGATTGAACGGGCTATTTTAGACGCGGACGAGAGAGGCGTGAGAGTTTTGGGATTGGGCGCTTTGAACAAAAACGAAGCTTTGAACGGCGGCGGCGCGTTTTTCGTTCAAAAACACGAGAAGAATTTGAAAAACACGAAAGTAGTCCACGGGAACACGTTAACTGCGGCAGCAATCATCGATAAGATTCCAGAAAACGTCAAGGAGATCTTCTTGACCGGCGCGACGTCCAAGTTAGGAAGGGCGATCGCGTTGTACATGGCGACGAAGAAGAACTGCCGCGTCTTGATGTGCACGACGAGCGAAGAGAGGTTCGAGAAGATTAAAATGGAGTGTCCGGAAAAGTTTCGTCACTTGCTGTTTCGCGTAAATAACGCGAATGAGAAGGTGAAAATTACACAAGAGAGCACTTCGAACGTCTTGAAGAAGAGCGGCAGCTTTTTATTGAGTCGACTCGGATCCTTGAAAAATAACAACAATAACAATAACAGAGAAGTAGAAACAGAAGAAAAGAACGATACGAAAACGAATTATAGCAGCGGAAGAACGTGCAGAAACTGGGTCGTCGGAAGACATTGCGATAAGAACGAGCAAAGTTTGGCGCCCTCGAAAACGACGTTTCACCAGTTCGTCGTGCCTCCTATTCCGGAGACGAGATCGGATTGCGCGTACACGGATTTACCGGCGTTTAGATTGCCGGAAAAGGAAGCGAAGGATTTCAAAACGTGCGAGATGACCATGGAAAGAGGGTGCGTGCACGCGTGTCACGCAGGCGCGCTCATACACGCTTTGGAGGGTTGGCAGCATCACGAAGTAGGCGCCATCGATCCGGAGAAGATTGACGTCACTTGGAAAGCGAGTAAGAAGCACGGGTTTGCTTGCCTGTGAGTTAGTTTTGAACGCTGCGAACACGCCATCGTTACTGCTGCTGCTGCGCGTTATTGCCGTATTTATTAAAAGAGAGAAAGAGAGCACGCATCGGATATACTAATACGAATAGTACTTGACGAAACAAATAGAAGAGAGATAATAAAAGCGAAAACCAAAAACTGAAGACGAAGACGTTGTCGTTGCTGTTGTTGTTGTTGTTGTTGTTGTTTATTTTAAGAATGAGCTACAATAAAACTTAATATATATATATCACAATGTCAAAGCACCGCGTGTTGTCGTCGTTATACGTGTCATATATACGCATGCACGGGCACAACTTGCTAAAAGACTAAACGGAGAATCTCTTCGTATATTTCTTAGTTTGCCAACACCTCCCCAGTCGCTTTCAACACGCGCACTTTTTTGTCGCCCTCCATCTTTTTACCAACTCTCGATCTCTTCTTCTCCGCCGCGGAGTAATGCATCACGTTCGAGTGATGAATTGGAAACTCTCTTTGAATAATACTCCCGCTCTCGCCTTCGTTTCTCGGCTTCACATGTTTCGTCTTGATGTTCACGTCTTTGCACAAAATTTGCCCATTCTTCGTAAACACCTCGACGACTTCGGTCACTTTCCCTTTATCCGCGCCGGCGATGACGATGACCTTATCGTTCGTTTTCACGTGCATCTTCACTCGCAACGGTTTCCCGTTCTGGTTTAACGCTTGTTTTTCCCATTTCTTTTTCTGTTGTTTTAGAGAAGAGAACGCGCACACAAAAAAGAAAGTACTAACGTGAGTTTCTCTTTGAAAAACAGAGGAGAGGAGGGTTTTGCTTCTCTAAAACCTGAAGCAGCCCCTCGGATAAAATTGGAGGAAAAGAGAGGAACAGAAAACATTTTCGGCGACGAAACGACTTTGACGGCTGACGACGAACACGCGCGCCGTTTGCTCTCTCTCTCTTAAAAAGTAGCATACACATTTCGGTTGCGTTTTCTTTCGCGCGAAGAATCGTTCGCATCTCGTTCGCGAGAGTAGGAAAGCAGCAGCGCTTCGTTACGCGTAAAAAGTGAAAGAGAAGAGAATTTGGACCAATTTTTGCCCAGGAAAAGAGGAGAAAAACAACATACCGCTTCGGTGACGACCGCCGTTCTTTTTCTCATCGGCATCGCCGACGGCGACGCGACTCTCGCATCTCCTCGCAAACTGCGGGAAGATAAGGAGAGGGAAGAGAAGGATTGGATTAACGCGGACATTTTCTTTTTCTAGTAGAGCTATGTATATTTCCGCGCGCGTTTAGGTAACACGAGAAAAATGAGGTTTTATCTAAAATTGCGTTGAAAACAAAAAGACAGGTTTTACGAGTGAGAAGTTGTGTATTTTTTCTCTCTTTTTATGCTACAACACTTCAACGAAGGCTTTCACCACCAACATCAACACACCGCGCTGAACATCGAGTGTGTTCAACCTCTTTTTGTCTCTCTCTTTCTCTTTTACTCTCTGATATGAACTACTATTATACTACTATTTGTTTTAACGTCCTGCGTGCTCAGCCGCGAAGGCTTTCACCGCGCTCAAGTTTCTACTACCCCCGCTATTACTAGTTTTGTCACCGCCGCTACTGTTATTAGTGTCACCGTTGTTATCACTACCATCATCACCTTTCTCCTCCGCCTCTTTCTTGAGTTTCCACTCCCGGTCTTCGCCGACGCAAGAGCATGCGCAAAACAGAAACCGGCCGTGCGTTTTCATCTCGGCGGCTTTGTCGAAGGAAAACTTACCCCACTCGTCTTTCCATCCTAACCCGGTAACCTCTCTCTCGCGTTTCTTTTCAATCTCTTTGGCGCGTTTTTTCGCTTTGCGACTGCCGTCGTCGAATTGCGCGTCTTTAAGCATGACATCGCGCGTGGTTCGTATCATTTCGATTTCGGATTCCAAACGTTTTTTGACGAAGGTTGCCGGCGAACACGCTTCCTTGTCCGTCTTGTTACACGCGATTAAAATCGGAATCCGTTTGCGCCGGACGTTATCGTAATCGATCAAGATTTCGTTGTATAAATGGTCCGCGACGTCTCTTTTATTCGTCGAAAACTCCACGCCGTCCACGAAGAACACGATCCCTTTCGCTCGAGGCAAGAACCGCTCGTAAAAGCGGTTCCGGATTTTCGCGTGGCCGGGTACGTCGACGACGTTCACTTTCACCCTTTTCTCTTTCGCATCACGATCAGAAGAAGAAACGCAAATCTCCACCTCGCTCTCGTTCTCTATCGAGCTCGTCACCGTCCCGAGCCCTAAACTTTTGTTCTTCAAAAGTAAATACGCCGACGTCGACCCGGCGCCGTCTTGGCCGCACAAAACGATCGAATCTCGTTTCTTGCTGTTCTTACTCCCAATCTTTCTTTCTTTTCCTTTGTTGAAGAAGATTCTACCGGCGATAAAATGCGCCAGGACGAGTGAAAAGAGGACGAGAACGATGAGCTCCGGGTGGTGGTAAACGTCCTCGAGTTTTGCTCTCGTTCGTTCCCAGATGAAGTCGACGCGATGTAGAATCGCGTCGAGGACGTTGCCGTCGTCTCCGTCAAAAGCGAATTCTTGTTCGCTGGGAGGATGATGATTTTGAGCGTCCTCGCTCGAAGGAAACGAAGAGGAGGAGGAGGAGAAGGAGGACATTTCCGCTTTTATCACGTATTTCCGAAACACACAGAGAGAGAGAGTTTAGAGAGAGAGAGAAAAAGAGCGCAAAAGTGCTCTTTGACGGGTGATAACACAATGGAGATAAAAAGTGTAAAGGCTGCTGCTGCAAAGCTCAAAATCGTCATAAAACTCACTCACGTGGTACTACCAAACGCTCTCAACATTTTCACGGCGTCTTTCTCTTTCCCTCTGTTTTCGCGAAAGATAAAACTTCCAGCGACGACGACGTTCGCACCACTCTCGACGACGGCTTCGATCGTCTCTAAATTGACGCCGCCGTCGACTTGGATGTCGAGCGTTTTCGATCGTTTGCGCAACCGTTTGACTTTTTCGAGCGCAGTCGGTTGGAGTTTTTGACCGCCAAATCCAGGTTGGACGGCGAGTACGTTCACGCAATCTAACAAGTTCAAGTCGAGAAGTTCAAAGACCGAGGTGTCTTCTAAGTTTGTGGACGGGTTGATGCTCATCGACGCGCGCTTGTTGTGTTTGAACTTTATTTTTTCGCACAATTTTTTCCTCTCGGCGAAAGTCCGGACGGCTTCGGGGTGGAAGGAGATTTGCGAGGCGCTGTCGCCGAGACCGTTGTCGATGTAAAAATCAGGGTTTTGACAGGAGAGGTGGCAATCTAAGAAAGCCGTGGGGAAGTTCTCGCGAAGAGATTGGACCGTGGACGGTCCAAACGTAACCACGGGGACGAATTGGCCGTCGAAGACGTCGACGTGGATCCAATCGGCCGAGGCCGCGAGAGCGATCGAGGTCGCGGAGATGAGATTGGCGTGGTCTGGAGCAGCCAAAAGCGACGGCGCAATTTTGAAGAGTGCGCTCGTAGTTTTCGTCGCATCGCCACCACTTGTCGTCGTCTTTCTCTTTTTCGCCGGCGCCGCGTTCTCGTCGATTGCGTCTTTTTCTTCTTTTTCTTCTTTTTCTTCTTCCTCTCTCAGCGTTTTGCACAACCCGTACAGCTTCGAGTACGTCCTCGAGTACACTTTTTCGTACTCAGCCGCGCTCTTCACATTTGGCGAAATCGTTTCCAAACGCTTCACCATGCGTCCGCACGCCTCATCGGCGGTTTTATAAATCCCCACTCCTACGCTGGCTAAAATGGCGCACCCCAACGCCGGCGCGTCTGGACATTCGGTAACGACAACTTCACAATTCGTCACGTCCGCGTGCATTTGAAGCCAAAACTTCGATCGAGTCGCTCCGCCGGCGATGACTATGGTTTCTATTTCCGTCCCGTTTTTTCGCATGGTATCCACCACCGCCTTGGTGCCGAAACATATCGATTCTAATATCGCGCGAAACATGTGCGCGCGCGAATGTTTCAACGTCAAACCGATGAAACAGCCTTTCGATTCGGCGTCGACGTGTGGCGTTCGGTTCCCTTGGAAGTGGTCTAAAGCGACTAAGTTTTCGCATCCAATTGGAATCTCTTCGGCTTCTTTGAATATTTCCTCGTACGTGCAATTAAATTGATTTTTAAACCAATTCGTAATCGATCCCGTGCTCGTTTGTCCGCCTTCGACGATGAATTTCGCCTCGGGTACCAGCGCGTTTTCGTAAGCGCCAAACATGCCTTTTCCAAACATTTTCTTCTCCGTAACTGCTAAGTGTAAATGCGAAGATCCGGTGATTAAAGCCATCGTTTTCGGATGAATGGCACCTAACCCAATCATGCCGATGAACGCGTCCGCGCCGCCTTGAACGACTGGTATCTCTATAAACTTTTTCGCGCTCTCCCCGAAGAGCTCCTCGAACGCCTCTTTCGTGACGTTTCCAATAACTTCGCCGCACTTTAACACATCTTTCGGCCATTTTTCTAATAAATCTTCCAACTCTAACGCTTCCAACAACTCTTTCGGAGGTACTTTTTTTCCTTCTTCTTCTCGAAAATGCCACCTTACGCTCGCGTTGTTCGCGCTCGCGCAGTATCTTTTCGTCAATCGAAAGTTCATGTAGTCTTGATATTCGCACACTTTCGTCGCTCGATCGTACACTTCTCTCTCGTTCCGTTTCATCCACAGCGCTTTCGGAACCATCCACTCCGCGGAAACCGGACCTTCTCCGTCGCAGTTCACCCGTAACGTTTTCGCAACCTCTTCTTCGTAACGCGCGTCTACGTCTTCGTTCCTTTTCCTTCTCCTTTTCGCACACTCGGCGGCGTTCAAAACGTCCTTCGTTTCCTTCGCGCCCGCGCGCATGTCGCACCACATGACGCACGGATATATCGCGCGCTCTCCGTGCTCCTCCATAAACACCACCGAACAGCACGTCGTGTCCAAACAAATACCCGCGATATTTGCCAGCGATATCTTCGACACGGAGAGTAACTCTCTCATTGCGTCTCGAAAGCTTAGCCACCAATCCGCGCACGTTTGCGTCGCGCATCCCGCGTGTGGAATACCGTACGTGGTGTCGTACGTGCGTTCGCAGGTGACGAGCGATTCTCCGGTGCGCGCGTCGAAGAGTTGGCAGCGAATCCCGCCGGTGCCGCCGTCCACGCCGAGGCAAAAGATTCCTTCTTTGTTGTGTGGTCTCGTCGTTGTTGTTGTTGTTGTCTTCATGAGCGCTTTCTTTCTCTCTCTCTCTCGAGTCTCTCTCTCTATCACGCGTGGTGTTTACTCTTAAATGGAGCGAAAGAAACTGGCACCCATCTGACTGACACGAGAGAGAGAGAGAGAGCGAGGAGAGTCTGAAGCACTTCAAGAGCTACTACTACGCAAAGTACCTTTGAAAGAGTACTCTTACGTACTAATACCCTAAACTTTGTAGCGCCATTTGGGTACTCTGATGAGTAGGACTTTTGCACTTACAAAGAGACATAAAAAAAAAGAAATTTCTCGTCGTTCTCCTCGTTCTCTCATTCTCGTCATTTTCGAGGACACACGACCACGCGAAGAACCCCCCGACGCGTGAAGGGAGCAGAAACGAGAGTTGTGCGAAGGATAAAATCGGAAATTGACGCGCGGATCTTACCGAGAAATACGCGTTCGTTTCATTTTTTTGCAGTAAAAGTTGGACTTTGCGAGCGAGAGCCTGTGCGTGTGACGACCCTAACGCGACTCCCACGCAAAACGCGCGTAAAATCGAGAGCGAATTTCGCCAATTTCCGTCTCGGTTTGAATCGCGCACACGTTTATAAAGAGAGATCTTCTAAAAACTTTCGCGAGAAGAAGACAAAGAAGAACCGTAATAAATAAAAATGAGTCTCACCTCGGACGAGGTGAACTTTATGGTGTACAAATACCTCCTCGAATCTGGGTTTTCGCACTCCGCGTTTACGTTTGCGAACGAATCGTTCGTCAATAGAACTCGAATTGCCCCAGGAAACGAAGATCAGGACATTCCGGCGGGCGCGTTGGTGGCGTTCGTGCAAAAAGGATTGCAATATTTAGAGCTCGAAGCGAATTTGAACGAGAGCAGCGGCGGGAATAATGGTGCTAATGGGGAAGGAAACAATGCTAACGTCAAAAACAACAACGAAGAGGACGATATCGACGCGAACTTTTCGGTGTTGACGGCGAGAGATTTGCTTTCGAAACCGGTGGACGCTTTGAAGGCGCTGGTAAAGTCGAGAAGGGAGATGTCCGCGGAGGAACGGAATCGAGCGATCGAGGAGGAAGAGACCGCGCTGAAAAGAAAGTTGGAGGAGAGAAAGAAAGCAGCCATGGCGGTGAAAACGATCGACGGAACGTTTGCCGCCGCCGGAGGAAAGAACGGCGGTTTGGACGACGTGAACCAACTGTTCGACGTGAGCCAAGACGAAGTGACGACGTTGGACGGGCACTTGGGCGAGGTTTTCGTCTGCGCGTGGAACCCGAAGAGAGAAGGGATGTTAGCCAGTGGAAGTGGCGATGCGACGGCGAGAATTTGGACGTTACCGGCTGGGCCGAGCGGAAGAGTCGCCGAGGCGAAGATGAAACCGCCGGCGGTTTTAGAGCACACGAAGAAGATTAAAAAAGAAAACGAAGAGAAAGATACGACGAATAAAAACGGAGAGAGTAAAGAAGATAAGAACGGAGTAGGTGGTGGTGGCGACGCCATGGACGTCGACGGTGGAGGAGGAAAGAATAAAGAAAAGAAAAACGATGCGGAGGACGAGGACGAGAAGAAATCGAAAGACGTCACGACTTTAGACTGGAACAGCGACGGTACGATATTAGCCACTGGATCGTACGACGGCGACGCGAGGCTTTGGGACGATAGCGGTAAGCTCGTCGCCAGACTCGAGCAGCACAAAGGTCCGATTTTCTCCTTGAAGTGGAACAAAGCCGGCGACTCGTTGATTTCAGTATCGGTGGATAAAACTGCCGTGGTGTGGGACGCGAAATCCGGGGAGGCGAAGCAAACGTACGAATTACACGAAGCGCCGTGTTTGGACGTCGATTGGAAAGGAGATACGAACGTGTTTGCGACGTCCAGTATGGATAAGAAGATTTACGTTTGCGAAGTTGGTAAGAAGGCACCTTTGAAAAAATTCGAAGGACACACGGACGAAGTCAACTGCATCAAGTGGGATCCCGTCGGTAACCTTCTCGCGTCGTGCTCGGACGATTACACCGCGAAAATTTGGTCCATGAATCAAAACCAGGCTCTTTTCACGTTCAGCGAACACAAAAAGGAAGTGTACACCATCAAATGGTCGCCAACGGGACCGGGAACGAAGAATCCGGATATTCCTTTGATGTTGGCGACGGCTTCGTACGATCACACGGTTAAGTTATGGAACGCGACGACTGGAGAGTGTATTCGGACGTTCAACATGCACACGGAACCGGTGTATTCGGTCGCGTTTTCGCCAGATGGGAAACACATCGCCTCGGGAAGTTTCGATAAACGCGTGAGAGTTTGGGAAATTGCCACCGGGTTGTTAGAAAAGACGTACCGCGGTGACGGCGGGGTCTTCGAGGTGTGTTGGAACCAGGAAGGGTCGAAGATTGCAGCCTGCTTTAGCAACAACACGATAGCCGTTTTGGATTTTGAGTAAAAAAGAAGTGTTAACAATTACTACCATGTTTCTGATTTATCGGTACAACGAATTCGTCAGTACCGGCTTGTCGTTGTTCATTTTCGCCTCGTTCGCATCGTCCAACCATTTCTTGGGCATTTGGAATTTCCGCGCAAGAATGTCTAATTTCACCGCTGACTTTCTCCACTCGGTTACGGTCTCCGTGAGAATTCGTTTACACGCGCGTTCGCGTTTCGAGTCGTCTCGAATGAATAAAGCGACGAAAAGAAGCCAGTCGCACTCAATCTTAGGCAGCCTGTTTTCTTCGTTATTTTTCTCGTCCTCGCTCGCGAAATACGCGTTGAGTTGGGAGATTTGACCGATGAGATTCTCGGTGTACTGGTCACCTCTGCGTGACAACAACGACGCGGACTCTTTCGACGATGATTGTTGCGAGAGGACGAACTGCGTCGCCATCCACGAGTTTGAAAACTCCAAAAAGTCTTCGCCAAAGCCGAGCTGATGGAACGGATGTCCGTTCGAACTGCTGGTATTCCTCGCGCCGCCGGCGGCGGTGGCTGAAGAAGAAGCAGAAGTTAAAGAAGTTAACAGCAAAGCGTCGTATCTAGCATCCTTCACGATGCCTTCGCACTTGTGTTCAACCAACGCGTCTTGACTCACGCCGCTCGGGTGCGGGAAGAGCGCGGCGGCAGAATCTTTCAAAATTCCGTTTTTGCCCTCTAGAATGTCTCTCTCGTACCTTTCTAAAATCTTTTCCGTCGTCTCCGCGACGTTGTGATGAAACCACACGCGCCTGGAAAGATTTTCGATCCAATCCTTCGTTTCTGGCGTCGCATTTCTCGAGGTTCCGTCTTCGCTCGACGTCGTTTCCACTCTACCCGCTAGGAGTTCCATCACGCTTCGAGTGGCGGCGGGGATGTACTTGTTCGTCGCGGTACCGAACGCGTTCTCCCACGTGTTCAACTGCGCGTTGGCGAGATTTTTGATGTTATCGCTCGCCCCGGTTTGCGCGATGATGGTTGCTAATCGCATGTCGCCATCGTTCAAAGCTAATTGCGTCGCTAAAACGATATCGTTACGCGACAATGCCACAGAGACTGGATCGTTGTTCTTCTCTTTTTTGTCGTTGTTGTCGTCGTCGTCGTCGTCGTCGTCAAAATCCATCGGTTGCGCGTCCATTTCCAACGCCTTCTCCATCTCCGCGCGTTTCAAAGATCTTTTCAACCATTTGCTCAGACTTTGTTTGCGTCGAAACGTATCCGCGGCGGAACCTCTCTGCGCGCCGAGTTCGTCCTTCTTGTATAAAAGCTCCAGAAGGTCCCACAACTCAATCGCTCGTTTCGTTTTGCTCGCGATTCGTTGTCGTCGTCTCGTTTTGCAACCGTACTCGTCGTCGGCGTTGCTATTACTATTACTACCATCACCGCTATTATTCAACAACATCAACGCGTTCGCTAACGCTTCGCAATGCACTCGACAAAACTCCTTCACGTCCTCGGCGGGAACGTTTAAACGGCATCGAGGATCCGCCTCTTTTTCCGAAAACGCCTCGAAGCATTTCAAACCGTTCTTAATCGCCCGCGCTTGGAACGTCATCATCGCTCTCTTCGCTTCCTCTTCGTCTAAACCATCTTCCTCGCCTTCGAGTCCACAAACATCTTCAACTGGTACGACCGCTCGCTCGACAATCTTCGACCCGTCGCAAAACGCAAATCTCCCGGACGTTCCCGCCCACGACCCGCGAAATGCTTTCCCGCCAAACGCGTGCGCGTCCACGACGAGCGTTGCATCAGTACTCGTCGTCTGAGTCGTCCTCGTCGCCGATAAAAAATGTTCCTCTCTTCTCAGCGCTTTTCGAGCGATGTCAAACGCCGACTGAAACCGTCTCGGCGGTGGCTTCGGTCCCAAAAACGTCGCTGTCGTCGTCGTTGTTGTCGTCGATGCCGGCGCTGCGTTAAAGTCTTCTTTCTCTTCTTCTTTCTCTCGGTCTTCTTTCGTCGCTTCCTCCGTCCTTTTTTCCTCTTCTTCTTCAAAATCGGACGAATACTCTCCTTCTTCGTCGACGCAAATCGCTTTCCTCAAAACTTCTCGGACGTTTCTCTCGTGCGCATCCAGAAGAGTACCACTTTCGCCCTTGTTCGACGACGCGAACGGATGATGATGATGATTGTTCTTCGTCGTCGTCGTGACATCCTCCGCGTCGTAACGCAAAACTTTCCTCGTTTCCGTTTCTTCCTTCGTTCGCGCTTCGAAAACACACGCATCCTCCTCCTCCTCCTCCTCCTCTGAAGAAGAAGAGGAGGATAAAGATATGCTCTCCAGGTTAAACCCGACCTGGCGGGACATTAGTCTTCTTCGTGTCGTACACTTTGCGCGTTTGTGCGTGCGTTCTTTGCGCGCGTCGTGTGTGAATACAAAAATGAGGCAGAACGTGTGAAAATCTCTCGTGCAACTTTAGTGAATAGTTTAGGGTATTTGAGTACGCCCCCGAGCGTCTACTATAAAGGGGAAGTAAAAACCTCTCTAATTAAAGAAAGCCGATTTACTTTGACGAACGAACGACGCGTA
>ENA-UOXV01002480-UOXV01002480.1-marine-metagenome-genome-assembly--contig:-NODE-2480-length-24069-cov-6.604814_pt1 | contig 24069 bp, 28 predicted proteins | sample MGYA00238165_ERZ766961 | MGnify/ENA primary metagenome ERZ766961 (study PRJEB28924, sample SAMN03173240) | marine metagenome | biome: Marine; feature: Water; material: Subsurface seawater | place: North...
ACCCTAAACCCTAAACCCTAAACCCTAAACCCTAAACCCTAAACCCTAAACCAGAAATGCCACGCGCTCACCTTTTCTTTTTACTACTGCGGGATGTTATGCATCATAAAAACCACCGCTTGAATGTCCTACCTGAACCCTAATCCAGGCGCTTGACCCGCGCGCTCCTTTCGGCAGCGAAGCGAAACAATGAATGCTCGCTTCGCCGCAGAGTTTTGGGACCACATCCCCAGCCTACACCTCGCACTGCCAGCTCCACTACAACCACGTGCGGTTGGTGTCCCGGATCGAACCGTACCCAGAAGCCTCCGAACTCAAACCCCCCAACGCGCCGGCACCAGCGCACGTCTGAACCTCAGCGGTAGAGCCAAGCAGCCAACAACGCGAGGAACGCAAGAATAGCGCCGAGGGAAAACAGTCCGCCCTCTCCGCGCCGCTCGACCGCGACCGCAGTCTCATTCAAGGCGGTCTGCGCGGTGCCTGCGGCAAGCAGTGCGGCCAGCTCCTCGCGTGCCGCCTCGGCATCAGCGAGGCGCGCCGCGCCCGCCTCAGCGGCCTCGAGCTCTGCGAGGCGTGCCGCCGCCAGCTGCTCTGCATGCTCCTCTGCGAGCGCGGCGAGCCGCGCATTGCGCTCCGCGAGCTCAGCCTGCAGTTCAGCTACGCATTCCCCGCGCTCCATAACGTCATTTTTGTTCTTGAGCTCCTTCACCGCGGCCACGAGCCGAAGGTGCGCCGCGTCCATCTGCTCGATGTACGCACTGAGCTGTGCGTTCTCCTCCTCGAGCTCCGTCACCCGCCGCCGCTGCGTCTGTGTGTCCACCCAGCACTTGTCAGCTGTCTTGCGCAGTGCCTCAGCCTCTCGACGCGCGTCGTCTAGCTCCTTGCGCGCCTTGACGAGCAGCGCAAACTTGGCGGGCGTGCTGGCCTCGGCGCCCTCTTCGAGCTCCGCCGTGGGCGAGTTCGCGCCATCCCCGCTGCGCCGGCGCGACTCCTCCTCGATCTCGACCTCCTCTAGAGTCGCCATCACGTCGAGCGAGTGACGCGATGAGGTCAGGTCCTGCTGGATCGACAGCGTCGCCTCCCCGATAAATTCCATGACGGTCGAGGCATCGACGTGCGCGCAGAGCAGCTCTACGAGGCGCTCCTGCTGAGAGAGAGTCTTGCGCAGCTTTGCCACCAATCTGCGGTCAAGCTTGGTCTCACGCATCCCTTTGGCCTCCAGCTCCAGCGCGCGCATCCGCGCCTGCTCCTCCTCGACCTGCGCTGTGCGCTCCAAAAGCAGCGCCTGGGCCTCTGCACGCATGGCCTTCTCGGCTGCGAGCTCGTTCTCAAGGACAGCAATCCGCTCCACCGCACCCTCATGTGCTGCTTCGTCAAGTCCGGTAAGTGGTGGCACCGCTTCCGCCGTGCCCATCGATTTGCGGTACTTCTCGATGATGTCAGCGTTCTTCTCGATCAGAAGCGAGCGTCGCTTCGGCGTCTTGCGCGGGATATCCATTTTCGCATCGCCCTCCGCTGGGCTCGACACCTCTGGCGTTCCGGCACCTTCCGTGTCAGATATCTTGTTTGAGATGTTGCTGAGCGAGCTGCGCGTCCTGGTGTGCGGCTTGCCCGGCGAGTCTTTGGGTGACGCGCTGGCGACAGTAGCCGCGCTGGACAGCCGCTTGTTCTGCGCAACCCCAGTGGAGGACCTCGGTGAAAATGTGGTGCGACCGAAAGCAACGTGCGGCTTCATTGGGCTGGCCTTCAACGGAGAAGCGCTCATGCCTCTCGAGTGGGGGGCGGAGGGAAACAAACGGTAGGGGGCAGATTTCAAATATTTCGTTCAAAAGTTCATGTTTTCGGCTCAAGTTGACTGTACGAGGTTATTCTCTCCTCAGAGTTGACAACTTGAGATCGATACGGCATGTGACTCTCACTCTCTCACTGTTCAAGTACAATCTCTTAGGCGTCATGTTGCTGTTTTGGCGACGCTGGACAATCATCATGCTTTCCCCTCTTTGGCATGCATCTGTACCCCATCCTCCCTCCAATGGAAATGGGCTGCCCCCCCGGGCGCCTGATTGGCCTTTTCCCCCGACCCGCCTTCTCCCATGTCCCCTTCGTTCTCTTCCTGCTGCGGTCCATGGACGTTCTCTCCCCCCCCTCCACTCAAACATCGAATCTCGCAAGTCACGCGGTAGCCCGCGTAGTCTTCAGAATTCAATTTTAGAAATCAACATTTCACATTTCTACAGCTCGCGCGCTAGTCAGGACTCTCCTCTGACGGCGGTAGGCGAGCACCTAGCTCGGAGCCGTCCTCCTCGCGCCCCCGCCGCTCCATGCAGGCGTGGACAACCTTGTGGATGAGGTCCCCAAGCGACCGCGAATTTCGCACGCCCTCCCGCCACTGCAGCGGCATCCCTGTGTAGCCGTGCATGGCACCCATCATCGCACCAACCATGGCCGTGCGGGATGCGCAGTCCCCTCCGAGATTGGCACTCGCCTGCGCCGCACCCTGGGCGGTCAGCGGGCTGCCCGGGAGGGCAGCGAGGTGTGGACACCGGCGCGGGCCGGAGGGAGGACCTTGAGTGCGGCCTCAGGGTCGTCGCGGTACTTGATGGTGAGGTAGAGAGCGGATGGCAGCGAGTGGTCCACCCAGTTTGAGCCGTTGTACACCACACCAACAACCTGGCCGCATCACGTCCTGAGGCCTTCATCGCCCTGGGCACCGCAATTGCAGGGCGAGAACTGGGTCTCAAGGGACCAATGCTTTAGGGGTGATAGGTGGGGCGCGGAAGACGGGTGCTCCGACCTCCTCGTCGGGCATGTCCAGGAGGAGCTCCAGGTGCATATTCTCTCGTCGCGCAGCTTCCCGCAGCTCCCCTACAGGCTCGTAGCCCAGCAGAAGGCGCTTGAGAAGTGTCGCCCAGTTGTGCGCGTATTTTTGCAGCTTTTCTGAGCGGAAGAAGAGCTCAACGTGCTGGTAGACCATATCGGCAAGTGATCCTTCAACTACACAGGGTGAGGGGTGCCTGCCCACCCGCGCCAGCAATTAGCCATCATGCGTCAGACTGCTAGTGGCAGTATCCCGGAGCAGGGGCGTTGCCGACTGGAAAAGCGGAGCCGCTCGTGCGCATACTCCTCGCTCCCAACCGCCATACCGTGATCGCGCTCGCCCTCCTCAAGCACCTAGTTTTGATTAGGGTCCAGTTCACAATCACAGTGCAGGCGCGGCACTGTTGGGTTCAAGAAGCAGGGTTGGCATGAGCACCAGCCACACAATAAGTGGAGTGAGGTTGACGAGACAAAACGATATTGCTTCTGACGCGCCACTCCCGAGCCCTGCTGAGTAATACGCCTTGTTCCCGCGAGCATAGCGTTCGAAGAACTCAATATGCACGGCGTCGATGTGCACATCCTTGTCGGGCTGCGAAAGCATATGACTGCCAGCGTGGAATTCGTACTGGAATCAGCGGAGTCAAGTATGAAAGGAGGGAGCACCCAACCAAGAGAGCTCGCAGAAATCAAGAGCATAGTTGTGGTCCATTTGGCATGCCAAAAATACAGTACCTGACGTATAGCTCAAGGAAGTGCTCCTTGTCGTATGCATCCTTGTCCGCAAGGGACTGAATCAATAAATTTGTTATCTGACCCGAGAGCGTGTTGCATCCTGCGGGAAGGCATCGATGTGGGTGGATGTTGCGCTGAGAGTGGAGAATATCTTTTCCGCCCATGATGTCCGATTTGTGTGTGGGTTCCAGGATGATGCGCGGCCGCAACTGTGTGGCTTCTGTCCCAATGTGCAACAGCTCGGAATTGACCCCAAGATGCATCCCGCCATCGGCATGAGGGCCCTCGAATGGAGCTCGCATTTCAGTGATATAACCATAGTCGCGCCCGCGTGCACGAAGGTTCACGCTACCATCCGCCGGCATCCCAAGGGCGTCACCGACCACGATTCCCCAGAGCGCTCCAATCATGCGCTCGCGTTCGTTGATGGGCGTAATGCGGTCGATGCGCTGACGCAGCGTGAAAATAGCATGCCTCCGGTCAACCGCACCCGCGATTGCATATTCACGCTCCGCATCGTCAGCACACCTCGTTGCCATGGCGAGCAGCATATAAACCTTGTACTTGGCCTTCACGATCCCGATCTCCCACTCTGAGGCCTCGATGGTACCATTCCGGTCCAGATCGATGTCTGCTATCATGGTTGCAACAGCCTGATCCGAGAGATATACGTTCAGTGACTGAAGAGCAAGACGGAGCTCGTCCGCGTCGATGGCACCAGAACCGTCAGCATCAACCTCGGCGAACATGCGTGCGCAGAACACCGAGGACTTGCTTCCCTCGACGTTGCCGTTGATTGCGTCCTCGCAGTCCTCGCAATACGCGTCTCCTGCCATGCGATGGCGTGCCTTCTCTTCTTCCTGCTCGAGCTGCCGGAAGACGACTCGCTCAAGATAGCTGCGCCCCATCTTGCGCGTCACAGGGCGCCCTGACAGCAGGGCACGCTCGCCAGCTGCAGTAGCGCCCGACGGCGTTCGAGACGCCATCGTGCGGAGGTCATACGTTGCTTGCTTACGCTCATAATCGCCTGCCTCATCGGCGCCATTCAGAGCGGCAGCCTTATCGTACGCTGCCAGCGAAGCGTAGCACAGGGTGCGAGCGCGGTCAAGGTCTTCTGCGTAATCCTCCGCACGCAGCGCTTCCTCCCACGGCTTCCAGCGCTCCGGCAGGCTTGCCAGATCGAGACAGATGTCTTGCGCCTCTGCTCCTGAGCGATCAGCTTCCTCACGCACCTCTGCAACTACACGAACTGCGTCTATGAGCCTTTGGCATTCGTCGAGCCCGGGCTGCCGAAAGAAACCACCTGAGGAGTCCTCGATCAGCGAAGAACATTCCCTCTCTTTGGCGAAGGCAATTACACGTGCGTAGGACTCGTGTGCAATCTTCAGAGATGCACAACAGTTCTGCCAGTCCTCACGCTCCTGCATCCACAGACAGTGCTCTTTCTCCATGCATCGGTGGGCGCCCGCTGTTGCAATGGCCACTGCCTTATCGCCCTCTGTCAGCATTGTCATGACTTGTGCAACCAGTGCATGGTCAAATTCGCCATCCTCCGGGGAATGTGTTGCCGCTGTCATCGCTTGAGCGGCAAAAAATTGTACTCCAGGTTCCTTGGTGGCTGCTTCTTCACCCGTATCCAAGTCAGCTGTCGCCTGTTCAGAATGTGAAGCAGTTTCCTTGTCATTCTGATGGCCTGCGACATCTTCTGGACGAGAAGTAGTAGCATGCTCTTTTCCACTCGTTTGGCCCGCACCAGGTTCCTCGCCATCCTGCATGGCTCACTCTGCTGCCGACCCTACCCTCTCTCTCGTCGCGCGCGCGACCCAAACAAAGCGTCAACTTTGTTTGGGCCCGCCTCCGAATCGGAGAAGTCGAGTGTGGAGGAGCTCAGGGCAGTTGGATGCAGCGGCGATGCTGCCTGTCCCGAACCCTCGTGGCAGTCTTCGTGGTTGCATGGCTTCCACAAGCATTGAATTTCCCCGCATCTCTTGTGCTCCCATCTCCGGGCATGGTTGAACTCTTCAACTGTGCGGTGTGTCCGTGCAATGCGCCCCCAAGCACCAGCGCGTGTGGAGTTCTCGAGCATGCGACCAACGGGCGTCAATCCCGGCGCAGGTGTGCAAAGAGCTTGTCGAAAACGCCGCCGTTACCTCTTGCCATCACATCTTTTGTGGGTCCTGCATCGAGGAGTGGCTGTCGTCGAATGAGCATCTGCCGCGATGCCCGGGTTGCAATGCAGCGCTTGGTGGGGCTGATTCAGTCGGGGCACTCAAGGAGCGGAACCCGCTGGCTCATCGCCTGCTCAACCGTGTGCAATGCCGTTGTCCTCTGGGTTCTGGCTGCACTTGGCAAGGTGACTACTCCGAGGTTCTGAACCACATGACGAGCAGCGACGCACACACCAGCAGAGGCGGCGCGTCGCGCGCCGCGATTCAAGCGGAAGCGCTCAAGGAGCAGGGAAACGCCAAGCTCGAACAGCGTGCATTCGAGGAGGCGGCGACGCTGTACACCAAGGGCCTCGCGCTAGAGCCTTCCGCGGCGCTGCAAGCGACGCTGCTTGCGAATCGCGCAGCAGCGCGCATGCTCCTACAAGACCCACTTGGCGCTGCAGACGACTGCCGTGAAGCGATCGGGCGGGATCCGCTGCATCTCAAGGCGCATGCACGACTGGCGCAGGCGCTTGCGCAGGCTGGCCGTCTTGGCGACGCAGAGTCACACCTCGCTCGCGCAATAACCTCGCTGCGCACGGGCGGCGAGCAGGATGGACCAGATGAGACTGCGGCAAAGCTTTCCGCCTCGCTGGAGGAAGAACATGCACGGTACGAGCAGCGCATGCTTTGTGCGGCAGAGTCCACACTCCGGGCGGCTCTGTCGAAGAGAACACTCTCTTCTTTCGATGTTTCATGCTCTGCTTCATTTCTTGCGCTGGCTGACTCTGCGAATCTGCTCTTGTCTCTCGCCTCTTTTGACTGACGCGGGCGAGCGGCGCAGGATCGTACAGCTGCAAGAAGCAATGGCGCGGGCGCGGGCAGCGCTGGCCAAAGGCGATGAAGAGGAGGCTGCTACTCTCGCGGAGGCTGTAATGCGGGAGGGTCGCAGCGCCGAAGCTGTGCTGGTGGCCGCGCGCGCACACATCCTCGCAGGTCGCTCGGATCGTGCGGCACGACTTGCGCTGGAGGTGATGCGAGAGGACCGAGCAAATGCAGAGGCGCTAGCGGTGCGTGGCGAGGCGCTGGCAGCTGGAGGGGATCTTCCTGGCGCGCTCACGCATGTTAAGGAGGCACTCCGGCGGAACCCAGATGAAGCCTCGGCCAAGGCCACGCTTCGGGTGAGAGATCTCCCTTTACATCCCATCTTGCAGCTGCTTGGGAATTCACGGCCGTTTCTCTACTTGTTCGAAGCAACTGCACTCGCGGAATGGGTCGTTGATGATCGCAATGGTACGCAACGGTTGCCTGAGTTCAGCTTGTGCAGAGATTCCGCGCGGCAAGCGACACGCTGGCGGCTGCGGACGCAGCGGCCAAAGCTCGGGACTTCTTCTGTTTAGTTAAGAATCTGACTGCAACACTCGACACGGCGCAACCGCCTGCGCGCGCGCGATTGCGCGCGTCTTTGCTATCGCGGCGCGCTACCGCCAACCTGCAGATTTTCTCTGCGACTGGAGACGCTGCAGCTCCGGAAGAGGCTCGCCGAAAAGCGCTCATTGACTGCTACGAGGACTGTGCGGCCGCCGTCGCGGTGTGTGTATACTTCGTGCGGCACAGTACCGCTGCTGCCATGGGTTCGATCTCACCTAATCGCTTGTGCGAGCAGGCTGAGGATGATTGCCGCGAGGCCTTGCTTACACGCGGAAAGGCGTTAATTGCAGAGGGCAAGACAAAACAGGTACCTTTCCGCACCCGCGCTAGCGCACAATCTCTTTGGATGAGTGTTGTTGGATCTGGATCATGAACAGGCCAAAAAGGAATTAGAGATGTTGCTCGTCCAAGACGAGGCCGACGAAGTCGTTCGATACTGGCGGGACAAGGCCGACTTTGAGACAAAACGGCGCGCGCGCCCTGACTACTATCGCGTGCTCAACGTCTCCACACTGGCGTCCGAGCGGGAAATCAGAGCCGCGTACAAATCTCGTGCCCTTGAGTGCCATCCAGACAAGGCCAGTGGTAATGATACTAGCTGCGACGCTGGCGGCGGTGGCAGCAGCACCGGCAATGACGATGGCGGGGCAGCGTTCCGTCTCATCTCGGATGCCCTTCATGTAATACCCTCGCACCACCAATGAGACATCATGGGGAAGCGTCCAGGTGCTGACATTTCTGACTCAGGTTCTCTCGGATCCGTTGCGGCGTCAGCTGTATGATGAGGGCTACGCCAAGGACGCGATCGAAGAGCGCGTCGAAGCCGCAAATCGCGCAGCTCGTCGTCGATAGCGTATAGCGTATTGCAGACTCTAGCACGAAGACAAGGGGCGATTCCTAGTGTGCGTGAGTGATAGCATGAAGAACATAAGACCAACGAAATTGAGAATCGAGGGGAGTCTGCGATTCAACTTTACATTCCAGTGAAGACACGGCGCAGCAGAGCACAATTCGGACTCGCATGCTTGTGCGTAACATGTGTAGCACTTCATTTGCCACATTGCATGCACCGCTGTCGGGATTTGTGGGCGAGTAGTCAAGGTTAACAATTCAAATCAGTTGGAAGGACTTCGGTCTGAGACTCCAAGCGGTGGTGCTCAGCGTGAGACCATTCCGTAAGGGATCCCGCGACTGTCCTTCGAGGATGCTTCGTCCCTGCCAGGGGTCATCACAAACCCGACATGTAATTGCCTGCCAGCGATGGCAAAATGAGGTGCTCTCAATAGACAGAAATCTACACCATCCATCAAGATGCAAGCGGGACATACAAGTCGTCGCCAGGGAGGGGGTTAAACCCATTTGAGACATTCGAAGTACCAGGACCTCTCGGCGACGTGGAGACCTCTGGCTTCGAGTACTGTCCAGCGCCTTCTGCAATGCCAGACGTTGCTGCTGAAGCAAGACTTTTGAAGCACTTTCCACAGCATACCCAGCGGCAAGCACGACAACCATGCATGTGCGAGCCAGCGGGAAAGTTTTCCTGGAAGCAAGCGTCACATCCCCAGCCATCTTCAGGTGTTGACACCTTTTTCAGGCGATGCCCAACAGGACAGCTCGCACGCAGTGATCGTGGATCGCTGCGTGGCGGCCTCGAAGAAAACACAATATCCCCGTTCTGACCTCCTCCAGTAGAAGGTATCTCTGGAGATTGGTGGCTGATGCTAGCGCCAGGCTTCGGAGTCGCCTTGTCCGACATTGGTGGCAGCATTCCTCTTCTTCCTGACTCATCGAAACGAATTCCGACCGCGGCCGTATCTTTGTCACCATCGTTATTCCGGAGCGAATGATGTCGTCGTAAGGTAGCCTGACGGAGAAGTGATGGCTCGATTGGACTGGCATGTTGAATGGGCGCGCCCATGCCCTCAGTATACTCAGGGTGCGCCTCGCACCACGCGGGCGTCGAAATGATGTACACTGAATCTCCTGCCATGATCACAGCGTCTGCTTGCGGGCAGGTGTAGACGATGGGAAGTGCATTGCCCTTGTCCTTGTTTGGCTTGCGACAGATGGCGATCGGGATTGCATCGATGTCAACCATTGCACAATATGTTTTAGAAAACGTCTGACCAATCATGGAGCGTGTCGCTTCCAATTTCCACACAATCGAGGTTTGTTGCGATGTCGGAGGCTGGCACATGGAACGAAGCAGGTCCAGCACCCCGGGCGTGTAGAAGGCGGCGGCGAAAAGCGACGAAAATTCCGCGCGATGGATGACTTGCCCGGAGGCATATCGTACGTGCGTACGCGATCCTTGCGAAGAAAAGGTCGGCTCCTCATTGTCCTCACCCCAGTCCTCGGTCCCTGATCGAACTGAACCCGGGGAGGCAGGAAGCCCTTTCGCGCGTGGCGCGCTGTGTTTGAGATTCTTGTCCACAGTGAAGCGTTCGGCCAGCTGCAAGATATTTGCGGGTACCTGCATTTCACAAATCACGTCGGGTGCGCGACCCCACAAGTTTATCTGCGATTCCAGCATGGAGAGAAGCAAGATCGCGTCCTGGTCCATCATCAATGGCTCCAGCCCCTGGCCTGACCGCGGAGCACCCGCCACGACGATGATTTTTGAGCAGCGATCCACACCCGCGGTGATCAGCGAGCGCAGCTTCAGCGGGTCACCACGGACGTACACGAGGTTTTCGTAGCTGTGGAGAAACTTGTCGACCTTGACCGGAAGCTGCGCGTCATACAGGATCACGATCGGGATCGACAGGAAGACTTGCGGCAGGTTGGTGTTGCGAAGCTGACGGATAATGGCTACAAATTGCGGGAAAAGATTAGCAGTAAGGCCTAGGACGACGATGTGATCGCCCTGCATAACGATATCGTGCAGCAAATCCGGATCCTCAACATGTGCATCGGCCTCAAAAAGCATTGCGTGAGCATCGTCTGTAGCTGGCACGGTCGACTTGCGCTTCTCCTGTTCCTTCTGCTCTTTCTTTGCAAGCGATGCAAAGTGCCCCGCTTTTAGTCCCGGAAGCGTCGTGATGTTAGTTTTCTTGTCACGACGGTTCCGCGGGTCAGACGGGGTTCGACGGATCATGCCACCGTCCTCCCAGCGAGGCCGATGTTCTAGGGCATCCTCATCGTCCTCATACACGGTTGACCCGAGTGCCAGAAATCCTGGCCGCTGCATCTTGGCAGCGAGTCGCGCACGATCTGCATCGCGCTTTTTGGCCACGCCAGCGCGATTAGCCTCATAGGCATTCAGCCAGTCGCGGCCCTCGTAACGTCGAACCGATGTCAACGCATCTTCATCTTCAGCAATGCAAAAGAATACTGTCCAGTCTTTTATGATGAAGCTTTTGCCTGGATTCATGACGACCTCTCCGGTCTCGTCCTGGCAGGCTATCAGCATCACTCCTGTGGATACGTAGATCTCGCGAGCCGCATGCGAGAAGTCCATCCCTGAGTACTTCAGCGCAAGCTGCAGCCCGTACAGCTCCTTGTTCCCGCCATCGATGTACTCTTCGAGCCACTTGTCTCCAGGACCGTACTCTTGAGGTCCAACCAGGTCGGGTAACGCTAGATTGATGATGAGCGTCGAAAGACCTTGACAGTGGGTGGAGGAAGCCAGCGCAGCGATCTCGAGTGACTCAATAGAACAGCACATTCTTTCAGGAAGTCCTGATTGAACAGCGATCGATACATTAATCGAATCCATGAGCATGACAAGCATCGGAGTGTGTGACGAGCGATAAACCGCCGCGGCTCGCACAATGTTCTGGAGATCTTCCTCTTGCGCCCGCGCCTGCAGGTCGGCAAGCACAAAGCACAGCTCCACTTTGTCGATCCTGGCGCGTTTCAAATCTTTCATCGTTGTCGGATTACCCCTGCCAAATACCGCACAAATTTCAGCGTTCCATATATTCTCAATCCACTTGAAGGTCAATTCAGTACAAATCCTCCAGACCAGCGTTCTAAGCAGCGGTACGATGTACGCGCAGTTTCTTGTTGAGTTCGTTCGCAAACTGTGGCAAGAAGTTGCTCAGCTTGGCACGAAAAAAGTGAACGAGCAAAGCGGGAGTGTACCAGAGATACTTGACGTTTGCGCGGACGGCCCAGCGCTGACTGATGAGGTTATGGATGTCCTCGCCCGGTTCCTTGTTGCCCATGAGGACTACCTCCGGCGCGAGCTCTCCGTGGGAAACATCGAGCAAAGACTTGAGAAAGGACTCAAGCACCGAAATTGGTCCGTTCGTGACGCCGCCCCCAATCACGAGCACGTGCTTTCGCTTCGGGTTCCGCGGCGTGAAGGGGCCTTTACCGGAAGCAGCTAACTTGACAATTGTCATGATTTTCCCCGTTTCCATGGAGAAGAAAAGCACGCCGCCAAGAATCACAACGATGACAAAAAGTCGGCCAAAGACCGTGACCGGCGTATAGTCACCGTACCCAACGGTAGAAATAGTTACAATGATGTAGTACACCATCGAAAAGAATGAAACGTATCCCATGTTCGTGTCAACCCACTTGTCTTGAAAGCCCTCGATGTCGCCGAGGATCTCAAAAATATACATGGTCCCGGCGAAGAGGATGATAAGGGCAAAAAATTTGACGATCGACAGGACAATGGCACGCGTGAACTCTTCTACGTTATGAAGCGCGCCTGAAGACTCTATTTCGCCCCAAATGAGATAGACCCGTACAGCCCGTAAGTGAGACAGCGAGATCCAAGACGCAGATGGACAGACCATACCACATCCCAAGCCAGACTGTAGCACTAGCGGCACGACCGTGATGACATCTAGAAGACAATTAGCAGAGAATGTTCTCCCTGGCTTGAACTGACCATCGCACCAGTTGAGTGTCAGTCGAGCCGAACAGACGTCCAACTCTCGCATTTCGAAGGGAGGCGGCCACTGACCTCGTAGCGCATCACCTCCAGGAAATAACCGAACACGAAAAAAGCGCACCTAAGCACCGAGGGGGGTTCGAAATATTCAGCGCAAGGCATGGCCAAAGCTGTCGCAGGGAGAAGTCAGTGCACTCGCGTGGAGCCCTGGTTTATGCTGGTCGGCGGGGTCTCGGCACACGAAACCCACATGGTGAGCTCAATTATGTTGTCGGCTACGCCGACCCTCCACGCGTAAGTCTTGTAGATCCATAGCACCACAGTGGTAATGGACATGCCGAATTGGATCCAGCGGAACGTCATATCTAGAAATGGCCGGTGAGGCGGTTCATCCTCGTGACCAATGTAGTTGTGCAACCATCGTTCGTGCGTCTCGGTCGAGTATTTGACCCATAGAAATCTGAATAGAGAGCAAAGCAGAAACAAAACCAGCTGCACCACTGCGCACCAGGCCAGCGTCTTGCCCAACTGCATGAGGGAGTGTCTGTCAATCGCAATTATGTGTTTTCTGAGACGTGCCACAATCAACAGCAAGGCGGTACGGTGATTGGTGATGAAGGGCTGAAACCTGAGGCCATCCTACTCCTCCAATATCATAGACTTGTGGCACATCAACTCCGGCGACTGTGAATGGGTCAGAAAGCGCCCGCTGCATCCTGAGGCCCCGACGGGACCCAGCGAGCCACCCGGGAGGTCAACGAAAGAGGGCTCTCGCCTACCGAGCGACCGGGCCCCGCAATCTGCTCCACGTAACTCTCACGTGTCGCACTACAACATGCGCTTGCCAGCACGCTGAGTTCCACAGCCGCGATCAGCCGGGTGCGCGATTCCCCAATAGAAAAGCCTCGCGTTTCCCGGTCCTGAAACCTGTTTCACAACTACCCCTGGTTTCTTGGCGTAAAACAATTGATCGCGGTTGAGTGATCATGCAGGACCGAACAAAGATTCGTTTCTGCTCTGCTCTCTACTCCGATTGCAAGGGTGCGGTGCAACGGCTCGAACATCTGCGAGGGGTGCAGGGGTGGCGCAGTGCTGTTTTCTGCAGACGCCGTTTTTGGCTGCTTGAGACGCGCATCAGCAGAGACTAGGCCCGATGCACCGGGTTGCACCGTGAAGTGCTCGACGTCTGTGCACATGCGGGTGCACAGCGGGGAGCGGCCATTCAAGTACTCGACGTGCGGCAAGGCCTCTTCGACGTCCAGCAACCTGACCAGGCACATGCGGACGCACAGCGGGGAGCGTCCTCCAAGTTCGAGCTTGGAGGGGATTTTGACAGAGAGATAACATACGTTTACTGACAACAGTCAAACATCGCAGAGCAACGAACAACAGGATAGCTGTGGCCGGGAGACAGCGTTGAAGAACCCGCATACAAAAAAGTCACAGACCCGGGCCAGGCTAATTTATTTTTTGTGGAAGAGAACATCCTGTGGCTGCGCCGGAGAAAGCCACCGCCTCGAGCGCGGCGCGCGCGTCGGGCGCGGCGACGGCGCCGGCGGAGCCTGGCGAGAGGCGGTGGAACAAGAGGGAGAGGAGGCTGCGGGCGGCGAGGCCCGGCGCGGGGTCGGCGAGCGGGTTAGCTGCGAGCAGGATCCATAGGTGCTTGCTCACGCCCGCGTAGCCCGCGGCGGTTGCCGAGGCCCTCGCCGAGGCTGCCGCGGAGCCCGGGCACTCGGGCGCCGAGGAGCGGCGCCAGGCCGTGCGTGACCGGTTCGCAGCACGCTCGGAGACTTCCGGCGCACTCTCGGGGACCTCCGGCGCACGACGAATTGCTGTGCAGCCTCCAGGCTTCTGGCGCACGTTTCACTGGAAAGCGCTGGGTTTTGCCCTCTGCTTGTTTACAACTAGCAGGAATTCGGGCGCGGTCCCGCGCCTCGGGAGGAATCCTGTCGACTTCTGAATCGATAAACAGGATACGTTCGCCGCGAACGTATCCTGGATTGATCATGGCACCCTATGCGTTGGCGCACAGGCCAGAGAGAACCATGAAGCTCTTTCATTTCGGTCGGGAGTACTTTACACCTACATATGTACATACAAATCAGCTCAACGCATGCATCTCCTCATCAGCGCCTTGTAAACCTTCTCTCCCGTGCCCGTCTTCCCTGGTCTCCGCACTCTGTGGTGTGCTGCGCAGCATGTCCTGCCAAATAGAGCAGCACCGCCTATCTCATGTGCCCGGATCACGACTCCGACAACAGACAAGTGTGTCTGGCCAGATAATGTCCTACTACCATTTCGGAAATAGTAGTAGGACTCTCTAATGTGCCTACTATGGACTGCAGATGACAGGCTCACCGGTTGGGTTTCAGCTTCTGAAGCCTCTCTCGCGACGATTCCCTCAGAAGCACCCTCTGCGCGGAGCTCATCTTCCTCCGCAAGGGCCTCATCCCTGCACATCGACGCACCATCGCCTGCTTTATCAGCTGCAGCTTCGAGGACTGCGTCAAGGCAGAAGATCGGGCACGCACCTGCTGAATCGTACGAGTTTGGCCTTCTCGAGGATAAACTTGCCTGTCTTGTATTTTTGCGCGGGGTCGGAAGCCTCAAGGTATTTCCAGCCGAGTAGCCCTTGGCACGATCGACAGTGGATATCCGCAACCATGTGTAGTCCTGCAATTCAGCTTGAGTGTTGACTCGTGCAGCAGGTTCAAGGTTTCGGACAGTCAGGCGCAAAGGGGCTATGATAATGAAGGGTCAACAGTGTTGTGACCCGAAAGAAGTACGCGGTCCTCACGAGGACCAAGGAAAAAGTTCACCAGGTTAGACAGCAGATAAGCCCGACCAGTCCTGCAGCTCCACGGTGCGGGTGAGTCCAACCTGCCAAAGTGAGCTCGCATTTGTGCGCTGAGAGGAACTTTGAGTGGATATCTGTACCGGCCCTGGAATGAGCGTGAAATGATGTCGCGCGACGATGCAACATGCGTGCCGCAGCTGGCGCTGCAAACCGGGGATTATCCCGTGAGTCAATGCATACAGATTGCCTCGAAGCGGCTAAGCGACATTCGCAACCCTCTAATATATCAAGAGAGGATTGCACGTAGAAATATTTAGGCCATCAGCTTTGGCGCTGCGAAGATATCGCTGAAATGCAAACAGCTCGCTCAAGAAGTCAAAGCGGTGTACGCGGACTCGTGCTACCAGGAGTACAGCGACTCGTTTGCGGCCATACGAGACGCGTCGATGTGCTGCCGATAAACTATGCCGGCTCCTCTCAGCGAGCGTAGCTGAGAGCGCTGTACTCCATCTTCCTTTGATCCTAGCAACAGCCGAGCTGCTGGAAGCCCTGATTCGTGGAGACATGATAAAAATCCTTTTACCGATGCAGTGCAGCTTTCTCCCAGCACACGTGTGTGCAAACCATCTGATGCTGCAGTCGCAAAGTGGAGCAGGTTGACAATCAGCAACGGGAGTCGTGCACTTCCGCGCCTCCCAATCCCCATCCGCGACCGTGAATTTGTGTGTGAATTTGACCATATGGCAACTTATGGCAAAAGTGAACGAGTCGCACGCCCACGCCTTGAAGAGCAGGGGGAGATGGGCAAGTCCAAGAAGAAGGCCTCCTCGCCGCCCTCATCCTCGTCATCCTCATCATCATCCTCGTCATCTTCGTCGTCGAGCAGCTCCAGCGCCAGCTCCCGCTCCGCGTCTCCGGAGCCGAAGAGTAAGCGCAAGGGCGGCGACGACGACCGAGGGTCGAAGCGCGCCAAGACTGATGCTGCGAACAGAAGCACTCCACATGCGCAAGAAGATACATCAGCACGGACTGTACCTGCGCAGCAGCCTCCTGAGCCGACACCGGCGTCGTCTCCCAAAAAGCCTGTGTCAGCCGCGGCGGCCAAGTACTTGGCGAAAATCAAGCAGGTTGAGCAAGAAGAGGAGCTGAAGCGGGAGGACCGCGCGCTGCGCGAAGAAATGGACGGCAATGGCGGGGAGGGCGAGATCTCGGATGATGGCGAGACGTTTGTTCCCGCCGCACAGCGCAAAAAGCAGCTGATGTCGCAACTTGCGGCAAAGCGCGGTGGGCGCACGGTAACGAAGGGCGAAGACGAAATAGCGGAGGACAAGCCCGTACAACGCATGTCTCTACTCGACGAAAAAGCGGCGATGATAAAAGCAGGAATTGTGCCGGAGGAGGAGCCAGACGAGGTCGTGCAGGACCACCAGGTTATGGAGGACCTTTCCAACAAGAAGGCTCTGATGTCGGTACATGACCTCGCAGCGGGGGTCGTATACACAGAGTCGATGAAGACCGACTGGCGCCCACCGAGGCACATCCGCGAAACCACGGAGGCGGAGCGTGACAAGCTTCGCAAAAAGTGGCACATTATTGTGATTGCCCCAGCCGTGCCGTCTGCCCAATCTGAACTGACTCCTCGTGTGTCGCGTCACGGGCGTTGCTGTGCAGTTGCTGACTGCGCGTCCTCGCATTACAGGTTGAGGGTGAGGATATTCCACCACCGATCAAGGACTTCAAGGACATGCGATTCCCGAAGCCGACGCTCGACCTCCTCGTGTCAAAGGGGATTCAGCGTCCCACTCCGATCCAGGTGCAGGGGCTCCCTGTCTGCCTGTCAGGCCGTGACATGATCGGCATCGCGTTCACTGGTTCGTTTCCACCCATAGCCACATGAAAATGGTCCTGGTGGATAAGCCGGCTCGCGAGCATCGGGAAACCATGAGCTGTTGGCACTCAGCGCTCGCAGCCTCCTTGTTCACCTCATTCGCAGCCGTAAACCCTGAAAAACAGGTTCTGGCAAGACGCTGGTGTTCTCACTTCCCATGATTATGATCGCGCTAGAACAGGTCACTTTATTTCCTGCACCCTGCGTGTTGCCGTCGGAATATAGCAGTGGGTAGCTTCGAATCTGGAATCCACTGGTTTCTGCCGCTGACCGCGCACGTGAGCAGGAGCGAAAGATGCCAATTGTTCGCGGTGAAGGGCCCTTTGGGCTGTGTATCAACCCCTCGCGCGAGCTCGCGCGGCAGACATATGATGTTGTGAAAGAGCACACTGATGCCCTTGGGTTTGGTGGCTTTCCGCCACTGCGAGTGCTTCTCGCGATGGGCGGCATCGACATGCGGGAGCAGGGGGAGATTCTGAATGCAGGCGTGCACTGTGCGGTCGCGACCCCCGGCCGTCTCATGGATCTCCTTGGCAAGAAGCGCATCAAGCTCGATCTCTGTCGGTCGTGCCCCGAAAGCCCCTTCGCAAGCGCCTATCAGCACGAAATAACTCGTTCTTGAGCAGGTACTTGGCCCTGGACGAGGCCGACCGAATGATCGACATGGGCTTCGAGGATGAGGTTCGCACCATCATGTCGTACTTCAAGGGCCAGCGCCAGACGCTTCTCTTTTCCGCCACCATGCCACAGCACATCCAGAATTTTGCGCGCTCCGCACTCGTGAAGCCCGTGGTGGTCAACGTCGGACGAGCCGGCGCGACAAACCTTGATGTTGTGCAGGAGGTCGAGTATGTCAAGCAAGAGGCGCGTATTGTTTACCTCCTCGAGTGTCTTCAGAAGACTGCGCCGCCGTGCCTCATCTTCTGCGAGAACAAGGCGGATGTGGACGACATCCACGAGTACCTGCTCATTAAGGGTGTCGACGCAGTGTCCTCCCATGGCGGTAAGGCGCAAGAGGAGCGCGAGTCCGCTGTCAAGGCCTTCAAACACGGTACCGCGGACGTTCTGGTCGCAACCGACGTCGCAGCGAAGGGACTTGACTTCCCTGACGTGCAGCACGTCATCAACTTTGACATGCCGAAGGAGATCGAGACTTACGTGCACCGCATCGGCCGCACTGGGCGCTGTGGAAAGACGGGGGTTGCGACGACCTTCATCAACAAGCAGTGCTCGGAGATGATCCTGCTCGATCTCAAGTACTTGCTTCAGGAGGCGAAACAGCGCGTCCCTCCGGTGCTCATGCAGCTCGAGGATCCAGACGAGAATCGGCGCAAGGCCATGGCGGGAACTGGTACTGCTCTTTCGTCTGTCATGTCGATTGTCGACATGAACCGTCGGGCCATCCTTCGGGCCCAGCGTGGCGAGGACAACGGAGGGGCTGGTGGAGACTGGTAAAGAATGTTTCGCTGCAATCCTACTCGAAAGTTTTGCGGAGGGAAGGGCGTGTGAGTTGGAAAGTAAAGATGGGGAGCAATTTAAGGCATGCAAGAATGCGTGGTAGAAAAGACGATGGGGAATACCTCCATTGGGTTGTAGGATCGGTTCTGTGTGTAGCACCGATCAGCGCAGAAACTTTCACAGCAGGGAGCATAAACGTTTCTGCTCATTGGTGTGAAATCAGCAGAGACCAAACGGAAAAATCGCTTGCTTTCAGAACCTTACTTCGATAGAACGGCAGGCCTCACCTTTGCGGTGGGGTCTGCCGCAACCTCAATTTTCTGACTTTACAAACTCTTCTTTATTATAAAACACTATTCACGGTTGAGTGAAGTCAATTCCAACGGACTGTTCTTCCAGGTGAGGGCGGGCGGCTAGGCGGCGAAAAGCATGTCGGTGCGCAGCCGGTCACCAAAGACCGGCAGCACCGCCGCCAAGCAGTGGGCAGAAACACCTGTGCATGCCCAACCCGAGTCCAAGGGTTCGCCGACCACCGCAAAATCACCGGGCATGGAGGTGTCCCCCACGCTCACCAGTTACGCTCCTTTCAAGCTGCGCTCTGTCCACAGCAGAGATTGAAGAGGAGTTTTCCTTGAAAGTGTCGCCTACTGCGGCTGTGAAACACATTCCTTCCACCGCTGATCGTGTGTCCTCTGTGTTGCAGCGCAAGCCGCGTATCGAAAATGGCAAGTTCCTGGCGCGGACCCTGCTCGGCGACCCGGTCGAATACGCGGAGCTACTGTCCGCACAGAACACCAAAGTTTATGGTGCTGGCACTGGAAGCTCCTCCCCAGTCGGACCTGGGAGAGCGCGCTTTGCAACTCAGACTGCAACGATGTCCCCTGATACTGTGAAGCCACTGGCGCTTGGCACGACCTCACGGATGTCTACCGCGGGGGTACACCTGCCGCCTGGAACCAGTGGTGACCAGCTGTTTGAGGGTGGAGGACTAGATAAGGAGGATGAGCTGAAGCTAGCGCTGACCATCCTGGGTGATACACGTCGCAAAGAGCGCGACGATAGGTTCTTCACCCCGCCTTTCCCAAGCAGCCGAGATTCTGCATCCAGGCGACAGGGCGCAAGGCTGTGAACATGGGTCGAAGCGCACATCGGAAATGCGATGCACTCAGGAAGTCCATATTGCGGGCGAGTTGACACCCATGGGCGGTGTGGCAGGGTCAAGAAGCTGCAGAGCATGCACGTCTTCCAGCGGTACGATGAGGTGCGGGAGCGTCGCATCCTGACCCGGCATGAGAAACGGCAGGCGGAGTGGGAGACATTTCGGCAGCGCATGATCAAGAGACGTGGACAGGTGGGCAAGAAGCGGGGGGGGCAGTCTGGGCACATGGACCCCGACGAGGCGATCATCCAGCGCGGGCTGCAGCGCGCGGACGAGCTCGTCTTCGACCGCATGGAGTCGTACCGGATGATGCTCGAGGAGAAGGCGCTGCTCGCAAAGGCGACACCCATTGAGAAGCGTCACGGTGGAAACGTCTGGCAGATGTCGTTGCGTGACGCGTGGACAGCTTACATTTCGATTGGCGGGCAGTTCTCGGGGCTCGAGATGCCTGTCGAGGACCGCCCAGAGCTCCAGCCGGAGACCATGTACTCGGTCCGCAAGCCATTTGCAACCACGAGCCTGGCCGAGCGGCGCATACAGCGTATTCGCCGCATTACCCGCGACGATCCGTCCGTCGAGTTTGAGCCGTTCCGAATCGACGTGCTCAAATCGCAGTATAGCGAAGCAATCAAGGTCCTGCAACCCGCGGAGGTCGAATTCGACGATCTTCACATCACAGGTGTTGGCCTCGAGCAGCAGTACGAGTACATGCTCGTCGATGTACAGCGCGAAAAGGCTGAGCGTGAGGAGCAGGAGCGCAAGGAGGCAGAGAAGCGTGCGCGGTCCTCGCAGCGCTTCTCCCAAACCCGCTCCCGCGCCAACACGTCCGATACGTCGGAGACCTCGCGGTCGGCCCGCTCGCAGGGCTCCCAGCTCTCGCGATCAGCGTCGGCTACTCAGACCAACAAGCCCGGCGGCGCCGAAACTGCTGCTATCATTGCTCGTGGGATCGAATTCCAGCCGCACGAACCGGATGAGGACCGCCCGTGCATGCAATTTGAGTCGGACCGCCTGGTGATGGAGGCCAGCACAGGCGAACTCACTGAGGTAACACTCTCGTGCGCCAACATCGGTAACTGTGCAGTCTTTTACAAGTGGGTGCGCTCCAACGACGATCCGCTGCAGCGGTACTTTTCGCTGAAGGACATGGCCGGCTCCATTCTGCCCGGTGATGTCAAGGACTTCGTCTTTACATTCAAGTCGGACATGCCCGGCGCATTTTCGGAAACCTGGAGTTTCCAGGGCCGGCCCAACGTGCAAGACACAGCACACACGGTAACACTGAAGGGCTTCGCGCGATTCGAGGATAAGACAAAGGAAAAACGCGCGCGGCTTGAGATGGACCTGGAGCATTCGCTCAAGATCCACACGGTGGAGGAGGTCATGGACGAGGTGGTCGACCACGTCGGGACGCCGCGTGCCAAGGCGCGCGAGCTCCTCGAAGACCCCGATATGGACCGCCAGGATTTCATCCGCAAGAACAAGGAGGCGCAGATCTACTACTCGAACACGACGCTGAAGCTCTTCCAGTCGCTAGCAGACTCAACGTTCGAGCTACTAGACTTCCCGCGCGAGCTGCGTGAGTGGAACTACTCGCTGGAGTCGCTCAAGACGCTCATCGGGCACATTGACGACGACGGCGAGCGCGAGCGGCACATCATTCAATTCAATGAGATCATGAAGGTCGCGGGCATTCCGCCAACGTCTACCTCCATGTTCAACTCGATTTGCTACGAGCTGGTCGCTGAGCTCGCGGATTCGATCCCTGACCTTGCCGACTCGATTCGCACCAAGCTCGAACTCCCGCGCAAATCGCTCAAGTTCAAGGAGAAGGAGACGCGCGACCTCGTGTACACCATGGACCCGAAGACGATGTCGACGTGGCGCTACGACCCTCATCTCCTGCGCATCGGCGGGCCGCCGGTCCCTTACACAGCTGGCCCACTGGAGGCGTACCCGGAGGAGGAGGTGGTGACGCTGCACAAGACCGTCGACATCGAGGTGTGGGAGCTGGAAGAGGACGAGGCACCAGCAGAGGGCGGGGAGGGCGAGGACTCGCGGCCGCGGCCGCCCGAGCGCGACTCCGAGACGGAGGGTCGCCTGGAGTTTGAGTATCTGCTCCGCCTCAACGACGGCGTGTACCACCAATTTGCGTGCCTCACCGAGCGCCTGGCGCTGCTCAGTGCGGAGGCGGATCTGCGGTCTCAGGTCATCGCGCAAGTTGTTCTCGAGTTGAACGCGGCTGCTTCAGAGGAAGTCCGCACGCTGATCCGTGAGGACAAGATGGACGAAGCGCGCAAGATCGATCCTGCAAAGTACCAGGGGATTGTCGACATCGACATGATCTTCCGCAAGGTGATGGAGGAAGAGCAAGAGCTCCAGTCCTCACAAAAGGCTGCCGAGGCTCGCCGCCAGTCCGCGCGCGATGCAGAGGCCGCCGCCGCCGCATCAGCAGCAGCAGCAGGAGACGCGAGTGTCGGCCCTGGTGTACCCATCTCTGTCGCGGTGCGCTGATCATAGCCCGCAAGGTAGTGTAAAGTGTAGCCCAAAGCGAAAACGCTGAACAATAGAGACAGGTGAGAGATGAGTGTAGGTTCAGCCAATGAGTAAAGAGACGGTAATGCTGGCGGCAAGAGGCGCGATGTGTGAGCACAAGTGTGCTTTCGCAATGCCGTGAACTGAAGTCAAAACCAAGGTACATCGCCTGCGCGGCAATCATGACTCCTGCTGAAGGTAGTTGTGGAAAAATGCAGGTCGCCACGCAGTATCGAATTCGTGGTGAAACATCACACTGTCTCCGAAACGAGCGTCCAGATGTCCTAGGGACAGAGTGCGCGAAGTCAGGCGGCTGATTTCCTGCGACGGCTGATATGATCCCGTGCTGCGCAGTCAGAAGGGGGATGGGTGCATACCGCAGCCTCTGCTTCGGAAAAAGCAATAGGGAAGCATGATCACGATCCCACTCTCAGAGCTGCAGCTGCCCTCCCCCAAGGTCTGACCTGTCCCAGTTCCGAGCCGGCCAGGTCCAACAACTGATACCCGATCCCACGTCTCACGCCGCCCGTCTTCCTCCCCGAACGCTCGACGTACCGTCCCAAGAATGTCGCTCTGGACGCCACGATCTGGCCCGAGAGAGGCGTAATGCGCCAACACGTCCCGCACCATTCCTGGGCCTGATATGTCTAGTACCGGCACGCGCACGCCTGGGTCTGCGGTTGGGGCGCCAAAGAGATCCACCCGCGATTGTGGCGCCTTGGTGGGGCGCGTGCGCTCGAATGCCGTCACTCGCGCCGCGAGCTCCTTGATCGCCCCTGAGACGTGCATCGAGGATGAGTAGCTTGCTTGGACTTTTGGGGACAAATCAGTAGTAGGGGACAGATGGTATCGTCACTGAGGGCGGGTGTTCAACGATACCCTTGATAAAGGGGTGCTTTGGTGTGCATCCGAAGGCCCATTGCAGTGGCGCGCTAGGTGGCGCGGTGATTTCTCCTTCCCATGCGAAGATACAACGACTTCCGACCTCTAATCCTCCACTACTCGACGCACCTCGCTGGTGAACGCGGAGGGCGTCTTCAATGGCGCTGCCGACGGGCCCATCCAAAGTGCTATAAATTGGATCGAGACACCAAATGTCAGCGTCGAGCCACCATCCTCCAAGCAGGTACACTGCTGCAAGCCGATGGAGGTCTGACTTGAGCACGAAGACATCCGTGAGAAGCGGCGCGTCCAGGATGTCTATAGCTTCGCACAATTGTTTTGCTGCGTCCTGATCCTCAATCTGAGTAAAGGGCCGTCAGTAAGGGCTTTCTCGGCTTGTCCCCCCCCGCGTTGCTCGCCCAGCCGAATGACGCCCCCGCCGGCTCGCCGCCGTCCGGCGCCCCGAGGCCGGAGACGCTCGACGAGCGCCGCCGCAGCGCGAGCTTGCGCATCCCTCGGAGGGGAGGCGCTGGGAGGGCCGCACCGTAAAATTCCGGAGAAGGTCCCTGATCATGTCCTGAGCTCGTACGTCGTCGTAATATATCGTAACAGTGTCCGGATTCAGCTGGGCACATCTCGCGACATTCCTACGCGTCCTCTGCATGCTAGACACCTGATCGTCCTCAGGCTGATCTGTGAATAGCTCTTCCGTCGTGAACTTGTGTGAACGGTGCAGCAGCTTCGGTATTACGTACATTGGACCGCCAGACTTTGAAGTTTCTGCTGCTAAAAGCAGACATTCAAGATCTGGACAGAACGCGTGAACGAGGCCATCCTGCTGATGGGTGTCCCAACGCAGCGTATCGAATCCTGTTGTGAGGGATAGCAATGCAAGCAGCCATACCAAACGCGCAGGACCTGCCCATAGTGTGAACCCCTTTGCTGGCAGAATCATTTTTCTGCCCCCATCATGCACTGACTGCAGCGCCCCCAGCTTCCGAAGATTCTCTGAACAAGAAGTCTCTTTACAAAATATGGGAGGGAGCCGGTGTCTGCTGGCTTTTATACGAGATTATTCTATTAAACGTATCTGTCTCTCCTCGTGAGTCTGTGTTTGCGTGGGACCTTTCTTGCTAATGATTGCTTCATTTGCGTTTACGGGACTGTTGTCGAGAACGCATTTGATCTCTCGTTGCATCACGCTGTCTATACCGACTGCGATATCGCGGGGAGCGCTCGTGCTCTCCGACTCTTCTCCTACTCTTCTCCTACTCTTCTCGACATTCCATGTGGCGTGAAGAGCGACGCCTAGTACTCATCCCGCGAGCCGCCGTAGCCGCCGCGCCCAACGCCGCCATAGCCACCGCCATA
>ENA-UOXV01002482-UOXV01002482.1-marine-metagenome-genome-assembly--contig:-NODE-2482-length-24061-cov-4.895651_pt1 | contig 24061 bp, 22 predicted proteins | sample MGYA00238165_ERZ766961 | MGnify/ENA primary metagenome ERZ766961 (study PRJEB28924, sample SAMN03173240) | marine metagenome | biome: Marine; feature: Water; material: Subsurface seawater | place: North...
AGAATTTCTCCTTCGCCTAACCTTTCTGAGGTAGAGGTAGCCATATTGGAAAAGTAATCGTTACTGTTATTTCTGCTCATAGACCGAAAGGCGATGTCGATTGGCAAACCAGCTTCAAGAAGCATCGATATACGTTCCAAAAATAATGGCAGATTCTTTTTGGGGTTTTCAGTTAAATTCCGTTTAATGCCGAATTTCTTTTTTATCAAATCGATCCCATAATGCTGACACATTCCTCAATACTTGTTTCTCCTGCTAAGATATTAGTTTTAATAGAAGCCACTAAAGTGTTATCGGTTTCTTGACTGTAATCCCGATAGGTCTGGCGGCTTGCATTGCTAATATGTTTACGAATATCGTCATTTAATTCCAGAAGTTCTGTTACAACTATGCGACCGCTGTAGCCCGTTTGATAGCATGATGAGCAACCATTAGGGCGATTGATTGGACTGTCAACTTTCAAGTTAAACTCTTTACTTTCCGCAATAGTAACAGATCCTGGGCTTTTACACTTAGGGCAGAGGCGCCTGACTAACCTTTGTCCAATGATTGCTCTTACAGCTGCGTTGATTAAGAAAGGTTCTAGACCCATATCGAGCAGTCGATTTAAAGCCCCTAAAGCACTGTTGGTGTGTAACGTTGATAAAACGAGATGCCCCGTTAATGCTGATTGGGTAGCAAGCCTTGCGGTCTCCTCATCCCTTATCTCGCCAACCATTATTACGTCAGGATCTTGCCTTAATACGGATCTTAACAGATTTGCAAAATTGAGGCCTGCCTTTGGATTTATTTGTATTTGATTAATGTTTTCGAGCCGATATTCTATTGGATCCTCAAGTGTAATTATTTTTTGTTCAATAAGATTAAGTTCTTTTAATGCAGCGTAGAGCGTGGTTGTTTTTCCACTTCCGGTTGGTCCAGTCGTGAGGATCATGCCATGAGGAGCTCGCAGAAGTTGACGTAACGCATATAGGGGCTGGGGCGTAAAGCCGAGCGCTTCTAAATTCTTTGGACCCCTCTCCGGGTCAAGAAAGCGCAAAACAACACTCTCGCCATTTATAGTGGGTATTGTGGAAATACGAATATCTATGGATCTACCACCTATATTTACGCTCGTGCGACCGTCCTGTGGTAATCGCTTTTCTGCGATGTTTAAGTTGGCTAGTATTTTTATACGACTAATGAGCATTTCTCTTAGGTACATTGGTGGGGCATTACCTAGCTCAAGCAATTTTCCATCGACCCTGTAGCGTAATCGTAAGCCCGAAGTTGATGCTTCTATATGCAGATCAGAGGCTTTATTGAGTACGGCAGTATTAACTAATTGGTCAAACAATTGAATTGCAGGCGAATTTCTCCCAATAGCATCACCATTGGTTTCTTCGAATGCTAATTTGGCTGGTAGCTTCTGATTTATCTTATTATAAAGCCGATCAAATGCTCGATCTAAGTCAGCCGGATTGGCTAACTCTAGATTTATATCTTTATTAACTAGTAGCTTAATCGATTGCAGAGACATGTTATCCAGCGGGTCCGATATTGCAAAAGTTATTGAGGCATCATCTTCTCTAATAGGAAGAATACGCTTTTGGCGGAGGAACGAAATATTAGCCCCCCCTGCTTTCAGTGCATGTTTTGGGAAGTCTTGGACGGTTGCAACAGGTAAATCAAGATATTTTGCTAAGAGCTTAAGCATATCCGAATCTCCAATAATCCCAGCAGCAACTAATTCACGGTCTGGTCGGTCACTTTCCATGAATTGCGAGCTATCGATAGTGCTTGTGTCATTCAATAGTCCTTCTTCTTTGATAATCGAAAGAAGCCGTTTCAAGTCAACCATATTATTCCCCGTGATTATTTCTAAAAATATACATTAGGGTTTAAGAGTTTCCTTTTATTGAATAGTAATTCATTTTAAAACTTAAATAGAGTGTGGTAAATGATAGTGATAGTAATTATTTAAAAATAGCGTTTTTAATATCATTTGGTTAGTCTTTCGCATGTAGAATGGTTTAACTGGAATATTTTTTAGATAGATTGACATGAAAATGAGTGATGTTTATTCAGAAAAATCATATGGGGCAGATGACGTAGGGTTCGGTGAGAAGTTAGGAATCCTTGTGGTTGACTTCCAAAAGAGTTTTACCGACCGCAGGTTTACTATGGGTGGAAGTGACCGGATTGATCGGTCTGTTGAGAAAACTGCGACACTATTAAAGATAGCGCGTGAAAAAAATATACCAGTGGCTAGCTGTTTTGTTGCTTATCCTAATGTTGACTCAATGCCATATTGGAAAGTGGGAGTAATCAAAGAGACGTTGTTCGAAGGATCGGAAGCGGTTGAACTTGATCCAAGAATAGCGGATCACAATTACGATTTCGTATTCCAGAAAGTTGGCGCATCGGCTTTCTTTATGACACCATGTTCCGCTTTTTTCACTAAACATCGGGTTGATACAATCGCTGTAACAGGCTGCGTAACTAGCGGATGTGTTCGAGCATCAGCAGTTGATTCTTTCCAATTTGGTTTCAGGACAATGCTCGTGGACGATTGCTCCGGTGACCATGACGAACGGCCACATCAAGATACTTTACGTGATGTGGGTAGGCGGTATGCCGACGTGGTTCAGAGCGAAGACGTTATCCAATATATCATGAGTAACCAGTAGTTCTGCGAGTAAAGATTCGTGTGGGAATAGAAGGGCGCTGACTACCTTTGACCATAGAAAGTTGAGTATGCCGTATCCTTAGCTTGCCCGAAGAAGCATCACGGCAAAATATCGGCGGTTGTCATTCCATGCCTTGACAGGAGACAGCCCTGCTTTGCTAGCTAAAGCTTTGAAATCTGTCTCAGTGAATTTGTAACAGTTTTCAGTGTGTATTGTTTCTTTTTCCATAAACTGGAAAACTGTATTTTTGATGCTTACAGATTGATTTGTTTGACTTTCCAAATGCATCTCGATCCGGCCCTCTTTTTCGTTATACCGGGCAATGTGCTTGAAGGATTGAATATCAAAATTTCCTCCCAACTCAGTATTTATTCGATGGAGGATATTTTTGTTAAACGTTTCTGTGATACCCGCTTTATCGTCGTAAGCCGCTACTAAGGTCTCCGTCTGTTTCTTCAAATCAAATCCGATCAATAACAGACCGCCAGGTCCAATTGTATCTGTAACTCCCTGTAGGAAACTAATCGCCAAATCGGGCTCAAAATTACCAATAGTTGACCCAGGAAAAAATGCCACTCGGTTTGCTGGGGCGGGAGAAAGTTTTGGAATGGAGATTGGTTTTGTAAAATCAGCCGGAATTGGTATTATTTTCAGATCAGGATACATAGTTTGGAGTTCTGCAGTTGCTTCAATTAGTTGATCTTTAGAAATATCAACTGGGATTATCCCTGCCGGGTTCTCTAATACGTTTAGTAAGATTTGAATCTTCTCTAGCGCACCAGAGCCATATTCTATGAGAGCCACATTATCGCCTATTTCCGATGCAATATCTTTTGCGTTCAGTTTGAGGATCTCAATTTCTGTTCGGGTAGGATAATATTCTGGTGTTTTACAAATTTCAGTAAATAACTCCGCACCTCTATTGTCGTAAAAATATTTTGGCTTAAGGGTTTTAGGTTTTTGATTCAGCCCGTCAATAACGTCTGTTAAAAATTCGTTATTGATAATCTCAACGTTGAGATTTCTTTTATCTCTCAATTTCATTCTCCAGAGTTTTATATATCTTTAGCTAGTCGCAAACCGGAGAATTGCCACCTGTCGTGCGGATAGAAAAAATTTCTATATGTAGGTCGAATATGAGATTTAGGTGTGCCACATGACCCACCCCTCAGGATCATTTGTCCAGACATAAACTTTCCATTGTATTCTCCCACAGCACCCGTTGCTATTTTAAAACCCAGATATGGCGTGTAAGCACTAGCCGTCCAGTCCCACACATCGCCGTAAGCCTGACTTAGTCCTGTTTCTTGTGCTGGCAAGGGATGGAAGGCCTCATTTTCTAAAAAATTTCCTGACAAATGGCAAGTTCGTGCGGTGTTTTCCCATTCAGCTTCTGTTGGTAACCTGCAACCAGCCCATCTAGCGTAAGCATCAGCCTCAAAATAACTAATATGGCACACGGGGGTATCTGGATTAACCTGTCTCAGGCCGCTCATTGTGAACAAATGCTAATCGCCATCTTTTTGTTCCCAATAAAGAGGAGCCAGCCAAGCCATTCCACGGCAGTGAGACCAGCCATCGGAAAGCCAAAATTCAGATCGTCTATACCCACCATCTTCAATAAAATTGAAGAACTCCGCATTGGTGATTGGCCGGGATGCAAGTTCACCTGGTTCCACCCAAACTTTATGTGCGGGACCTTCGCAATCAAATATAAATTCATCACTGTTTGAACCTACTTCAATCAGCCCGCCATTAAACCTTAACCACTGCAGGTCACGCGACGGAGTGGCTTCCCACGGTTTTGCAGGATTGTAGATAGGGTTTAGAGGATTATAGCTAAGTGTGTATTTGATATCCGTGAGTATTAACTCTTGGTGTTGTTGTTCGTGATTTATTCCTAATTCAAGTAGGGATAACTTCTCGTGTTCTGGGTCATTTTCAAGATAATTGATCATCGAATTATCAATGTGAGATCGGTAGGCATATACCTCATCTATAGAGGGCCGGGTGAGAAGTCCTCGCATGTTTCGCGCATGCCTTTTATCTATCTGTTCGTAACATGAATTAAATAAAAAATTAAAATTGGTATTAAATTCTTCGTAAGCAGGTAAATAAGGCTTGAGAATGAAAGTTTCAAAAAACCAAGTAGTATGAGCTAAGTGCCATTTTGTCGGACTAGTGTCAGCCATAGCTTGTACGCATTGATCCTCTGCGCTAAGACCATGTACTAAGAATTCAGTTTGTTTTCTAACCTTTAAGAAAGAGTTGGCTATGGCTTCTAGCCGACTTTCTTGTTGTTCCGTTTTAGGCGTTAACTGCATTAGTATGTGTTGTCCCCAATTTTTTCAGTAGGCAACATACATGGTGCTTTTTAATCGTGCTAGAGTGTAAGACTAAGATTTACTTAATAGGTCAGTTTTAATTAAGACTGCCCAGAAGCCCCCATGATGACATCGTATTGATCATCAGGCACATAAAAATACGACCCAGGCCGGAAATCATAACCTAGGTCGCCGAGCAGTCGCCGTTGTCGGGGTGTCGCTTGATGAACCACTTCGGGTGTATCCTTAAAATCGTAGCATCGCATGAACATTTGACAGTAATTATAAAGGAGGGTTTTACGAGCCTGGCCGGAATTATTTGCTGCGGGTCCATGCCATAATGCGTGCGAAAATATATAACAGTCGCCAGCTTTCCCGTTAAGTTGAACTGCCCCTGGAGTGTTAGGGCCCACCGGTGGATCTTGGTCAAACTGAATCGGTCTCATATGACTGCCGGGGAAGACTGTAAAATTACCACAGTCAGAGCCATCTACGTCTGACAAAAGGTACATTGCCTTGACGGCAATTGGGCGACTTGTTTCAGTGACACGTATTTCCCGCTGCCCTTCGCCTCCATCTGTATGGGTATAACCAGGGAAACCATCCCCAGATGCTCTAACAATAGCTTGCGACATACTGAAAATGATATTAGGTCCCATTATGTCGACGATCAGATCAAAAACCTCTTTTCTATCGATGAGGTCTACAAAAGCCTGGTTGTATGGAAGAATATCGCGCCTATCCATAAAAGCTTCTGTGTTTTGATCAGCGCATTTGTCCACCCACCCATAGTGGCCTCTCGGTAACATTCCTGAAATAGGCTCCCACCCAGGTAACGGCCGAAAACGATCTATCTCATTCGAGTAGAACTCAACCTCCGCGGAGCTAAGTGCTCCTTCAATACATAGATAGCCGTCTACGGCCCATTGGATCTTCTGCGTGTCAGTAAGTTTTTGCATCATTTCCACCTCTTCAAAAAAAACAGGAAAATAGGAATACCTTATCATATAAATTTCTAGGATGAGGGTGTTACAAAGTTAATGAAAGCGCAATGAATCATAGGAGTTTCCGTGGAGATTTCACAATTGTGTGATTCAATAACTATTTAATTGCTAATGTGATCTTAAACATAGAAATGGAGAGTCCCTCTGTTATCTTGTGTCAGTTTAGTCAACTATTAAAGAAATATTTATATCCCGAGTGTAAATTTCTTAAGATTATAGTGCTGAGGATACGTTGTTATGGAGACTGGAAAAATATTGCAGGCGACGCCGAGGATTGTGGATCAAAATAAACGTGAAGAGTATTTTCAAAAAGGTTTTGTTACTTTGGAAAATATAATTCCGATGGATTGGTTGGCTAGGCTTTCTGATTGTTCTGAAAGCTTATTAAATGATAGTCGCGTTATCCAAGAATCAAATGATGCTTATGACTTGGGGCCTAATCACAGCAGAGACCAACCACATGTCCGTAGGTTGAAGGCACTTGTTGATCGCGATCCACTTTTTTGGGAGTTTGCGTCTGAGTCTATCATGGGAGATATAGCCGCTGATTTGGTAGGCGCAGATGTAAAGTTTCATAGCTCAAAATTAAACTATAAATGGCCTGGTAGTGGGGAGATTGTTAAATGGCATCAGGATATCCCAGCTTGGCCTCATACTAACTATAGTCCTGTCACACTTGGTGTATATTTGGAAGACGTTACTGCTTTAGAAGGCCCGCTCCTTTGCATCCCCAAGAGCCATGAGGGACCACTTTATTTTCATACTGATCTAAATGGTCAATGGACCGGTAGTATTAGCAAAAAAGATATGGGTAGTATCGACCTAAATAGTGCCGAGGAATTGATTGGAGTTTCGGGTACTGTAGTGGCAATAAATTGTCGAACAATTCATAGTTCCGCGGAAAATTTTTCTAAAAAAGTTAGGCCAGTGGCTTTATTTGTTTACAGCTCAGCTGATGCTTTTGCCTGGATGCCTCAACCAACGCCAACATTCAAAACGGGAGAGATTATTCGCGGATCACCAGCACGTATGGCTCATTTGGATTCTCGACCTTGTCCTGTCCCTCCAGATTGGAAAATACAGGGTTATAATTCCATCTTTTCCGCTCAGAAGGCAGATTAAAGTCGAATCACATAACTTAGTTAACAATCATTTTAGGAATTAGTGGTGGAGAGAATAGGAACATGAAGTTATCAATCGAAGATGCTCAAAATTTAGTTGTAGAAGTTATGCAAAATTATGGCTACAACAAAGAATACGCGCAGATAATAGGCAATCATATAATAGATTGTGAGTTACGCGGGCTCGCTTATGGCGGGATGGCTAGAATCGTCAGTATCACGGAAAGATTGGACCGAACCGGGGCACCGGAAAGATTGGTAGAAACAGTTCACGAGACACCAGTATCTGCTAAACTTAATGGACATGATAATTTGGGTTACGTGGTTGCTCTAAAAGCAACAGAGATGGCCATCGAAAAAGCAAGTAAATTAGGAATATCTTTAGTTGGGGCCAATGATACATGGTACACAGGGATGTTATCGTATTTTTCTGAAATCGCGGCTGCCCGAGGAATGGTTACTATTATTGCGTCGAATGCGACGCCCTGGGTAGCGCCTCATGGGGCCGTCGATGGGCGCTTTGGAACTAACCCGGTTTGTTTTGGCTTTCCAAGCGAAGGAGACCCGGTGATCTGGGATATTGGCACCTCTTCTATTATGCATGCAGAAGTCATGTTAGCACGCCGTCTTGGGCAGAAAATTGGGGATGGACTTGCATTTGATGCTACAGGAAACCCTACTCAAGACCCAGAAGCTGCATTAGAAGGGGCTTTTACCCCCTGGGGTGGACACAAGGGAGCGGGACTTGGAATGATCGTTCAAATGCTTGGTATATTGGCAGGTTCTCCCGTAGAGCCTCCAGACTTGGCGAACTTTGGTTTTCTTATTGTTGCTATGAAACCTGATTTATTAATGCCTGAGCCTGAATATAGACGCAAGGTATCCGCTTATGCAGATTATGTTCGAAGTGCCCGGCCCGTTAGTGGAGGTGAGGCGGTAAGGATGCCTTTTGAACGGTCTGCAAGAGTTCGCCGTCGCAGACTAGAGGAAAACAAAATCGAGGTTAATGATCTGGTTTATAAAAGATTAAATAATATTATTAATTAATAACAATCATTGCAGATTTATATCTGAACGCGGATAGAATTGTATGAGGTTGATAAGGTACAGTATCATGCAATAGAAAATGAACTGAATACGATTTAATTTTTTAACTGAGGATCAATAGATGACAGGACTTTATTACGAACAATTTGATATAGGCATGGAGTTTAAGCATTCCTTAACACGAACCGTCACAGAGTCGGATAATCTACTCTTTTGCGCTATGACGCATAATCCTCAGCCACTTCACTTGGATGAAGAATTTTGTAAAGGTACTGAATATGGTCAGCGTATTGTTAATAGCCTATTTACTTTGGGATTAGTGATTGGAGTGTCTGTTGGGGATACTACCTTGGGGACGACGTTAGGTAACTTGGGTATGACGGACACCCGGTTTGCGAACCCTGTTTTCCATGGAGATACAATAAGGTCTATTACGAAAGTAAGAGAGAAACGAGAGTCAAAATCGAGGTCAAATGCAGGTTTGGTAATTTTTGAGCATTACGGTTTCAATCAACGTGACGAAGAGGTCGCCTTTTGTGTCCGTACAGCTTTTATGATGAAGACGCCGTCATGATTATAAGGTCGTGGTTATTCGTGCCTGGAGATTCTGAGCGAAAGCTTGAGAAAGCGAAGGATAATCCGGCTGATGCTTTGATACTGGATTTAGAGGACTCGGTTTCGGATGAGCGGCAAGAATTAGCGCGGCAGATGGTGAGAGATTATTTAATCGACCGTAAAGACAGATCACGTCAACAGCTTTGGGTCCGTATTAATCCGCTAGATACGGACTTATCTCTGCCAGACTTAGCCGCTATTATGCCTGGGGCTCCGGACGGAATTTGCTTGCCAAAAGTTTATTCAGCGGAAGATGTGAACACTTTAGCCAACTATTTGTCTGCGCTAGAGGCAAGGGAGGGGTTAGAACTAGGTTCTACAAAAATACTTGTAGTCGCAACTGAAACAGCGGCATCCATTTTAAGTTTTCATACCTATTTAGAAGGCGTAACAGATCGTATGACTGCGATTACGTGGGGAGCGGAGGATTTATCTGCAGCTTTAGGAGCTAGCGATAATATGCACCCAACTTCTGGAGGGTATGATGATCCATATCTATTGGCCAAATCATTATGTTTGGCCGCAGCGAGGGCTGTCGATGTTCAACCTGTTGGGGTGGTCTATGTTAACTATAAGGATGTAGATGGGCTCGAGAGTGATTGTTTTAATGACCGGAAATCAGGGTTTATTGGGAAAATTGCGATTCACCCAGCTCAGTCTGCTATTATAAATAAGACATTTACACCGTCTGAAGATGAAATAGCCTATGCAAACAAAGTTGTCTCGGTGTTTGAAGAAAACCCAGGCCTCGGGGTTGTTGGCCTAGATGGAAAAATGCTGGATATGCCGCACTTGAAGCAGGCACGAAACGTATTATCCGTTGCAACCGAAATAGCCGAGCGTGAGAAGTTATAGAGAGCGGACAAACCAGTTTAGGATATTGTCGCTTGTCCTTCTTCCTGCTGTGCCGCAAAAATTGAGTCATAACCCCCTGACCAATCAGGAGGTAAGGGGCACGGATCTGCGTCAAACTCAGCCCATCGCGCAGGGTGACCTCGAACTAAATTAAGTGCCTGCTTGCATGGCGCAGGATGAGATGTGATTGGTAGAGCATCTGCCGATGAAAAGGCATTGATTAGTAGTGGTCGCGATCTACTCGAATTATTTGGCATGGAGGCATGAACCGTTCGGCAATGATGAATAGTGATCGTTCCAGCTTGACCTCTCATCCACCCAGCTGTTTCCATGGGTAAATTAGCGGCCTCTTTATCCGGCATTGCTCCAACCCATTCATTTTTTTCATTATAGTGACTATAAATGGGCCCATTCTGGCTCCCAGGAATTGCTCCCATAGGGCCCATTTCATCATCAACATCATTCATATAAAGACCAATGGCCAAGACTGAATAATTTGTGTGAGGGTAAAACGGAATGTCTTGGTGCCATTTCACTTCTTCGCCGCCGCCAGACCATTTAAAGTTTAATTTTGAATGATGAAATATAACATCAGGCCCAAGTAGGTCTTCAGCTACGTCAACAATTGGTCCCTTACTGGCAAACTCCCAATAGGTTTCGTGATGCGATACCGGGCTTGTTAGTCTGCGAAGCCGCGGATCGTCGGGTTTATGTCCTGTATCCAAATCAAATTTTGAATCTGATTTTGTGTAAGCGCGGCTTTCATCTATAAATTCATTTGTCACGGCCCATAAGCGGTTTAGCCATTCGTCGCTTATAAACTTTTCCAGTACGAGGTAACCATCTTTGAAATAAGAATCACGCTGTGAGTTTGATAAGACTTTTGGCTTCTGGGAGAGAATTTTTTCTATTTTCATAATTATTTCTCCAGTCCATCCAAATCAATTAGATTAGCAGAATTATTATAGGTTGAATAAAAACATGTAAGTCAATGAGTTTAAAATCTTTAATGTGATCAATAAAATGTTTACGGTCTAAACTCTTCCTTTTCAGTTCCGTCGTAATAAGTAGCTAACTGTCTTTCCGTTGCATCTTTATGCGCTGCTAAAGCTTCCAACGAAAGGTCATCAACCGGTTCCTTTTCTAAATCAAAGTTAAAATATGCATCTGTTCCTCTGACTAGCATTGCTGAATCTCGTATTTTCAGCTGTTTGACGTATGTTGGTATATATCTAATCGCCAGTCCAATGCGGCGATGATTTGTAGTATTTGGTGCGGAACCATGCGCTGCTCGTATATGATGCAGAGATATTTCTCCCGCTTTGAGGGGGGCGTAGACGCCATCTTCCTCATTTATATCAATAGAAATTTCCTGCCCCCGGGTGAGCAAATTATTACTATTGAACGTATCTTTGTGTTCTATTTGCTCCCACTGGTGACTGCCTAATAAAAACTTCATAGCGCCACTCTCTATAGGTGCATCCGACATAGCAAACCAAGCTGTAACTACATCTGCTGGCTCCAGCCCCCAATATGTTGAGTCCTGATGCCAAGAAACAAAACTTGGATCATTTGCTTCTTTAATAAAAAAGTTTGTCGTCCAACACATTATATTGGGACCAATTAAATCTTCGACGGCATCTAACATTTTGGGGTTTCGGATTATTTCATTTGCCCAGGTAAATAAAAGGTGGACCTTATGTCGCCATTCTTTTTGAATTGAACCACCACTATTTTCCTCATACTGTTCTAAACTGACTTGTAATTTAAGGGCTTCAGCCTCGCTCATCACTTTTATCGGAAAAAGTAGTCCGTCTTTTTGATAAACCGCAATCTGTTCTTTCGTAAGCAGTTTAGGCATTTTATCATCCTCACTCAATTTGAGATAAGTCTATTATTCTTAACATGCTTGGATATTTGATTTAGTTTTTATAGACTAATTTTTTTGAAATGCGCATAAAAATCAAAAGCAGTTTTAGAATTTAGGTCAGAATTAATATATGGTTGATATGTTACAGGTTGATAAAGGTGCGCGAGGTTATGTCATTGCGGGTAGGTGATAGAGTTCCTAACTTTCAATTACCATCTAAAGATGGTTTAAAAAGGATATTCTATTTCGAAGTAAAAGGTGGTCCAATTATTCTATTGATAGCTCGTGGACCCACCGCAGTTATTAATCACTGTTTCGCCGAGCTAGCTTCATGTAAGGAATTCATTGATGGTCATGGAGGCCAAGTCTTTGGCATTACAGATGATTGTTCAAAAGTTATAGAAAATGTATCACCCACAATAATATTTGAAGACGCAGAAGGACGGTTGAGCGATCTATTAATGGCTGTACCTAATGGAAATCCGAGTAACTTAAAGATATTGATATTGGATCCTAATCAAAGGGTCCTCGCGCAATTCTTAATAAATGAGCCTAGACGAGACATTAATGCTTCTATGAAGGCTTTGGATCGTATTCTTAATACTCCACGACCTCCGGCCACGACCATACAATATGGAGCACCGGCTTTGTTGATGGATAATCTAATAGATGAAAATTTGTGCAGTCGTCTTATTGAAGGTTGGAAAAGTGATCATCAAGAAGGTCAGGTAAATAATGGGAAAAGTAATGCACCTGACGCATCCATAAAAAAGAATAGAGAGCATGTAGTAAGAGACCTGGATTTGCGTCGGGAGATAGCCAGTACAATTGGGCCTAGAATTATGCCTGAATTAGCAAAAGCCTTCAACTTTGAACAACGCTTAAGGTTCGAAGCTTTCACTATATTATCTTATTCGGATAACCGTGCAGATTTCTTTGCTCCACATAGGGATAATCTCCGGGAAACACAAAAACGGCGGTTTGCCATGTCCCTGAATCTCAATGACGGTTACGAGGGTGGCGAATTATGGTTTCCAGAATATGGTAAACATAAATATCTGCCAGCCGCAGGATCTGGCGTTATATTTTCCTGTAGCCTGTTACATGAGGCTCTCCCCGTAACCAAAGGTCAGCGATGGGTAATGGTAACATTCATGTGTGATTAGTCAAAAACTGTTTCCATATAATGGGTTGCATCGACAACAGCCTCTATAACGGTTGGTCCGTCTGCCTTCAGTGCTTTTTCTAGTGCATCCTTCAATTCTGCCTCATCACGGACACCTATCGCTGGAACTCCAAAGTAGTGTGCGGGTGGGACTTCGTAATGGTCCATTTCCACCTGAGAACCGTATTGGGCATATTGCCGTTTTTCCTGTTTTATTTGTATCAAGGACAGCCATCTGTCATCTAATACGACTACAGGGATAGCCAAACCTTGCCGTCTGGCGGTTGCTAATTCGCCCACAGTCATTTGAAAGCAACCGTCGCCGATTAAACAAACAACGGGTAAATCGGGTCGAGCAATTTTGGCGGCAATGGCTCCTGGCAGGCCGATTCCCATAGATGACCAACCATTAGTTACATGACAGGTTTTTGGGCTATGGGCTTTCCACTGACTAGCGATTTGGTGGGTGTGTGCCCCAACATCGTAGCTAACAATGCCATTTTTTGGCAATGTTTCACGAACTATATCGATCGCTCGATGGGGTGTAAAGTTTTGTGAAGGTGGACGTAAAGCTGTGTTGAATTCACGTAGGTGTTCCGAAAGTTCTTTTCCGGTCCAAGTATTTTGTTCCACTGGTTGTTTTAGAAAATATTCAAGTGAGGCGGTTATATTTCCAGTCACTGTGCCAACCAGATTGACGGATTGAGCAATATCGGGATCTTCAATATCAATGGACAATAATGGTGTATTTCCTACCCAAGCCTCGTATTCTACCTCAATTGTATCAAATCCTAAGCCTATAACCAGGTCTGCTGATTGTATGAATTTGCGTTGGATTTGACGTCGCCCTCTTTCTATGCAGCCTGCATTCATGGGATGATCTTCATCAATCATGCCTTTTGCCATGGTTGAGCTTAAAAAAGGTATCCCGTGATGCTCCACAAACGCTCTCAAAAGTTCTGGTTTTTCCATTCGCATAGCGGACGACCCAAGAACTACAAGTGGTCTGTCAGCCTGCGATATTAGAGATTTTGCTTTAACTAAATTACCTTCATTTGTTTCTGCTGGTCTATGCATCACTTTGATTGGTCCGTTGGCATCACCAATTGCTGGTGCTAAAGAAACATCTTCAGGAAGATCTATGTGAACAGGGCCCATTGGTTCTGTCAGCGCAATTGTTAGCGCTTTTTCCATTATTTCAGCCACATTATCATGGGTAGCGGCAAACGAAGCTTTTGTTATCGGCGCAAAAAGGGCATGATGATCTATCCACATCTGAATTCGGCGACCTAGTTGAGGTGTATTTAAATTACATGTGACAGCAATCATTGGGGATCTGTCCAGGTAAGCACTGCCAACACCTGTCGCAAGATTGGTTGCTCCTGGTCCCAAAGTTGCTATACAAAAACCGGGCTTACCTGTCATCCGTCCCATCACATCTGCTGCAAAAGATGCGGATCCCTCGTGTGCAGTAAGGACAAACTCCATACCGCCTAATCTCATCGACTCTATTAATGGCAAGACATTTCCGCTTGGAATTCCGAACCCATGCGTGACACCGGCCTGCTGAAGACATTTTACGATGAGGTCTGAATTATTCATTTATGGGCTCCAACTAAGTCAATTTATTTTTTGGTTGTAAACTTATTCTGAACTTTTCCCAAACCAAATCGTTGGTTTAGTTAATGTCGCGAGAAGAAACAACAATAGTACGCCGCCTGCAAGCACAAAGATTTGTTGGAAGCTTTTATTAAAAATTTCATCTGGATTGATACCTGTTTCTTGATTTATTTTATTTAACCAAGCAAACCCTAGGGTAAGCATAGAGACGCCAGATACTACCCCTATAGTCCTTGTGAGCATAACTATGCTGCCGCTTACACCTCGCTGACTAGCTGGCAGTAAGCCGGTGACAATAAAAAGGTAAGACGACTGAAATAGTCCAGTTCCAATACCTTGTAAGAATATAGCTAAAATCATCCAAAACAAGCCTGTTGAGGGATCAGTATAACCGATTAGAGATAGGCCGATACCTGTTATAAGTATTCCCAAAAAACTGATGTAATTAGACTTCAAAGCACCGATTAACCTTCCTGATATTAAACCGGCTATACTAGCACCAATAAATCCAACAGATAAAATAAAGCCTGCTTCGTTCGTAGATATGGTAGAGGTTTTATAGAGCAAAAAAGGAATTATTAAGATAACAGAAAAAGTCATTGAATAGAGAAGGCAACTTGCAAGATTAATAACTACGAAATTAATATTACTGAATATTTTAAGGTCGAGAATCGGGTCGTTAGCCCGTCTTTCCTGTCTTACAAAGACATAAATAGAGATCATAGCTGCGCTTGCATAAATCAATACAGGCCAGAAGCCTTGGCGTTCGACACTGTGAAATTGGTTTATTGTTAAGAGGCATGCTACTAAAAAACATACTAAACTTATAGCTCCAACCCAATCGAATTTTGTTTGTTTGGGATCTATTCGTTTGTTCGGTATGAATAATACGAGTATCAGCGATAGAAAAGAGATTGGAATTCTGAACCAGAAGACGGCCCTCCAATCAAACAAGTTGATCAATACACCTCCTATAATAGGTCCTAGTAGGCCCCCAAGGGCAAAAAATAATGTAAATAAACCTACGGCATAAGCCCGTTTTTCTTCAGGGTATAGTGCGATCATCATTGCTGGCGCCACGCTTGTGACCAGACCTATCCCCACCCCCTGCAGGAATCGGAAAAATAATAATAAATTAAAACTATCTGCGGTTGATATTAATAACAGAGCAAAAATACTTGCAATAAGTCCAATGCAAAAAATTCTTCGTTGTCCATATAAGTCGCCTAATTTGCCAAAAATTAGCATTAAACTTGCGTAGGTTAAAACGTAACAAATTACTACCCACTGGGTCATCTCCATAGGTTCATTAAAATCTGTGACGATATGGGGAAACGCTATATTGACAGATGTATCAAGCGGTCCAATCATAACGCCGGTACTTATACTTGATAATCCGATATACCTTGCTAAAGGTTGGCTCATAGTATGTCTGACCAGTGTATGTTTCATTTTGAATAAAGAAGTAGTTTAATAAAGTGAAAACTTTTAGAAATTTTGTTTTAACAACAGTACTTGGTATAACCTGAAGTTAAAACTTTAATAGTTAGGATGGTTTTGATGACTGAGGAAATTTATCCGGTAGAACTAATAGCCCCCGATATAGAAGCGTATAGAAAAGGTAACATTGGAATAGAGTTTGTGACTTCCTTTGATAGTGGCAAGCCGGGGCCACATGTCATGATCAATGCGGTTACTCATGGAAATGAAATTTGTGGGGCCATTGCACTTGATTATTTATTTAAAGCTAACGTCAGACCTGCGCAGGGCAAACTTACTTTGGGCTTCATAAATCACCTTGCCTATTCGAATTTTGATCCAAACAATCCTGGACCATCCAGATTTGTTGACGAAGATTTCAATAGAGTATGGGTCGAAGAACGACTTGAAGGGTTAGAGGTCACGGCGGAGTTGCGGCGCGCGCGCGAGTTACGGCCAGTTTTTGATTCAGTAGATTTATTGCTCGATATTCATTCAATGGGAACGTACTCTAAGCCATTAATGATTTGTAATGGGTTAAACAAAGAGAGAAATTTTACAAAAAAAGTAAATTTTCCTGCTCATATTATGTGTGGTTCAGGTCATATAATTGGAAAAAGATTAATAGAATACACACCCTTTAATGATGATCTAAACAACAAAGTTGCTTTATTAGTCGAGGCAGGTCAGCACTGGGCTAAGGGTACAGAGATCGCTTCGTTAGATACGGCACTTCATTTTTTGCGGGCTAGTGGTATCGTAGATCCCAATTTTGTTGAACTTCACTTGTCTAAAGAAGGAAAAAACCCTCCAGTTGCTGAAATGTGGGATGTCACAGATGGGGTCACGGCAGTTACTGATAATTTCAAGTTTATAAAACCATTTGTCGGAATGGAAATCATTCCTAAAGCTGGTACCGTAATAGCCAACGATGGAAATGTAGAAATTAAAACATCATATAACGACTGTCTTCTTATGATGCCAAATCATCGTCCAGGTGCGGGGGTCCGAAAACTCAGATTGTGTAAACGGGCCTGAGCGATAACCTTAACGCACTGTCAATATATGCGCGGATCCTCTTTCGTCTGTGATATAAGTTTTACTACTATGCGGTATTTGTGGAGAGATTATAGATTTATAAGCAAGTTAATTATTTTGTGCTATCTTCTAGGTGATTAAATCTCAAGAGCAGAAATGGGATGGACGTGAAGCTTTGGCAGAGGTTGATCATCTTAAAAACTAATGTGATCTGAACATAGGAGTTGAATTTTAGAAGAAACAAGGGGGTCGGTGTGGTTAAAGGATTACTAATAGCATCTTTTGATTTTACGGAAGCTTACGAGGATGAGTTCCATGATTGGTATGATTTAGAACATATACCCGAACGTCAGAAAATCCCGGGTTTTGGCAGTTGTGAGCGATGGATCGGGGTGGGCAATTCTAAACATGCGATAGCCACGTATGACTTGGATGCAATTAGGGTTCTAAGAGAGCCAGCTTATAAGTCTATTGCCTATGATAATTTATCTCCATGGTCGAAAAGGGTTACTGCAAAATGTGCGCGTATTCTGCGTTTTGAGGGGACACAAATTCTACCAGGAGATGAGCCGGCCCCTGATGCATCTGGTGGTTTATTAATGGTTGCAATAAACGTCGCCAACGAAAAAGAGGATGATTTTAATGCCTGGTATACCGAAGAACATATTCCCGCTCTATTAAAGGTTCCCGGGGTTCTTTCAGCCAGGCGTTACAAATCTTGTGAAGGCACTCATCGATATGTTGCTATTTATCATCTTCTGAAACCTGAAGTAACGAAGACCGATGCATGGTCGAACGCAATCAACACTCCTTGGAGTTCACGAATTAGACCTCATTTCCAAAATAGGATCAGAGTTTTAGCCAGAAAATACGAACGATCTATTTAATATTCATGGGTGGATTCGATTTTTAGTAATGGAGCATTTGTGGATAGCAATAGTATTAGTAGCAGCGGCACTACAAACTGCAAGAAATGCGGGTCAAAAATATCTCAGTGGACATTTATCTGCCCTTTCAGCTACATGGATCCGCTTTGTTTTCGGACTGCCATTCGCCCTTGTGTATCTGTTTTTAATAACAACCAATACATCTTTTGAATTTGATATATTTAATTTAGGATTTTTATTGCCTTGTGGGTTAGCTGCATTATGCCAGCTGTCTGGCACTGCTTTTCTTATGATTTTGTTTCGTCTTAGAAATTTTGCGATTGGGTCGACTTACGTCAGAACAGAAGTGGTGGTTGCAGCTTTTATCGGGACAATTTTTTTTGATGAATTTGTATCCTTGATGGGTTGGGTAGCAATATTCATCTCAGTATCAGGTGTAATCGTTATCAGTGTTATAAAATTTAATGTTGGAAAACAAAATTCCTTCAAAAACTTTTTTGATATTTCTGCTGGGATCGGGTTGCTAAGTGGCTTAGGGTTTGCTCTGGGGTCGTTTTTTATTCGAGAAGCCAGCTTGTCTTTTGAAGACGACAATTTCGTATTGACTGCAGCAATTACGCTAGTTGTCGTGCTCAGTTTTCAAACTATTGGTTTAGGTCTTTACATTATGATAACCCAGCCAAGACAATTTTATACAATCAAAAAGCTTTGGCGTCCCAGTTTATTCGTTGGCTTTACGAGTGCAATTGGATCAATCGGCTGGTTTACGGCCATGACGATCCAACGCATAGCATATGTAAAGGCATTGGCTCAGATTGAATTCATATTTGCTTTATTTGTGTCAATTCTTTTTTTCGGCGAAAAACCAACTCGACAAGAGTTTTTTGGCATGTCTTTAGTAGCCATTGGTATTCTAGTTTTGGTATTGTTTGCAAATTAGCAGAAATAGTATTGAATATGTAATTTTGTATCTTGATCTGACCCAAGCTAATTGGATGAGGCTTTTATGAATAATCGGAATGATAACAACGAACCTGAACTTAGATGGATGGAAACTCCTAAAGGTAGGGCGATAATTAATGGTGTTTCCTTACCGGTCTTACTGATGATTACTCAGCATTTTGGTTATATTGTGCCAGGCCCGCCGGTTACTTTTGAGAATTTCATTTTGTATTCTGGTTATGGCATTGCAGTAGGTTTGTTGATGTATGTGTGGACTGATTTTAGAATAAAACGCCAAAGGAAAAAAAGGGAAGCTTCGGGACAGCCGGAGCAAGGCTCGAATGCTAATAAAGAAGATGAGTCATAATTATTCATTTACAGGAGGTTTTTAATGATAAACGATAAGGACGCAGGTTTCTACCATGAAAATGGCTATATCGTCGTAGACGATGTGTATAGTATGGCTGAAGTAGAGGCTATGAGGGCTGTCGTTGAGGAACTTGTGGAGAAATCACGCAAGATTGCTGATCATAATGACATCTATGATTTAGAACCAGCTCACTCTGCCGACAAGCCAAGAGTGCGGCGTATTAAAGAACCATTCAAAGTGCATTCCTTGTATCGGGAAATGGTGGAACACCCGAATATCATATCAATCATGAATAAGCTCATAGGGGTCAATCAGAGATTGCATGGAGGAAAAATAAATATTAAAGCAGCTTCATTTGGATCGCCAGTGGAATGGCATCAAGATTGGGCGTTTTATCCACATACAAATGACGATGTATTGGCTATAGGAGTAATGCTAGATGATATGACAGAGGAAAATGGTCCTCTCTTAATTATGCCGGGCTCTCACAAAGGACCAACTTATGATCATCATGCCGATGGCTCTTTTGCGGGAGCAATAAACCCCAATGACTGTCCATTAGACTTTTCAAAAGCGGCCCGTGTTACTGGTAAGGCTGGTGCTTGTAGCTTCCATCATGTCCGCGCTGTTCATGGGTCCGAGCAGAACCGATCAGGTCAGGACAGAATTTTACTACTTTATCAAGTTGCCGCTGCAGACGCTTGGGATCTTCAGCGTTTCAATGAACCTTGGGAGGAATACGAATCTCGCATGATAGCCGGTGTGTCGACGTTAGAACCCCGTCTTGTTCAAACACCTATACGATTGCCCTATCCTACAGCTAAGCACACTGGATCTATTTATGAAAATCAACGTGCAATGAAATCTAGGTTCTTTGACTTTGATAATAATCCCGATAAAATCTTAGAGGATGCGGACTAAGAACTCAATAAACAGCGTATAGGAATACTTGGCGCGGCGCTGTTCGCTGCGCTAAATATTAAAGGTCTTATTATTATCCTGTGGATGTTTTCCCCAGCTCTCCCCTAGGCTGCCGCATTATCTAGAAAACCGACTATAAAATGAGCGTATAACCTGAAAAAAACCGAGTTCTCGCTATCACTGTATTTGCCTCATCGACGGCACTTCCTTTAATTACACAGCACCAATATACCGGTTTAAAAGTCACTTTTGAAGGTTGTAAAACAAGTAGGCGCTTTGACTGCTTAGTGCTTTAAAAGAAAGTCTGCTAAAGTAGCGTTGAATCCATCAGCTGCTTGCACATTACAAAAATGCGCAGACGCGGGTAATTCAATATATTCAGCACCAGGGATGCTATCGGCTATCAATTTATTCATTGCTGGCGTCGTTCCAGGATCTTCGGCGCCGGCGATCACCAAAACGGGTAGGTCGATGGTTTTAATCGTCTCGCGCTGATCCATGTCTTTTATAGCAATACAACAACCGGCAAATCCATCCACGGGTGTGGCGTGTATCATCTCCCTGATTTTAGAAATTTCTGATAAATGCGTGTCATGGTAACCGGGGGTGAACCATCTCTCTAAGGTGCCGTCCGAAATGCTTTGCATGCCACCCGCGCGAGCAGCATCGATACGCTGCTGCCACAGATTAGCAGGGCCCATATATGATGATGTTGCACATAAAACCGCAGCGTGAAGCCTTTCCGGATTGCGCGTCGCTAGCCTTTGACCAACCATGCCGCCTTTCGAAAGGCCACAATAATATATCTTTTCAATACCTAAGGCATCGAGTAGACCAATCGCATCATCGGCCAGCATATCAATGGTATAGTCACCATTCGGGGCATCTGACTGACCATGGCCTCGGCTGTCATACCGTAAGATATGAAAATCATGCGCCAGATTATCTATCTGCGCATCCCACATATGTAAGTTGGACATAAGTGAGTTTGAAAAAAGCAGCACTGGCTTACCTTGAGTACCATCGAAACGATAGTTGAGGTTTATACCGTTTACGGACAAGCGTGGCATGATGCGGTTCCTTTTGGGTAAAACGAATTTATTTAAAAGACCGAGTATTTTCGATTTACGGAGTGAAGCAAATAATTTTCAGCAAAATGGATGACGATATTTAAATGAAAAGCAACGGCGGTCCAACGTAACTCAGCTATTGCATTATAAGTGAACATGCCGATAGGAAACATGCTAGAAGACCACCGTAGGTCACATTGTGTACGAAACTTTTATTCTTGCTTTCTAGGCCACGGCTTTTCCTTCTTTTGTTAGATGATCTAACCCTTCGTCTAGTGCTTGAGAGTACCGATCGAACAAACTGTCTATCTCGCTATCAGATATAATTAACGGTGGACAAAAACACATTGCATCGCCTACTGGCCTCAAGATTAATCCGTGTTTTAAACAATAATCACTGATTATACCTCCTACATTCTCTGCAGGGGCAAAAGCTTCCTTTGTATCTTTATTTTTTACGAGTTCAGTCGCGCCTATTAGTCCTTCACCACGAACTTCTCCAACAAGTGGATGGTCAGCAAAAGCTCTAAGTCTTTCCTGGTAATGACCCATAACACTTTGAACATGACCAAGAATATTTTCCTCCTCGTAAATCTTAAGTGTTTCCAGAGCAACTGCGGCAGCTACCGGATGCCCAGAATATGTATAGCCATGTCCAAAAACACCAAGTTTGGCACTTGCATCTGCGATAACTTGATAGATGTCATCGCTAATTATTGTTCCGGAAATAGGAAGATAGCTTGATGATAATGCTTTTGCGCAAACTAAAATATCAGGTTGGATATCAAATGTCTCGCATGCCCAATAATTACCGGTGCGCATAAATCCACAAATCACCTCATCTGCAACAAAAAGAACATCGTGTTTTTTCAGTACTGCCTGGACTTTTGCAAAATATGTCTTTGGCGGAGTGACAACACCGCCAGCTCCCATAATGGGTTCAGCAAAGAACGCAGCTACGGTTTCTGGACCTTCCTCGATGATCATCTTATCCAAGTCGTCGGCCATACGCGTCGCAAAGTCCTCTTCAGTTTCTCCCTCTTCTCCAAATTTATAGTAATGTGGATTATTAGTATGGATAAAATTTTGGAGAGGTACATCGAAACCTGCGTGGTTTACAGGCCGGCCAGTAAGGCTTGAAGCCGCCAATGTTATGCCATGATATCCATTTATGCGACCAATAATTTTTTTCTTAAGATGTCGACCGCGAGCGTTATTATAGTACCATATAATCTTGATTGCTGTATCGTTAGCTTCTGATCCTGAATTATTGAAAAATACTTTAGAGACGGAGGCAGGCGCTAACCCCATTAATTTTTCACCTAAATCAATGCTAGGAAGATGCGATTTTCCGCCAAATAAATGGTAGTAGGGAAGTGTTTCCATTTGCTTGGTAGCTGCGGCAACTAGCCTTTTATGTTGAAAGCCCAGCGAAGTAGACCAAAGTCCGGCCATTCCTTCAATGTATTGTTTGCCTCCATTATCCCAAACATAAACGCCCTCTCCGCGCTCAATTATCATAGGGCCATGTTCTTCATGGGCTCTCAAATTTGTATTGGGATGTACCAAATATGCTACATCTCTCGCTTCTGGTGAATTCGGATTTATGGGCATGAAAACTTCTCCGACAGATTTTTAACAAAGAGTTTATTAAAGTGCTTCTCGTAAAATACTATTTTTTTATGAGTGACCGCAAGAGGCTACACTGTTTCTACCTTGGAACTAGTAACATTTATTGAAAAATCAACAAGTTTTTTCGGAAACAATAAACGAATTGCAATCAGATTAATCAAGTTCTTTTGGGAGGTAATATAAACCAGATAAACGCGATCGATTGAACTAGTATTACGATTCCAAATGCTGTGAAATAGGAATCGGACGGATATTCGCCATGTTCGTTCATCGGAAATAGGTTTATTATTTCTCCGATCAAATATTGAATTAAGAATACGCTACCAAAGACAAAAACATTCACTCCAGTAATAACGCGTCCGGATAAGTCTGGATTAAAATGCCTCGTTAGATGCGCATAAACAACCATGGCTGCGTTTGCTAGAAGTCCAAAACCAACCCAAGACCAGATAGTCGTTGGCATTATCTCTAGCGTAATAAAAACCTGAAAACTTATAAAAAGCACCGTCGAAAGAGCAAAAAACTTTAACAAAGAAAAATTAAACCGTTCAAGCCAGCTAGCCAGTATACCGGTCATTAATGATCCAACCGATAAGGCTATTGCTAATATTAATAAATAATTGGCAACGAGATCGCGTTCAAAGCCGGCAACATCTTTAAGCCATGGGCCGGCCCAGAGCCCCTGAATAGCCATATTGGTCCCTAAGCTTGCTGCAATTAATGGTGCGCATCTCCAGAATTCTGCACTTTTGTAAATAATTCCAAGTTCCATTATCTGTTTGATTAGTGCCGGTGAAGGGTTAGATTTTTTCTTTTCTGGAACGATGATAAAAATCAACAGAGCTACAATTAACGTGAGAATAGCTAGACCTAAAAAGATTACTCTCCAATCAACATAGGCCAGCGCGAGTTCTAGTGGGGTAGTTGCTGCTACAGCGCCCAAACCCCCTGCGGCTAGAAATGCTCCATTTATCGTGGGCCAGTACTTTTCATTAAACCAGAGTGTTGAGGCTTTTAACGAAGCCATTAAACAACCGGCTACGCCTAACCCAATCAAACCTCGACCAATAGCTAATCCTTCGATCGTCTCTCCTTGGGCAAATAATACTGCTCCAACTGCAGCAAATATAAGAAGAAAACTTTGAACTCGTCTAGGGCCGTAGCGGTCCAAAAGTATTCCAAGAGGAAGTTGAAACAACGAAAACGTCAAAAAATACATGGCGGTAAGAAGCCCTAGATCACTCGCGTCAATACCGATTTCAGAAATTAGTTGAGGGGCTATTATGGCATTGGTTGATCTGTATAGATAAGAAAGAAAATAACCTAGGGCAAATGGGCACAGTACAATAAAAATTAGGCGTAGCCCTGTTGCAGGTTTTGATGATTTTTTCTTCGTTGGCAAGGCGTGTCATCTCTTGGAGACGATTCCTTC
>ENA-UOXV01002485-UOXV01002485.1-marine-metagenome-genome-assembly--contig:-NODE-2485-length-24038-cov-6.003294_pt1 | contig 24038 bp, 20 predicted proteins | sample MGYA00238165_ERZ766961 | MGnify/ENA primary metagenome ERZ766961 (study PRJEB28924, sample SAMN03173240) | marine metagenome | biome: Marine; feature: Water; material: Subsurface seawater | place: North...
GTCTCCGTCTCCGTCTCCGTCTCCGTCTCCGTCTCCGTCTCCGTCTCCGTCTCCGCCTCCGTCTCTGTCTCTGTCGGATTTATTTTTGAGGTAGAGGATGGAATCCCAGGACGCACCAGAGTGTCCGGAATGTGGGTCTGCGAAGCTGAAGCGAAACGACGACGGTCTCCTTGTGTGCGATGAGTGCGGTGTGATGTGTGGCGGTATGAAAGAAGAGACTGAAGACATGGATGCGTTTGGCCGCAAAGTTTGTGCTCCGCCCGGTGTCTCTACTTCAATAGCAGAGTTACCCTGCGTGTTGGCAAGGCGCAAGCTCAAGCGCTCCGCCCTTTGCAGGATGGGAGCGGGGTGAACTATAGCCAGCTAGGCCTCAGAAAGAAGGCGGGCTCCGTTAGGACGCCCACCTCGCCAGGCCGCAGGGTGGCGGAGAAGCCTCCAACATGGCTCCAAACTGTAACCGCCAGACCCTGACCCGTGGTTGACTCCTGAAAGCACCTGCATGGCTGCGTATGATGTGGGGGGGAGGGGGGGGAGGGGGTCTAATGAATGGGCACGATCGCAGCTTCTCGCATTTCAGGGCTGGCTGAAAGCCCTCGCCGATGCCCTGGTGCAGCACAAGAAGCTCGCGCCGCAGCTCAAAGACGTCGTGGCAACTCTCATGCACGACTATGTGCAGGCCGCAGACCAACCACCGGGTCCGCATTCATTGTCATCTGCTCGGCTTCCACTGCGTCTCTGGTCGACTCTTCCGCTCGCCTTCTGCTACCTCGGCTGCATGTATCTCCGTGAAGCGGTCGGCCTCAACCCATGCCGCGCGCGGTGCCCAACGGCGCGCTGAGCGGGCCCAGCGCAGGTCACGGCCGAGGACCTTGCCACCTGGGCGCGGTCACGCGCGGCAGGCGCCCCGTTCCTGGGGTACTGGCGCTCGCTCCCGCCGCGGCTAGGCGCCACTATCCGCCCGCGGCTGGCCCCGTCCGGCGCGGCCGTGCACAACCTCGCAGCACACCTCGCCCTCTTCCTCGCCCTAGACCTCCCGCCGGGTCCGACCCCCCTCTGCTGAAGCTAAACCCCAGGGAGTCCGCGCTGATTCCTGCCGGGGGGCAACGCCTGCCAAGGCGCACCCCCGCGCGCCGCCCGTCTCAGCGAGCTTGGCGCGCGGCAGCCAACCTCCCGCTCCTCTCCGCGCGCTTCGTGCGTGAGCTGGGCCTGCCCCCCGACGTGGCGCCGGCAGCCACGCGCCTCCACGCCCTCCACGCCCATCCTGCGCTCTGCCTTGGCGGCGCGGAGGACCACGCGCCTCCCCAGGTACTCGCTCCACCAGCACAGTGACAGCGGCCTGCGCCGCTGCCCCGGCGCCCCCCGACTCGCTGGCAGCTGAGCCGCGGGCGGGCAGGTGTACGCGGCGGGCTATGTGCTGCTGGCGCGCACGCTTCTCTCGCCGGCGCCGCCGCGCGACGGCGGCGCGCCTGCCCCCTCGGGTCCCGGGAGCGCCCGCGGCGCGGCCCTGCCGCCGGAGCCGTTTGTGGCATCCGAGGACGCTATTCCGTGCAGCCCCGCCCGCTCACCCGAGCCCAAACCAGAGCTCCTCCGCGTGGCGCGGGCTGCGGGCGCTTCGCCCGCCGCGCGCCGCCGCGCCGTGGCGCGCTCACTGCCTGGCGGGGCAACACGACTGCGCCAGGTGGGCGGCGGGCGACGTGCCGGCCCTGCCGTCTGTGGGCGGGGCCTGCAGCGCGAGCGACTACGCAGGTGGGGGCCCGCCGGCCGCGCCTGCGGTGCCGGTGCGGTCTGAACGCGGTGACGGGGCACAGGCTTTGTACGCGACAAGATTCTGCCAGAGGTGATGGTGTCTGGGGACTCCTCGTGGGTCGCGGACCACCGCGAGATGCTCCTCCGCGTCGCCGCCAAGCGCCGCAAGCTCGAGCCGCCCGCCGCGCCCCCCGGAGCCCAGATGCCGCAGCCGCGCAGCACCGCCGCGGGGCGCAGCTCCGCGGCAGGCCTGTCTGGCGCTGCGGCGGGCCGGGCGAGCGCTGCCACGGTCGACGAGCCGGGCGGCGAGGTCGCGCGGTTGCTGCGGCCAGACGCGGCGCTGCTCGGGCGCGCGGCGGCGCTGCTCGGGCGCGAGCCGCGCGAGCTGCTGGCCGCGTACCGGCAGATCGAAATCGCGCTCTGGCGCGAGCTGGGGCAGCAGACGCTGTTTGTGTGGTCGTCTGGCCGCGGTCGGTAATGCATCGTCCTCTCAGGCCGCGCGCATGCTAACCAATGACGGGCCATGGCGCCAAGACGCTGGTGCGCGACGCGTTTCGGGCAGAGGCAGGGGCGGAGGCGCTGGGAGCGTCGTCAGACGTGCGGCTGAGGCGTCAGCATCGCGTGCACGCGGTCGCCTGTGTGTAACATAATGTACATTCTCTCCACCTCAGCGCGTCGCAGCACGAGTGTGCGGCTACGCTGCAGAGGCTGCGCCTTCGCTCGGCGGCCGGAACTCTCTGACCTTGCCGTCTGATCCCCCGCTCGTGATGCGGCCATTGCGCGCCCAGTGGACGCACAGCGCCTTCCCGTCGTGCGCGGCAAGAGTGTGGAGCGACACATTCGCCCGCATGTCCCAAACCTTGACGGTGCTATCGTGCGACGCAGACACGAGATGGTGCTCGTTCGTTGTGCTCCACGACACTGCGCACAGTCAAATCTGTTAGGGGGTGCATTCACAGCCAGGTAAAGTCGAAGAAGGCCCCGTGTCGAGGGCGATCACTCCTGGAGTGATCGCCCTCGACACGCGGCACAGTGCCACACCGCTGAAGCAAGGATCCCGTGTTGCTGCGCGCGTGCACTAAAATTTGCCAAGGCCTAGGTGATCGTTGGGCCAAGAAAACGCCTCAACAATTGTTTTGACCTGACGGCGCTGTTCAGGCGCCCCCGCCGAAGCAGGCTTAATCTTGGGCCCTGGAACGAAGGCCGGCGCATGGCTTGCACCGAAGTGCGGCACCGACCAAAACTGAGGGACCCCGAAAGGCGACTTGCCAGAACTCTGCAAGAGGGGCGTGCAGCAATGCACGCCCACGCATGATGACAATGGCGGCATCACCATCCAGTTCTACCACACAAAATATCCCCTCTTTGCTCCAAACCGTGGAGACAACAAAGGTGCACCAGACCTGAGCCGCGCGCTTGCCACCAGGTAGATGCAAGCACGCGCACTTGTGTCAGCATGGGATGGGTCGGGGCGCACCAGCGTTGACCCAGCCTTTGTGTGAAATGAGACTCGTGCGCACAAGAGCGTCAGCCCCTGCACGAGGGTCCCACACGCGAACTTTTCGATCGTGGTGTGCGGAGGCAAGCAGGCGTGCTGGCGAAGCTGCGACGCCGTTGACAGCGTGACCTCCAGAGAGCGTCGTGGCGCAAGTCTGCGTCTCCACGTCCCATTCGCGAACCGTATGGTCCCAAGATCCGGAAACGACATGGTCTCCACCCCACGCTACCCCAGTGACTGCCTGCGTGTGACCGAGCAACGTGCATGCGCAGCCACGTTCCTTCACTGCCTGACTCGTTGCCGTTGTCTTTGCCGTCTTTCCACTGCCCCCTCGGCTGCCCGCTTCAATAACTGATCCATCGCCAAATGTCGCTAGCGCGTCTTCCACTTCTGCCGCGGTAGGAAGCTGCCAAACTTTCAGCGTCTTGTCAAAGGACGCCGAGCAGGCGCGAGCGCCGTCGCGAGATGCTGCGACAGCTTCGACGGACGCCGCGTGGCCCACATGCTTAAAGACGGGTGCCCATTCATTTTGACCCGCTGAAACACCCCACGAGCGGAGAGTAAAGTCCTTGGACCCTGTCACAAGAGTCGCATCCCCGACAGCGTCTTCGTCTGCCCACGCGCACGATGTGACACCGTCCGAATGACCTGAAAGCACGAGTGCAGCCGAGCCAGACTCGGGCCACACACGTGCCATCATGTCATAAGCAGCAGATACAAGCAGCCCGTCCTTGCGCATGCATACATCCGAGACCCAGTCGTCATGCGGATGTGACGGTCCTTCGTCTGGGGCGGTGGGCAGCAAATCGTACTCGACCACTACCACCTCCTCCGAGGACACGCCTTTAGAAGAGAGAGACGCATCGAGCGACGATCGCAGGAGCTCACCAGCGACAATAAAGTCGAATGGGCGCGGGGGATTCAGCTCAAGAAGATGGTTGATGACTTCTGAGAGCCCGAGCCGCGAGAGGCGCGCAGGGATCGCGATCGGCAGGTCAGTGACAACGAACTCCTGCGGCAGCCTTGTTGTGAAGCTGACCTGCAAACACGAGGGCGCGAACTTACCATGGTTCATGCCTTCGCAACACGTGATGGCACATCTGCTGGGACTCGACTAGAGGAAGCCCTATAACCCCGGTGTGCGAGGCGCATTTTGGAAACGGATATGGGCGCGTCACAAACCTGGATCTGTGGCCCCTCTGTATCACCATCTGACATCCTGTCTGAGGCCAGCGCTAGAGCGGAAGCAAGGTTCGCCGCCACGCTCGGATGCAGAATACCAAACTTCTGCACGTGAACTTGCAAAAACAGAATACCCCCAGTTCACACACATCGATTGAGCTTTGTTTGACCAGACTGTTGGGCAGACCTTGGGGGGGGAGGGGCATGCGCACCAGGACCGGCAGCGCGGGTCCTCATTGCGCACAAGTGGGGGGGTACCTGGTCCTGTAGCGACCAGCGCAGCTAGAGGGGGTACGCCCTCGCGCGCTTGCGAGCGCGCAGGCACACACAAACTGAGATAGCACACCTGACGGACCGCCCTTGACCGAATCGGCGCGACGCGCAAAAGTACGCAAGCGCAAAGGCGGGTGGCTGTCTTGCCTTGGCAGATCGCATCGCAGTTGGGAGAGGCACGTCCACGTTCACGCACGGCGCGCACACTAACGCAGGCGCTGGAGCCCGGGCCCGAGCCGAAATGCCAGCCGCGGACTTGATCGTCGACGCTCAGCAGCATCACAAGAGTGCCGCCAGGGGAAGCGTTGCGGCCGGTGTAATCTTTGGTGCCGGATGGCTGATTTTCGTCGATGCGGCTGCGGGTGCGTTTCTGCAGCAGGGCGCTGGCGGGGCGCCGACGATCCTCTCGGTCGCTGCAGCGGGAACGCCGCTCGCGGCCGCAACATTCTCGCTCGTGGCGCTCAACACGGGTGTTGACCACGACGCGTTCCATGCCGCCCGGGATGGGCCGCGGCGCCGAATTCATCGCGCGCGCGCCCTGGGAGCCATTAGTGTTGGTCTTGTGGCCATCGCGGGCGCCGTGTTCCTCTTGATGCTGCGCAGGGGCGACGGCGCGGCGGATGCGCTGCTTGCGGGGACAGCTGCCACGTCGTCCAACCTCATCATTGTCGCCGCGGTGCTCTTTTGGGCTGCGCGCGCCAAGGGGCCCCCGGTGATCTAGTATGGTTTGGGCGAATCTGGTACCACGGGGTCGCGTCTGATTGCCTGGCATCTTGTGGAGATCACCGACGTCCTCATGAGTATTCCCAGGACGCTGTGCAGCGTATTCGCAGAGCCGCTAGCAAAAGTGCAAATGGATGGAACCCGCTTCTTTGTTGGCTAAGTTGTCTGCGACGACCACACAGAGGTCACAACTGCGGCCTCGCCTGGATTCGCAAGCGCAACCACATAATATTTGCCAAATATATTTTACAGCCTACCCCCCTCCAGCCAGAGGCCTGCATTACACTTTCTGCGAATCCTAAAGTGTCCCTTCTGGGAATTGCGACTGGTGTCAGTGGACCTCTCTACCCCTCATCCGTAGGACTTTTCGTTCTCCCAGTCGTTACCGCATGTCAGCTCGGTGCATGCCCGCACCGTGCGTGTCGCGCCGTCGATGGTGAACACGTACCAATTGTTGCCCTTGACAATCCCGTCAACGCCAACTTGGAAGCGTTTGCTCTCCGTCCCTTGGTAGAAGACCACCTGCGCCTCCGATGCTAGCAGCGATGCAACGTTGTCTCCGCGGTTTCCCTTGTACTCGGAAACGCGCATCCGGTATTTGCCTTTGTGGAAATCTGCCAGCGTGATCGTCTCGGGGCCATAACCCCTCTTCTCGTCATGGTCTAGCGTAACGAGACCGCTTTTACAATGCGTGGACGCCCAGCCAACCTCGCACGGCTGGTCGTGCGGGTCTTCGTGTGGGGTGAGCATGAAGACGTCAAGATCCTTCGGGTGTTCGCCCCAGACCAGCACAGCGCGCGCGCCGTGCGGACGCAGCATCGGCGAAAAGACCATCTTGACCTGCGTCTTGCCGTGTTCGTTCACAATGCACTCATTGTTGTACACCGTGTAGAAACCCGTTGCTGTTGCGATGCAGGTGTATCGCCCAGGCTTGATGCCTTGAACAGAGTACGACCCGCCACGAATCACAGCGTTGGCCAGTAGGTTTGCACCATCAAGAATGTGTACTGTAGGCTCGTCAATCATTCGGAACCCACGGCGACTGTAACCGTCGTTCACTGGCCGGTTAATCACGATCGGACGCCCGTCGACCGCATCGTCAAGGGGCCCGTACAGGTACCCGTTGCCTGTGGGCACACCAGCTCCGTTCGAGTCGGTCGTCACGTCCCGCACGTACGCGAGCTCGCCTGACGAGAGGAAAGGGTGCGAGAAGTGGTTCCCAGACTCCGACGAGAAGTCGAAGCGGTAGTCAAGCGTACCTCCTTCGAACTCGAAATGCACAAACTCGAGCTTGCCGTCGTAAAGACGTGACTGAGTCGATTCCGCTACTACGTTGCCATTAATCGTGACCTTGACCGAAATATCCTCCGGCTTTTCTTCATCCTCATAAGGGAACCCTTCCACCTGCCCGCGCCTAAGGCGGCGCACATACTTCGGCCAAGCTATGTAGAACTGCAGGCGCCACACCGCACCGCTCATTGGCAATGGCGCAGAACCCTCAACGAAGCCCGAATTGTGATCGTTGAGTCGCAACTCCTCGCCAGAGTCGCTGGGGTCGTCGGGTTCGCAGTTCTCGAAGGCTGTCTTGTGTTCCCACCAATTCACGAAGACTGGCTGCGGCGCGTCCGGGGGGCGGCAAACCGTCGTGTCTGCGACCGAACCCGGCGGACACGACCCGGTCACCGGCTCACCGCTAGGACACGACGAGCGACAAGGCACGGCCACGCCGTTTGAGCAATGGAACCCCTCTGGGCACACATTGCAGGTGGTGACGTCGGTCTTGGAGCCCGCGGGACACTCGCCCGCGAACACCTCGCCGTCGTCGCACTTGGACTTGCACGGTACTGCCTCACCGTCACCGGTGCAGAAGAATCCTGCGCGGCAAACTTCACATGTGGTTGTATCCTCAACAGAACCAGCTGAGCAAAATCCCGTGAGCTCGTTTCCTGGCTCGCACTCGGTGCGGCAAGACTGCACCACCCCCAGCTTCGAAAAGGTCCCAGCCGGCGACGGTGAGCAATGCGTCTGGTCCTCGACGGACCCAGCGCTGCACGACCCGAGCAGCTGACGCCCGTCAGGGCACTGAGATCGGCACGGCTGCGACGTTCCGTCGACGCAGAATGACCCTTCAGGACACAGGTCGCACGAAACCACGTCGAATGATGAGCCTTGCGGACACGTGCCTTGCAGCACATGGCCGTTCGGGCAGCTCGTTAGGCACGGGAGCGCTTTTCCATCTTGGCAGTACGAGCCCTCCGGGCACGGAACGCATTCGGTGCTGTCCTCCGGCGATCCAGCAGGGCACTCGCCCTGCAAGAGCTGCCCCGGAGGACATGTTGTCTTGCACTGGTGGCGCTCCGCGTCCGCACAAAAGAAGCCTTCTGGGCACGGCTCGCAGCTTGTCGAGTCCTGCTCAGACCCAGCAGGACAGAAGCCCTCCAGCTCCTTCCCGTCGTCGCAACCAAGACGGCAGGGAGTCTTCGTGTTGCCCTTGCAGAAGAAGCCCTCGTGACATGGAACACATCTGCGGTCCTGGTATGCACCCGACGCGCACTCGCCGTGGAGAGTCTGCCCGTCAGGACATTCGCTCTTGCACGGCACCGGCGGCTCGCTCCCATTGCAGAAGTGCCCCGGCGGGCACTCGGTGCACGTCGTCGTGTCCTCGGTCGCGCCCGCCTCGCACGTCTTGTCAAGAAAGTACCCGACCGGGCACTCACTGCGGCAACGATGGCGCAACCCTTCAGTACAGAAGTGCCCCTCGGGGCAGGCGTCGCAAGTGCGCGAGTCCTCCTTGGAGCCTCGAGGGCACTCTCCTTTGAGCTCGAAACCAGGTTCGCATGTCTGCTTGCAGCCCTCAGCTTGCCCTGCCTCGCAAAAGAAGCCGGGTGGGCACGGGTCGCAGTGCGTCGTGTCCTTGTATGAGCCAGCCGGGCATGCGCCGCGCAGTAGGAAGCCTGCTTCGCATGTGAGCCGGCAAGGCATCGCCTCGCGGGCCTCGCCGCCCGCGCAGAAGGACCCCTCCGAACACGTCTCGCATGTTGTCAGCGACTCCGAAGAGCCCTCGACACATTCACCTGTAAGTAGAAGCCCAGCACGGCAGCTCTTGACGCATTCCTTGGCCTTCCCGTCGACGCAGAACTTGCCCGGCGGGCACTGGATGCACGTCGTCGTGTCTGCCTTGGAACCCGCGTCGCAGAAGCCTTGCAGAAGCAACCCACCACTGCATGTCGTCTCGCACTCAAACTTGTTGTGTCCTACACAATAGTGTCCACCTTCGCAAGGCTCGCAATGTGTGGTGTCCTCCGTTGACCCCGCGCCGCAACTCCCCTTCAACTCGAGGCCGTCGCCGCACTTGGTCTTGCACTCGGTCATGACGCCCGCAGCGCAGAAGTTACCTCTCTCGCAGCGCTTACAGCTTGTCATGTCCCTGATGGATCCCCCACTACATGATCCTGTAAGGTACTGTCCGTCCGGGCAACTTTCCCGGCACACTCGTGTCCTCCCCTGCTGACAATAGCTGCCCGCAGGACACGGCTGGCACTGCTGCAGGTCACGCGAAGATCCTTCTGCGCAGTGTCCCGTCAACTCTTGCCCGGCAGGACAGGTGCGGGTACAGCTGTGCTCCACTCCATCAACGCACCAGCTGCCCTCTGGGCACGGCTCACAGGACGTCGTGTCAATGGTCGAACCGCTGCGGCAGCGCCCGCGCAAGACCATCCCGGGAGCACAACTCGACTTGCACGGCATCGTCGGTGCACCGTCCCCGGGGCAGAAGTGCCCCGCAGGACACGTCTGGCACGTCACCGTATTGTGCCGCGAGTTGGCAGGGCAGGAGCCTTGCAATTCCTGACCCGACGGGCATCTGTCCTTGCACGGATTCTTCAACCCGCCACGACAGTAGAAGCCTTCCTCGCACGGTATGCACTCAGTGCTGTCCTTCTGGCTTCCTGGCTCGCACGTGCCCTCCAAGTACTGTCCCGAAGGACAAGAGACTTTGCACGGTCGTGCCTCGCCGCCCTCACAGAAACTTCCTGAGGGGCACTGCTCGCACTTGGTCTGGTCCAACGCGGAGCCACGAGGACAGCTCCCCGTCAGGACCTCGCCGTCAGAACACGAAGCCATGCACTGCATCGCAACACCGTTGGTCGCCCAGAAGCCTGCAGCAACTCGCCGGCAGTTCATGCCGTCGCGAATGCTCCCAGCGGGGCACGCTCCGCGCAGCTCCTCGCCATCCTCGCACGTTTGCAAGCACTCCTTCGCCTCCCCGTCTGCGCAGAATTTGCCCTCAGGGCACGGCTCACACTGCGTTGCATCTTCTGAAGAACCGCGTGGGCACGACCCCTTCAGTTCCTGCCCAGCAGGACACGACGAGCGGCACGGATACTCGATCCCCCGCAAGCAATACGAGCCCTCAGGGCATGGCGTGCAGACCGACGCGTCGGACAGACCCTCTGTACCCGTGCAGTGACCCTCGAGCTTGTCACCGTCATAGCATGTGCAAGAGACTCGCTCAAAGAGATCCGGGTGCCGTTCTAGGTGCGCCTTCGACTTTGCGATCGCCTCCTTGAGCGCCGTCTGCGCTCCAACAAGGTGGTCCTTGAGTGCCTTTAGCATCGCCTCCTCGCCGTGCTGCTTTGCATGTGCGCGCGCCACCTGCGATTCCGCATCCTTTACCTGATCCATGACGTCCTGAACCTTGATTCCAAGCGCGTCAGACGCTGCGGAGACCTCAGACTCGACAGCAAGATTGTTCTTCTGGGCGTCCAGGTCTGCGAGGCGCTCCTCTGCGTCCTCGATCTTGCGCGAGAATTGTTTGTCCAGGAGCAGGAGAGACTCAGTCGTGTCTGCCAGCTCGGCCTTGAGCTTTGCTTGTATTTCGCTGCTCTGCTTCTTGTAGGTCGCGCCTGTGGCAATTTTCAGCTTGAGCGCCGCCATCTCGGCCAGGAGCGACGTTTCGTCGCTATGCTCGCTGAGAAGCTCTGCAGCGATCTTACGATCCACTGCGGAATGCTGTTCTGCGACGTTCTTAGCCCATGCTTTCCGAACCTCTTCAAAAGCTTTGAGCTTCTTCTCTAGACTTGTTGCCTTGTCCGCAAGCTGCACGTCAATGGTGTTGAGCTGAGTCTTGTACTCCTCGACCATTGAAATCTCGGTGTTGACAGGGTCAAGCTGAGAACGAATGTCGTCGTAGCTTGTCGTAAGCGCATCAGCCGCTGTGTCATCTTCAAGCGAGGACAACTTGCTCATCGCATCTTCGATCCGTCGAGTCACAGTCGACTGTGCCTCCATATCCCCATTTTGAAGATTCTCCACGTCCCCATACTTCTTTTCGGCTGTTGCAAGGCGCAGTGAAACCTCGGTCCTCATGGAAGCGAGGTCTTGATCGAGTTTCATGATATTTTGCATCTGGGGATGCAGCGAAGCAATGGTCTTCTGCAGTTCCGACATCACACGCTTCTCGTCTGCCTCAAGCGCTGCGTGCTGTTGGTTTTCAGTCCTGAGGCCCTGCTGCGCCTGACCGATCAGCCTCAGTACCTCTGAAAAGGTGTTGCGATAGTCGTCCAGCTGGTTCTGTGGCCCATCCAGCTCCTGCTCGAAGCGCCCGCGGTCCCCGGCGAGGCGCGTTTCCAGTCCGCTCGTCGAATTCTCGAGCCCGCCAACGCCTGTCTGCAGCTCCGCAATTCCCTTTGCGATCCCGTCAACCGCCGTGGCTGTGTTCTCCATCCCGACGCTGTAGGTATCCACCTTGCCAGACGCTTCGGTGACTGAGCCCTTCATTGTAGTGAGAGCTTGCTCAGCCTCTTCGCGGTCTTTATCCTCGAGAGAGATAAGGTCCTGAAGCTCGCCAGCAGACTTGTCAGCCATCGCCTGGTACTTCGTGACGTTCGCGGCGACGTGTTCCCGGAGCTTCTGGATCAGATCGTTCATCTGCTTATCAGCAATCTCCTCTTCCTCGTCGAGACGCTTCAGCTCGAGCTTGCCGAGCCCGGCGCGCATCTCTGCGCGCTTTTCCAGCTGCAGCCTGCGGGCCTCCTGTACCATCTTGTCCCAGTCCAACGTCCCATGCATTTCCTCCAGGTGTTCCCAAATACTGCGCACATCGTCCTCGAGATTTTTGTCCGCTTCTTCTTGCTGCTGCACATCGTCGTCCTGCACCTTGCGCAGCTTTCCAAGACTCTCCCAGAATAGCTTCGCGACGGGCGGCATGAAATTCTTTGCACGCTGCGCTGCTTCCCCAATTTCTGTGATGCCCTTCTGATAGGTCTGGTTCAGGCTCCCCTCTGCATCAAGTAGCTTCCCATTTTCAGACTGCTCCCATTCCCGTGATGCCTTGTAGAGCTCCATGAGCAGCGCCACCTCGTAGCGCAGCTTGTCTGGCTTCCAGAACGCGTGCGGTCGCTTCCTCTTGGTCTTGTTTGGCGGGTAAAACACGTTGTAGTACTGGTCAGGCATCGCAACAACTTTCGGCTTGAGTTTTGACATCGACCCGGGCAGCATCTGCCCGTTGTACATGCTCGATGCCGGGCGCAGTGCCGCCCCTCGCAGATTGCTATCGCCAGCATCGCCCACCGCTCCGCCCGCCTTTTCACCCAGCTGCGCAGATAGACCTAGTCCGTCCTGTCTGTCACTGAGGGAAAGGAGCTCAGAGTCCCAATCGTCGTCAGGCCCCGGGCCAGTCCACTCCCACGCAGCCTGCCCGAGAGCGATCAGCGCATACGCGAGTACCACTGCACCCGCTACGACAAGAAAGCGTCGTCGCCTCCGCTTATGAGAGGCGCCTCTGCTGCTGTCTGCAAGATCCGCCTGGTCTCTGTCGGGAAGCGCGCCGTAGGCTCCCGGCAAAGCCGGCGCCATCCTCCCAGCGCGGCGCTCCTGCCCACCGCTCTTTTCCTGACCGAAATAAAATGGGTGCCTCTGGAGCCGTTTTGATGTCGCGGATGTCTATTTTGTACGGCCGGTACTGTACGGCCGGTACACTTTCGTAAGCCCTCAACAACAGCAAGCGCGAGCAACAGCTTGGGGGCGAGACAGGCCTATCACGGCTGCGGGCAAAGGAGATGCCAGGCACACGGTGCATTTAAGTGATTGGCAGGGTCTCTTGCGGGTGTGACGTCAGGCGGGGCACAGCCCTCTGCTGCCTCTATCAACGATGCCCGACAGCAGCCTCGGGTCCTCGCCTGACCGGAGACCACTGCCTGCTGACAACGGCGCGGGTGGTCAAGGCGAGAGCGAGGATGGGAGCACTGGAAGTACACAAAGCACCAATGTACAAGGACTAGGAAACGATGATTCCCGTTCAGACGACTCGACATCGGACTTGCCAGATCGTGGCCTCGGTGGCGCACACGGAGCTGGGCTGCTGCCTGGCCAGGTCGGTTCGTCGAAGGTTGCGCTGGACCAGGGCTGGGGCAGTGGGAAGGACGGTGCACCTGCACGTGTAGCACATACCGAGGGTGAGAGCGATGAGGAGAGTGACGATGCAGAAGAGGAGGATTCGGAGAAGAGCGGTGAAGAATCATCTGGGGAGGAAGAGGACGAAGAAGAGGACGAGGAAGAGGACGAGGAAGAGGACGAGGAAGGTGATGAAAAGCAATCGAGAGAACAGCAAGAAGTGCCTGGCGACGACGGGCACTTTGAGCGTTCAGACAGTGGACACTCTGAGGAACCGCTGCCTTCGAAGCTGCAAGGCAAACTGCCACCAATTGAAGCCGAAGATATTTTGGTTCAGGGGCTGCCTGCCAACGACAACGTGGAAGCTGGTGCAAATGCTCCATCAGGTGACGGAATGGATGCGCTAAAATACCGTAAGGCGGAGATCATCAAAGAGCGGGGGCGCCTGGAGAAGGAGCTCTGGGAGCTGGAGGGCAAGCCTGGAGAGCGGACCGACGACGAAGAAGAAAAGGTTCTGCCCGGCGCTAGCCTAGGTTTTGACGTTGGTATTTGGCCCGTTGCCGGGACCTACTCGGCGTCCCCTTGCACCTTACAGGGACTGAGGAGGCTTTCGCCGAAGCAGGTGGAATTGCTCAAGGACGAGATTGAGTCAAAGAAGAGAGCCGAAGCAGGTGTTGCTGCGCAGATGGAGAGTTTGGAATCACGCGGAGGTGTAGTAATGGAGCAAAAGTGGGACGGTCACACCTTCACGTCTCTGATGATTTCAACGACCAAGACAAACTTCACTGAGGATCTGCATGTGCGTGAGTGGGGACAGGGTAAGAACAATTCCGATGAATACGAGCGTATGGAGATTCTCAAGTGGCGACAGATGTGGTACACCCCACGGTCGCTATACCTCATGACGCTGACTAATCCTTTTCGGCGGCGCTGCATCGATCTCATGGAGTGGAAGTGGTTTGATCGCTTCATCCTGTTTGTCATTGCCTTCAATGTCGTCATCATGGCTTGGGACGATCCTCAGAACCATGACCCCAGCTCAGACAACAAGGTGCTCGCAAGCGTGTTTGGGTACGTGTTTCAGCTGATCTTCACAGGGGAGGCGGTCGTCAAGATCGCCGCGATGGGTTTCCTGATGGGGCAGCGCACGTACTTGCGAGACAATTGGAATTGCCTGGACTTTTTCATTGTATGCACAGGAATGGCAGACCTCGTCCCCAGCGGTGGCGAGGAAGAAGAAGGCGGGCCAGCCGTGGTGCTGCGCACGTTCCGACTGTTACGGCCACTACGTGCACTACGCGCTGTTGGACGTCTGAAAGGGCTCAGAATGCTCGTAGAGCTGCTGATTGGATGCATTCCGATGCTCGTTAATGTGTTCGGACTCATTTCATTCATTTTCTTCATCTTCGGTATCCTTGGTGTCCAGCTTTTTGGAGGCATCATGCGGGGGCGTTGCTATGACATGACTGAGGGCTTCATCGGCGATGCTGAGCAGGTTTGTGCAGCCCAACTGCTGCAAACAGATCCTGTTTACCCAGCCCGAAGCAGACATGTGCCATATTGCTGACATGCGCCATGTTGCTCGTAGCCCCCAGAACACATTCTGACCTTGTGCCCCTACCCTAGGTGTGTTCGAGCGAAGCAGGAATGTACGAGTGTCCTGCTGGGACGCAATGTCTGCTCCTCTTCGCCTCCCCATGGTTCAACATCGTGTCGTTCGACACGATCGGGAACGCCATGATTGTCATCTTCCAGGTCATGCTGCAGGAGGATTGGACAGATCTACAGTACCTGCTATGGGATTCGTACTCGCAATTTACCTGGATATTTTTTGTTGTGCTCAACGTTGTTGGTCCGATGTTTGCGATCCAGCTGTTTCTTGTCGTCGTTGCCCACAGGTACTCGAAGGCAAAGGAAGAGCAGAATGAGATCGAGAATCGTGCTGTTTCCCTTTACGAAGTGAAGGTTGGACTCGTGTCTGCAAACCTCCCAGGCATGACCGATAACGTCGCCGAGTGCGACGTTTACATCAAGGTTTCGGTTGCTGACAAATGGAAAAAGACAAAGGTCGTGCGAAACACGATCTCGCCCGAGTGGCAGGAGTACTACGTCTTCTCCGTTCCGTCAACGATGACGACTGCGGACATCCAGCTCTACAATTGGCAACGCTATGGGCCGCACAAGCTGCATGGGGAAGTGTCCGTACCTGTAGGCCAACTCGACGCCGATGATAACAACGAAGGAACGGACAAGTGGTACGAGCTCTTGGATTCCGATGGGCGCATGATGGAGGGCAATGTGCGCGTTCGTACGCAGTGGCGCCGAACAGACGGAGAAGAGTGGACCCCCATTCCCGAGATCGATGATGACGATCTGGATGATGACGACCACGGTGAGGACGAAGACCTCACATGCTGGGGATATTTCCGTTTTGTGATGCACCAGATTGCAGAGTCGCAGCTTCTCACTAACTTTACGATTTTTTTCATCTTTCTGAACGTGATTGCGATGGCCTGGGATAATGAGTGCGACTTTTCACTTGCCGAGTGTGTCGAGTTCAAGCTTTTCCTCGAGCAAATCAACCTCGTTTTCACCGTCTTCTTCACCCTCGAGCTTATGATAAAGCTCATCGGCCTCGGTCCACTCCTCTATTTCAAGGAAGCCTCCAACGCCTTTGATTTTATCATCGTCATCACTTCACTCATAGAGATTCCTGCGGCGATGAGTGCCCTCTACTGCTACAACCTCCCCACGCAAGAAGTTAAGCAATGCGTGCAGGATATCTCGTCCAACGGCATGTCGGTCCTGCGATCCTTCCGCCTTGCACGCGTTATGCGTATTGGCAAGCTCGTGCGCGCGTTTCCGCAGATCCAGAAGCAGCTCAAGGTCATTACGAAAACCATCGGTGCGGTGTCCAACCTTGTTGCACTCATGCTGCTCTTCATCCTCATTTTCGCGATCCTTGGAATGGGCATGATGGGCGGCGTCTCGATGGACCCGCTCCACAGCGACGACCTTGACGGGGTACCTTCGTTGCTTCCGGGAGCGTACGTGCGCATACTAACAGAGGATCGCCGAACTATGCAAACGGCGCGTATACTGCACATGGATATCGTGAGTATGGAGGAAGCGCGTAAGCACTGGGACGGGAATGTGTACGAGATTGAGCAGGGTGTGCTACGATTCGACATCGAGCATTGGATGGCGTGTACAGAGGGTTGCGGCGGCGCACTTCACAAACGGGAGGTGATCTGGGACGCTCGCGATGTAGAGGCGCGATACTTTGATGAAGTTCGCTCCAACATGAACGGAACAGTCATAATTGGGCTTGCGCCGCGCGACAACTTCGACTCATTCTTCTTCTCGATGCTGACGGTTTTCCAGCTTCTCACAGCGAGTGACATTGCGGACGTAATGTACCCGTCAATGCGTACTGCGGGGATGATTGTGCTCACCTACTTCGTCGCGATTATTATCATCGGAAATTTCATGCTGTTCAACCTCTTCGTTGCCATTATCATCACTGGCTTTTCCGAGACCAAGGCGATGCTGATCAAGGAAGAGAAAGAAATGCAAGCGATGCGACAGCACGACCAAATGAAAAAGGCGCAATCCATCGCCCGTAGCATGTCACGCGTTGGCAAGAAGCCGTCTCTGTCGGAAAGGGCCCTCTCGATTTCGTCGATCAAGGACCTCCCAGGGATCGCAGGCTGGATCCTCAGGATCAAGCGCTTTCTGGGGCTCGCACCTAAGCAAGGGATGAGCCCAGAAGACCTGCGCGATGCAGGAAGCGTCGCTGCCGGATCGGAGAATCGATCGCGAGCGGGGACCTCCGATAGGGGTAGTGTTGCGTCGGAGGCGTTTGAAGCTTCGAACCTCGAAGATCTGCCGTTTATGAGACGAATGATCGAGAATCGGTACTTCAATTCAGCGGTCATCGCGATCATCGCATTGAGCTGCGTTGCGCTTGGCATGCAGCGCCCTGACATCCCATCGCACGAGGCGCGTATTTTGATGTACGTTGGTTGGGGCACGTCCATATTCTTCATGTTTGAGGCTGCCTGGAAAATCGCTGCGGTCGGGTGGAAGCGCTATATCAAACGTAAGTGGAATCGTCTGGATTTTTTCCTGGTCGTGACTTCGATTCCGGATGTTGCAGTCGACTTCGCCAAGGAATTTGGCGGCGCTGATGGCGAGGTGCTTGACTCGGTCAAGTTCCTGACCACGTTCCGCATCTTTCGAGCTCTGCGCCCGCTGCGCATTATTTCGCGCAGCGCGCGTCTCAAGGTGGTCATGTCAACGATCACGAAGGCTTTTGTTCCCGTGATGAACACTGTCATGATTGCATTCTTTGTATTCTTTGTGTTTGGGATCATGGCGGTTCAAGTCATCGGTGGGCGCATCGGCTACTGCGACGACGTGTACGTGCACTTGAAGTCAGAGTGTGTAGGGGTCAACCCGCTGACGGGCACGACGCGACAGTGGATGGTTCGTCAACTCGAGTACGACTCAGTCGGTAACGCGATGCTTTCCATGTTCGTTCTTGCGTCGCAGGACAACTGGGAGCTTCAAATGTACTCGGCAGTTGACGCCACAACGGTCGATGCAGGGCCGTACATTAACAACAATCCTGCGACTGCGTGGTTCTACCTGGTGTTTCTGATAGTTGGATCATTTTTTGTGATCCAGCTCTTTGTGGGTGTTTTCGTCGACACGTTTCAGACCGTAACGACTGAGGCGAAGGCTCTTGGACGAAACGCGTCGATCAATTCATCGACGTCGGACATGACTACCATGAAACGCGATCCTGCGAGCCAATATCGCCTCCCGGTCTTTGAGTGCGTGTCGGTAAAATCTTTCGACATTACCATCGCGGCGTTCATTGTCTGTAATGTGATCACGATGGCCGGGGAATCATACCTGTCAGGTGACACACAGACTACAGTCCTGCAGACCTTTGATTTCGTGTTCAACTTTGTGTTCGGTGCCGAGGTGATTGCCAAAATGTACGGCATGTATCCCGCACAGTATTTCGGGTCCCGCTGGAATCAATTCGACTTCGTCGTCGTGATGGTTTCGTTCACGGGTATTGCGTTTGACTCACTCTCGACGACGCTCGCGATGAACCCGACGATCCTCCGTGTGCTCCGTATCGTGCGTATTTTCCGAATTCTCCGCGCGTTCCGTATCTTCAAGGCTGCGCAGGGCTTGCAGAATCTTGTGCGCACGCTGCTGCGATCGTTGAACGCGATTTCATCGCTTGGCGCACTGCTGCTACTCCTTTTTTTCGTCGTCGGTGTGCTCTGCGTCACAACGTACGGCAACCTTTGCGCAGATGTGCCTCACGGTACCTTCGTGCGTCTCGACGGCAAGCTTGACCGCTGCGGTCTGATGGAGCCGCGCTTCCTGCTCGACCACCACGCGGTTTTCTCCAATCTTGGGCGCTCGCTCCTTACGCTGTTCCGTATCGCCACCGCGGACAACTGGTCGCACATCATGTCCGCGTGCTCCAGGGAGCCGGCGGAACGCCCGAATGGCGCGGGGGTAGGCCCGCCCGCCCGTCATCGGCCTTGCTTCGCCGATGCCCACCATTGGCGCGCCCTCCCGTGCTGCGCCGCTGCAAGTCCCCCTGCACAAGCTCCCCCACTTACGCTCTTTCCACCCGTCGGCAGGCTGCGCTGGCTGCCATGGACCTGGTTAGGCAGTACCTTGAGGGGGGCGCCTCAGACGAACGGCTGCTGAACCGCGCGCGGAGGGAGCTGCCGAACTGCTTCACATCCGAAGAGATCCATCAGATGGGTGAGTACGTGGCATGCGAATACCCTGACGACTTTGGGGATTGCCCCGGAACGTGTGGAAACTACACCATTGCGTCCATTATCTTCTCGGGCTTCCTCGCTATGTCCAACTTCATCCTGCTGAACCTCGTGATGGCTGTGCTCATGCAAGAGCTCTCCTCGGCGATCTCGTCATCGGACCGCAAGAAGACGACTGAAACACTCTCGGTCCTGGTCGGTGTCTCGCAAGCCACCGCCAAATGGCTCAAATACGCCGGGGAGGATATGGACGTGGACAAGAAGAGCGAGGCGTCCAGCTCCAGCGGCCGAACCCCCAAGCCACGGGGCGGGTCGCTGCACATCACAGGCCAAGGCGAGCGCTCGCCAGTGGGTGCCACAGGCGCCGCGAGGCAGCACTAGCCGACTAAGCCGGGCCTGAGCCCGAGAGGGGCGTCGCCAGGTCACGGGCGGTAGAGGCTGACACGCCACACACACCCTTCAAACCTGGTGGCCCGCGGGCTACCGCCGTGACAGCCGCGCGCGCGTGCCAGAAATGTCTATGTTCCCCTGCGAGCCAGAAATGTCTATGTTCCCCTGCGAGAAAATGAAGAAATGTACATGTCTGTCTGAGCCTCCGCCCCTCCGCGCCTGAGCCTCCGCCCCCCTCCGCACCGAGATCGCAGGCAACAAGATCAAGGACACGCTACGGACGTACGGATTCACGAAGTACCAAAAGGAGCAGTCGGTTCGAAGGATTGCCATCAAAGTCACCGTGATGTATGACGCGATAAATGGTACCGCCGCGTGGTCCAGCAACGACAGGTCGGGGGCCCGGCCTCTCCCGGCCGCGGCCCGCCCCGCGCCGCGGCTCACGCCGCGCCCACCAGCCGCACGATGCGGGCGAGGAGCGGGCACCCGCGCGCGCCGTCGCGCGGGAGGCGCGCGAGGAGGCAGGCGTCGGCGGCGCCGAGCAGCGCGCCCGCCCAGAGCACGCGCGCGCGCGCCCAGTCGAGGCCGTGGGCAGGGAACGCGCTCCCGCGCGGGAGTAGCGCGAGCCCCGCGCGCGTCGCAGACACGAGCGCCCCGCCCCGCCCGGCCGCGACGCCGCCGCTCGCCTGCCGCGCCGCGCCGCGCCGCGCCGCGAAGGGGTCATGTGGCCTGGTGCGAGGCGGGGAGGCGGCTGGGGGCGCAGACAGCGATCGAGCCATTTGTAAATGGCTCCATCGGACTGTAAATGGCTCCATCTACAAATGGCTCCATCGGTCCGATGGAGCTGCCCGGTGAGGGACTCTACTGCCGCCCGCTCGGGTCGGCGCCGCGGGCAGGCGAGGGGCGGTGCCGAGCTCACCTCATCGCCTGCCCGGAGCGCGCCGCGCCAGGCCCCGGTCTCGGCGCAGAAGCGCGACACGACGCGCAGCGCGCCGCGCGCCTCCGCGGCGGGCCGCCCGACGAGCGCGCCGGCGCCGAGCGTGTGCACCACGAACACCTCCGTGCCGCCGGGCGCGCAGCATACCCCGCACGGGTCCAGCATGGCGCCGTCGACCGCACCGAGCACCGCGCACCGCCCCACCAGCGCCGGGCCGAGCGTCAGCGCCACGCTCCCGTCCGGGCCCCACACCAGCACGCGCCCCGGGCGCCCGCGCGGCGCGTCCACGGCGAAGACGCGCCCGTGCGGGCAGGCAGCCACCCCGCGCGGCTCGCCCAGGAGCCTAAAGTGTCCCCCGGGACCGTCGCCGAACGTGCGGATGTGCGCGCCATCGGCGGAGAGCTCCTGCGGAGCGAGGGGTGGGGCCGGAATGGTGAGAGGACACGGCGGGCCTGCAGTAGCGTGATCGGCAGCCAGGGTCTTGCACCTGGACCCGCTTGTTGAGCCGCTCGCAGACCAGCACGTTCCCGCCGCGTGTCAGTGCCACATCAACGGGATGCCGCAACTCCCCAGGCCCCGCGCCGTACTTGCCCAGCGTTCGCACCTGCGCGGGGACTGAAGGTCACACCGTTTGACCAGGCTGTGGGGCGCAGGCCGGCACTGCTAGAAACATCACTGCACCGAGTGCGGGTGCACCCGCTTGCCAGTCTCCAGGTCGTACACTGCCACGACGTTCGCTTCGCTGTCCGCAACGTAGAGAAGCCTGCCCGCCACAGCGACACCCTGTGCGCCCTTGAGCACATCGCTGCCGATTCTGCGCTGGGGCGCGCCAAGAGCGGAAAGTTCTAGTACGCCCTTTTCATTGGCTTCCGTCACATAAACCGCGCCGTTCTCGCCCAGAGTCACCCACCCTGCCGAGACAAGGCGCAATCAGTTGCTGGCGCCGCGGCGGAGGCCTCAGTTGCTTGCTGGGGGTTGCTGGCGGGAAATATCACGAGCCCAACGCAGGCCGCGCACGATACCCTCGTCACGAAGCACGGTCACAGACGGGAACAAGTCTGGCGGTCTGTCCATGGGCACACTCTCGGCGGGCTGCGGGCGAGGTGGACCACAGATCGCGTCCAAAGGGATTTGATTTCAAAATGGACGCGACCATGTAGAAACCAGTCACCCTTGTCAGCATTAATTTTGCGTCACGAAACCGGGCTCGAGTCTGGTGGAGGGTCGTTCCGCGCACGGGTCGGGCCAGGCATGTCGTGTCAGCATGACAGCAGGGCGCATGATGAGCAGAAACCGCTGCATAGTGCACTCCAGGGGAGTGTGCATCAGGCCTTCTTGTCTAACGATGCGGGCAGGATGCTCTTGTGTCTTGGAGACAATCTTTTCGGGTCGAACGGTGTGTCAGGACCGCAGACCCGGATCGCTAGCAAGGCCGGCGTGCGGCCAGCTCCCAGCCCGTTGGGATCAGACATCAAGATGGTCGTGGGGAAAGTTCGCAGGGGTGTACTTCCTGGTGGAATGGCCCGAAGATGTCCTGAGTGCGATGCAAAGCACCACGGGGTACAAGAAAACTGCCAGATATGCGGGTTCAACTTTGAGGCCGGGTTTTTCGAGGACGCTGCCAAGGTGGACCTCCGGTGGATCATGGCGAACGTCAAGTTCCGCGGCGCGAACGGCGCGCGAACAGTAAGAACTTGGACCCTGTTGCTTCCGTGTGCAAACATCGCTGTGCTGAAACGCGCTTGACGTGGCACTTGTGCAGGTCGCAGTTCCGTTGCTTGAAGGCTGTGATTCGCCGGCCAGCCGGTGTTCAACGCCCACGTCATCCATCACCGCATCGCCGATTGCTCAAGAAGAGCGCGAGAGCGCTGCGGCGCCACCGATGCTGATGCCCGCTCAGACCATCGTCAAACCAGTGTGCCAGAAGCAGCTGAAATTCTGCGAGGCCACAGTGGCTGGCTGAACAGCAGGTGGCACCCGGCACTGTGCGCAAGAGAAAGAGACAGAGATGTGGATGTTTTTTGCTACAGTCTGTTCAGACATGCAAGGAGGCCACGGCCTCGCGAGCCGCTACGCAACGTGGAACTCCCTGTGGGCCTCTGCTAGGACCTCTCCCCCAGCGCCGACGACCTGCAGGGTCGACGGCGCAGTCAGCGCGGACGCGTTCACGCTTCAGTAGAGGCCAGACGGGAGGGGGGCGGGGCCCGGGGCGATCGCCCTCTCGGCCGGCTGCCGGCCCGCGCGTCGGCGCACAAAGACGAGTCGCGGGCGCGGGCAGACCAGGACGCTCGCTGAGTGCGCGCCGCGGCCGAGGTCTGCCGCCCGGCCGAGGACGACCGCCAGACCTGCGACGGGCCCGCCGCGGCTCAGGAGTCGCAAGCGGGGGGGGGAGTGCCGCAGTGGGGGCGCGTGCGGGGGCGGCGAGGCGGGGGGCGGGGCGGGGCCGCACGCGGGGCGTCGCAGCGATGCTGGATCATCCCGTCGAAAAGAAGCTCCACCTGAGCCGCCGTGGCGCCGCGTGACGCGCGCCGCGCGCGGGGCGTCGCGCGCGGGGCTCGGGGCGCGGGGGGGCGGAACCGAGGCCTCCTCGGGGAGCCAGACGCCCGAGACCTCCCACTCGACCGCCACGCTCTCCCCCGCGGCTTCGGCCGAGACCGCGGGGCTGAACCTGCCGCCGCCGCGCGGCCCGCCGGAGCGGGTCAGCCGGGTCGGGTCGATCACGTGCGGGTCGCCGCAAGGCTCCGCCACGCGGGGGCGGGGAGGGTTGCAGCGAGAGGCCGCACCAAGACCGGGCGCGGGCGCCCAAGGGAGCCCACCGGGCGCCTGGCGGGGGCGCGAGGATCGTAACGGCCGGGGCGGCGCCGTCGATCCGCGCGCCAGGGAGCCGCGTGAGGCGCGGACGGCCCCGCACGATGGTGTCGACGTCCCATTGCTGCGCACGGGCGTTGCGCCGCGCGGTCGGTCGGCCGCGCCGCACGCGGCAGCTCCGGGCCTTGCGCGCGCGGCGCGGGGCGGCGGGGCGCGGCGACCTCTTGCAGATGGACCTTGAAGTCGTTGAGCGGCGTCGCGACGTTGTACACGTGCAGGACGTGCGGGACGCGGCGGATGCGGTGCCCGGCGCGCTCCAGGAGCGGGAGCATGACTGCGACGTCTGCGCCCGCGCGGTCGAAGATGCGCCCGCCGCCGGCGCCGGCGCCGGGGCACGGCGGGCCCCACCCGACGTCGCCCGGGTAGCAGAACTCGCGCGGGGGCACCGAGCGGAGCAAAAATGCCTGCGGCGCGCGCCGGTGGGTGGCTGCGCCACGGCGCGGCGCGCGCCCGTGCGGCGTTCCGGGATCGGGCGAGGCGGTTCGCCGGAGAAGTGTCGCCGGGGGCGACACTTCTCTTCCAGGAGGCGGGGCTGCGCGAAGGGGCGGTGCGAAGGGGCGGTGCTGCGCACCTTGAAGGTGCGGAGGTGCGAGGAGGCGAAGGGCACGTCGCGGAAGCGCTTCTCCTCCACCTGCCCCGCGGTGCGCCCGCGCGCCTCCGCGGTCGGTGCGCCGCGCGGCATGCGCAGCGCGGCGCGCGGGGGGCCCGCGCGGGAGGGCGCGGGCAGCACTTCTCGCGGCGAGAAGTCGACGACCCAGTCAGGGACGAGCCCTAGCGTGGCACAGCCGCGGTCTCAGCATGATAGCGTGGCACAGCCGCGGTCTCGGCATGGCACGGGGGGGGGAGGGGGACGCGCGCTGCGGGCGGGGGACCCGTGGGAAACTCGACAAAGGTTCCGTACGTGAGCCACGCGCTGCGCCCAAAGAGTCGAGCTCAGCGACCGCGCCGGGTGCCGACGCAACGAGCCACAGACTGCGCGCAACCCCCGCAGGCGCGCGGTCTACAGCGGCGCGCGGGCGCAGGCCGACCCGTGCTGCTCGTATGAGGAGCGGAGCTGCGCGAGCCCTCGCGCGTGCGCGAGCCAGTCGTCTCCGTCCAGCACCACCACCACCTGCCGCGCCCGCGCCTGCACATTCAACTTTTGGGGTTGTCAACTTTTGGGGCTGCGTGTCGCTTCGCGACGTGAGCCCCCTCACGCCCGCGCCGCGCGGGG
>ENA-UOXV01002487-UOXV01002487.1-marine-metagenome-genome-assembly--contig:-NODE-2487-length-24032-cov-6.046128_pt1 | contig 24032 bp, 14 predicted proteins | sample MGYA00238165_ERZ766961 | MGnify/ENA primary metagenome ERZ766961 (study PRJEB28924, sample SAMN03173240) | marine metagenome | biome: Marine; feature: Water; material: Subsurface seawater | place: North...
GAAGCACTTGCGGTTATCGCCCCAACCGCCGCCGCCCCTGCGGAAGATCGTTCGCTTGATCCAGCCGCCTTGGTACTTGGGCGTCCTGTTGTCCACGCCACCGCACACGGAACACGGTTCACCGCGGAACTGTCGCTCGATCGGAGGCGAGTCGTTCGGGTCGTGGACGCCGTTGACGCCGTTTCTTTCGCCGTTGGCTAAGTTGTCGGCGGTATCCCCGTTGGCGGTATCGTTCAGGAACGCTTCGTACGATGAGCTCGGCGTTAGCCCCGGCGACGGCGTCCGTGAGGGCGTGCGCAGTGGCTTGGACCCGAGCCTGAGCCAGTACGTCACGCCGGTATCCCCGCACTTGTGCCAGGTGAACCCCCAGCACCGCAGGACCAGCCCCGCGAGTGACTCGGCGCAGTGCGAGTACGCGTAGTAGAGCAGGGGTTGGTGAAAGACCCGGAGTGGTTCCCTCATGTGCGCCATGAACTTCAGGCCGTCCGTCCGTCCGGGTTCGAATGCGATGCCCCAGGTGTGCTCCACCTCGCCGATCCACCACTCGATCTCCTCCTCCTCCGCCTGACCCAGCGGGCCGTCCATACCTCCGTAGAAGCCGTACCGCACGAACTCCCGCACGTTCTCGCGCCGGATGAGCCGCGGGTCGGCGCCGCGGAACCACTCGCGCAGGAACTCGCGAAAGTCGGGGATGACGTCGTCCTTCATCAGCAGCATCCGCTCCATCTGCTTGCGCCTCGCCGGGTTATCGGGCGCGGGCGTGAAGGTCTCGTGCCGTTGACGCAGGTACCGCCGACGCACCAGCCACGCCCCCTCCGCGACGATCCACCACGCGAACACCACGGGGAGGACGAACAGGAAAGGAATGAGCGCGGCGCCCGCGACGACGAAGGGACCGCCGAAGCAGAAGTAGGAGCACGACGCGGCGACGAAGGTGTCCCACGGGTCCGGCAAGCACCATCTGCTCAGCTTCGTCAGCTTGGGGTCATGGGGCAACCCACTCATCGTTGGGCCCCCGAGTCTGCCCGCCAAATCCGTCTTGAGCGCGGGCTTTTTCGGACGATTTTTTTGCGACGATGTTGCAACCGTCCTCGCCTAAAACTTGTCAAACTGTTTGCCTGCTGGGACTGAAGCGTGTCCGACCGAAGCGCCGAGAAACGTCGGTGTTGGAGGGGCCAATGCGAATTTGCCACCTGCGTCTGTTCGATGCCAACTCACGCACTGTCAAGCTCGATTATTCTCGGAGGCGCGGCCTTCGGTCGGAAGGACGCGTGATGGCGCCGATGCTGGCGGTGGGGAGCCGCGTTTGGTGCCGATCCGGCGAGCACGATGCCCGATCGTCTCGGCGCGCCAATTCGTCCAGGAAAGCGTCCAAGGCGCGAGCTCCGAAGCGGGGCGAGTCACCCATCAGACGGGCTGTCGTGGTTTCCGATGTGGCCGAGACTCGCGCGATCGCGGCGACCGCCCCGACGGAAGACGCGTTCTCGCTCGGATGCCCGCACTTCGATACCTGCTCCGGATGCTCCAGCTCCACGAACCTCGACGACTTCCCCGAGCTGCGAAGGGCGCGCGAGTACTTCGCGAAGAGCCACGGCGTGGACGCGTTCGAGTGCGCCACCGGCGACGTGACTGGATGGAGAATCAGGGCGCGACTCGCCGCCCGGATGGTCCCGGACGACACGAACGGCGGGCAAAAGCTCGCCCTCGGGCTCTTCGCGCGCGGCTCGCACGACCTCGTCGAGATCCCCCACTGCGTCGTGCAGCACCCGAGGCTCAACGACGCCGCCGCGCTCATCGCCGAGGCGTGTTCCCGCGCGGGCATCCGAGCGTACGACGAAACCACGGGCGAGGGCGAGCTTCGATACGTCCAGCTCACCGCGGTCGGTCGCGACGGATGCCGCGCGGACCTCGACCCCGACGCCGCGGTGCAGGTCGCGCTCGTGTGGAACGCCCCGGCGCCCACCGCGGAATCCGGGCCGATGTCCGCGCCGAGGGCGATCGCGCTGGCGCTCAAGCTCTGGAACAGTAACAGCGCGGACAGCCCCGGGGATATCGAACCCCCGAACGGCATGCGCGTGCACTCCGTCTGGGTCAACTGGAACGACGCCGTGGGGAACACGATCACGTCACCGCACTGGACGCACCTCAAAGGGGATCGGTTCGCGTGGAGCGGGCACGGCGACGCTGAGGTGGCGCTCACGCCCGCGTCGTTCGCGCAGGCCAACGCCGGCGCGTTCGACGCGGCGCTCGCGCGGATCCGCGGCTTGGTGTTCAAGGACGCCGCCGTGTCCGAGCTGTACGCGGGCGCGGGTCCCATCGGTCTGTCCATCGCGGCCACGATGACGCAGGGAGAGGACGAGGACGGCGGGTCGGTGCGATGCGTCGAGATCGTCGGCGCCGCCGCGGAGACGTTCGAGGCGAGTAGGTCGCGGCTTCCGGAGAGTGTCCAGAAAAGGGTCTCGATGGTGATCTCGCGAGCCGAGGACGTGTGCCGCGACGCGGTGCGGGACGCGGACGTGATGATCGTGGACCCGCCGAGGCAGGGTCTGGATCCGAGGACCGTCGCGGCGCTGACGGGCGGAACGGCGGCGCCGACCAAAGCGGATGGGGGAGACGAGGGAGTCGACGAGGCGGCTTCCTCGGCGGCGGCGGCGGCTGGACGCGAGGAAAAGAAGCCGGTCGTGAAAGAGGAGAAGAAGCCGATGACGAGGGCGGCGAAGCGACGGGCGCGGAAGAAGAAGAAGGCGAAGGCGAAGAACGCGAGCCAGGCGGCCGTGAAGGCTGAAGCCGCCCCCAAAAAAAATGAGGAGGCGAAACCGGCGCAACCGACTGTTAAGTTTCCCGCGCCCCCCGCGCGCCTGTCGCGGCTGATATATCTCAGCTGCGGCTTCAGCGCGTTCCAGAGGGACTGCGACGCGCTCATCGAGTCTGGCCAGTGGCGACTGACTCACTGCGAGGGTTTTAACTTCTTTCCCGGGTCGGACCACATCGAGACGCTGGCGGTGTTTGACAGAGAGGAAACCGGCTCGGCGCTTTGGGAAGAGTAAACACGCGGGGGGGTTGCGGGATCATTCTTTCTTTGCATTGTTGTTCAAGTGTAACGCAAGCTGTACGTTCAATAAAGTTGCAAATGCTGATATGTATTAGGGAAAAAGCGGTTTGCTAAGGATTGTTTTGTTTTGCGGCAAAGAATCTCGGCTGGGTTTTCAGCCGTTTCGATGCTCTGATCGTTTAGAAGAGAGCCTCGTCAGCGACGTCCGCCTTGAGCTGGAACTTGCCCGCATCCACAATCTCCTTGACGTCAGCGCACACGGCGTCGTCGAGTCCGAGCGCCGCCTGGAGCTTCTCCTGCTCCTCGGCACCGGCACCCTGCATGACAAAGACGCTGAAGATGTCCTTGAGCTCCTCCTCGACGGCCCACTCGAGCTTGGACTCGGGCGCGACGCCGTGGCACGCGACGAGGTTCTTGGCGGACTTCATCACGTCGTCAACCTTCTTCTGGCGGAGCTCAGCCACCGCCTGGACCATGGTGGAGCGCTTCTTCTCGTTGGCAATCTTGAGAAGCTCCTTCTGCGCCTTCTCCTTGGTGATGGAGAGATCCTCGGGGAGAGTATCGGTGAGCGCGGAGAGGTCGGAGGAGCCGGAGCCGTCGGTGAGGCGCTTCTCCGCGTTCTTGCGGAACATGGACATGCGCTTGTCCATCGAGATGTTGTTCTCGATGTCGACGCCCTCGTCTTTCATCCTGCGGATGTCGGCGATGGTGAGGGTGCCCATGGCGATCTGCGCCTGCATATCCTGGAGCATCTTCTTGGACGTGATGCCCTTGATGATCTTCTGCGCGTCGGCGTCGGGGAGGGAGAGGCCCTTCTGGATCTCCGCGAGCTTCTCGGTGCGCTCGGCGGTGAGGCCGCGGCCGTCGCCGAGGATCTGCTCAGCCTGGGCGCGGTACGCCTTGTCGGCGAGGCCCTTGTGCACGGAGCCAACCTCGAACTGGTTGAGGCCGAGGATGTCGCCGAGCTGGGAGAGGCGGGTGAACTCGGACTGGTCGCGCTCGATGGTGATCTGCACGCCCATGGGCGCGTTCACGGTGTCGCCTTGCATGCAGAACATGAGGTAGTCCTGGTAGAGTCCCTGGGCGGAGACGTTGTCAACCTCATCCTTGAGGTTGATCTCCTTCTGGTAACTCGGCTGCTCAATCTTGGCGGCGATCTCCTCAGTCTCCTTCTTGTCCTCCTCAGCCTTTTTGTCCTCACCCTCCTTGGCCTCCTCGCCGTCAGCCTTGGCCTCGGCATCCTTCTTCTCCTCGCCGTCCTTGGCCTCTTCACCCTCCTCCTTCTTCTCCTCGTCAGCCTTGGCCTCGACATCCTTCTTCTCATCCGCCTCCTCCTTCTTAGCCGCCGCCTGAGCCTCCTTGAGCAGATCCGCGAGCTCCTTGGCGGCATCCTCGGCAGCCGCCTTGGTCACGTCGGACACCATCGGGGTCACCACGGTGCTGTTAAAGTAGACCATCTTGCGAATCTCCTTGCTCTGCTCAATCTTGTTCTGCTTGGTGCGCGCGACGCGGATGTACGCCATGAACGCCTTGACAACCTCAGCCTTGAGAATGCTGAGCGCCATGTCATCCGTGAGTCGCACGGCATCCTTGGCGCGCTTGCACCTGTCGCGGAGCTCGGGGGTGAACGCCTCGGTGCCGACGGAGAGGGCGCCGAGCACCGCGGACTTGTACACGGCGCCGCAAATCTCAGCGGTGCACTCATCCACGACATCCTTCGGGACGCAGAGCAGGCGGCGGACGCGTCCGAGCGCCTCGACGTCCTCGTCGGTGAGCATCTTCTTCTCCATCACCTGCTCCATCTTGGTGCGGTAGTTCTCCTTGTTGACCTCGGCAGCCACCTCGGGGGGGAACTGGAGCTTCTCGCAGATGGACTGGAGAACCTTGGCGGGGGACTCCGCCTTGTCGAGCTCGCCAGACTTGACGGCGTCGCGGAGGAGCTCGCGGTACCGCTTGGTGGTGACGTCCAAGACAATCTCCTCAGCCTCCTTGTTTCCCATGCCGAACAGCACCTTGAGGGCGCCGGAGTTGGACTTGAGGTCGGCGGAGAACTCGCCGGCTTCGGTGCCCGCGGTCACGTAGTTGCGGAAGAGGGCGTTCGCCTCGCTGTTCTTCTCCTCAAAGGAAGAACCCGCGAGGGTGCAAACCTTGAGCCCGGGCAGGGCATCGCCGCCCGAAGCCATCTTCTTGTTGTAGGACAGCACCTGGTCCAGCAGGTTGTTCGCCTCGGAGAAGTCCGAGTTGACGGACCTAACCTGCGAGAGCTCGGAAGCCGCTTCGACTTTCTGGACGACAAAGTCCTGGGCGAGCTTCTCGACAACCTCGGCGCAGTCGGCATCCTTGAGGTTGAGCTCCTGCTGGTACGCCTTGGCGGCGGCGAGGGCGCCAGACTCGAGGGTATCGATCGCGCCCGACTCGACGACGCGGGTCTTGAAGAGGTTGGAGGCGGACTCCTTCATGGCGAGCGTCACCTGCGCGTCGGAGACGCGGAAGATGCGGTTCCATGGGAGGAGGAACTTGGCCTGCTTCTCGCCGAATGTGCGGGTGGAGATGAAGACGAGCTTCTGGAACTCGCGGCGTGACTCGAGGTCGGCATCCTTGTCCCCGAGCTCGATGCGCTTGCGGAAGAGGCGGCGGCCGACTTCCATGTGCGCGTTGGCGGCGTCGGCATCCTCGAGGCCGAGCTGCTGGCGGAAGTTGCGGAGCGCCTCGGGCTCCCAGCCCTGCACCGGGTCCTCGCCCATGGGGACGATGGACTGGAGGTAGGCGTCGTAGAGCTCGGTGACAGCCTCGGGGCAGTCCTTGGACATGTCCTTCATGCCGAATTTGGCTCCGATGGCGTCGACGTCAGCCTTGGTGATGGTGGCTGGGTCGCGGTTGAGCATGCCGTTCCAGAGCGCCTTGGGCGCGGCGGTGACGCGCTTCTTGTCCGCGGTCGCGACGGCGACGGCGGCACCCGCGCCGAGACCCGCGGTGAGCACAGCCTTGGCGGCGTTGGAGCCGGTGGCAGTGCCCGCGGCGGCGCCAACCGCGAGGGCTCCTCCGACGACGACGCCGTAGGCGCCGAGGCGGGCCTGGCCCAGGGCGCTCTGCTGCGACTCGAGCTGGTCCATGTCCTTCTCGAACTGGTACGGAGACGGGCGGCCCTGCGGTGGAGGTTGTTGGGAAAAACACGGGAGGGTCAGCGCCTGGTCATGAGAGGTGGAAAAAAATCTCGGGCCAAGGGGCGGCATTGACGGCTGAGAATCGTCGCGTGCGGCCAAAGTCGCGCCGGGGTCGGGACGTTTCCGGGACGCCCCACGTGGCGAGTACCGGTCAGTCCCGTCCTGAACACGCGGTCCGCGCGCGTCACGACGCCCGCGCGTCCCAACGGACCAGCCACGCGCCCGCGTTCGCGCATGCTACAATCGTGGATAAACCAGAACCCTGGGGTTACGGTTGTTGGTGCCGGAAGGTTGCCGGACTTCCGCCGGTATCTCGGGGCGCGAGCGTGGGCGGGGCGCTCACCTGGGGGGTCGCCTCGGCGCGGGTCACGTGCTTGACGCGAGCGGAGCCGTTCGCGAAGCCCGCGACGCGGGGAACGCGGACGCCGCCGGAGGCAAAGCCGGAATGCTTCGCCGACTGAGCGGGCGCAGCCTGCTGAGGCGCGATGCCGGCGACGGCGGAAACCGCCTGAGTCGCCATCTTCACGTGCTAGAACTGGCGCGAAAGGATGCGCGGAGGTCCAAAGGACTCCAAAGGACTGTGAGCGTGTGTTGAGCACGCGTCGCCGTCGCTCGCGGCGTGAGTTCTGTGCGGCGTCAGCGATCTCGCCGGCGCTAAAGGCGAATTTTCACTTTATTACTGGGCAGCCGAGGCTCTAACGCCCCGCAGCAAGATAGGATGCCCGGTCTGAACCGGGAGTTATTTCCCCTTTATCACCCGTTCTCAGACTGGTTCCGGACTGGTTGGCTGTGCCCTCCCAGACGGATATAATAAAGCGCTTCGGAGATCTGATCGAGTCTGATCTCGCGAGTTTGTGATTGGCCGATGACCGAGAAATCTCTGCTGAAAAAAACGCGCTGACGAGACGATGGAAGGATGAAGAGCCGCGACGCGCTTCGTCCGCGCCACTCCTCGCGGCGCCCACGGAAAACGCACGGAGCATCACGACACCACGATGTTCGCGGTGACATCCACCCCCGCGGCGTGCGTTCGCGCCGCCGACCTGGTCGCCGGCGACAAGCGCGCCGGGCGAATCTTCCGCTCCGTCGGAAGCATCCAGAGTCGCGCCACGCATCATCGCCAATCCAGAGGCGCCTCGCTTACGGTCAGCGCGGAGTTCAGCATCGGCAAGCTCACCAGCGTGCTCGCGAAGAAGACCAAGGGCGACCTCGAGCGCGTGTTCAAGGGCACCAGCAAGACCCGCGAGAAGCTCAGCTACATGGACGAGGTCCTGGCGCTGTGGAACATCGACGGCCTGGAGGACACCCTGGATGAGCTCGAGGACACCCTCCTGTCCGTCGACTTCGGCCCGACGACCGCGATGAACATCCTCGACGTCATCAGGACGCGGTGCGAGGCGGGTGAGATCAAGACCGGCGCGGAGGTCAAGGCGGCGCTCAAGAAGGCCATAGTGGACATCCTCGTCCGCGCCAACGACGGCAAAGAGGGAGCCGCGCCGCTGCGTCTCAACGACGGCGACGGACCCTCGGTGATCATGGTCGTGGGCGTCAACGGCGGCGGGAAGACCACGACGGTGGGCAAGCTCTCACACCGCTTCGCCGAGGAGAGCGGCGCGAAGGTGATGCTCGTGCCGGGCGATACGTTCCGCGCCGCCGCCGCCGAGCAACTCGCGGCGTGGGCGGAGCGATCCAACGGAGTCATGGCGGAATACAAGGAGGGCATGAAGCCCGGCGCGCTGTGCTACACGGCGGTGGACGAGGCGATCAAGATGGGGGACATCGACATCGTCCTCGCGGATACCTCCGGCAGGCTCCACACCAACTGCGACTTGATGGACGAGCTCGCGGGGATCAAGAAGTCCATCGGCAAGCGCATGGAGGGGTCTCCGCACGAAGTCGCGTTGGTGCTCGACGGCACCACCGGCCTGAACATGCTGAACCAGGCGAGGGAGTTCAACAAGATGGTGGACGTCACCGGCATCATCCTCACCAAGCTGGACGGGACCGCGAGGGGCGGGGCGGTGGTCAGCGTCGTGGACGAGCTCGGCGTGCCCGTCAAGTTTGTGGGCGTCGGGGAGGCGATTGGGGACCTGCAAACCTTCGACCCGGTCAGCTTCGTCGACGCGCTCTTCCCGGAGGACGAACCGACGGAGTAAAACGAACGACTCACGATTAACACGATTAACATTAGAGGTGAGAACTGTTGTCCACATATATACGCTACACTAAAATTCACCCGCCCCCGCCGCCTCGAGCCATCGTCGGCGCGAGCGGCGGCAGCGGCCGAGGGGTCTCGTCTCCGACCCTCGACAGCCGCGCCGCGCCGAGCACAGCCTCCGGGAGCTCATCATCCTCGTGCGGCTCGATCATCAGCACGATCTCCTCGACGCTGTGCTTCGAGCACCACTTCAGGGACCTGTACACGCGCTCCGCGAACCTGCTGCTCGCTAAGTCCAGGTCGACGGCGAAGTAATCGACGCCCTCGTGGTAACTCAACGCGAATTTTTTACCCAAAATCACCGGCCGCCGAGGCACCGTCTGCCGCAGCGCCCACGGCGCCTCCATCAACGCCACGACCATCTTGAACCTCGCGTCCCGTTCAGCCGCGTCGCCATCCACGAACCGACGCAGCGCGCGGCCGAACGGCGACTCCCCTTCCTCGCGAAGCATCCCGCTCAGCGACCGCCCCGCGTGCCTACCCGCCGGCTGAAAGTACAGCGCGATGCTGACGTGCGGCGGGCCGGGGTTCATGAACTGGAACACGAACGTCCACGGTACTTCGGTGTCAATGCCGTTCGCGCCCGATGCTGACGTGCTCGTGCCCGTCGTCGTCCTCGCCGCGCGCTGTCTGTTGAGCCAGCTCTCGGGCCGGGAATTTGCGACGTCGGGGCACGGCCCGTCCTCGAATGAGAAGACGTCCACCTTGACGCAGTCCATGAGCGCCGGCGCGGGTGTTTGCTTGCGTCGATCCCGTAGATAGTTCGGGCCGCGGACCTTGAGCCAGTCGGATACCTCGCAATCGGCGCTCCAGTGCTTCGAGGCGGCGTCCGGTTGGTCAGCGTCCGGTGTCTCGTCTTTGAGAGATTCTAACCGCGTGAGCAGCCGTGTGAACTCGTCGCTCTCGTACCCTTCGCCCTCGCTCGCGGTGTCGTAGTCGGTGTCGCTGTGGTCGCTATCGGATGGTTCGTCCGGGCCGTCTCGCGCGCGCGGTGAGTCGACCTCGGGCCGGGCGAAGCACCGTCCTTTCCCGCGGAAGAGGTACCGGAGACTTTCCTGCACGGGTGGCATCTTTTCTCTATTCTTCCAAGGGTCGCGGGGTCGCGGAGGACCAACCGCCGCGATATTTCGGACCGCCTTTCGTCCGAGTTCAAACTAGTAGGTACGCGCCCCAGTCGTGCACCGCGTCGGTGGGCTCAGCTCGAGGCTGGCTGGCGCGGCAGCGCTCTGAGTCGCGTCAATTTAGCGCGCTGACGTGTGGAAAAAGCGTGGACGAGATCGATCGGGAAAAAAGCTGCAGTCAGGCAGTGTGACGAAGAAGTCCGAAGAAGAGGGGAAAAATGTTTTGGGGCCACACGGATGTCGTTCTTGGGCCACACGGAGGTTTTTTTGGCCGCGGCGAAGTTTCTTTTGTGCGCGGTGCGCGACGCGAAGAAGAGACACTGTGAGAAGTATGGCTTTTTGGACGCGTGTGTGTTTGGAACAAGTTGGTCGTTTATTAAACCTTAGAGCTACTCCATCCTCCAAATGCAAGCGGGTCACTATCCCTGATAAAAAATGAATTGAGAGTCCCGCAAATGCGCGTGACAATCAATTTACATGAGCGACTTGGCCGCCTTGACCATGGCATCGGTGGTGATGCCGAACTCCTTGTAGAGGATGCCGGCGGGCGCGGAGGCGCCGAAGTCGTCGCGGCCGATGGAAATGTCGGCGTACTTGGCCCAGCCAAAGGTGGATCCAGCCTCGATGGAGACGGTGGGCACACCCTTGGGGAGGATGGACGCCTTGTACTCATCGGACTGCTCCTCGAAGAGCTCCCAGCAGGGCATGGACACCGCGCGCGCCTTGGCGCCGAGCTCCTTCGCCGCGTTGACGGCGAGCTCGAGCTCGGTACCGGTGCCGATGCAGATGCAGTCGCAGTCCTCGCCGGCGGCGGGGCCCGCGACGACGTACGCACCCTTGCGAACACCCTCCCTGGAGGTGTTGGGGAGGTTGGGGACAACCTGGCGGGAGAGCGCAAGGGTGGTGGGGCGGTCCGTCTGCTCGACGCCAATCTGGTAGGCACCCGCGGTCTCGTTGCCGTCGGCGGGGCGCATCATGAGCATACCGGGCATCGCGCGGAAGGACGCGAGGTGCTCGATGGGCTGGTGGGTGGGGCCGTCCTCACCCACACCGATGGAGTCGTGGGTCATCACGAAGAGGGTGGGGGCGCCGGAGAGAGCCGCGATGCGCATGGCGGAGCGCATGTAGTCGGAGAAGATGAAAAAGGTGGCGCAGTACGACTTGAAGCCGGGGGAGTGGAGCGCGATGGCGTTGGCGATGGCGCCCATACCGTGCTCGCGCACACCGTAGCGGATGTTGCGCTCGGCGGGGGTGTCCTTCTGGAAGTCGCCGAACTGCTTCATGAGGGTCATGTTGGAGGGGGCGAGATCCGCGGAGCCTCCGACGAAGCCGGGGATGGCGGAGCCGAGGGCGTTGAGCATCGTCTGGGAGTGGATGCGGGTGGCGACGCCGGCGTCCTCGGGGGTGAAGTCGGGGAGGGTATCAGCCCAGCCGGCGGGGAGCTCACCGGTGATGATGGAGTTGAGCTCCTCGTAGTCCTCGGGGTACTTCTTCTTGTACTCCGCGAACTTCTTGTTCCACTCAGCCTCGGCGGCGGCACCCTTCTCGGAGCAGTCCATGTACGTCTGGACCTCCTCGGGGACCTCGAAAGCCTCGTACTTCCAGCCGAGGTTCTCACGGGTAGCCTTGGTCTCGTCGGCGCCGAGGGGGGCGCCATGGACGTCGTGGGAGTTGGACTTGTTGGGGGAACCGTAGCCGATGAGGGTGGTCACCTTGATGAGGGAGGGGCGGGGGTCAGCCTTGGCCTTGTTGATGGCGTCGCGGATGGCGTCGAGGTCGGTGTTACCGTCCTGGACGTGCTGCACGTGCCAGCCGTAGGCCTCGTAGCGGGCGCAGACATCCTCGGTGAAGGAGATGTCGGTGTGGCCGTCGATGGAGATGGAGTTGTCATCGTAGAAGGCGATGAGCTTGCCGAGGCCCCAGTGGGCGGCGAGGGAGGCGCCCTCACCGGACATACCCTCCATGTTGCAGCCGTCACCCATGATGGAGTAGGTGTAGTGGTCGACGATCTCGCAGTCGGGCTTGTTGAAGCGGCCCGCGAGGTGCTTCTCCGCCGCGGCGAGGCCGACGGCGTTGCAGATGCCCATACCGAGGGGACCGGTGGTCACCTCGATGCCGTTGGTGATGAAGTTCTCGGGGTGACCGGGGGTGATGGAATCCCACTGGCGGAAGTTCTTGAGGTCATCGTTCTGTGGAAAGAGGGGCGGAGGGGGGCGGGATGGTCAGCTCCGGTTCCGAGGGCTATAGGGAGTGAAAATATCCAAAACTTTTGCAGTTCCGAGGCGACTAACGAGGGGATTTTTATCCCCTCCGCCGAGATTTCCGCTGTCGGAGCCGGGCGAGTGCGGCGAGGGCGACGGATTTTGGGCGCGTCTGACGGGCGTTCTGACGTGGAGTGCCACCCAACGTTCAGACGCGCCGCAGTTTCGCCAGATCCGTCGCCCCGATGACCCGCACGCTCCGGATAAACCCCGACGTGTCGAAAAGCCCTGTTTTCCGATCTTCCCGCTACACGGAAGTTTTGGTTTATCCCGATTGGTTTCGCGGGACGAATGTGCGCGCCCGATCGGTGACGCGGCGCGGGTTCGGAGGAAAGAACGGGATCTGTGACTCACCGAGACGGAGGGGTAGCCGGTGAGGTGCATGAGGGAGTACTGGAGCATGCATCCGTGGCCCGCGGAGAGCACGAAGCGGTCACGGTTGAACCACTGGTAGTTCTTGGGGTTGTGAGTCATGGCCTCGCGGTAAATCACGTAGCCCATGGGGGCGCAGCCCATGGGAAGACCGGGGTGGCCGGAGTTGGACTTGTTGATGGCGTCGATCGCGAGGAAGCGGATGGTGTTGACGCAGTCCATGACGGTCTCGGAGGAGACGTCCGCGGGCGCGGCGACGGCCTGAGCGCGGGTCACCGGCTTGACAGCGCGGGTGGTGACCTTGGCGGAGACCTTCCTCGCGGCGGTCTTGTTGAGACGCTGACCGGCGAAGGAGGTGTTGAGCGCAGCCATAGAGGCGGCGGACATGGCAGCCATCTTTCACGACTTTGAATAAAGGGTGGAAGTGGATAGAGTGCGGATGAAAGTGGCGTTCCCGGCGGGGTTCGCGGCGTTTTATTCCGGCAATCTCAATTCCCGACGGCGGAGGGCCTCTGTTTTTCCGGATTGACTTGCCCAGCTGGCAGGCGCGATTTCTGACTGCCCACTGTGAGAACTTGCTCGGCGATCGATGTGAGCCTCTGATTTTCCTTCACTCTGGATATGTTATCGAGGCACGTTTCGGGGTTTCTGACTCAAGGAGATCGTGACTCATATCCAAAAAATGCCGGTTCACACGTGCAAGTCGCCTTCATGACAACGTTCCGAGGTTCCCGATATTTATTTCGTCTGGTCTCGTGAAAGCTCGCAAAGCTATTTGGTTGTTTTCGCTCGTCCTCACACTCCCTCCTCTCATTTCTTCTTCCCGAACGTGAACGTGAGCTTCTTCGCAGCCGCGGGCGCAGCCGGTGCATCGTCCGTGTCCATCGGCGCCGGTCCGTCGTTCGCAGCCGCCGGCGGGTGGTCAAACTTGGGCGACGGCGGCAAGTCATCCTCATCCTCGTCGATGTGCGCGCCAATCTCTTCAATGCCCGCGAGCTCCTCGTCCTCGCCCTTGTGGTACTCCTCGTCCTCCTCGCTGAGCTCCGCGGGGTCCATGCCCACCTCCTCGCCAGCCTCGACCAGCGCCTCGTTTTCCGTCTCGGTCACCTCGGACAAAACGTCGTCCTCCAGCATGCCCACCTCCTCGGCGGCGTTTGCGGGGCCTTCGGGCGTCTGAACTTTGACCTCCGTAGTAGCCGTCGGCACCGTGGCGTCCGGCGCCGTGACCGTGGACGCCGCCTTGACCTCCGCAGTAGCCGCCTTGCCACCCGTAGTAGCCTTGTCCTCGGCCGCCTTTTTCATCGCGCGGAGCTGCACGGCCCTCGCGTCCTCCCCCGTGAGCGCCCGGTCAGCCGCGGCGTAGGATCCGGGGACGAACCCGCCGCGGTTCCTGGCGCCGCGGCCGAGTTCCACGCCGCTCGCGAGCTCGATCGCCCTGGCCTTCTCAGCCTCCTCGCGCTCGCCCGCTAAGCCGGGCTTGGTGCGCGTGGCCTGGCTCGAGACCGCCTCATCCCGCGCCGCTTTCTCGTACCGGATCCAGGAAGGTGTCTCGTCCGCGACGGTGAGCCCGCCCGGCCACAAGTCAGCCTGGAGGTCCATCTCGTTGAACAGCTCAACCTCCGCCGGCGTCCTCGCGAGCCGCGCGTTCAGGGTCTTGAGCGACATGGACGCGCACGAGCGCGTCCCGGCCGTGGACTGCTCCTGCATGAGCTTCTCGAGGGTCTCCCGGCGCTCCGCGTGGGACGTCTGCTGGTCGAACCGGCCCGCGTTGATCACCTCATCCGCCATCTCAATCTTCTGCTGCTGCACGACGTTGCGAACCACGCTCTCGATGCTCTCGGTGAACGTCCGCGTCCCGCCGGTACCCCACGTGGTGTCGTCGGGGGAGCACACGACGCCGGCGCCGCCCTTTGCGGCGCCGCCGTGCTCGGATCCCCCGACGCCGCCCTCGTCATCCGCCGCGCCGAGCTCGTCCATGACGGCTTCCATGTGAAGCACGCGCACCTCCCGCCGTTGACCGATGCGATGCGACCGGGCGACCGCTTGTTCCTCGTTCTTCGGGTTCGGGTCCGGGTCGTAGACGACCACGGTATCGGCGGTCTGGAGGTTAAGACCTCGTCCGGCGGCGCGGATGGAGAGGAGGAAGATGAACTTTTTGGACCCCGGCGCGTTGAACTGCGTGATCGCCTCTTCCCTCATGTCCAGCGCGGTGCTCCCGTCGATGCGGCACCACTCCAGGCCCTCGCCCGCGGGGGTGGTCATGCGCCACTTGAGGTAGTCCTCCAGCAGGTCCAGGAGTTTGGTCATGGTGGAGAAGAGCAGGACCCGGTGACCGGCGGCTCGAAGCTTGATCAGCATCCGGTCCAGCATCCAGAGCTTGCCGCAGGTTCGCACCAAGTCCGCGCCGGTCCTCCACTCGCCGCCCTTGTCGGTCGGGTAGTTCAGAGCCGGGTGGTTGCACACCTTCCGCAGCTCCATGCACCTGTTCTGCAGCGCCAGGTACCCTTTGAAATTTTGCCTCGCCGCGAGCCCGATTTTCGACATCGTGGGGTGCACCCTCAGCGTACCCGTCTTGTTCACCCAATCGTACACCGCAGCCTGATAGGCACTGAACGGGCAGTGCACCGCGATGGTGATCTTGGGTGGGAGCTTCGATTCCACGTCCTGGACGAGGCGCCGCAACATGAACGGCTCGAGGATCTGGTGAAGGCGGGAGATGATGACGATCTTCTTCTCCTTCTCCATCCAGTCCTCGCCCTCGCCCCCGGCTGCGGCGGATTTTTTGCTATCGTCCCCGAACCACTGCTGGAACACCTTGGAGCTATCAAACACCGACGGCAACAGGAGGTTGAGCAGCGACCACAGCTCGCTGAGATCGTTCTGCAGAGGCGTGCCCGTGAGCAAAAGCCTGCGGTTGCATCGGAACCGGTCGAGGTCCCGCGCCAGCTGCCCTTCCCTGTCCTTGAGCCTCTGCGCCTCGTCGATTATGATGTACTGCCAGTTAACCTTGCTCAGCTTGGCGCGGTCCCGCATGATGAACTCGTACGTGGTGACCAGCACGTTAAACTTCAACTGCATCACCTGCGTGTTGAACAGCTTCTGCCGCTCCTCCCTGTGCCCCACGTAGTACACCGCGCTCATGTTTTTGAGCCAGAGCTTGATCTCGCTCTTCCAGTTGACGATGACCGCGTTGGGCACGATGATCAGGTGCGGGCCGTAGTTCTGCTTACTCTCCCACAGGTACGCGATCAGCGCGCAGACCTGCACCGTCTTCCCCAGACCCATCTCGTCGGCGAGGATACCGTTGAGCCTGTTGTTGTACAGCGAGATCATCCACTGCAGCGACACAATCTGATAGTCTCTCAACGTCCCCGCGGTGAGCATGCGCGGCTGACGTATGATCTTCTCGCTCTCCGAGTGCGCCAGGGCGTAGTACTTCTGTTTACCGTCGGCGCCATCCTTGGAGTTGGCGGCGTCCATGAGGTCGCGTGAACCCCGCTCCGCGGCTTGATCCGCGGCAGCCTCCGCGGCGGCCACCACCTCCTCCTCGGTGAGCCCCGCCGCCTCCGCCTCCGCGGCGGCGGCCGCGGCAGCCTCCGAGCGCTGCTGCGTGAGCTTGAGAGCCGCGATCTTGCCCCCGAGCTGCTGCAGGTACCCATCCGTCTTTTCCAAAAATTCTTGCAGCGACGCGTACTTGTCGTCGGACGCGATCCCACCCGGCCCTTCCCGCCCCTGCGCCTCGGCGAGCAGCTCCCTGTAGGCGTCCATGTCGTTCGCCTTGAGCGCCTCCACGCGTCGAAGGTAGTCCGCATCCGCGGTATCTGTACCGCCCTTGGCTTTCGCCGCAGCTTGCGACGCGACGAGGACGTCTCGTTGTCGTCGCATCCAATCCTTGGACATGCGCTCGTGCGCCTTCACGATTTGCCTGTTGCGGGTCACCACGAGCTCCTTCGCCTCCGACGCCGCGTCGGAGATTTTCCGTCGGTAGACTGTGAGTGACTTGAAGTATTCCTCCCTCTCCTGCTTTTGTCGCTTGACGTCCCGCTTGGCCGCGAGTTCCTTCGCCTTCTCCGTTTCCTTCATTAATTTTTTGTACGCCCTGTCGCCGAGCTCCATCAGCTCGCGCTGCACCGCCACGACGTTCGCCCGCACGCTGTCCTGCAGCTCCACCAGCCGCAGCTTCTTCTCTTCGACGCGAAGCCTGCGCCGCTGCTGGTACGCGTGCGGCGTCGTGTCCTCCTCGATCGCGGCGAGTTGCGATTGAACCTCGACGAGCCGGCGCTTGCGTCTCGACTCGAGCTGCCGGTCCGCCTCGTCCTCCACCATCGCGCGAATGTCGCACTCGTACGGCACGGGCTTGTAGCCGTACTTGACCGCCGCGCTGGTGTCCTCCGCGAGGCCGCCGTAGCCCGCCGCGAGGTCGTATATCGGCCCGCGCGGCCGCTGGTACCACGACGGCAGCGCGCACACATCCGCCGGCGGCGGCCGTTGCGGCACGGCATCCGGCCGCGGCCCCGACTGCGTTTGCCTGCCCCGCCCGCGTCCCCCGCCGCCCCGCGCCTGCAAGCCGATCTGCGTGGCGGAGTACCCACCGTACGCCGCCTGCATTGGGCGGTCCTGTGACTGGAAAGGAAGCGTCGGCGTGGTGGACCGGGGGACGTACCCGGGAAAGTCAAAGTCGAACTCTCCTTTTTTGATCTTCTTGAAGATCGTGATCTGCTGCCGGAGGTGGTCGATCTGCGACTTTGTGAACCCGGAGACAACCTTGAAGTTGTGCTTGGGTGCATTCGCCCCGTCGCCGTTCCCCGCCGCGCCGGATGGGCCCGCGGGCGAGGACCTACCGTCCATCGTCACCGCCGATTGGACCGCAGATGAGACTCGCGCCGGTCCTCTGTAGGTCCGCCGGGTACCTGAGTCGCGATCGGGGACGGAGATGGGTCAGTCGATGTGCCGTGGGTATCTCCCGTTGGTATCTCCGATGCGGATCGAGCACGGATCGATCGCGCGCTCGGTGCGTGGGTAACGACGGCGCGCTGGGCCCAGGGGCTGAGTCGACCGGGCGGCGAACAATCGGCTTGTTCGAAAGTTTCGCACTGCACTGCGGGCAAAGTTTAGGGATGGGGAAATTGGCGGCCAGCGCGGGGGCGCGTGGCGAACGGGATCGGGGGACGGCGCGCACCTCGGATACCCTCGCACCCAACCAGCCACGCCGGGGACGCGAACCGACGCCTCCACTCGGCGAAACGGTCTACCAAAAAGCGACCGAGCGCTTCCTTTCGCTCCTCCGACGCCCCGTTGTCTACACAGTTGTGACTGCTCCAGACGAGCGGTTGATTGATCTCACCTTCGACTTCGAGTCAGGAAGTTGGGCGGTTGGAACCGAGAAAAACCAATTATTTCCCCAAACGCAGGAATTGCAGACTGGATGCGCGTGCACGATCAAAAATTGTGGGAATGGCGACCCACGATTGGCTGTTTCTCAATCCGAGGGGGTACTTTATGACTTGGACAATTGGCCAATCCGACTCATCGGGTGCCGCCACTTCACCACGCGCACGCAACCTTCCACCCTTCAAACACACACGGTACGACCCGAACCACGTCGATCCCGATCCATGCACCCTATGCCTTATCCCCGAACGCGTTTACCCCGATCGCGCGTCCCGCGAACCGTCGTTTTACGAACGGCCACGTCGCTTAGGGATGGAAACGCCCGGACCCGGCAGGTTTTTCCCGAACCGCGTGGGTGCCGAACCCGGAGCTGACGATGTGCCGCCCCCCGCGACCTTCCGTTCGCAAATACGCAGATACGCAAAATGCCTGCCGTTACCCTCAACACCCGCACCGACCTCAACACCTCCAAGGCCAAGCTCGGCACCTTCGAGCTGACCACCACCACCACCGTGGAGGGCTGGAGCATCAAGGCCACCGCCGAGCCCGTCATGCCCGAGCTCAGCAAGTCCGGCCTCTCCGACATCTCCGCCGAGATCCCCGCCATGAACGCCGAGGCTTCCAAGGATGGCATCACCGTCTTCTTCGACAACCTCCAGCTCATCCCCAAGAAGCAGTTCGTGCCCCGTGTTAAGATCGCCAAGTCCGTGGACGTCGCCGACCAAACCTACGACGTCAAGGCTGAGCTCATCCCCAAGGGCAACACCTCCGCCGCCAAGGACAACTCCCCTTCCGACGCGCACGTCGTGAAGCTCGGCGTCACCGCGCCCGCCATCTCCGGCTTCACCCCCAAGCTCGACTTCTCCACCGCCAACAACACCGCCACCGTGGAGGTCAGCGGCAAGGTTGACAAGGCGACGGTGACCCTCAAGGCGGACATCGACGTCGAGGGCAAGAAGAGCAAGGGTGCCTCCGCCAAGGTGGCCTACCCGCTCCCCGAGGGTGTGAAGGCTACCGTTGAGGTCAAGGACAACAAGTCCGCCAAGATCGAGCTCGCCAAGGACCAGTTCACCCTCGAGGTGCCCGTCGCCGACGTCACCGCGCCCTCGCTCTCCGCCGACGACCTCACCCTCAAGGTGAAGTACTCCATGGACTTCGACATGTAAACGATGTAAACCCTGTTCTCGATGAACTTCGAGAGTGCAGTGTGGTGTATCAACTTATTCATAAGGTGTGAAAAGTTGGCTACGGACGCGTTTGGATCTACGCCTGGAACTCGCGGGCGCCGGTCTTTATTTTACCTTCGAAGGTAGCTTCTAGCCGATATTGTAAGGTCACTGATTACGTGTTTACAAAGCTCTTACTCTCGACAGACGCGCCGCGGTGAGTTCGCTCCACCGCGACGACACAATCAGATCACACACGCTCACTTCGACTCGCTCACAACCTCGATGAACTTGTCAAAGTCCGTGACGAACCAGTCGGCGCCCTCCATCACCGCCTCTCGCTGCTGCACGCCGCCGTACCCGACGAAAACATCCGCGCCCCCCGGCGCCCTCGACTCGAGGTCGGTGGCGCCGTCGCCCACCATCGCCATCGTCCCGTGCCCAAACTTCGCCTTGATGTGCTTCACAGCCTCAGCCTTACCGCCGGCTTTGCTCGTGAACTCCGTCGGGTCGAAGGACTCGTACTCGCCGGCTTCGTCGAAGAGGATGTTATTGGCGAAGATGTTTTCGTTTGGAACTCCGAGTCGCTCGGCGACGGGCGCGATCATCTGCCGGAAGCCTCCGGAGACGAGGTACACCGTCTTGCCGTTGGCCCTCAGGGCGTCGAAGAGCTCGGCGACACCCGGGGAGATCTTCGGCTCGTTGTTGGCGAGGTACGTCTCCACGGTTTGCCTCGTCGGCTGCATCACCCGCAGCCGTGACTCGAGGGCGTCGCGGAATGAGACGTTGCCGCCCATGGCTTTGTTGGTCATCTCGGCCACCTCGTCGCCCTTGCCGAGGAAGGCGGCGAGCTCGTCGATGCCCTCGTCGGTGCACACGGTGCTGTCGACGTCGAAGCACACGCCGGTGGCGGTGCGGAGGAGGTCGATGACATCCTCGGAGGGTTCCCTGTCGATGTAGGTGTTGGTTAGATATTTTTGGCTTTTTGAAAAAGCGATGTGAACCTGGGTGCGCTAGCTAGGGTAACGGTCCGGGCGAGTGTCGCGCGACCGCGGCGGGGTGAAGAAGGGCGATGGGGGAGGGGCGCACCTGTTGGAGGTGGACGGCATCTGAGGAGCGACCACGTTGACGACGACGCGGGAGCGCGCCGCGCGGCGGAGGGAGTTGGTTTTCGAGCGCCCGAGCTTTGCGGGCACGACTGCGGTGACGGGAGCGGCACCGACGGCGAACATATCTGAGCTCAGTGCTTGATCTCAAGGGGGGGGCGCCAGGCGAGCTTCTTCTCGAGAGCGGCGAGGCGTTCGGTGCGTTGCTGCGCCGTTTCTACGGACACGAGGTGCTTGACCTGCGCGGGAAGGGGCGGCGACGTTTCAGCACGTCGCGGGACGCAAATGAGGTGGCCACATCAGGGTGAAAAAACGTGGGACGCGGACGGCGCCGCGGGGCGCCGCGCTCGATGGGGGGCCGCGCGCGGGTCCCTTGAACCCCACCGGGCGACTCCAAACGGGTCCATGAGACGGTGCGAGCACGTACGGGGCGCGCACCTTTTCGATCTGACCGCGGTTCGCTGCGTTGTTTGGAACGCCGACCTCCTGTCTCGGCTTGTAGAGCCTGAGGAAATCGAGAGTCTTGAGGTAGGTTCGCTGTTTACCAGCGCGTCCTCGAAGCAACGTCACAAAGAGCATGTACTGAGTTCCCCTGGTGGAAACTGTGTGGGCTAGTGGCGGACCGGGTGCGGACTAGGCACTCGTCTGCGCGACGCTAAGTGTGCCCGGAAGGCCGGAAGATAAAACTTTCCTCACCCGTCTTCTTCCGGCTCGCATCAAGCGGCGGCGGGTCCACTTCTCTCAGCCCCAGATTTCTCTCAGCCTGGTGATTTGCCCATACACGGATCGGTCCAATTTGGAAATTCTGGGGCGCAGATCCTGCAGAGCTTTGTGGACTCACATCAGATTTTTTCCTGTTTGAGGCTCACAGCGATTCTGGTGAGAGTTCTCACGCGCTTCCCGCCGTTTGTGTGAAAAAATGTTGATCCTATATTACTGTGCTAGCCTCTCTCTCTATACGTCTCACGTCTCTGTTAATAGCTTAGTCGGAGCGCTCGAGGGACTTGGAATCTTCGGCGAGACCCATGGAGTGGAGGCCGTTGTCGACGTAGATGCAGGAGCCGGTGATGCCGGACGCGAGGGGGGAGCAGAGGAACGCCGCGGTCTGGCCAATCTCCATGGCGGAGAGGGGCTTTTCGCTGAGGGGCGCGTTGGTCATGGAGTAGTTGATCATGTCGTCGATGAAGCCGATCGCCTTGGCCGCGCGGGAGCCGAGGGGACCCGCGGAGATGGTGTTGACGCGGATGCCCCACTTGCGGCCAGCCTCGTACGCCAGCACCTGGGTGTCGGACTCGAGCGCCGCCTTGGCGCTGGACATGCCGCCGCCGTACCCCGGGATGATCTTCTCGGACGCGAGGTAGGTGAGGGAGATGGCGGCGCCGCCCTTGTTCATGATGGGGCCGAAGCGCTGGATGAGGGACACGTTGGAGTAGGAGGACGCGGAGAGGGCCGCGAGGTAGCCGTTGCGGGAGGTCTCCAGAAGGGGCTTCTGCACCTCCGGGCCGTTGGCGAGCGAGTGCACGAGGATGTCAATCTTGCCGAAATCCTTCTCAACCTCCGCCGCGCACTCCGCGACGGTCCAGTTCTCGTTGCCGGCGTAGCGCTTGTTGGTGCGGATGTCCTCCGGGACGTCCTCCATGGTGTCGAAGACGGCGTCGAGCGGGTACACCTTGGCGAACTCCATCAGGGAGCCGTCGGAGAGCTCGCGGGAAGCGTCGAACTTGCCGCGGCGGAGAGACGTCTCGAAGATGTTGAGCGCGGGGACCCAGGTGCCGAGGATGACCTCGCAGCCGGCGTTCGCGAGGCACTTGGAGATGGCCCAGCCGAAGCCCTGGTCATCGGCGACGCCGGCGACGAAAGCCTTCTTGCCTGCGATGCGATTAGAAAAGTGGGGAGAGGAGACGTCAGGGCCAATACGTATTTGCGTCGCTCGCGGGGTGGAAATAAATTGCCGCCGCTGCGCGAGTGGGCTCCGATACGTCGCCGCCCCGTCGCGAGCGACCGGGGAGGGGGACGTATCGATCGCGCGTCGATGCGGGGATGCATCTACGTTTGCGTCGGACGCATCATCGCGGGGAAAACGGCGACGGTGACTCCGGACGGGAACGTACCGCGGAGGTCGATGGGCAGGGTCAGATCGGTCTGCGCCGCGCGGACGGTCATGCGGGAAGCCGCACGGGGAGCCTTGCGGGCGTTGCGAGCGCCGGTGCGGAGCACGTTGGCGGTGAACTGCTGGGTGGCCATGGCGGAAGACATGGTGGAGGAAGGTGTGGTTGAGTGAATCAACCTTTGTGTGCGGCGAGATGAGCGCAGCGGCGCGTTCCCGGGCGGCTTATACCGGCGTTTTACAATCGGCCGCTATCCACTTGGCGAAAAGCGCTTGCGGCCTGAGGCTGGAGAGTCCCACGGCGGGTCCTGACCAATCACAGACGAGCGTTTGGCTTTTCTTTGGCTTTTCTTGTTGGCTTTTCCGAGCCCGACGCGTCACACTCGAGCCTCGCCAGCACACGCTGGGTCCGCTCGTTTGATCCGAACGATGTCCATGCTCGCGATTGCCAAGCCCACCGTCGCGCCCGCGCTCTCCCGCGGCGCCAGGCCCCTGGCCAAGCCCCGTGCACCCGCCGTTTGCCGCGCGATGGCTGCGCAGGAGAGGCTTGGGCTCGATTCCGCGGAGACGACTCGCCCCGCGGGCAAGGTGGCGGCGGCGGTGACCGCGGCGATGACCGGCGCCCTCGTGGCCCTCCCCGCGCTCGCCGAGGAGGCGGCGGCCGCCACCTCCGGGGAGATTTCCCCCTTCGCCGGGGTCGTGGACATCACCGTCCTCGGAGTCGTCGGACTTTTGGCCGTGCAAGGGAACAAGAAGGCCGAGGCGGCCAAGGCGGCTGGGGGCAAGAAGGGTGGCAAGAAGAAGAAGTGAGAAGTGAGTGGTCAAGGCCTCTGTCCGTGTGGAGAGGGAGACGACGTAGCTATGTAATACACGACGCACATCGCGGCATCCGCCCGTCGAGCTCACGCGAAAACTTGTACGAAAAGTTAAGCGTAAATAATTGTATTTTATGTATGTGTAAACATGTTTCGTGATCTAATTCATATTCACGTGGATTCGTGTATGTGATCTAGTCATTGATGGAAATTACATCCATCGGGGATTCAAAAACAAACACTTCCGATCGTCTCCTCGGGGCACACGACAAACACGAACGCGGGGGGCGAGTAGGGAGCGCCGGCGGTAGCTTCGCGTTCGGTACGGTCGATTTAGAGACATGCCGGCGGATATCCGTTCGTTTTTCGGGGGCCCGCCGAAGAAACCCGCGGGGGACGCGGCGGCCAAGCCCAAGGAGGAGAAGAAGGATGAGCCCGCCGCGACGGTGTTGCCCAAGAAACCAAAGGCGGAGGAGCCCAAGCCGGACGTCGACATGGTCGACCTGACGGACGATACCCCGGCCCCGAAGGCTACGGCGAAGCGCAAGCCGGTCGTCGACGATGTGAGTGAACCCCGATGCGCGCCCCGACCCGAGATCCAGCCGACGTGTTCGTTGTTTATTTATTTCTCTCCGATCGCCCGGACGCGTGTCCCTTCGCTGACGGCCGAACGCGCCTTTACCCCGCGCAGGACGACGAGTTCATCCCGGACAAGTCTCCAACCCCGGCCAAGAAGGCCAAGAAGACGCCGACGAAGAAAACCCCGACGAAGAAAACCCCGGTGAAGAAGGAGCCCGCCAAGGAGCTCCCGATGCCCCCGGGCTACCCCAAGGAGGAGTCGGAGCTCAAGTTCTCCGTGATCCAGGAGGCGTCCGCGTGGGGGTACAACGACACACGGGCCGAACCCCCGAACAAAGGCGTGAAGGTCCACCCACGGGGACCCAACGACTGCCTCCAAGGGGTCACCATCGTCGTCTCCGGCGTGCTGGACAGCATGGAACGAGCCGACGCCGAGGATTTCATCAAGCGACACGGCGGAAAGGTGACTACATCGGTCAGCGGCAAGACGACCTACCTGCTCGTGGGGATGGACTGCGGCAAGTCCAAGTACAACAAGGCGAAGGAGCACAACACGACGCTGATCGACGAGGACGGGCTGCTCGCCATGGTGGCGGCCTGCGGGGAGAAGCCGGCGACCGCGGCGGAACCGGAGCCGAAGAATGAGGATTCCGTCGCCGTCAAGTCCGAGGGGCCAACGC
>ENA-UOXV01002492-UOXV01002492.1-marine-metagenome-genome-assembly--contig:-NODE-2492-length-23997-cov-6.768733_pt1 | contig 23997 bp, 37 predicted proteins | sample MGYA00238165_ERZ766961 | MGnify/ENA primary metagenome ERZ766961 (study PRJEB28924, sample SAMN03173240) | marine metagenome | biome: Marine; feature: Water; material: Subsurface seawater | place: North...
TCACTGGGAAGCACTGGGCTGCGCCCTATGCCTCCTCACTACTACCGCGATCTCGAGCGGGCCCGGTGCGGGGTCGGGGCTTTTGCCCCGGCTCCCGCCGCCCACTTGCTCGCGTCCCGTTAGTGGTGTGGGCCTGGGACTTTTTGTTCTACGGCTTCTTTGCTGCGGTCTCCCGGCCCCTGTTCTCCCACGGTTTTTCGCTCTGCGATCTGCGACTGTTTGCCATTAAACGGATGCCTCCTGTAAACTCTAAACCTTTCCTCCCAATCCGAACAGTACGATTCCGTGCGGGTATTCTATGTTGGCGTTCACAGCTATCATGACGCACTTGTCCAGTGAAGCGAAGGTTGAGCGCTTCGGCCCCTATTTTGTGCATCCGATTCGATAGTAAACATTCGTACGAGATTCGCGGGTTCTTCTGTCAGTGTCAACGGCTTTTCAGTGACGTGGGTATTGCAACGCGATTGGAGTTCTTCTGGAAGCTGATGACAGAACTCCAGTCGAAACGTATCGTCTATTGTTTCAATCCATGTTCTCCAGATCAACCATCCCCTCATCGCCGTGCTCCTCCTTAACGCCCTCGTTCTGCCCTTCTCCCTTTTCCTCCTCATCCATCATGCCATCAGCCCCCTCACCAGGCACACCGTTACCTTCTCCTCCCGCTTGCGCCTCCCTGGATCCCTCGGAAGCCGCAGGGTTGGACGGCGGGGCTTGGGGCGCAGGAGGCGCAGGCTTCGGCTTCATCATGACTTTGCGCGTTAGGCTGTCCAGCGCCGCGCGCTGCCGAGGGCAACAGCATCAAACGCGACTGCAAGAAAAGGAAAAAGCAACGCAAGGTCGGCAGGAAAAGGCATGATAGACGTCTACCTCCGCGTCGATATCGGCGGCCAAAACGGCTGGGTCTGCGGTCTTGAGCGATCCAGAATGTGCTGCTTGCTTTGCTTCAGCAAACGCCGCCGCCTTTTCCGCCTGCACATTGGTGCGCCGCATCACATTCTGCACGTATCCCATTCAAAGTAGCCCGTATTGCAGAGCGCATGAAGCTGTGAAACGTTTTGCGCGATTCCGACGATTCCGATCCAGACCCAGACGGCTAATGCGAACGGAATTGCGAACGGAATTGCGCCTCAAATTGTTGCTGTCGCGCAAGCCCTCCCTCCATTCGGATCGGGGACAGGGCAAAGTAAAGACAGCTTCTATACAAGCATCCTACCCAGCTTCAAGAAGACGCAGGAGGTTTGAAGGTTCAAACGGAGATTTGGCCTCAGTGGAGGTACAAATGGACTCGTCTAGCAATTTAGCCAACGGGCGCGGCACGGCGCGGCGCAGGGCAGGGCGGCGTACTGCGGCCATGACTGAGTCGCGCTCTTCCTGGGTGATGTGGTCAAAAAGCTTGTCAGTAGTCCGGGCCTGCTCGGCGCACGCCTGGGCCTTCTGCGCCAGCTTCGCAAGCGACGTTGGGACAGCCGCGTGCTCGCGCGCACGGCGCTCAATTGGGTCTCCAGTGCCACGGAGCTCCTCCAGACGAGTGAGAAATACTGACTTTCCAGCTTCCTCACCCTCCCCATACAGCCACTCCTGCCCCAGCCCACTTCCTCAGCACACGCACCACGCAGCGTGGAGAGTACGCAGAGCGCGCGGATGACAGACATGATGGGGAAATGGTTTGTTGGAAGGGCAGGGTACTCTACCTCGGTGGAATCGAGGGCCTTGAGGAAGGACGCCTTAACAGACTCGTCAGCAAAGTCTGCGAGAGTGGTGGCAAGTGCATCGCGCATTCGATACACGTACTCCTCCAGCGCATTGCGCGCAGCAAAGGTCTCTTGCACCACTCGGTCGGCAAGCTGTAAGTCGAACTCAATGTTCGTCGCTTCTGCCAGCGCCTTGTCCGACAATCCAAGGTAGTGGACCGTCTCAACCTCAATCTTTTCTTGCCGCGTGACTGTCTTAGACTTCGGCTCTGGCACATCGGGCATAGGAGCATCGCCTCCTTCCCGTCCAGTGCCATCGACATGATCTGCCTCAACCGTGTCTTCATCAGCGCCCTCCTCCTTCTGGTCCTTCTCACCTTTCTTGCCCTTTTTATCTCTCTTTCCCTCTTTTTTGTCATTCGTCCCAACAGCTTGCGCCGGCTTCGGAGTTTCATGTGGCACAGCCACCTCCTCCACGGTTTCGATCGCGCACGATGGCACCGACGCGCAGCTATCAAGGTCCAACCCAACTGAAACCTTCAGCTCTGACCCGCCCGGCACTTTCGCCCCTACCAGTGCTCGCTTCTCCGCGATCAGTTCCTCCTTTGCAGCCGGCGTTGTCGCCGCACTAGCTTGCAAGAAACGCAACGACAGCGGCCCACGAGCAGTGAGCTTGATCTGCTTCGCCGACGGTACTGCAACTCCTTGCTCCAGTGTGACAGTTCCTGAAGATTTGCCATCCGAGTACTCCACCTTGAGCGGCATGGTGTTCCAATCCACAACCGAAAAATCCCGAACTCTGAACGCCGGCGAAAGCATCGCCGCTGCGAGCGCGCACCCGCGTGCCACCGACTCGGCGGCGTTCACCGTCGTTTTAGGATCTTGACCGAAGACAGCAGACACAGCAGCTCGCAGTGCTGGTATACGTGAGGTACCCCCGACCATCTCTACTGTGTCAACATCTCCCGGCTTGAGATCCGCCAGATCCAGTGCTCCTTGTACCACATTGGTTAGCTTCGCGACGTACCCGTGTTTGTCCAGCATTTGTTCGAGCTGCTCACGCCGCAGCATGCCTGACACATCAGTGTCCTCCATCATGCACTCCACGTTGATTGGTGTATCCAGGTCCATGGGATTTGCCGAGAGCGTCTTCTTCAGTTTCTCTGATTGAGCCCGCAATCTCACCATGGCGCGTGCGTTAGTGCGAGCGTCCACTTTGTACTTGCCCTTGAATTCCTCAGCGAAGTGCTCCACCAACATGTCGTCGATCGCCGACCCGGAGATCGTACTGCACACCACAGGTCAAAATCAGCTCGTTTCAGCGGAGCGGCAGTCTGGCTGCGATGGGTAGCGTACCGATCAAAGGTGTGCGAAAGAACCTTGAGCTGTCCTTTGAGAAAAGCGACAACCGAAACCTGCAAGACTGGATGTCAGATCACCTTCGGACCGAGCCCAGCGCCATGGACACGACAAGAGACGTCCGTAGCCAGTATTTGGGCAGCATTTACAAGGCCACTGCCGACCTGAACGCATGAGTGGCCGCAGTCGACAAAGACGACGCGACGTGGGTCCTTCTCTGAAAGATCAGTCTTTATGATGCCGTAAGACCTACAAATCCCATCAAACGTGCGTGTAAGATATCAACCGGATCGCAATCACCTGCAATAGGCCTGATCTCTCAGGAGACTCTACGATTATTAAATGCTGATAGAGCGCATGGGGCCTCTTATGGGACGCATACAGAGCCGTGGCAGTGTTGTCGTTCATCACACGGAGGCACTTCAGGCCCGCGATCCGGGCGGCCTCCCGGATGGCATTACGCTGCGCCTCATTGAAAAAGGCTGGAACGCTGATTGCGCAGTCGACAACCTGTTTCGACCCCACTCTCAGACACCGCCCCCGCCTGCCTCACTGACACCACGTGCTAGGCCGTGAAGGCTCAACGAGACATTGCAGTGGAGCCCACGTCCATCATCAAGGGTGCCATATTATGCTTGCCTCTGAGCCATGGTCCACGTGTGCAAGCGACTTGAAGTTTCCGAGAAGCATTGCCACTAGCTGCGTCGGAGAAAACTCACGTTGCTTCCCAGCCAACGAAACCTGCACAGGGAAGCTTCAGTGCTTCGCTCTACACTTCGGCAAGAAGGAGCGGCAGCATCCTCCGCTCGAGGCAAACACAGCCTTAAAATCCTATGCGCCGCCCAAAACGCAAGCGCACCGTGTGGTTCAGGCCAGGGGGCTGTAATTCGGTGCAGCGTCAACCTTGACATTGGGCTCGCCCTTCTTGTCAACCAGTTCAACGTTGAATCCCGACCGGATCTCCGCGAACTCGGGATCCGAGCAGAGACGTCCCACCAACTTTTTTGGTTCGATCACAGTGTTTTTGATGTTTGTGATCTTTTGGCCGAGCCCACCTTCTCCAATAAAGCGCTGCTTTTCGGAGAACGAAACGATACACGGTGTCAAGCGCTGGGAGGCCTCGTTCGCCACGATGTCAACTCCTTTCCGTCGCGCGATTGCAATGACAGCATTGTCAGTCCCAAGGTCAATGCCAAGCACAGCACCTGCCGGCGCCGACTCAGTTGCTGCGAGGAATGTGGCTACCAGCCCGAGGGTGATCAGGACTCTGCAAGCGCTCGTGGAAACCATCCTTCTCGCCTTGATCCGATGAAGACAAGCGTCTGCACCCCTGCCAGAGTGCCCACGGAAAGTTTCGATGTCATCTCGCAAGCAGTACAGTGAGGGGTGGCCAAAGGCTGTGCACGCCTTGCTGCCGAGCCGGGTCGCGGGCATGCGTCCCACCAGGATCGTCTCGAAGGTTCGAGTTCTTGCAGGTCCACGAGTTGTAAGAGCCTACCGGTCTCTCCTACCGTAAAACACTCCGGTGCCTGTCTATTGTTTAGTTTCCACATGTTCACCCAGAAGTTGATGTGAAATCAGCCAACCTCGGGGAGCCTGTGGGTTGACTGAGTCCTAGCTAGTCGAGGCGCCTGGGCAGGCCCGTCTGCGCACCAGGACGATTTGTCTGGCGCTGTACAGTGATTTTTGGCCTTGGGCGGTGCCATTGGGCACTGCTGTCCGGCGACATGGTGTCAACTGTTGGGTGGTAGGTTCTCGGGCTCAGCTTCGGTGGCTTGAGACTGGCTGCGCCCTCGCACTCCGCTGCAGGCGCCGTGGGCACAATCCTGAAAGCGGCGAGTGTGCCCGAGGCCTCGTAGTGCCGTCATGGCCACGGCATCTGCAGCAGGAGACGGAATTTCCGTGCCTGGGCACACAGCAGCCGAGGGCCAGGTCGCAGCAGACGGGCCGAGTGTCCGGGCGGGCCCCAGCGTGAATGTCGAGGAGATTTCTGTGCACGTGGCCGATGGAAATGGGCCAGGCGCAGCTCCTTCATTGCGTTCTCGGGCCGAACGAGAGACTGACAACACAGAACGAAGGCGGATGCTAAGGGCTGGCTCCACGCGGGCGGACGCAGAGAAGCTCTCAAAGGCCAGGCCGAACGGGGGAAAGAAGGTCCCCAAAGACGTGTTGGAAAACCGTGCGCCGCCAGGGCCCGAGGACAAAAAGATCTTGGAATTGTCACGGATTCAAGAGGAATTCTTTATTCCTTTCTCGGAGTTAAAGTGGGTGTCGAATCTCTCGGAAGGAGCGATGGGAGAGGTCCCTTATGCCGCATCCCTTCCCTAGCACGAGTGTGTGTCTGCTCTTCTGCCTCAATTTATCCCACCCCCTTCCCTAGCACGACCGCATGTCTACTCTTCTTCCTCGATTTATCCCGGATTCCTTCTCCGACATGCTGGTCTTTCATCTTGTCTGTCCAGCTGCAAACTGGCAGGCTCTGCCAGGGTGCAAGGCATTGTCAGGCTGTACTTGGCTCTTTTGAGCAGTGCCAGCGTAGAACACTGCGCCTTCAACGCACGCAGATTTTTCTTCATTAATCTGACGTGCTAAGCCGCAATTAATCTAGCCCCGGTATTCCGTACACGACTCTTGATGACGGTGGTCCCATCCCCGCGCGGCAGGTTCATCGTGTGCAATGGCGAGGGATAGACTGTGCGGTACGTGACAATTGAACCATCCCGAGGTAGCCTGCTCTGCAGCACTTCTGGCTCGCGCTGATCTTGTGGCGCGCGACAGGTGAAGCGAATCAAGGGCAAGCGGAAAAACCAAGTGGACGCTTCGTTGTACCAAGATATGATCGGCGAAATGTACGTGATGTCGCGCATTGGGTCGATCCCCGGCCTCGCAGAAGCACTTCCGCTTCTGAGATCTATGAACTGCCTCTTCTAGCAATACGGCCGATAGCATTGACTCAAAATTTCCCTGTGCTTTCTGGTAGTGTATGAATGTGAGGTTGAAACTTGATCCTGGTCTGATCCTGCGATTGCTGCAGATTGCACCCGAACATCATATCGCTCTACGGTGTATGCGCTGGGCCGCAGAATGACCCCGTGATTATCATGGAGCTGACGCTCGGACCGTCCCTGGAAAACTTCTTGCAATCTGTGGAAGGCAACTTGGCCCACTGGAGAAAGCAGCGTGCAACTCACTGTCTGTGGGTTGTTGGGGTGCTGAGAGGACTGGCGTTCCTACACGATCGCGACCCCATCATTTTGCATCGAGATATGAAGCCGGGGAACATTCTGATTGCTGACAGTAATTCCTTTCCCGTTACCACGAAAACTGTCGTAGAGTAATGCAAGGAGAGCGCCCTCACTGACTTTCTACTTCGGCGTCTAGATCTCAAAACGGTCAAGATTGTGGACTTCGGGGTGTCACGGACGCTGCGGAATTGCGATCGCTTGAAACGCTCTCTCACTGGAATGACGGGGACGAGAAGGTTGGTGGAGTCTCTATTTTGTGCAATTCAGCGCTTTACAGTAGGTGCAACACCCCTGCGGTTCATGCCCCGTGATGCTCAGATGGCAATCATTTTGCAGGTATATGGCACCAGAGGTATATGCCGTCAAACGTGGTAAGTACACGGAGAAGGCTGACGTGTACAGTTGCTGCATTGTGATGTGGGAGATGGCCACTGGCGTGAAGCCATTCCGCACTGTCCCTGTTCAGGAGCTCAGCAAGCCAGAGGTGCGTTTGATCTCCTGACCCCAACTCGTGATCAGAAGAATCCAATTGTGATTTACTTTAGAATGACGCCGGTAACGTCCAAATTTTGGATCGCGTCAGGTGCGGTATAAGCTTCGCCCCCCCCTGGAGATGTTGGAGTGGAAGGAGTTTGGAGCCTGGCTGGCAAAGGGTTGGGACGTGGACCCAGAAGCTCGGCCAACTGCGTCTGAGATGTTGACGGAATTCGAAAATTTGGCTGGACAACCGGATCTGAGCGGGCATGACGGCTCGGAGCGGCCGTCACGAACTCGTTCTGTTGGTGCGCTCGATGTCTCAGTTCACCTGGCTCGGGAGCCTCCGATCGACGACCGACTCAAGTGTAAATGTGCCATCATGTGACAGTGCAGTTGCAACAGTGAAGATGTCTGGAGCCGCACGCTGGTGCGGGGCCAGCAAATTGTAGGATCTTCCAAACGATATATATGGTACATGAATCTGATGCGCGTTCAAGCTGGTGAAGAATTGTGATTTGTGTCATACAGAATGGACTGGAGCTTCAATGTGTCTCCAAAGGATAGGCAGGATCTAGAGTCTGAGTGCGAATGCGACGTACGATCGGCCTGTCTCGTTTTGATATGTACAGGTGATATCATTGTGATCGACGTGGTAGCCAGCCGCCACTGAAAACCTTTCACACATTATTCGCTCGTAAGCGCTGAAGAAGTCTCAATGCTTGATATTGTCACGCTCGATTCCTTGTCAACTTCGTCCAGCTCGGCATCCCCTCGTGGCGGTTGCCACTCGTCGTCCGAGTCATCTTCTCCCAATCGAGCGCGTGGCAGCCTGCCTCCGAATACAATGCTGCGTCAATGATCAAGGAAAGGAGACTCACGTACGACGAAGGGCAAAGCCCGGTGAGACGACCAGTCGGTCGTCTCAGGTTATGAGCCCTGAGACGACCAGTCGGTGGGGTCTGTGACACGTGCTGTACTGACACGGCAGAGAAGACGAAAGTAATGGAGATGGGACAGATCTACTTAATAGGGAATGTGGCTTATGTGTGCTAGCCGGTCACATCCTCTGACCCGGCGACAGAAGACTCAAGAAGCTAAGACCTCGGCCTCGAAAGGAAATAGTGAAGCACGTATGGGCCAGGGTTAGAGACCAGGGATAACCCAAGGGGGTGAGGCTGCGGGCAGGGGACCTGATTTGATGATCACGTGAGATATTACGCGAGAGACCTGGACGGCGAACCCCTGGGCGTGCTCGGCGATAAGACGCTGCTGCCGACTCAGGTGAGTTCTGGCCTCGAAATTCGCGACGAGATGCGAGTGTCTCCTCCGCAGTCCTCGCTCGCAGCTCTCCCTCAGCTCTCGAGTCCACATTCGCCCTGCATGCACCAGGGGACGTCTCTCGTTGCTCTTCGTTTTGCCCTTGGTGCTCTCTTGCGCTACGAGGGAAGCGTGCCGAACGAGGCATGGGGATTGCTCGAGGAACACGGCTGCTCCTTAAGCGCGGTCCCCACTCTCCTGCACAGGAGAAATTTATGCACGCACACACGCACGCATGCATGCATGCACCCACGCACGCCGCAACCATAATATGCATGGTTGGTCAAGCAAAATGTGAGTGCCACATCCTTGGTATGTTGCCAGTGAGGGTGTGGTAAGCTGGCTTTGGGAGAAAACCCTGCGAGGCTTCTTCAGCAGACTCAAGACGCGCTACTTCGTCCGGAGGGACCCACGACGAGTCTTCCTCTTCGTCACCGCAACTAGTTTTACAAGGGCCTCGGCTCAGTATGCACTCGTGAAACAGATTACGATGGCTTGGGACACGAACCCATCCTGCGACAGAAACTCCTCGATTGAGTCTTGGTCGCCCTGCTGCCTCCGCCCACGCCTCCGCCTCCGAACACGGTACTGCCGTCCAAGTATCCGAGCCTGTCTCCGAGTGCTGCGTCGCCGGCGTTGTCGCTGGTTCGAATTTCTCAGCTGCCTCGCTGGCTGAGACCGTTCTTGCCCGCACTCCTCGCAGTACCTGAAAGCCAAGGCACATGCCCCCTCCTCAGCTTGCTTTCTTGGCCTCAGTGGGAACACCCGCAATTGTCAACAAAATCTTTGACGAGATGCAGAAGTGCATTAGAGATATGGAAAACTTCAGGGCCAAGTCGACAGACCAGGGATCTTCTTCCGGCGGGATGTTTTCGTATGTCAAGCCAGCACATTCAAGGCAGTATCCTGCATCGCGTGCAAGTCTCAGGGACTGCCCATGCAGATTGGCATGAAAAAATTGCGCCCGCTCCAAGAAATAGTGGAGGCAGGCACGGCGCTCTGAGCAAAGACGACCTCCATCACAGCTGTCGCAGTAAATAATGAGGCCTGGGCGGCTGCACTCAATGCATCCCTCCTCGTCCCCCGCATCCTCGTCATCTGGACGCTGTCGCTTCTCTTCCACACTCGAATTCCCAGCAATCTATGGACGAATAATCATGGACAGTTGCAGGAATGTGTCTTGGGGTGCAGAAATGTGTGAAGGAGTACAGGTTTGCACACTTTTCGTGCAGTAGATGCATTCTTAGTTGGCGCAGTGGATGCAAGCTTGGTTGGTGGGTATAAACCTTCCATTTCTTCCCCCACATAACGACTACATTTTGCCCTTGATCAGTCGAGGTTCGGTCACCTAGCCGGCGACCCGCAAGCATGTCCAGCGGCGCTAGCACTAATTTTTCGATTGTGGTGAAGGCTTGCTTGCACAGCGGGCAGCTGTTTTCGCACGTGCTTCCCCACCGATAAATGCACTCGTAGCAGAACACGTGCTTTGAAGCGCAATCGATCCTTCCAACCATCGTAGCCGTAAGTGTCTGCTCACTCACCCACACACCCGCCCACGCTGGGTCAGTGAACAGGGCACACTGCAACGCCCACCCCTTCTGCCGACTCCGAGAGAGTCTGATCCCACTGAGCAGAAAGCTGCTCGAGATGACCTAGAGCTAACGGATGTTTTCTTTTGGGATACACCTCCCCACAAACAACGCAGTCTTCTACTGCATACTCAGTGCCAGACGCTGCTCCATTGTTCTGTCCGTTGCTGGCGGCAGCAGTATTGGCTATCGCTGCAGCAGCAACATGCGGTGAGCTCGACAGTTTGCTTCGGAATGAATCAAGTGACGACTGCCACTGCCCCGACGGGCGCGAACGATCCTTCCCGGCTGACCGCGTCGGTGTTCCATCTTGTGCTGCACTGCTTCTTGAGGTTTTCAGTGCTACATCGGTGTCTAGTCGGTCGAAGGCGGCGTCCACTTTCGCACCTCCAGCTCCGTTCCTTGCGCACAGCCGTCGTCTCACTTCGCGTAGCTCTGAAAGCATTGACATCACCTGCCGTCCCTCATGCACCCGTCTAGTAGTTGCTACGCTTTGGCTATCGTCGGGATTTGGACAGTGTAGCTCCTCTCTGTTGCGAGCAGCTGAGCCGTTTCCTGACGATCCTCGTGCCCCTGTACCCGTAGCCCCAGAAGTCACCGAATCTCCTGACGAAACGCTCGATCCAGTTGCCGAGGTCCGCATACGCTTATCACGCCCAACACTTGAGGTCAAGCATTCGTCACACTCACGCGGGCGGATTCTTGTCCTCATACCATTCTCTGACGCTGCATCTTCAAAATCACCAATCGCCTTCCGGGAAAATGGCGGCTGAGGACTATTCGTCGTGGAAGACTGGCTGATAAACGCGATAGGTTGTGAGAATGGTAGGTTTGGAGCCGATCTCGACCCATGGTCCCCGGAGGACGCCAAGGGGATCATGAGTAGCGCCAGCGCGGGAACTGCCGAGCGGAATGACCAAGAGCCACTGCGAAGCCTCGGACTCGTCCATGGAAAATGTACGTAGAATTCCATGTGTCCTCACTGCAAAGCTTCCCAGGATGGTCCTTGCTCCTAGTGAGGAGCATAGTCAACAAACAGCGCGGACGCCATGGCGTTCGTGCCCCTCGCAAAAGTAGAAGACACCAAAGTCGACTGCAATCAGCCAACCTAACCTGACGACCCACAGAGTTCGTACCTGTGGCGCCACTGAGGAAGCCACCTCGGTAAGGGCGCAGGTCGCCAGTGGCGGGAAGAAGATCACGGCAGCCCGTGTAGGTTGGATCATGGGCAGAGACGCCCAGGCTCTATCTCTGCTTGCATCTATGGCTTCGGACAAGAACGAGCCACAAGTGGGGAAGGGCAAGGGTTCTGGGGCCCCTCCCCCGCCCGGCGCCATTGTCGACGTGCCCCGCTTTGAGCTTGCGCAGGGTGCTCTTCCCGAAGTCGGCGAGGGAGACTGGGTAAGAGGCGCCGGGGCGCTCACTGGTGCCATTATCTCAGGCGCTGTTTCCGACACTCCAGCACCTCCACCGCAAGCGCTTGCGGCGCAACCGGCGCTTACCCCCGTGGCTGGTCTGACGGGGAGCTCCACTGCACCCCCACCTCCACCTACATCTGTGCCGACATTGGATGGAGGGCACTCCGTGCCGCTCAGTGCGGCTCCGGGATCTGAAGCTAAGGCAACTCCAGTGCCTGTTCTGGTTTCGTCGTCACCGGCTGCGTCGCAGGTCCCCCCAAAGCTACCGTGTCATGGATATGCAATGGTCTGTGGTGTTGTACCCTAGATTTTCCTCTTCATTGGTAGCTGTAGTCACGTTTGCCGTTGTGTTGCTCTCGAAAGAGTTGGATCGTGATCAATCGATCCCGTAACTCCCCAGTGAATTCTGTTTGGTTTGGACCAGGTGCACATGAGGGAGAAGTTGAAAGAAAAGCAAAAAAAGTACCGGCATCGCCAGGGTCAGCTGGTTCGTGAGCTTGGCGAACACCTTCCAGTCACATTGCCAGGAGCTGTCCGCTCACTAAACCAGACTCTGCAAGGTGCTTCCGCACCACCAAAAGTCGTGTTCCACCAAAGAAAAGCCCGCTTCATACCTATCCGCAAAATATGGGCAACCACTAAGACAACCTAACGCATAGCTTGGCTTGCCATGCGCAGCTGCAGTCGCGGTAGTGCGTCAAATACGAAGTGTTGCGCCAGCTTCTGCTGCCCCTGCGAGTGTGTCATCAAGTGGGATAGCAGGTCACTTCTGTGCCCCGTATGCTGTATCTTGCTCGCCCAAAAGCTAGGCAGTCAATGTCTCTCCTTTGAATGCGCACATGGCCGACTGCTCTGATCGAGGCTAAAGCTGCTGGTATGACTCTTTCGGGGTTGAGAAGGCCCGGGTGCAGCACCGCCCCCTCCTGGCTCTGCGAGCTGGGACGGAAGCGGAGTTTCATCTGCAGCACAGTCTGGGGAGCTTGTGGGTGGCATTCATACGACAGAAGAAACGCTAGCCTGTACGACTGGGGCAGGCATGAAGCGAAACCTCAATGACGAAGAAGGAGGGAGCAAGGGAAGGCAAGTCTCGCTGGCCAGTTGGCATGCTGACATCTGCGCCCACCGAAGGTGTGCAATTCCCTTCGTTGTCGAGAATTTGCCCGCGCCATGGAAAGATGCACGGATTGTCACATCGATGTCTTCCACAATGTGCAGGCTACCATTCATGCAGGGCTTGATGGTTTCTCGGTCAATGGCGGTCGCGGTGGCGGACGCCTCGTTCTGTCTCACCGAGGCCAACGACGCCATGGCCAGCTCCAACCCAACCCTCACTGTCCTGGTTGGCGTTTGCGACCCAAAGTGGTGAACAGTTTTGGTGTACTATTCCGACAGGTCGATTCGCTGCTGCCCCACGATTCTTTGGTATCTGTGCACTGTGTAGAAAAGCCAGGTTTTCTTCCCGACTCGAACAGACAACACACAGTTGCACCCACCTGGGCTGAGTATCTTCTGCCTTGTGTCTCCGGGTTTCACACGGCGGAAGTTGGCTACTGAGATATGTGTCTTGGCTGAACGAACAGCGGCTTCCGCCGAGTCTGCTGTTCTGCCATCTTCGACCGGACGCCGTCCGGTTTTCGTATGGGAGGTCAGTAGTCCACTTCGTCATCCTGAAACTGCCCCGCACCGCGGAGAGTTCTCATACCGGTGTGCTACTTTTGTTTCGTTGTCATTCGATGTGGGCACGTGGTCGACCGCCCGATATCTGGGCGCAGGAAGTAAGTTGTGCGATGACACCGCGCCCAGGTGTTGCAAGGCGACGAGGCCTCCATGGGTATACTGGCGAGTGAGCTTCGCGCGTTCTTTTCTGTCCCGGCAGCTGGGGGCGACAGTGGAAAGCCCCCGCTCTCGCACTAAGATTCCCGCACAGCTAGCTTCCCCCTTGTACTGCTGCACTCTCGCGGAGTCAAGGACGGCTGGGCGGGGCAAGGCTGATTTCTCGCTGGGCACAGAGTCAAGCACGGATGGATGCAAGTCAGGAGAGGGCGGAGGGGGTGTAGGCAAGGTACTGACATTCGATCGCGAGCTCGAGATTCGGGTTGGCAGTGCCGGGGGAGCTCAAGCTGCAACCGATATGCTCAAGGTTTCTGTAGCCCACACCAATTCCATCTCGTACGTGAGTCCTTTCACTCTGTTTTGTTTTGCGCTGCACGGTGGGCTCATCGTCTTGAGTGTCGCTGTCTGCCCTCGCTCTGCGCCAATTTCTTGTGGCCTTGTTCAGGTCAAGGTGGATGTCATCCGCCTCGGCTCCTTAGCGCGCCCCGTCTACCTACTCATCGTGCGATATTGCCCTCACCCGTCAACCTGATGCCGTCGGGAATGGCGTTCAGCATCGATGGCACTCTTCCCATCTTTTCATCTGACCGACAAACTCTCGCTGAATCACTGGCAGGTCCCTCTACCAGTCCAGCCGTCGTATCTTGTTGCCAACCTTGCCCTGCAACGTGTCGACGGGTCGACTGATGCAAATCAGGTGCGCATGCAGCTGCCCGCGTTGCCTTGCGGAATGTCAGGTGAAGCTTCGCGGCCGCAAGCCCGCGCAGATCAATGCACTGACACACGACTCAGCACGACCGACTTGGACAGGTTGAGGCGGCTGCGGTTTCAGTAGAGCATGCGACAAACAGCGTGGAGCTTGCTTGTGGTGCAAACGTTGCGGGATTAAGTGACAGTCCCAGCGTATGATTTCGCCATTGCAGTGAAAACATCCGTTTACTGACAACAGTCACACACCGCAAAGCGAAGAATACTGGAGTAACGGGGGCCGGGAGACGGCGCTAGAAAGCCGCACATTTGGTAAGTTCCAAGAGGCCTATACCGCTAAGGGGACGCGGGCACGTGGGCGGCCGGAGCTGTGGCGAGAGCCCCAATCCCGCGCCGGCCCCGTGCCCGAGATCCCGTCAGCAGTGAGGAGGCACAAGGGCGCAGCCCAGTGCTTTCCAGCAAGCCGAGTAGCAGACCCGTGTAGATGCGTTTATTCGATTCGCAGCACTCGGATGTGCACGGCACGAGGCCGTTCCAATCTGATCCCACCCGGGTCTCGCCCCGCTGGAGTCCCACTCTCTGCGTGGGGGAACCAATAGATGGTTCTAACCGCACTGCGAGAAAGCCACCCCGTGCGGGATAATCAAAGCATCTACGCTCCCAAAGGATTTCCGGAACCCCTCCAAGCTCACCGCGGGGGGATGCGGCTAACTCGAAGACCGCTCTCGGGGGGGGGTGATACGTTCCTTGGGATGCGTCCCATGCAGTGAACGCACTCAAGACCACGGGGGGAAACAGGGGGCCTGAGGTGCGGTACCAAGGGTCTAAGGCTTTGGGACCAGGGAACTCACGCGCTTGGAGCCGCCAGTTCGAAGCCGCCAGTTCGGCGGAAGATACGTTTATTGACTACGATTGGAGATACCAGGAAGAATGATGCTAGAAAAACGGGCAAGGAGAATAAACGCACCAGCGAAAAAAAGTTCCTAGCCAAGCAGACTAACGGTCTCCGGTCGCGTGAGCCTAGCGGGCTTGAATTCCGCATTGGGTCAGCGCCCGAGAAGCCGCCGGCTGCGGGGAAGTGTTGGGCGTGGTCAAACGCCTCCCGGGAATGTGAGGTAGTCGGCGTGGTCGTAGTCCCTGGGCTCTTGCGGGGGAAAGTCCCTGTCTTGCGTTGCTTCTTGCACTCGTAGCTTGTGTTAAATAGGTGCGCCTGTCGGAGCGTCGTTAAGACGTGGTGCTGTTCCTGTGTGTGGTGGTAGTCGTCGATGGCGTGCTCAGCCAAGGTGTCAAAAGTGGACCAAAACGTTTTAATATCATAAGTCAACATGTCCCCAATCTCGTTTTAGAATCACCATGTTCGAGGTTAGAGCCTTCCCGTCCGTGTCGAGCGCTGATTGCCTCTTCTACTTGTAGTGACGCAGCATTTCTGGGCACACGTTATTAGTAGCTGGAGATGACTTCACTTCTGTGCACCGACTTGCTTCTGTCATTCGGGATGGCTCTCATGGCGGCGTTGGCGGAGGGGCATTTAGTTGACAAGGCAGGGCAGGGTTCGTCTGCGCGTATACCGCTATATTCTAGAAGACCTGTGCACTCCAGGATTCAACATTTTCAATCCATCGTGAGAAATGGCTGGCTGACACCGAAACTTGGCCGCAGATCCTCAAGCAGAAAGGCGTCCACATTCCCATGTGGATCAAGGACCCTGGGAACAACAAGTGGTGGGGGCACTCTGGCGGCATTCACCCTGCAGCCCCCGGTTCCAAGGTTTCCCCCCGGCCAATATCGTTTGTTTTGCGAGATGGCAAGCAGTTGACCGATGGTGGGTTCTTGCCGCATGACTGCGCGGCTCCTCAACAATGTTAGCCCGTACAAGCGTGTGGTTTGATGCGCGACTGAAGGCGGTGTTGGCCGGGTGGATCTTCGTACCATCATTAATCCATGGCCAAGAAATGTGGATTCACTGATCCCATCTTCGCGAGGCAGATGAATATTCTCAATGTGGACCAGTCGCTGGCACTGCCTGGGTCGAGCGACTCTGGACTACAGTGTCCCATGTGCGGTTCTGACTAGAGGTAGAGATCGGATGCCTTTCGCAGAGGCCATAGAAGTTTGAGTAGCCTAATGTGTTTTTGAGTGCTTGAGTTGTTGTGTGAGCCTAAATAATTTGCCCCATCACTGTGAAGGACGCTGCGTCAAGCGTGAAAGCTTACGGTCAGAGACTGACGACTTTGATCCTTCATCCCCTTCCCATAAGCCGCTGAACAACCCGAACGCGGACGTAGGCGTTGCTCGCAGGTCGAGGCAGAAACTCCAACAAACTGTCTCTCCCGTGTCCCTCTTCCGTTCACGAAAGTTCGCAGAACGCGATCTCGCCTCCACTTGCGCCGCCACCTGCGCCGCCTGTCCACCCTCCGCGTGCGGACAAGCTAAACCCGATGCCGTCTTCCCGAACCTCGTGTCCACGCGCGCGCGCTCGTCGGGCAGGGCCTCGACGGTCGCGGGACAGCAATATCGATTCGAAAGGACAAAACAAACCAGATCTTGTGCGTGGGAGAGCAGGGCAAGTTTCTCGGATTGGAGAACGCGGCACTATACTAGGTGTATGAAAGTGAATGAAATGGTGAAAGAGTATGAGGCCAGAGTCCCGAGTCCCAACGTGCGGCAACGCCGTGTTTGTCGACTCTCAGTGAATCGCAGCATGGTACCTCGATTTCTCTGCTACCGGTGATCACATTGGCACCGATGCTAGAGCAATGCCGTTCAGCATGTCTTTGTGCACCCTCTCGAAAAACGGCCCGACGGTTGTCAAGCGTTTTGAGACCGATTCCAGCCACATCTTCATTCGACTACACAGTCTTGCCTAGCTTCTTAAAAGCCTCCCCTGTCCCGCAGCCCCACCCATCCAGAAAAATAGATGTGTGCACCTTAAAACTTGAGCTGCACAGCGCGGTACATAAAGCCAGTTTTCAGCATTTCAGGGCGGCATGCTGCCAAGCAGCAGCAGGACACACAGCAGCTCGGCAAGCTAGCAGGCAAGGCATCTCCAGGCGCTCGCGCCATCTCCATCTTAATCGCTCGAGCAACAAAAAACGATGATCCTCAGGCCGGAGGAAGAGGGGCAGGTTTGTCGCACAATGCGGTCTTACGGCCGCATTGGCGCTCTCGAATGAGCACACAGGGTGGGGCTAGGGCTGCACCAGGCGGTTGACCACCATCGATGCATGCTCCATGTTCTGGTTCGACGAGAGCGAAAAATGCTTGAGCTGCGAGCAAGGTACGCCCGGGTCAGATCCGGGGTAGACAGCTGCCGCTGGCCCAGCTGTGGGAGCTTTCACGCTCTCTTCGAGTAGCTGCAGGGGGCACAACAAGTCCGCTGCCTCTTGGAGCTCTCAAGACCCACAACCCTTCAGCGCAACCAAGCGTCTTATCCACCCAAAGGGTCGTTCTCTCGGAGCAGAGGCACACAGTCTGCCGGCCTGCCCCTTTTTGGGCAGAGACGGTCCAAGCTGACGCAGCGCGCTCGGAGTGGTAGCTGCGCATTTCAACATCACAACACGGGAGGGTCCTGGGAAGGAGGATACATTCAAAAGTTTCGCGGCATCAATCGAAGCCTTCGAGTGAGGCGGGCTCGGGAGCGCAGCGAGCTGCGTCCGGTTCTGCCGTGCGAACATCTCGACAGTGTGCATGCCCGATGCCAAAAGCCAAGTCGGCCGAGCGGAAAAGGAACGGCTCTAAAATAAGGACTAATAATCAATTATTTGATTGATAGTTTTTATTCAGTGTATTCAGTGAGAATCACTCTACAATGTACGGCTGCACGGGCATGCCGCACTGTGTGTCAAGGGCTTGAGAAGTCTCGTCGTGGCGCGTGGAATTTGTACGCCAATACCCGTGCACACCCTCGCCAAATAATCTGCAGCATCGCGGCTGTCTTTGGAAGGGCGGACGGCCCGTCGTGTAGGTTGTGCCCATCCTTGACTCTCTGCGGCGAGATCTCACTATTACGCTCTCGTCAAATCCCCACGGGCATCTTCCCTTTGCTCGTTGGGGAGCCAAGTAGAGCGGAAACTATTCAGAGTGCATGCACGTTCGCCGGGATTGCCCTTGACCGGGGAGGTGGGTTTCCTCGAAATTCACTGCTAGTAATGGTCCCTTGGGCGGGGCGGGACTCTTAGCTTCTAAATTCCCAGTATGTGTCCCGCGCCGCGCGTAGTCGTGTCAACCTGTTTGCGTAGCTGACGGCCCCCAGACCTGTGGCCGACGGCCCCCAGACCGTGAGCTCTTTGTGCCCGAAATGTGTGGACCGGCGGCTTAAGACCCCGCTAATCTGCAAGTGTTCGTGCGCTCCCCGCTCTACGAAGAAAGAAGCAGATTAACTGTTGATGGGTTTGCATAGCCACTGATGCAGCGCCATGTCCAGTTCTCCCGACACGCTCCTTCTCCTGTGGGTTCTAGTCGAAAGAAGCGATCTCAAATGTCACTGGGGTCATCTCGATTAATGATGCTGTGTTGAGCGCAGGAACGCAGAGTTCAAGGACTAGGCGTTCAACACGGTGCTAAGAGTTAATGTAGAGTGCTGCACTTTTCGTGACGCGGGATGTAGGGTTCGAGCCACCAACCTTTCACAGGATGCGACGTACGTGGTTGTTTGAGATACATGGGAGCGAAATGGGAGTGCGTGACCGTGATATGCATGGCATGGAAAATCTGTACAGAGTGACTTGCCAAACTGCGTCATTGATTTTCGCGCGTCGAAGCGTGCGTGAGATGGGCAAGTGAATTTCGTGCCTATCTCACATTTGCGAGCATTCAAGACGAATGTGCTGCCCTCTCATTGGCATGTGAAGGTCTCCGATTCTATCATCGCGCAGGTAGGTGCTTGAGCGCCAACGGCCCCTGAAAGAAGTGATGGCGTAGAGTTCCAGCAAGCCGAAGTGCGTTGAACACCATAAACGACAGCCAAACCCCGCCCAACGTGTTGCCCATGAATTGCAGCGATACGTACATTCCTAATGAAGCTCCTAGTGTGTTGATGGCCAACTGCTTGAAGGCACGATGCCCCTGCATGATCCCCTCTCCGACAAAGACCATTCCGTTGATAAGTTGCAATCCTGCGCCAATGAGGCTCGGCGCTACAGCAGCGTCCCGAACCTCCTGAAGCGGTGTGAATAACTGCGTGCACACGGCAATCAATCAGCTGCGGCGTCGCAGCACTGACGCACGTACAGAAGCTAGGCACATAAACAGGTCTCAGGCCACACTCATGAGGGAAGCTCGCTTTCAGCGCGGGGATTCGGGTGAGAAGGCGAGCGAGGGCGTTACCGAAAGCATCGGAATAGAGCCGGACTGCACGAGGCAGAGCACAGCGCCGGAGAGCAGCCCCCACAGCAACAGCCTGTCCGCGGTCCTTTTCGGCGGAAGCAGCCCTGCACCCGCCTGCTCGGCCTCGGCGACGGCGCGCGGAACCAGAATCGCAGCGACAGTGCTAAGCGCGAGCAGCATGGTCCCACCAAGCGACCAAACCTGCAAGATTATTGTTCAGTCAGGCCACAAAACTCGAGGTGTGCACTGGCCCGCCAGAGGCTGCAGCTTTGCGCTGCCTTGACTTCGACATGCATGGGCATACTAGCAAAACGGATGCTTCTCTCTAGCATGCAGTGTGCCTCCGGGTGGCTCCACCTGGATTGTGATGAAGTGAGCGGCCGCGTTCGTTCCCGTTGCATCCATTGCAGACGCTGTCTTAGCGCCGAGGATGAACACTGCATTCATAGACAGGGTGCGCATTTGTACTGCAAGCCCCGCACCTATTTGTTGCGCCAGTATCAGGACCGCCCTGCCCTGCACGCGTCGAATCGCGCGCGGTGCATCGCGGGGTGACGCATCGCGTGCGGAGGGTGCTCGAACCCATGAGAGAGAGGAGAGTAGAACTATTTGGAAGTAGGAAAAGCTTTCTTGGTGCAGTCAGCTTCCGCTTAAGAATCAACCGAAGGTATACTGTGGCGGATATGACGTCCGAGAGGCAGGTTGCTACGCCCGCTCCGACCAACCCCAGACCCAACTTGAAGATGAATACTGGGAGAAGCAGCACACGAATCAGGTTGGAAACAAGCGCTACCTGCGACCCCGGGACACCATGAACTGTCAAATCAGTGCGACACACCGCAGCTCGAGCAAAAAGCTGCACTGTGTTTCACCACCGGGAGGACCTGCAATGGGGTGACAGTGTCGACAAGTCCGCGAAAGGTTGAAAACCCAACCGTGACAATCATGGACGGAATCATCGTGAGCCCGCGGATCATCAGGTACGGCGTGGCAATCGCGATGGCGGGAGAACCCGCAGGAAGAACCACCTGCTCACAAGGAGCGAACATTCATGTCACTCGCTCACAACTCTGCGCTACACAGCATCAAGGTGACACTAGTAGGGGCTAGTCCGGGGGGATCTGACATTCAGAAGAAGCTGCGGGAGAAGGACAACGATTGCTGTGCCAATGATGCCAATCGCGACAGCCATCGCCAGAGCCTCTCCAACGTGCTTTTGAACCGCTTTCTCGTCTTTTGACGCGTGTGCCTTTGCAATCAGAGGTGTGATGACCGATGGGAGAAATCCAAGCACCCAGAACGTAGTTGAAAAGATCTGGTTCGCGGATCCCTGCGCGGCGATCTTCATTGCATCTCCCATACGGCCCACCCAGAATGTGTCACATGCACCAGTGAAGGGCACGATCTGCAGGGCCAAGGCAGCCAGTAAGCGCGAGAATAGCGTAGGGCGATGCCAGAAATAAGGATTCTCCAGGGAGGGAGAAGGGGAGGCACAAGGAAATTGATGATCGCAGGAATCGAAAGTGTAATGATCGCCTTGTCTAGCTTGTCTCCACATGGCCACGCGTTGGGTGTTTCGACTGCGGGTTTCTCGACCTCATCGATACCCACCGCATCATCATCGCCTGCCTCTTGCGACTCTTGCACTGACGACACCACTAGGATTCCCCGTGGCCTGTATCGGCGCGAGATGCCGCAAACTTGCAAGCCCCTCTGCCGAAGTCCCAGCTCTCTAGCGTGTGGCCCCGCTGTGCGTGTGCCCGCGCTCATTGAAACCGCAGAAAGGGCAATATGACCTTGCATGAACCCTTCCGCGCCACCCCAGCACAACAGTGATCCTGTGACCACTGCCAGTGTGAAGTGCAAATGCCACCCCATGGTCCTGCTCTCAGGCGCCGGGCAGAGGCCAGGCAGGGCTCTTGATCGAGAGTGTACACAAAGCGAAAGTAAAAGTGTAGCGACAAAGTTCGAAGAGCTCCAAGCACTCAATTTCCAAGTAAAACCTTTTAGAATTCGTTCCTGAAAAGGCCCGAGGCTATGGCGCGCCAGCGCACACTACTTGCGATCACTTTGTGCGCCGTGCCATGCTTATTCGCACTCCCCGTCGACGTCAGTGCCCCGGTCTATCACATGCGGCGGCTTCCACAAGGAACGACTACAGGAATCGACAGCGGGACCTCCAACTTCTTTCAGGCCGGCCTCAGGGGTGGCGGGGCCACGACTGGAACAGCCAAGTCGGTAGTCAAGGTTCAGAAAAGCATCAGGATGCCCGTGATTTCTTGCTTCTTCTACTTTCTTTCAATCGCGCTCACTGCCCCAGCTATGCCGTCTATGGCAAATAAGATGATTAACAAGGATGGTAACTTTGACTCTCAGTTACCGACTGCGCGGCGCGCGGACCCTGATCAACTTGACCACAGTTAGGGGCAGGACAGACAGGACCTCACCTGCGGGGCTTCCAGGTTCAACGAAGGTTTCGCCAGAGGGAGTATCGCTCTACGGCACACTTGCGTCGATCGACCAGATTTTCACAGTCATCTTTACGAAGCTCTGGGGCTCCCTCTCGGACGTGCACGGACGCAAGCCTTTCATGGTCTTCAGCGGGACAGGAGCCGCGATCGGCTGGTGGACCGTGGTTCAAGCATCAAAAACGGCAAACATGCCTCTTTTGTACGCGGGACGCGCGCTGGTCTGCATGCACCTCAAGTCACCCGGCTGCGTTTCACCCCCCGTGCTGGCGTGAAACACGCCAGCTGCTAAGACACAAACTGTCTCTTCGCCACAGGACGGCGTCACGTCATGCATGCAGCCAATATGCCAATCCGCGATCCGTGATACTTCCCCGCCGGACAAGCTCAAGGAGAACTTCGGGTACCTTCTCGGTCTCTCTGTAGGAGGCGCGTTCATCGGCGGTGCCATCATAGGGGGTGACACATCCATGCCAGCAGATTCACAGCCTTTCAACCCCCTCCGCCGAAATAAATTGCTGCCTACTGCCGGCATCGGCATCAGCTGAACTTTGTCACGCCGGGGCGCGCGTCAAAGAGCCTCTGACGAGCTGGACTTGCCACAGGAATCCTCACGGCACGGCGAGGCCCAGAGGTCGCGATGCTTGCGGCATCGTGCGCGGCGCTGGCCGGCATCGTCGTCACTGCAATTTTTGGGGACGAAACTCTTGCACCTGAGCACCGCGCGCCCAAGATCGACTGGCTCCAAGCAAATCCGTTCGGGGCGCTACATGTGCTTATGCGCGACCGTGTCACGGCCGGCGGTGCTGAGGGCCCAACCTTACTTCGAAAGGATCCAGTCTCTGAGCTCTTGCGCGGTCGCACCTTGGTAGCCCATCTATAGTCTCTTGAAATTTGATTCACGTTCCGGTCCTGCGTGCGCAGCTGCCGCAGCGTACCTTCTGGTGTGGCTGGCGTTGAATGGGCTTCAGACCAACCTTTTCTCGTATCTCGAGCATCGCTACAGCTGGGGGCGAGCACACGCATCTATGCTTCAGGTCGCAGCGAGTCAGCTCTTTTGTTCAGTGCACGTGCAATCATACGTTCCTGCATCTATCTGACAGTGCTGCGTCTGGTTCTGACAGGCACAAGTTGGCATCATGCTAGCGGTTACGCAGGCTCTCGGCCCCAAGTTACTCATCCCGCGATTGGGCGCTGTTGGCGCGGTCAAACTTGGTCTAAGCGTGTGGACGGTCGCTGCGCTAGTCATGGCTTTCGCGCCATCCGGCGGCATTTTTTCAGCTGGGTGTGTGACTCATCTCAACCGGATTTGATTTTCCAGTACGCTATCCCGCATGCCAGCATGGATCAAGTTTGCGGAACAGTGGCTCAAAAGTCATTCCCATTTGGCGTTTGAAAATCCGAAGCTCGTCCACTTTGAAATAAGGTCTTCTCAAACCTCAACGCAGGTGCGTTGCATCGAGCGGTGGCTGCCTGTGTCTACCGATTCTCATGGGTATCGTTGCTGACGGTGCTGGTGTTGGAGAGTCTGGTGCTGTATTGTCAGCGCTGGAAACAGCACTCACGATGAACCGTATCATCGCGTTTAAGGGGATGGCGATGATTTTTGCGTTCGGCATGAAGCGCAATTTGCCTGGTAAATGTTACATCAATCAATAGAGAGGGTCGACCTTTCCAGTTCAAAGGATTCTTTTCTTGAAGGGAACCTGTTGCGCCGGGCTGATGTCATGACTGCGCAGGTGGCTTTTTTATTCTTTGTTCGCTTTCGTGCATGCTGGCGATTGGCATCATGACCATGATCGAGAAGGATGTCGACAGTGGAAAGGTGAAGCCGGTCAGCGCCGCAGATGCTGAGTTGGAAACGTAATTCACTGGCTCGAATACATCAAGACCTGGTCCTTCCGCACGTCCGAGGCAAAGCCAACATCAGTCATAGGAGGGAGGTCCCATGATCTGATGGATGATGGACTTGTCGCAAATGAGTTTGGGACACCTGAAGACGCCTGCGGCTTGAGGGCTTAGCCACCGATGCCAAGTGCAGAGCTGTCCATTCCGATTGAAGACGCCTTCTGATGTGCAGTCAACCCCACTTCGTCCTGCTGATTGCCCGGTAGCCACCTGCAGGATGCAAGGCAGGCGTAGCGCACCTGTTGATGCATCGTGTGTCGTGGGCATCCAGGCTGCCCTCAGCATTTTCGTGACCTCGGGATGGATGGCTTCGGGAGCCTCTGCTGGCAAAAAGAAAGAAACATCCGTATACTGACAAACAGTCGCAGATCGCAGAGCGAAAAACTGTGGAGAGCAGAGGCCGGGAGACCCCGGGAAGAAACCCGCATACAAAAAGTCCCAGGCCCACACCACTGACGGGAAGCGAGCACGCGTGCGGCGGGAGCCGGGGCAAAAGCCCCGACCCCGCACCGTGCCCGTGCCCGAGATCGCGGGAGTAGTGAGGAGGCATAGAGCGCGGCCCAGTGCTTCCCAGTGAGCCTTGTAGCTGAGGCCCGGAGGCTGCACAGCTGAGCCCCCATCCGGAGTCGAGCGAACGTTGCGCCGCGGCGCTGGCAGAG
>ENA-UOXV01002493-UOXV01002493.1-marine-metagenome-genome-assembly--contig:-NODE-2493-length-23993-cov-6.546704_pt1 | contig 23993 bp, 27 predicted proteins | sample MGYA00238165_ERZ766961 | MGnify/ENA primary metagenome ERZ766961 (study PRJEB28924, sample SAMN03173240) | marine metagenome | biome: Marine; feature: Water; material: Subsurface seawater | place: North...
CGCCGACGTCGCCGTCGTACTCGCCGACGTCGCCGTCGTACTCGCCGACGTCGCCGTCGTACTCGCCGACGTCGCCATCGTACTCACCGACGTCGCCGTCGTACTCGCCGACGTCGCCGTCATATTCACCCACGTCACCAAAATAATCGCTAAGCTCATAAGCAGCCTACAAGCGTGGAAGCGAACTTGGCCATTTGTGCTGCGGTTGCGGTTGCGGGTAGGAGCCTTGTGTCCTGGCAAGGCTGATATTCGCCTCACCAGAGGCCTCGGCCTTCAAGTGCGCGGAGCACGGTTGGGCATGGTGTTTATGACACAGCGTGACGATACCAGGCTTTGTTAAGGGCATACTGTTCAAAACCTCTTTTCAACAATGCACACTCTTACTCGCTAGCACCTGTTCGTGAACCCCTCGCCATGCAACTCACAGCCTTCATTTCCCCTCTTAAACCTCTTTTTTCGGGTACGCCGGTGTCCAGCCCGGTGGGAGGTCCGGCGGGGGTGCTGACGGTGCAGCGTCCTCATCTGCATCGGACGCGTGCTGTGGAGGTGCGGCCGCATGGTGCGCTGCTGGGCGCGCTGCGTTGCCGTTGCGGATCGGGGTGGCGGTCGGAATAATGACGGCCTTGCGTTCCGCACTTTGCGGCGGCAGCGGGGGCTGCGCGGGGCCTGCAGGGCCATAGGTGAAGTAGTCGTCGCGAGTCAGGTTCCGCGCCTGCGGGGGCGAGCGCGCCGCTCATCCACTTGGCGCTTTGCGCGTGCAGCCGGCGGCGACTGGGGCCAGGGAGTGTGGGCTGAGAGTACCGACGGGGACGGGGACGGCTGGCCTGTTGAGAGGAACATGGTGGAAGGGTCATTAGGGTCAATGTAAGCCGCGCGCATGAACTGCGTTCTGCCCAACATGCCCACCACCGCGCCTCAGCGCCCATCCGTCCGCCGCTTGCGAGCGGACTTGCTTCAGCGCTGCAAGACTGCGGGGGGTGGTTCTTACGCATTGAATCCTTGGCCAAGCCCGACAGGCGCCGCAGATGGTCCTGAAGACAGGCATTTTTCAAACGTCTAGGGTGTTCGGTACTAAACGCGCGCGACGCAATTCGAGCGGTTCGAGTGATGTGTGAGTGGGAGCGCGTGCCGCGTGCTTGATGCGCGGGACGTCGGCCCAGCGGGGCCTGGTGAGGCACTCACCGCTGCGGTTGCGGTTGAGCAGGTCGAAGAACAGTGGCAGAAACGTCCCGACGCCACCCTCCTGGAACGAAAGTCTGCCCCCGCACAACAAAATCGACGAGCCAAACTTAACAGCACGGCACCAAGGGCTGACACTGATCGCACAGCGTGGCGCGACGCAGCAGGGAGGGGAAGGACTTGAAATGGGTGCATCCATCAGTGCCTGGGAGCGGTAGGCACTCGCCCTCGATGTTGTTGCACCCAAAAATTGGCTGATTGAAGCGCTCCGTTCGGATGAGCGAAAGCGGTAAGTCGTACGCCAGGAAGTTCGAGTCCCCGGTAGCCCCGCCCCAGTAGGGCCCGAAGTTGAACCAACCCGTGCCACTGGTCTTGGGATCCTTCACGAACACCATGCGCAAGGTGGAAAGGTACAGCGACCCCTCTTCGTTCCATACTCGTCGCACCTGTCCACTCGTCGATCCCTCGAACCGTACGCCCCTACCCGCGATTCGCTTTAGCCACCATCAGCTCGCCGGCTCCCGGCACCATGGGACGCGAGGATCTAAACAGGCAGCTATCCAAAGAAATGTCGACGCATGCACACCCGCCCATCACTGCAGCTTTCGGCCCAGCCGGACAAACAAGGATAAACACAGGCTGATGGTTTCCAAGCTGAGCGGAGCAAGAGGCGATGCTCGGAATGCAGCGGCGAGTGGCAGTGCAGGTTGGGGAGGGATAGATACCTGCGGTACAGAATGAAAGTCTCTCCATTGACAGGCAGAGGATTCAGGCGCTCGGGCAAGAGCGTCGGGTTTAGCGCCATGACAACTCGCAACAGACGCTTGGAGCCATCAATCACCGTCAAAGCCACAAACTCTTTAGTGGACGATTCACTGCCATGACGCTCCGAGGACACACAGCACTCCTCATCGCGGCCTTGAGCTGCCAGAGTGTTGCATCCTTCTTTCAAAGTTCTGTCATGGGGATTATCCCTACCGCCGAGCGATGTGCCACCTGCACGCAGCGGAGAGAGGGCAATGTTGGAGCAATGCGCATGGCGGACGACTCAGGCGGTGGACTACTCGGGGGCATCTTTGGCGGACTCTTCGGCGGAAACGATGTGAATCAAGGATTAGCTGAGGAGATTTTGCAGGCGATCACGCGTGAGGACGGGTAATGTTGCTCTTCCGTTCGTGCCACCGTGCTGTATTCGACCATATTTCTAAGGCGGGCGAGGTTACCAGGTGGTTGCTCAGAATGGAAATAGGGTCAGAACCGGCGCGAGCCCTTGGGGGCAGTGGCAAGGTTGCAAAGGGTGATTTCATGACCGTCGGTATCAGCGCGCGGGTTCGCATGCGCTTGGACGAAGGATTCGACCCGCCGCAGGGATCTGCGTTCGTTTCAGACTCGAAGATCTTCAAAGAGTCTGACGGCAGGGAGATGGAGGGCTTCTGGCAGGTAGAAGACGACGGAGATGACGGTGTTCCACGTACTATCCAGCTGTCGCTTAAGTGCCCAGAGGGCGTGCGTGTGTCGGGGAAGGAAGTGATTCCAGGAGGATTCCTGTATCTGAACTTGCGCGTGCAGCCGCCCAAAGCCTCGGGTACCACAGGCGGGCCGGACGGCGTGCGGCTCTATGACGGGCGCGTGACGGTGAAGGAGTCGCTAGATGCATCGTTCCTCCTGCGCTCCTACAAGGGTCTGCTTGCCGAATTCAAGATCGTTGGATCCTGCAGCGCAGAACCTAGTTAGGCCCCGACGCCCTGACATCGCCCCGCGTTGCGTTTACTTGAGAGAGCATACAGCAAAAGTAATTCATCATCACACTCCGCGAATAGCGGCATTCAATGCCACCGCTTAAACACCAAGGCTTGAGGCACTCAGCGTCGCGTGTGCGCGCGCACCAGTCCCGCCCCGCCGCAAGCATGTTGTTTCTTGAGTCCAATGCGCAGCGGCGGCGGTTCCGGGCGCAAGGGGCGCGAGGAGAATGATCGGCACCAGAGCGCTCAAGCCCGGTCTAGAAATTCGTCCGGACAGGTGAGGCCCCGGAGGAGGGCAATCTCAGCGAACGCCTCCTTGAGGATGCAGTCGGGAAACGCCGTGTGGTCCTCGCTCGCCTGCAGCATCTCGTTGTACAGCTCCATCTGCCCCACAAGCAACACGACCAGTCGCCAATTAGACGCAGGAACGTAAATTTAAAACACAGCAGCGTCAAATGTCTAGCCACGCGATGGGCCACGCGACGCGCGGGTCGGGCCGTTCAGGGGCGGGGTGGAGCGGGAAAGACCATGCCGCGGTCTTCGAGCAAGTGGGGCGCGTCGGGAGGGACCAGGTGGGAGATGAGCTCCTTGAATTCCTCGAGCTCAAGTACGCCGTTACCATCCTTGTCGCCGTGCAGGAAAATGGCGATGAAGCCCGCGCGGAGGCGGCGCTCCGACTCTTTGAGGAAGTCCAGGCTCCATAGCAGAAGATGGTGCACGAAGACGTGTCCGAGGTCATTGTGCGGCAGGCTCTTCAGCTGCTCGAGGTGCAGGTCATTCGCCGGCAGGAAAGAGTGCCCGGAGCTCGAGACTGCCGTCAATGCAGCAGTTGCAGCCTCGATCGTAACGCCTGCTTCCTTATCGCCATTGAGCCACTCGGAGAGGTGGGAGAGCTCGCGGCCCTCGTGCTCACAAAGAGACCCAAGCAGCGCGAGCACAAAGTCGCACAGTTTGGGACTCCACTCTTCGCCCATGAGCATGCCCGACACGAGACCAAAAAGACGAATCGGCGCGAGGTCTCGGTGCTTGTCGTTGACTGTCTTGACTATTTCAGACAGGTTCTTCATCGCGATTGACTTTAGGCCGTACTTGCGAGTCACGAAATCCTTGGTGAAGGCAACAAAGTCTTGTCGTGCTCGACCCTTGGTGTCGTCGCGAGCGTCGGCAAGGATCTTGGCCTCGAAAGCCTCGTGCACCAATCGGATCACGTTTTCGGGCGGCATCATCTTGCTGCCTACCGGCGGATACTTGGGCTTCTTTCGCGCCTTGAGCGTTCCGGACGGGGCGCCCGCTGCTGCGTCCCCCTCTCCTTCTTGTGCCTGTGCGCTGGGGTGCTGCACCAGTTCGCCTGCTGTCTGCGTCTCCGCGTCGACAACTGGCACCTCAGGAGCGGCAGCGGCTTCGGACGCGGGCGGGGCGAGGGCCGCTGCAAGCTGGTCAGCTAGGCCGTCGCCGAGCAGCGCCGCAAGGCGAGAGGCTCCGTCAGGGTCTGCGAGCGCCAGCTCCAGAAGGCAGCGGAGAAACGCGTCGCGTCCCGCTTCACCTTCCAGCGCCCACGCATCCCCCATCCCTCGGCAGCCCACGGCCGCGAGAAGCGGCGCGTCCGGAAGCATGTGCCGCACCAGAATCTGACCCTTCTCCTCCTGCGATAGCCCAAGGGCGGCAAACCGCTCATAGGCACCTTCCCCATGCGCTCGTACACGATCTGCTTCTGCCGCTTTCTTTGCTTCCTCCAGTTCCGACGCACGATTTCGCTCGGTCTCAGCGAGCTTCTCGGCCTTTTCGGCGCGCGCCTCTGCCGAGCGACGCGCCTCTTTCGCCATCTGAGCCTCTGTCTGCGCTTCCCTGAGACGCCGCTCGAGATCGCGCAGCTTGTCGTGGAGCCGCTTGTTCTCTTCATCCATCTTGGATATGCTTTCGGCCTGCGCGCCCATCTCTTCCACACTCGCCTCGAGTTGCTTCTTCGACGCGCTGAAGAGCGCCTGCTTCAGAGAGCTCGCCGTGCGGTGTTTGTTCAGTAAATCCGTATGATCGCTTAGCTGCTCGCGCAGCCCAGCTGCCTCAGAGAAGAGGACTGCCATTTGCTCTTTGAGGCGGGAGATCTCGTCCAGCAGGCCCTCCTCCTTTTCATTGAGTAGCCGGATCTCGCGATCCGCAAAGCGCCGCAAAATGCCCTGGGTCATGACCAGCAGTGGGTAAGCGTCAAGGCGCGTGCGCGGGCGTGAAGTCAGCAGGAATTCCTTCAGCGCCTCCACGTCCCATGTCACTTCGTCTGCTCCAATGGGCGGCGCTACAGGTGCTGCTCCGAGTAGGTCCGAGTAGTACAGCTTGGTCTGCTCCAGCCCCGCGTGCGAACCCGATCAGGCTCAGCACCAGGCACCGGCAGCACATGCACGGCAGAGCAGTGGGTGAATAGTTGGCAACGCACGTGAGTACGCGATTCAGACACGGAGTTGTCGACCCACTGGGGACAGATCACGTCGAAGTGCTTGAGAGACGGCGTCCGTGAATCTGACACAGCGATCCCGTGCGGCGTGTTGGCAAAGTTGGAGCGCCCGTTGGCATCTGTGAAGTTGTACCGCCTGTGTGTGGTCTCATTTCGCCATGTCCCGCGCCCACTGCGCGCCGAGGACGTTGGGCGCGGCGCATTGTGTCCTTCCGTGGGCAGCTTCAGCGGGGGCACCAGCCCCGCCGAGCCAACACCTCGGTGCGTGTGTGGGCGCTGCTCCGTAAAAGCCTGCGAAAATTCAGACCGCCAGGACCGTGCAGACCGCTGGCTCTGGGTCACTCGCGCCGGCGCAGAGTCGGGCGGATGTGCGCTGCGCCGCGCGCTGCCCTGCGCACTCATCGGCGGCCTCGGCGCAGACGGAGTCCTGAATGTTGGAAAGCAAAGCTCGTCAGCACAAATATTCACATCCAGCCGGCATTCCCATTCTTGGCTACGGGATTCGCAAAAGGTTCGCATCGTGCACCTGATATCCGTGGCCGTTAGGAAGGATCCCGTGTCGCCTTCCATCCCAGAAGTTTCCACCTGTTCTCTTGCGCCTTTCGTAATCGCTCTTAGGAAGCCTGATCGATAGTGGAGCTTTCGTAATCGTTCTCTGTCGGGATCACAGAATTGCGGTCACTTCTCAGGAACAGCTTTTGGTGCAGGGTTTGCCAACCGCGTCGTCCAAGCCGCGCCAACCTCCCTCAACTCGACGGGTAAAATTTACCACAAGTGGGTTCATTTCTCTGGTTCATTTCACGGTTCATTTCACTATTGGGAGGTGGACACGACCGCGGCTTCCTTGCTGCAGTCTCCTGGCCCCTGCTCGCCCACTGTTTTTCGCTCTGCGATCTGCGACTGTTTGTCAATAAACGGATGCTTCTCTCTTTGCATAAATGCGTGTTCAGGAGCTCTCTGTTCAGGAGCTTCTTGATGCAAGCAGATGTGGTCTCGCAGTCGATCCCGGTCAGTCTACAGGGTGCTGTCTCGGTCCCGACATTTCTGGAGGTCTCGAGGCGAAATCGCTCCACTAAAATCAGCTGACCCAGGAATCTGCACGGCTCAACTTCTGAAAAGGAGGGAAAATATCGGGGTATGGCTGCAGGAAGTGGGTTTTGGCCTTTCAGGATGGCAGATGCAGAAGGCTGTCGAGACTGGTGCCTGTGGCGGCTGGGGCAGCTCGAGTCGGTAGCTGCGTTCGGGAATGATTTCCCTATATTGTAAACAACCCCACCGTCGCCGTAAAAGCTCACGAGTATTGTGCCTGCTGCTCCAGCGAGTCTGTGCACTGGTTGAAGGTCACGCAAATCACTTGGCCTGGAGCAATTAGGTCATTGCCCGCAAGGTCGGCGTTCATCTCGCGGATACGCTCCACTGACGTCGAGAACCGCGACGCGATATTTGATAGCGTATCGCCGGCGTCGACCTCGTACAGCTGCCCAACCTTGATTGCCTCACCCGTGCGGAGATCGAAGTCGGGCCGTGTAACTACCCCCTTGTTAAAATTCCAGAGCTGCAGCCAGCTCACCCCCGTCTGCGCGGCGATCGTCACCATGCTCTCTGACTCGCGCACTGTCCACTGGCACCGCTGCACTTCAATCTCGATGCACATCCTCCTCGACTCCAGAACACGGTACTGCCCCGCCTGTCCGACTGCACGCACGCATGCTTCGACGGTGGCGCCCGTCATGCCGCGCGGCGGGACGAAAAGAAGGTCCGACGAGGCATTGTTGCCCTGCACAATCGGCTCGATGCCGATTCCCTCGACGCCTGCGAGTGGCTCAAGCGTGATCTCGACATTTGCGTCCTGCGGCGGAATCAGCGCGTTGAAGTGCACACGCAATGGTTGCCCCTCGCGCACGCGAAAGCGCGTAGGCGTGAGAACGAATTCTGTTGCGGCGGTCGCTGATAGCGTAGGCGCAGAGTCCGACGTCACGTACAGGTCGACGCAGACAGGTGGAGATGCGACATGCGGATGCTGCTTGTCGTAGGCCGAGAAGCACATGGCAATCCAGCCGAGTGTCCACGAAGGGACGAGGAACTCAACAGAAAGCGTTGCCGAATCGCCGTTCGCGACAGTTGTTAGCAATCCCCCAGTCGCCGAAGGCGCGCCGTCTCCGAAGCGCGATCGGTACCCGACCGAAAAGCCCAATGAGCCGGCGCTTCCTGGCAGTGTCGCCGTGAGCGTGAACGGCGCAGGATTGCCCGCTCGATAACCCACAAAGGCTACGATCTCGTAGCCCGGCGACACCGAGGGCACACTCGACGCTGCATCGATCGCCACAACTTCGAAGTCAGCTTGCGTCATCACTCCCGAAGCTTGCATCTGCACGCACATATGAAAGTGCCCCGTTGGATCCGTCGGAAGATTCCAGTGCACCTCCCCAGTGTCCTGGCTCAAAACGATGCCTTGAGTGGTGTTGGCGTCGAGCACCACGGGTTCACCCCCTGCGGGAAGAGTCCAGACCCCAACAAAAGGGCACAGTGAAAACTTCACTGCACCCATCGCTGCGGAGGGATTCAGCGACGGCACAGTTGCTTTCACAGAGAAGGCTCCGCCGACCCTTGTGAAAACCTTTGGAGGGACCCGCGGGTCAGGCGACTCGTTCGCGAGCTCCAGATTCACAGTAGCTGCCACATAAAATTTGCCGTCACCATCGTTGCGGAGCCCCGAAGAGCGGCAGCAGCCCGTCAGTGCCGCTGTCCACGGCGTGTAGGGGTCCCCCGTGTCGTGATATGCTTTCACTGGCCTCTCGTATGTGTGCGTCACAGTCGATACGGCTTCAAGCCAGTCATCCTCTTCGTGGATAGTTGTCACCTTCCCCTGCAGAAATTGTGACGTGCCGTCCCCAAACGAAAATTGAACAGTGTTCTGCGCGATGACATCGATTGTGTCCCCCGGCTGCGCGGCGCCATCGCTGAACGGCGAGAACGAGCGTTTCCAGTACGTTGCAATGTCAAAGGTTACCTGCAGGTACATGGAGCGAAATCAGCAGGCTGGCGCAGCCTATAAGCGCGACTAGTGCACGTGCGAACTGCAGTCAAAACATCCTGAGAAAGGCCAGGCCGAGCCCGCGCAACAGTGGACACCCGCATCCCCGCAAGGCTATGCGCTGCTTCAAGGACTCAGACCGACTAACTTCGTCACGTCCCTGCATCGGGGCCACGCACACAGGCGCTACCCCTTTGTGGGCTAGTCTAGCTGGGACACCAACCTCGTTTCCTTGCCGCCTGACCCAGCGGATGTTTGCCGAATGGAAGGTGCCTGCGCTCGTCTCCCCAAGCAGCGCTAGTAGCGCGGCGAACCACAGTCCCAATCGCGTCCGCGCTACCCCACCTCGAATACTCAACACCATCGACACCCACGCAAAAAAGCTTCCAAAAGGGCCTCCTCCCGCTGGTCGCCACGCGCTCCGCCCCCCCCAGCTGAACAGCCGTGATTCTCGGCAAGCGTGGCAGTTAGTCAACCAGGAATATCAATTTTCATTTTCACAATACAAATTATTATTCAACCCGCGAAATCGACCCATAGCTCTCTTGCCCCTGTGCGTTTTTCGAAAGGAGAGCTTGCTGGCTCGTTGAGCGCATCCCAGGTCAGCGCCCTGCCGCACTTCCACAACGATTTCACTGGGCTTGACCTTCAAGCTGCATTCAGTCTCTGTGCGGCGCGTTCCCTGCGCTGGACTTGCCGATTTTCATATCTGCGCACCAGAGAGTCCCAACTCAGTGCATTGCTGTGTTCTAGAAGCCCCTGCGGCTCAGGATCGACGCGTTTCAGCGCGCCATGTCTCTGCGCTGCATGTGCAGTGTAGCTGTATAGTCTTTATCCCAGCATCACCGTCACTTTGCAATCTGCCGCCAGCGGCGCCCAGGAGCTGCTAGGAGAAAAACCGATGCGCGCGCATGCGAGCTGGGGTGCATGACGCAGCGCTGCCACTTAGTTGCTGGCGTCAATTTGACGCTGGATAGACGCGTGTACAGGACCATGGTTGTACTTCACGTAAAGAAGACGGACGATCTTCAGTTCCTCTTTGAGACGACGGTGAAAGCAGGGGTTGACGAGACCGTGAAGGAGCTCAACGAGATCTGGAACATCCAGATTCACATTCGGAAGCTGATTGACGCCCTGGAAGAGCTAGCCAAGTATGGCCCGGCAAAACCTTCGGACAAGCAGTGCATCGACACTTACGCGACGGACGACTGGGGGAACCTGATCAACGACAAGATCCAGCGCGGGCCGCACTATTGCATGGACCCGTCAGGGAAGCGCACGGGGGAATGTTGCGATCCCAAGCTTGCCGAGGTGATCATGCGGCAAGTGAGCGATGCGAAGAAAGTTGTGGACGCCAAGGCGACTGTGGAGCGGCGGCAGGCGGTGACGCTCGCGTACTTCAACGAGTGCATGGACTCGTTGCGCGGGGCGGTTATGATTGCATACCCTGAGGGCCTGCCGGACTACGATGAGGTCAACTTCATGCTCAAGGGCGAGTGGGAAGAGGATGGCCGCACGCTGGAGAAGCTCACCGACGGCTGCGAGCTGTGGTGGGCGGGCAAGCAAATGGAGCAGGGGCAGGACAAGAAGTTGAGCGATTTCCTCGGCAACAACGACAAGACCAAGATCGTGTGCAAGCTGCAAAAGAGCGGCGGCGGTGCACCCGCGCGTGAGCCGACGGTTGATGAGAAGACGCAGAAGGAGATGATGGCATTCTACCACCGGAAGCAGGAGGAGTTGAAGCGCCTGGCGGAAGACGAAGACGACGGCCACCTCAGCGCCGCGTGGGCCAACCCTAACCAGCTCAAGTCGCACTTACAGGGCACCGGCGGCGTCAGCTGGCGATGAGCACCGCCCCTGCCTTTACTTCCCACACCTTGTCGCTGCTTGGGGCAAGGCCATCCTGCGAATGCGGGGTGCACGCGCCAATCGTTTGCCCCATTTGTACGTTTTCATACTAGTCAGTGGGACTTGGCGCGCGCTGCCTCTGCGCGCGCAAACAGCAGCAGACGGTGCCCCGATCCTGCGCCGCTCCCGAAGCTTGATTACGCGGCCCACGCTGGCAATCGGGCGGCTGGGCGCGGTGGCGGGGCATGAGTCCCTCCGCTCTAATACTAGAGAATAGGGTTGTGGATGGTGCGACCCATGGCAAAGATGGAGCCAAACGCGAAAGCGTAGAACGCCCAGTGCTGCCACTCGGCGGAGAATTGTCCGAGGAAGGGGTAGGGCCAGCGAGAGGTCTGGGCGTGGTTGTAGCGGATGAGGGAGATGTAAAAGGTGCCGTACGCCGCAAACAGGGGAATGTAAGCCTGCACGCGACACCGCGTCACGCCTCACATCCTTGTTGGCCCCTCCGCGCACCGAGACTCATACGAACAGAAGCTTTGCGAGCAACCTGGATTTTGTCGACGTGGGCGCGAATCGGCGGCGAGCGCTTCAGGCGGGCATCGGCCAAGATGAGAATGGCTGCAGGCGCGTGGATCGCATGCTGCCAGTAGGCGAAGGGGAGGCCTTTGTCGTGCCAGAACTTGACGGTGTCGCGCTGAAAGTTTTCCGACGACCAGACTAGGAGATAGAACATGACCTTTCGACCCGGCCCCCAATAATCGTGAATTCCAGCCACAGCAACCCGCCTGTTTCGCTCTGCGCTAGCACTGGGTGATAGGCAAACCGTGAGAAAGGCACCGAAGCCACCCGAGACAGGTGCGAGCCAGTGTGCCAGGCGCTCTAGACGGTAGATCGGTCGCCCGGCCAGCAGCGCTGCCTCATGTGCAACGTTCACTCCAAAGTATACCTGCGCGACGGCCGCAACGGTCAGACCCGCAACAGCATGCGCGCGTCCCGCGGCGCGCGACCAGCACGCGGCGCGTTCACCGCGACGATGAGGAGCGACTGGGAAGTGAGGAAAATCCACTTGCCGAAAATCTGCGTGCCGCACGACCGCCCTCGCGTCACTCGCCACCGCAGCTGTGTGCTACCGCAGCTGTGTGCTACCGCGGCCAAGCTGCATCTTTCGCGGCGGGCGTGGAACCTTGTCGACTCCTTTGCTCCAGCCAGCTTGCGGGGCTGGCGCCACCACTACTTGGAGCCACAGACCGTACATCAACACTCCGAAGCTTCCCTGCCGCCGCCGCACAGTGAGCACATCGTGAGCCAGTGCAGGCAAAGACATGTCGGAGTCCAGTCCCTTGCACGCCAGCGGCCAGGGCCGCGGCACAGGACGGAGTCTGCGGGTCGCATCGCGGCTTGGAGCATAAGATGGCATAGATTACAAGAGATGCAGCTGCACGGACGGGTGAAGCATCGGAGAGTGAAGTCGCCGCAGCACGGCTTCGCGTTTGGACAACCATTTTGGGTCCCTCTGGGTACTCCTGTTGAGGGATCGGCGACTGAAGAGCAGTGGCCGTACAAGCAAACACGAGAAGAAGCAGGACGACCGAGCAATCCGCGCCTGCTCGCATGAACGTCCGGCCGAAACTAACTGATTCTCGAGGCAGCCGCTCAAGCCGGCAGACCGACGGTTTGATCGTGGATTTCTTTCTCGCTGTAAAATTTCTGACCAAAGAGGGAAAGGGAACGGGCGGAGTGGCGCCAATCACGGCGCCTGGTCATCGCAGAGGCGAGATACCTTCCGGCGGTCATTTAATACACAGGCTTTGATGGTAAAGCGCGCACGGGAGGGCAACATGGCAAAGGGCGGTGGAGCAAGAGGTATGTGCCCGCTGTCTGGGTCATGTGGTCGCAAGCTAATCGATTTTCCGCGCGCTGCAGGCTCTGAAGACTTGTCGGGGGAGGACAAGGAGCGGACCCTGTACACATTACTGGGTGTGAAGCCAGATGCCACAGAATCGGAGATCAAGAAGGCCTACTTCAGATTGGCGCGTGACTGCCACCCGGACAAGCGGCCCGATGACCCAAACGCGACTGAGCGTTTCCAACAGCTGCAGCGCTGTAAGGACTGCTTGCTCGATGAGAAAAAACGCAAAATTTACGATCAGACGGGTGAAATTCCCGGCGAGGATGGTGCAGCGGACCTCTCCGGTAAGTCTTTCGAAGAGCTCTACGAGTATTACCGAGCTATCTACGCTGCGGTGACGGAGCAGGATGTGAAGGAGTGGGAGCACAAGTACCCCGGCGGTCACGAGGAGCGAGAGGACCTCGAATCGTTTTACAACCGGTTTGGCGGTGACATGCGGCATGTTTGTGACCATATCCCCTTCTGCGAGAAAGAGGACTTGTGGCGCATCAAGGGCGTCGTCGACAAGATGATTGCGGACGGCGTGCTGGCGGCGACGGATATGTACGCCAAGTTCCGCCCAAAAAAACTTTCACCAGAGGAGGTGGCAGCAATCAAGCGCGCGCGTGAGCCTGAGGAGGGCTGGGCAGAGGCGGAGGGCGAGCTCAAGGCTAAGAAGAAAGGGGGCATGGGGGACCTCTTTGCACTCATCCAGGCGCGGCAGGGTGAGCGCGCTGGCGCTTTCGACGCGCTCACGGCATCACTCGAGGCCAAGTACGGTGGCAGCAAGGCCAAGAAGCCCAAGGGGGGAAATAAGAACAAGTGAGCGTGTGCACCCGCTTCAGTGCACCGCAGATCGTGGGCAAGGCCCTTCAATGCATGTCCTCACTGAACTACGGTGCTGCCTTGGGGGAGGGGTTGCCGCCTTGGGCGAGGGCCGTAGGTGGTCTTGCATTGCATGGTGAGGTCCAGATGTTCACATGTAGGTGACGCCCCCAGACGGGACACGGATAAAGAAGGAGCGCACTTCTCGCGGCATCCGCTGCCTGCCCTGTAACTCAGCCCCTGGCCCGAACATCCCGTGCGGCACGTACTTGGGCACGCCGCCCTGCGCCGCGTCGCTACCAGCGTCCAATCTCAAGTATTCCTCTTCGCTCGCGCTCGAGCTTTGCTCACGGGTGCCGTGCAGCGGGGGGTCGAACCCCGTCCAGTTGAAGCCCAGCTCCCCTTCTGTTCCACAATCTTGTTGACTCGTGCTGTGCTGATCAAGTGCATCTTACGCGCCTCGCTCAAGCTGCAAGCTTCTTTTCCCTCCTCCCAGCCTTCTGACTTGATCTGCTCCTCGTCCTCTCCCGTGCCCGATCCCTCCTCCCCCAGCAGGCGCCGCAGCTCAACGACTGACCAAGTTTTTTCGCCGATGGCGGCTCGGCGTCATCTCTGAAGACACTCACGGTTGAGCGCGCAATTCCCTGAAGCGAGATTGGCATTCCTCACTCCCTTTGAGCAGTGGTGCGCAACTACTCTGGCCAAGCTGGGCAAGGCGAGGCGAGGATTTCAGAAATACCAGCGGCGAGAGCAGACCCGACATCCGCCCGGCGTCCTGCGAACCGTCCGAGCTTTTTGTGCAATTGCTCGCAGAGAGCACCGGCGATTGCTTTCGCAAGAGCCGCGGCAAAGACAATTTCATCTTGGCAGCGCTCCTGAGATTGGGTTTTCGTGGTGGCGGATCCAAATTCGAATACATCTCACTCAGTTCGCGCAAAGGCCGGATTCAGGGGCTGACGATACCCCGTCGAAATCGCGTGCGGTGACAGATACACAGATTCTGCGGGATCCTGAAGGAAAACGAGTAGATGAGGTGTCGAAGACTCCAGATCAAGTGGAAAAAAGAAAGGCTGCGACCCAGCATTTCTTTCAGGCTCAAGGGCCTGTCAATGTCACCCAGAAATCATGGGCGACAGGAGAGGTGGATCGACGAGTACAATGCCTATTGCGGGGCCTGCGAATTTACCTTCAATAACTTGTAGTAGCATAAAAATGCTATCGAGGCTCAGGCGGTGCTGCGCTTGGTTCATTTAATGCAAGCATCATCGTCTCCCTGTTCTATTTGGCAATGAAGAGCCATTGAAGATTTCATTTATGGGTCCGAAAATCGTCATGTCTACGATGTGTCTTTCAGTGCGATAGATCATGGATGGTGTAGTCCAAGAAGCAATACAAGAAACACCACGTCTGCGTCTTATTTGGCATCTTGGTTTTAGACAGGAAATGGTTGGCAACTGGGGATTCTGCGGGAGCGCAAGTGCGATGTAAATCGCACTTGGCCTTCGTGAGTGCTGCAATAATCAGTCTTTATTGAATCACTGTACAAATATCTAACTACAACTACCATTCTGCAGCTCTTCCAAATCAACTATTCAGCCAAGTGTCATGATAGGAATGCCCGTTCGACATATTTCACTTGCGGATGGCTTCGAGGTGCTCAGGAAGAGGTATTTTCTTCATGCGAATAACCTCTTCGTAATGAGCGGAAGTGAGAATCCGTGGAAGCTCCTCGAGCGTCTGGGAGTGGGGCTGCAACCCTGTTACTCTGAGTCGACGGTCCTGACGAGCCTGAGCCAGCGGTTTAGATTTGATTGCAACGCCGACGTAATAAGTTCCGAGGGCAGACATCGGATTGAGATGCAGATCGAGGGAACACAGTCGAATGTTGAGCGAAAGGCCTTGCGCAATGGAAGTTGCACCACCATCGCCAATCCCGTTCAGCGCCAGGGAGAGCTCCTTAAGAGTGGTGTTGCTTGCAAGTGCCTCCCCGATCACCGTCCCGCCCTCTTCTCCGAGATCATTCTTTGCAAGGTTGAGCACTTTGAGCGAAGGGCTCGCTGCTAATGCCTTCGCTACTGCAGCGGCACCTTTATGCCCAATACGATTATCCGAGATGTTCAGCCTTCGTAAGTGCTTGTTGTGGAGCATCATATTTGAGATGTGCGTGGCGCCCGCAGCATATGCCTCGCAGCTCTGGAGGCTCAGACACGTGAGGCAGGTATTCGGTGAACCTGTGTACTTTGGATTCGACCCCATTGCGACAGCGATCTGCGATACTCCAGTGCCTTGGATAGAAGTCCCCTGCAAGTCAAGTCCCAGCAACACAGGGTTTCGCATCAGCTCTCCAGAGATTTTGCGTGCCCCGTCTGGCGACATTTTGCATCCTCGCAGCTTGAGCATGCGAAGATTCCCTGGAGATCCAGCAGCAGCGGACACGAAACGCTCGTTCCAGGCAGTGATCGTCGCGAGATAATCTCCTGGTGGCCCGACAGCCTGCTCCACCTCTCTCGCTGGGAGCAACGATCGCAACAGGGCCCACGCACCGGCATCCTGGACATCATTGTTAGACAGGTCGAGCTCCGTGAGTGCGAAACTCTTGTTGAGAGCCTCGGCCAAGGCAGTTGCAGCCGATGGCCCCATCCGATTTCCAATCTGCGGTCGAACGTTTTCATTCAAATTTCGGCAATTCTCTTGTTTGTTGGGAGGCGGCACAATTAAAAAGAAACGAAAAGCAAAATAGGGCGGGGGGCAACTGGAAAGGTTCCGTCGGCGGCGGCACGCTCGTTGGACAAGATGAGCGTCCGGAGAGTAGCGGAGACAGCGAGAGCCTCGCCGAGTTTGGCGGCGCCAAGATCAGCCACCTGGCAGTCAGCGAGTGCGAGTTTGGCAAGCGGCGAGTCACCGACGAGGAGGACGTCAGCGAGATGTGCAGCGCCCAAGTCACCGATGGCGTTGCCAGACATGTCGAGAGAGGCGATGCGCACGCCAGATGTCTTTAGCGCGAGAGACAGAGTGAGAGCCGCATCGCCCGACAATGCATTCTCCGCAAGATTGAGGCGGCGAAGGGAGGAGTTGCGGCAGAGATTAGCATAGGCGAGGCCCTCCGCAAGACGCCGCACCCCTCCATCGGAGAGAGAGTTGCCCGCCAGGTCGAGCTCTGTGAGCGCAGCGTGCACCGCAAGAACACTGGCGACGTGCACCGCGCCCTCTTGTCCGACGTTGTTCCCCGCGAGGTAGAGCGTCGAAAGCACGCGATTGTGCCGCAGACCGCGTGCGAGCTGCCGCGTTCCCTCGTGCCCAAGCGCGCAGTGAGAGACGTCGAGCGAGGTGAGCAACTCGTTTGACGCAAGACACTCGCTGACGGCCTCCCACGCAGGCAACGTTGTCGGAGGAATGAGCGCCTTCTCACGTCCGAGACAGTCACGAGAAGCAAGCCGTGCGTGGGAGAGGTCCAGCGGCCGCACCACCTTGGTCTCTTGAATGTGCTGTGCCACCAGAGCAATGCGGTCGTAGCGGTCGAGCCCCGCATCCTCTCCACCGTCCTGACCCCGTCCCCCCACGCTCCCACCCCGCCCATCGATCCCGCCGAGGTGCGGCACTCCCTCTTTTCCGATGTTCTTGCGCCCGTCGTCGCTCGGCGCAACCTCTGGGCCAACGACGTGCGCCACGAGGAGCGGGGTGGTCACATGGGCGAGGGCGAGGAGTGAGCGCACGGCCGCGAGGTTGCGTTTATGACGCTCCTCTGCATGGAAGAGCGCTTCAAGCAGCACTGTCGCTGCGCGGAGCTCGTCATCAAGCCAGTGCGCTACACCGACGTGGAAAAGAGAGCACGCCATTTCGCGAGTGTGTCCGAGCGGCAGCCGCTCCGGCGACAACGGATTTGTGCGCGACTCCCATACCTTGACAAGAAGCGGCACAGCGCGCGCGTACTCGCCCTGCCGCAGCAGCATGCGCACCAAGATCATCACAGTGTCCGTTACCGAAGGGTGCGACTCCCCCGAAAGCGCCTGCTGCACCTCCACTGCCTGATCCAGCGCGCGCTGCACCTCGCGCGACAGCTCTGAGCGCTCTTCCTCGAGCCGCGTGCGGTACACGGCATAGGCGCCATCGAGCTCGTTGACCTGCTGGTTGCCGATCGCCGCCAGAATGCGCGTCACCAGCCGCGGATCATGCGCGTGGCGCAGCTGCCACTCGGCCTCGCGCAGCTGCCAGTCGTGCCGCGCAGAGAGCACTTGGTCTCGCACGCCGATGAGATGCGCATGCCGAAGGCGCTGCACCTCGGCCTTGACACAGAGAATGTCCCCGAGGTGCGCGAGCTGGCGCGCCGAATCGTGGCTGCCCCGCAACTCCCCGTCCCCCTCCTCTCCTGCCGCGCTGCCCCACGGCATCTGCCCATCCTCGTCCTCCTCGAAGTCGACCTCCGACGCGCCCGTCCCTGGCCGCGGCGCGCGAGGCGCGCCAGTCCCGGTGGAACCCGGTCTCTTCGAGGAGTCAGCAGTGTCCGGGCGCCCCCCCCCGCCCCCACCTCCCACCGGAAAGTCTGCCAGCTCGCGCACCACGCGCGCTTTAGTGACTCGCACGTCGAGGCGGTCGTCCAGCTTAGCCGCGACCCCGCCCTGCTTGACGGGCAGCCGCAAGCCCTCAACCTCCGGAATGGTGAACTCGACGCAGTGGCCCGGCGGCACCGGGCGAATCGCCTTGAACGTCAGTGAGCGGGACGTCCCGTCCCACGTGAAGCTGAAGTGGTAAGCGCTGGGCCCCTCCACTTCGAGAGGGTCGCGGTCCGCTCCTCGCAGCTGCGTGATCTGCACGTGAAAGCGGTCGTTGACGTCGATGGAGCGAAGCCACGTGAAGGAGATCGTCGCGCTCGTCGGGCAGTTTGGCGTCTGAGGGCTGTACGAAACGATCGCGGGGATGGACGCCCATGACGCAGAAGCGGGGCGCCCCCGTGAGCGCTTGAGCAAGCGGGTGAGCGCAGAACGCGGACGGTGGCGTTCAGTGTTTGGCTCGAGAAATACGAGCTCTCGCCACATACGGGCGACGTGGAGCGCGATCTTATGCTCGCGGTCGAGAAGCAGCCGCGCCTTGCGGAAGTCGCTCTTAGCGAGCGCGACCATTGCGTCGGCGCGGTAGAGCTCTGCAAAGCACCCGAGGATCCGGGCCTGCCCTGCTACGTCTGTCGCCTCGAGGCATTCGGAACCAGCACGAAGAAGTTCCTCCGCAAGCGGAAGGTTGCCCATGATGGAGGCCAGGCGGCCTGCCTCAAGGCAGGTGTCCGGTCGGGCCCAGCTGAGCTCCGGTGTGGAGTTGACAAGCACAATCAGCTGGTTGCAGAAATACATGGCTCGCCCGTAGAAGCCTGAGAGGCGCAGACAGAGGCAGAGGTGCAGAAGTACCTTGGGCTTGAGAAGGACGAGCTGTTGCCGCAACGCGGGATCCATGCAGAAGAGTAGAAAGGGATGATGCAGCATGAGATGCTCGATTGTGCGAATGGTCTCAAAGAGCACTCGCTGAGCCGGGCGGTACTGAGACAGCTCTTCGAGAAGGATTGCGACCGAGAAGCAGAGAAAAGGGACCTGTATCTTGATGCCTGTGTCGATCACAAGTTGCTGCAGCGAGCCCATGTACTTCCCACCGATCTCCGACAGCGAGCCTGGCTGCCAACAGACTGTCTGCCAGCACTCGCACAGGTCGCCAAAAAATCGGCTGTCACACATCTCTTGCAGCACCCTTCCGTCCAGAAGATAGCGCTCCAACTCGTCGATGTCTGCCAGGGCCCTTGGCCCAGGTGATTCCACCGCACCTTCCTTGTGCGACCGCGCCTTGTGCGCGGGGCCCGCCGTGCCTGCCTTCCCGCCGGGCGAACTCGCCGCCGGCGCGTCAGTCGCAACAGTGGATGCCAGTTCTGCGGTGATCTGGGCGTGCCGTTGCTCAAGGCGCACCGCGGCACTGAGCTGGAAAGGATATTCCTCCACTTTTCGCAGCGCCGTGTCCCGCATCGTGCCAAAGTATGAAGCAAGAGTGCGGTGCGCCTGCGCCATCTTGGGTGTCGCAGCGACGAGCGGCGAACGGCCGAGGTAGCGCGTTTCAACGGCAAGAATGAAGAGACCATGAAAGAGGCGCAGGCGCCCGCAGACCTCAACAACACGGAGACGCATGCCCTCCAGTAGCAGGTGCACCTCCTCGTACGTCACAGTAAAGTCCTGCGCGAGTGCCTGGAAGACTTCCATCTCGAGAAGTCCGCGTCGTGAGGCCCACAACAGCGACAAGGCTCTTTCGACGAGGCCCGGCATACCACGCGAGTCGCCGTAGCGGTGATCGAGTGCAGCCAGCATGTTGGCAAAGAGCTGGTGCACGTCGCGCGAGCGGTCGAGCTCGCGAAGCACAGGAGCAGGGTCGGTCGAGCGACGCAGCTCGGCTGAATGGCAGAGCACGCATTGCTGCGCAAGCCCTGCGAGGAAGAGAGGTTGGCACGTGAATGGAGATCCCAGCGCGACGCGCATTTGGTCCTTGCTCAGTGTCGCACCAAGTCGTGCAAGGTATGCCCCCGCGATCGCCGCTCGCGCCTCACCAGAGAGCGTTGGGACCCGAATGGTCGACCAGCGTCGCTGTTTGAGGGTGTCAGCAAACGGTCCATTGCAGCAAGAAATCAGGACACGAACTGCGGAAGGGAACACGTTCGGCAGCCAGAGGTCGATATTGGTGTGCTCCTCAGAGAACAGATCGATGCCGTCGAGAACAACCACCGCACGGCGCGCGCCCTTGCACTGCAACTGGAACCGCTCCATTGCACGATTAAGCTCTTGGGAAAGGTAAGCCGCGTCCATCATCTTCACGCCGAGCTGCGTTTCCGCTGTCTTGCCTTGGAGTGTGAGCGTGAAGCGCCGGAGCATGCGCACGGGATCGCGTGCGTCGCGCGAGGAACCTGCCATGTGCATGAGCAGGAGATCTTCTGGGAATGCGCGCTTGTGCTGCAACGCCGCGTGGGCGAGTAGCGACCGCTTCCCGCAGCCCTCGGCACCCACCACGGTAAGTCCTTGCATCAGATTCTCCCGAGAATTGTAGACACCCATGTCAATGAGCCGTGCCGCATCACCCTGTGCGTGCGCAGCGCACGCAGAGGCGAGAAGGGGGTCTGGCACGTACAGCGCGGTGGCTTCCCGTGCGAGGGCCTCGTTGAACATGGCGTCCTGGTCAACCCAGGTGGGCGCCGTGGCGCTGGGGTACATCCGCTCCACCAGCGCCTCGAATTCCTCGATCAGCTGCCCCGCCATCTCTTCGGGCGAGTCGTACTCCATCGGGGTGACCCCCTCCACCGCAAGCGCCTCCAGCAGCCCCTCAACCTCCTCCGCCTTGCACATCAACTCTCCACCTTCCTCCGCCTCCCCTTCGACAGCCACCACCAGCGCCGCTGCTGCGGACGCTTCCACATCATCGGTTTCGCTTCTGGGCGATCCCTCCACGGAGACTTCTTCGGTGGGCGAGGGCGCGCGGCGCGAGGGCGTTGATGCGCTCGACGGGCGACGCTCCAGCATGCTCCGGCGGCGCCGCTCGTCGGGCTGAAATTGAAAGAAAATGGAGTTTTTGCGCGTGATAGCAGGCACGGAGGACATCGCCGCGTGGCGCACCTCCAGCTCCAGCAGCGACGCGTCGAACCACCGCGAGACCCACGGGTACTTGTCGCTCGCGCGTCGCAACGCCTCCACCTTGACCTCGGCCAGAATTAACTCGTGGCTGAACTCAGCAAGAGAGGTGCGCGCTCTTTTGAGGGCCAGCCAGAGAAGGCCGCGCACGCGGCGCGGGAGTACGAGCTCGTCGTCGCCGTCGGCCAGCAGGTCGAGGAGGTGCTGCTGCAGCGCTGCACTCCACTCCGCCGCGCTCTGCGGGCCCGTCTCCTTCTTCCGCGACGGAGGCTCGGCTTTCACCACAAGCTGCGCGCCCTCTGCCCCCGCCTTGGTAGCCTCAGCGGCGGCACGCTGGCGCAAGCGCACCTTGACGGCGGTGTCGAGCCAGCCTCGGAGCTCCCGCTGCACGTCGCGGATTTCTTGGAAGCCGGGCAGCAGCTCGGAAAGCCGCTCCGCAGCCTCGCGCCCCGCCTGCTGCTGTGCCTCTTCGACTTCCCGGTGCAGCATTCCAGTCGTGCCCTCTTCAGCCTGCCTCTGCTTTTCAGCCTCGAGCGCTCGCTGCGCGTACGCCTCCAGCCGCTCCATGCACACGCTGGCCAGCTCGGAGAGGTTCTCGATCGCCCGGTCAGCCTTCCCCGCGCTCAGGCCGTCCTCGAGCATCGCCACTAGCTCAGAAGCGTCCATACGGAGCAGCATTTTTTCGCTCAAGCCGCGAGGTGCTTCGTCGTGAGGGTCCAAGAGGCATACAAACGCGTTGCAACTGTCCACAAGAGCGAGTCGCTGGGCAAGCGCGTCCAGCCCCGAACCCAGCTGCCCTCCCTCGCCGGCAGTCGGCACCTGCCGCAGGTCCACGAGCGAGAAGGCTGCGCCACGCCGCGCACACATGTCCGACATTTCCGGGACCGCCCGGCGCAGCAGCGCGTCGCGGTGCCGCACCTTGCTGGCGCTCGCCGCGAGGTAAAGGCGCACCGTGCGCTCCAGCCGCTCCCGTCCCGCATCCCCAGCCCCCCCCTCTCCCTCGTCCTGCCCTGAGCCTGCATCCCTCGAGGTCCCCGAAAATTTGAGCTCCCGCACAGCCCCAGGGGCGAGGAGTGGGAGACCGCGGTGGGCGCCCGGGCGCTGGTTGGCGAAGATGGTGAGCATGATGTGCGCCAGGTCCTGCTGCGCGACCAGCACCACCTGCTTGCCCACGGACGTGAACTCGATCTCCCGTATCAGCTGCATCACCCGGCTGAGGACCTGCTCGCAGCTCTCTACCCCACCGAGCCGGTGCGACCCATCCATCATGTCCAGCGACCACACCTGCTGCATTTCCTCGAACGAGCAACCGTCGAATCCGCCGTAGTCCACGTTTAGCCCGAGCCCGCGCTCACGCAGCAGGTGTGTAAGATGCACGTTCACCTTGGAGACCGTATCGTCACTCTGCCACCACCGGGAAACTTCATCGGCGTGCTGCCTCGATGCTTTGTAGTCAGAGCAGTAGAGCTCGAGCTCGGTCGGGGGAACATTGTTGTCCACCGCCCGCGCGCTCGCTGCAGAAGTGAGACCTCCCCGACTTTTCCCCGAGCGCTTTTGCGCCTTTACTGCCCGCTGCCATGCAATCAATGCATTTGATTTGAGCGTGCGCGCCGCCTCCTTGCCACCCTGTGGCGAGTTGAGTATAGCCAGCTTGTTCATGCGCTTCCAAATCGGCCACAGCATCATTCGGAGATCTGCGAAGGCCTTCCCACCTTGGAGGGCTTGCTCTCGCCCGAGTTCCGTGAGTGGCCAATCCAGGACACACGTATCGGGATTGGAGACAAGCTTTCCGCCTTTTTCGGAGAAGTTTTGCCCAACGCGCATTACAAAGTATTGGTTGCGTAGAGGCAGCGTGATGCCGAATCGCTCCATCGTGTCCAAATATCCTCAGGCGCCGCACCAAATATACCGCGACTTCGTGATCGGCCTTGAGTAGTGCCGTTGACGCCTCAGAAAGCTTCACCTCGAGCACTGCGGCACATCGCAGCCGGTGTCCTCGACGGGCCCAGAAAGGACCCAGTCAAGAGACCCTCTCCCGCAGGGTGCTCCAGCTGTCGCGGGCTATAGGACTCGCAGACAGCCTTTTTAAGCTGCGCAAAGGTCTAGAAGGCAGGATGCCGGAAGCAGCGGTCGCCCTGCTCGCTTCCCAGTCGCGGGCCGATCCTCCTCCTGGGAAGCCGCTGAAAAAACTTTGACCCGCCTTGGAGTCACAAATGTGCCGCCGGCCGACAAAAAGCAGCCCAACTGTAGGTGCGGGTCCAGTACGGAGGGTTCGTCTCCGTCCTGCGGAGACGAAGCCATCGATAGAGCCTGCGAAGGAGGCCTGTTCCCCACCCAGCCGCGCGCGCTAGAATCTGAAACGGGCCTGAAGATGACTTGTGACACACATGGGCTTCCCCTAAGTGCTTCCGGGGGATCTGGCAGACCCTCTCTCCGGCTCTCGCGGCACCTACACGCAGTCCGTGTCGCCTGGAAAATCTATGCTGTCGGCAGAACCCTCACCGATTTCTGGAGTGGAGCGGCGTTCAAATGTGCGAACTCCCGCGTCGCGTCGAGATGTCTCAGGTGCTACCGCGCAGGATTGCCCTGAGGGGGATGGGGGCACCGCACTCCCAAGGAACGCCGAATCCGCACGCCCCTCTAGGGTTGGGCAAGGCAAGCCAATTTACGGGTGAAACCTCGTGTGCATGAATTCTGAGCTTACGATTTGGAATATGACAAGGTACTGGCCATGTTGCTGATGTTTTCTGTCTTTGAGCAGCAAAAGACAAGAAGCAAAAGAAGGTACAAGTTCCGCAGGATGATCGTCCTCGCTCCACCTTCCATGCACCCTCGCCATTTATCACGACTCTCTACAAGCCCAACTCCCGGACTATTTCCTCTCTGCGCCCACCTCGTAGCCTACAATACTCTTTGCCGCCGATCGCGCCACTCGACATGACATCGACAATTGTCGCCTTCCAACGCTCAAAGCTGTCTTCCACCTCGTCTCCTCGTGCTGCGCCCAAGAGTGAGGGCGGTGCGTCCGCAGAAGAATCATCGCCGCGACAGCCGCCTCGCCTAGTCTTCTTCGACACCGCCACAGGCCAAAGCGTCGGGCAGTCTGGGCATACGACCGATAGCCTTGTAACAGGGATCAGTGGAGGGAAACTGGACATAAAGGCAGGGCCTGTGTCGGCACGCGGTATGCGCAAAGAGGAGTTCGAGCATCTCGAGAGCATCATCTCAAACCCGCGACGCGCGGGCTCGCGCAATGAGACGGAGAAGCTCGACGGCTACGAGGCGCGACGCGAATGCTTTCGGGCCTGCGCGTCGCTCTGTGTTGCAATGCGTATGCCCTGCTCGGAGACGGTTTCGCAGGAGCTGACAGAGCTGCCGTACGGCGGGT